>Ga0209542_10001398_pt1 | contig 56856 bp, 50 predicted proteins | sample RifCSPhighO2_01_FD_184028 | JGI IMG/M metagenome (GOLD analysis project Ga0209542, IMG submission 184028) | Soil microbial communities from Rifle, Colorado - Rifle CSP2_plank highO2_0.1 (SPAdes) (version 2) | ecosystem: Environmental > Terrestrial > Deep subsurface > Rock core/Sediment ... | reverse complement strand
AACTGGATAGGGCGGGGTTGATAAACAAGCGCAGCCCCTGGAAACGGCTGCACCTGTCAGGAGAACGCCCAAAGGCCTTTAAACCTGGGGATTTGGTAGAGGTTGATACAATTCACTTAATGGACAGCCCAACCAGCAGAATCTATGTTTACACCCTGATTGATGTTTTCTCGAGATGGTGCTATGCCTGGGCAACAGACAGAATTAACACCCACTTAAGCATTAAGTTTCTGAAGATGGCGCAAGGATTGGCTTCATTCAAGTTTAACTGCATTCAGTCCGATCATGGGTCAGAGTTCAGCCAGCACTTTACGGAAAAAATCAAGATTCTGCACCGGCATAGCCGGGTGAGAAAACCGAATGACAATGCTCACCTGGAACGATTCAACCGCACACTGCGGGAAGAATGTTTAAACCATCTGCCGGTTGATGTTAAGCTGATGAAAAGAGCCATCCCCCAATACCTAACCTATTACAATACCCAGCGATTGCATCTTGGACTAAACCTGAAAACCCCGCTTTCAATGATTCAATAACGTTTCCAAGCTATTGGCTAGAATTCGTCGTTCGGCCGAAAGAAGCGCTTGGCTATTGACAAAATAACCTATTTTTGCTAAGATAGGGGGCTTAATAATATGAACAAACAAGAACAGAAAAACCGCGTCCACACTATTTACGAAATTATGGGGCTGATCCCCGAAGAGTTTGCGGTGTCTCAAAATTTTCCCACAGCACCCGCCCCCCCAGGTATAGCCGAGCTTGGAGATTTGCCAGTCGCGCCAGTCGCGGAAGAGGAAGAGATGGAACCTGGCCGTGAGCTGGTATTGCCCGATCAAGCTAGTGGGGATGCAGAGGCCACAACCAAGAGGTTTGGGACTCGCGATATTGCCAGATATACTCTCGTGTTTTTCCTGGCTTTGGGATTCTTTTATGCGGTCCTGAATTTCCGCGCGGTTATGATACAGGTCAAAAATGTCTTTTCTCCACCGGAAGAGAATCAAAAAGTTGTTTTGGGGACAAATGCCAAGGCCTTTGACGCGTGGTTTGGCAAATACTATGTGTATGTGAACGACCATGATATTCTGGCGGCCAATGAAGACGCGGATCACGATGGTCTGACGAACCTAGACGAATTTTATGTAAAAACCAATCCGCTGAAGGTAGATACTGATGGGGATGGATTTGACGATGGCAGAGAGGTTTTGAATGGCTATAACCCTTTGTACGCCGGCAGGTTTACTGCTGATCAGGAGAAAACCGTGAATGAGAACCTCGACCGGACGCTGATTAGTTCCCGGAAGGCATTTCAAAATGTCGCGGGGGAAAATACCGCGCGTGACTCTTACCCAATCGATGTGAATAAGCCCGGAAATTTGAGCATCCCGAGGCTCGACGTCAATTTGCCTGTTATCTGGAGCCAGGAATTTGCCAGAATGGAAGAGGATCTGAAAAGCGGGGTGGCGCATCATTCCGGAACACCCTACCCGGGCGAGCGGGGGACGGCTTCGATTCACGGCCACTCGTCCGGCAACCCCGGCGACGGCAACTTCAAAACCGCGTTTACCAAGATCAATTTTCTCGAACCCGGCGACGAGGTTTTTGTGGTAGTCTATGGAAGGGACGGCACGAGCCGGCGCTATCGTTACGTGGTTCGTTCCAAAAACGTTTACGCGAAAAACGATCCGAAACAGTTTGAGGATCTGGGCGGGTACTTCATGAATTTGTCCACCAGCTGGCCAATCGGCACGTCGCGCGAGAGATACGTAGTGACAACTGAACTCGTTGGGTTGTAAAATAGATTTAAGAGTTTGAGCCGAAACAACATCTTCTAGATGTCAGTTTCGGCTCCGCGGCCGAGAAGGAGGATAAATGAGCTTTGGCATATGCCGGGTACGGGATCTATCCCTGATGTGAGGGGATAGCTGGTTCCGGCTAGATCGCATAGCAGCGTGAGAAGCATAGAGCCCCCCGTTTTGACTGCCTTGGTTGGCAGGCGGAGCTTCGTATACCTAGGAGGGTTATGATTCCTCCTCCTTGTCAATGCCTTCCGACAAAGAGCGTCTTTATCCTCCTCGCCGCGTTTCCTCTAGAGAGCGCGGCATTTTGTTTTTTTAAAATGGTTTAAATAAGGCTTTTAAAAAGATTATAAATAAGCCATTTTTATTTTCTTTTGGCTTATTTTAGCCAAAAAGTGGTTGACACGCACGTCGTTTTGTGCTAGGATAGGGTGTTAAAATAGAAAGGCTCTCAAAAATCCAAAATTCGAGTCCATAAGGAGGACACCATGATAAAAAGAATTTGCTTGGTTGTTGTATTGTTGGCGATTCAGATTTTGATCTTCGTGAAGTATGGCAGGGGGCAGGACTCGCCGCTGTTGGTTGATGATTTATCGTCTATCGGCCAAATCGTCGACAAGCGGACCCCGATTACGATCGGCGCGCCGATGCCGTTCGAAGAAATGGCCGGATACTACGGTGGGTTTTACGGTTTTCGAGGCATGGGAGGAGTTACGGGGTATTCATATCCCGCGTACGCCTCTATTCAACCGGCTCGCGAACTTCCCGCTTACATTCAGCAGGAGCTGCTCGAGGAGTATCAACGGGTTGGAAATTTCAGACCGTTGATGCCCGGAACCGGTCAAATGTCAGGTCAGCTCGGTGTTCTCGGGGTTGAAGCCGGGATTGGAAGAGACCGGGTAGATCCCCAGACCTGGGCCACCACCCGATACGTTGTAGTCGCGTCGGTTGGGATACTCGAGGAAGAGGTCAAGGGCAGGGAGATCCGTCCTGGCGACTGGACTCAAATCGCTCGCGATGTCGTCCCTGATCGGCTTCGGTTTTATGGCAGGGGCAATATTGCCGGAAGAGTCGTTGACGGATTGGACCGCGCGGCCGCCAATTCTGGCCGGGCCGATTCCAAACGACGGATCGTAGGGGTTCTATACGTCGCCGTTGTAGATCTGCAGACGCGGTCGGTTCTCAAATCGAGTACCGGTACAGCCTCGATCTCCTACACGGATTTCGTGGCTACACAACTTCCCGGATATGGCAGCTCCACGGTTAACTACAAAGGAGCCGCTGGATTCGCCAGGCAACTTGTCCTCGCCGTCTTGTACAATCCCAGCGATCGAAAAGCGATCGCCGAGAAATACCAGGCTGGCAGGTAGCGAACTCTAATTGAGGCAGGTCGTTTCGACACATCACGTGTCGTGCGGCCTGCCCCTTTTTTATTAAATCGCCTTGACTTTTTCATCAGAATCGGCTAGGATACGGAGTCTTGGCTTTAATGCAAGGCATCGCAGTTTTCAAATCCGACCAAGGAGGGAGTATGAAAAATAGGACGAGAATTTTGTTCTTCGCGGTTTTGATGGTTGCCGCCGCGTTACCCGCCAGTGCTGATGGGGCATGCGACCGGTCGGTATTTACCGAAACAATTTTCCACTTCCCGAACGAAGAACAGCGGGGGAATTATCTTCTGATCAACGCGGAGTGGGCGAAGTGGCTGAAAGAACATGGCACGTCCGATGTTAGCGTCGGCGAGCAGTTGAGCTCCCTTACGGTTTTTCAGAACCGGGACGGGCAGGTATGTGTGAAGCGCGTTGCGGCACAGATTGGGGAACAGTCGGAGACTGCCCAAATTCAGCCGCGGACCAGTAAAATAAGAAGAGGCTTAAGCGTCACGCTCATGGCCCTTCCTTTGGCCCTTAGTTTTGTAAATCCGTACGCAGGCCTGATTGGGGGCTTTGGCGCGCCGTTTTTGCTTAGAAGTGGTTCGGCTTCAAACGGGCCGAAATCCGCGACCAAGAAAACTGACAGCACTTTCCGCCTTGAAGGCGAGTGGTGGAAAGAACTCTGGTAGCAAAGGAGGCTACATGACACGGTTGAAATGGATGATTTTGCTATTTGTGTTTTGTTGTCTGCGGCCCGCCTTTGCCCAAGGGCCGCACAATAGCGCTAACAGCTGCCCGGAGCCGGACGTCAATCACTCGCATTGGAGATTCCTCGGAAGGAATCCCGTGGGAAAACCTATCCGGAACGAGAGTGACCTGGCCGAATTTTTAGCCCCGGTGGAACAAGGTGGACGGAAACTGTACAACAAGCCTTGGCAACAAATCGCCCGGGCGGAATGGAAATTGAGTGAAGAGGCCTTGCAACGATTGTACATCGAGGCAGGCCAAGGCAACTTTACGAGAGAGATGGTCCCTTCCTGCGCTTTGTTCGGGGATATGATTTACGATATTCCTGCCACGGTTTTGGGAAAGGTAATTTTGGCAGATTGGGAGGATAAAGGCTCGAAGTCCGCCTGGGTTTATGTGTTGGATGGGGAAGTAAGTGGGACGAAAGGAAAGCTCAAGATGTATTTTTTCGAGGGGTGTTCGAATCCTTCGTACCAATTCATTGCTGAAACGAAGAACGCGGAGGTAACCGTTCCTCCCCCGCCAGAGGAGAAGCCAAAACCGTCTCCGCGAACGGAAACGCCGCCACCAGTTGAATGTCCGCGGTGTCCGCCGCCGCAGGTAGTTTCCTGTCCAGCAGTCGATATTGAGACTTCAGCTTCATGGGGGCAAAGATTGTTTGGAGGGCTCCCAGAGTTCGCTCTCTCGGCGGGAATAGGCGGGGGGGTAGCAGCAGTCACCAGTTCAGATTCCGAGAGACGGCGGGCCGGCTACCAGAGCGCTGTTTATTCGGCGGGTGCGAACCGGCTCGTTAACATCTTTAATCCTGATCATAACCGCGCGATCATCACAGTTGGCGAGCAAGCGGTTAGATTGAAGCAGGGGGACAAGGTTAACGTTCCGAATATCCCGGACGGTCAAGCCGAATGGGTGAATGGAACGATCAGGGTCTATCAAGGGCGAGTGTTTTGCGGTTTTGCGAAGCCTAAATCGACCTTCAACCTGACGCCTGTTCCGGTAATCAAGAGGGTGATTGAGCTGGAACTGCCAGTGAAACAATCCTTTACCCCGCCACCGAATATAAACCAGCCGGCGGACAAGACACCATTCACTCCGCCGCCCAATACGTCTCGTCCAATAAATCCTTGAAATACGGCTTTGCCCGTATTTCTTTCAAGCATTCGTGCCTTACGGCGCGAGTGCTTTTTTTAGAACCTTTTTATTTGTGCTATAATCTATGTCAAAGAGACAAGGAGGAAGTGATGCAAAAGAGAGTTACGTTTGGTTTGTTGTGTGTGTTATGTTTGTTTCCCGCATTACAAGGATTTGCCCAAGTCAATGCCTGCGACTTGAACAAGGATGGAACGGTAAATATTTTGGATGTGATGCTGGCCGTGAATATGGCCAACGGTGAAGTACCCTGCACCGCGAATATTATCGGACCCGGGATATGCGATGTCGTGGTGGTATATCGGGTGATTGATGCGGCTTTGGCCGGAGTCTGTCGTTCTGTCCCCGTCATCCATTCCGTGTCGCTATCTTGGGGTCCTAGTCCATCTGTAGGTATGCTCGGCTATAACATTTACCGCGGCGATAACCCAGACGGACCGTTTATCCGAATAGCCGTCGTGGTGAGCGTCGTTTTGAGTTTTACCGACTACGCCGTGTCTGCCGGCCAGGCTTATCATTATGTGGTAACGGCTGTGGATGGCTCCGGCGTCGAAAGCCTATTTTCGAATGTGGCCTCCGCCGCGATTCCGTTCCCCTGAATGAGGCCGCCCGAGCGCTGAAGAGCGCTTTTGGGCGGCCTCGAACTTTTTGCATCAAAAAACACGGAACACGTATTTAGATTTGTTGTATGAAAAATATGAAGAATCAGAAGGTTTTAAAGACGATAGCAATTATTTGCGCAATAGCAATTGCGAATTTTTTCATCGGCGGAATTGCCGAAGGGGCTGGTACTCCCTCGTTGTCTTTGCAAGGTGGAACGGCGGCTCGGGGGGGATCGATTGGGCTCAATCTTTCCATTGACACGGCTTCCGCGAGCATTGCCGGCGTTCAATGGGATTTTTTGTTTAATCCCGCTGATATCGCGTCAGTTTCCGTGTCAGCTGGCCCCGCGGCCGCGGCCGCGGGGAAAAGCGTCGCCTGCAATACGATTTCGGGTGGTGATTTTCGCTGTTTGGTTTTCGGTTACAATGCCAATGCTATCGGCAGTGGAATTTTGTCAGTAGCGACTTTTACCTTAACTGGTACAACGGTTGCAAGTTCAATACCAATCTCATTTTCCGGAGTATTGGCCTCGGATCCCAATGCTAATTACGTGAGTATTGTTGGCGCTGGCAGCAGCATCGCAGTAACTGGCTCGCCGCCATCTCCCACCTTCGATGCCACTCCGCCCGCAGTCTCTCTTACTGCGCCGATTGTCGGTCTACCTGTTTCGGGCACGGCCGTGGCCGTTTCTGCAACCGCCTCGGATAATGTGGGCATCGCCGGAGTGCAGTTCAAGCTGAATGGGACAAACCTCGGCGCCGAGGATACCATCGCTCCGTATTCTGTTTTTTGGAATACCACTACCGCCGCCAACGTTTCACATACCCTGACCGCCCTAGCGCGAGATGCCGCTGGTAATACGGCTGTTTCCGCCGCAGTCAGTGTCGTTGTCAATAATTCTGCCTCCACCCCGACTCCATCGCCCTTACCTCCCACTGGCACTGACACCACTGCCCCCGCGGCAATCAGCGATCTGGCCGCTTCCCAAGTCACCCCAACCTCTTTTACTCTCACCTGGACTGCCCCGGGAGATGACAATACTACCGGCCAGGCCCTGTCGTACGAGCTGCGTTATTATATCAACCCGATCACCGACGCCAACTTTGCTCTAAATTCCAAAGCACTCGGTGTGCCAACCCCAGCGGTGGCGGGCAGCAAACAAACCTACACTTTCGCGGATCTAAAAACCGACCTGATTTATTACGCGGCCATCAAAACCACTGATGACACTGGCAATGTTTCCGGCCTGTCCAATGTCGTTTCCTTTCTCACTGCCCAGTCTTCGGCCACTCCCAGTTCTCCGCCCGCGCCAACCGTCACCCTGGTAACGCCAGCCGTACGGCAAAACAACATTCTCGTCAAATATACCTCATCGGCCACGGTGTATCTCCTGGAGAATAACCTAAAACGAGGCATTCCCAGCTACGACATTTACCTTAACCGTTTCCGCCTTCACCCCATTGCCGCCATCCCCGAGACGGAAATCTATCAGGACGGCCCTTTGCTCGTTTTTCCTCCCGGCACTCTCCTCAAGACCCCCGGCAACCCCACGGTCTACCTCACCCTAGACAACGGCAAACGTTATGGCTTTAGAAGTGCCGACGAATTTCAGAGATTTGGTTTTCGATTCGATCTCATCAAGACCATTTTTGACAATGAGCTAAATTACTATCCACTTTCTGACATTGCTTCTCTTTCTTTCCACGCCACAGGCAATCTCGTCAAATATGCCAATAACCCCACAGTCTACCGGATAGAGAACAACACCAAGCGGGGCATTTCCTCACCAGAGATTTTCCTGCACTACGGCGCATTCTCTGACGTTCTGATTATCGCCCCTTCCTTCCAATATCTGGATGGCCCCATTCTTAACTACCCCGACGGAGCCTTAGTCAAAGGCACTGCTCCGACTGTCTACCTGATTGCCGGCGGCAAGAAGCATCCCTTTACTTCTGCCGCGCAGTTCTTCTCCGAAGGCTATAATTTTTCCATGATCAGAGCGGCAAGAGATGAGGACCTATTGAGGATGGAATAAGATTTCCGCTCCGTTACTGAAATTTCTGACCCCGAAAACGGCCTGGTCTCTAATTGCGTGCGCCCGATTTAGTTCGGATTTTGTCTTGACAGGAGCCTTAAGATGTGCTAGACTTCGCTGTTAACGAATTAAATTTGGTTTTAAGCACAGCAATTTATGTCATTCAGTCTGAATCACAAAAAGGGCCTTGCAATTGTTCTCCTGGCCGGGCTTATTGCCATGCTCGGCAGTTTCGCGTTTGTTGGCGCCGCCGGCCCGCAATTTAATATTTTTCCAGTTTCCTACACGGGCGAGGCCAATCACGATCTTCCTCTTTTGGATGCAAGAAACGCGACCAAGACCAAGGGAGAGGGGTGGAGCGCTTCGGCCGCGGATTTTGCCGCAGGCGTCCAAGCCGACCCCGGCGATGTTATTGAATTTTCAATTTATTACCACAATGGCGTGCCTGACACCGAGGAAAATGTGGCGCGCAATACAATAATCAAAGCGTTCACCTCACCCGGTTTGGGGACCGCGGCCGCGGTACATGGCGTTTCGGCCATGATCAGCGCGGACAACGCGGCGCCGATTGCCAGCGACAATCCAGCCAGTACCGGCGGCAATGCCGTGATCAATATCAATGGCAGTGCGAACAATTTGACCCTCGTTCCCGGCAGCGTTGTTTTGCGGCGCGACCAGGGGTCGAATCCACGGACCATAAATTTGCCGGATACTATTTTTACCACGGGCGTCAATATCGGCGATGTCCGCGGGTGTTTTGAATTCCGTGGCTTTGTGAATTTCAAATTGAGAGTTTCGGACAATGTTCCGCCGGCCGGGGTGTTCCCTCAAGGCACAATCTCGGCAACCTCGCCGCAAATCTGTCCTCCAGCTACTCTGGGAAAAGCTACGATCACTGCCAGCGCAAACGTTGACTGGGAAGTGCGCGTTGGTTCTTCCTCCGGACCAATTTTCATGTCTGGTGGAGCAAATTTGAGCAACAGTTTTGAGACTCGAAATCCTGACGGCAGTCCCTGGGCAACAAATGGCACGAAGTTTTTTCTGGTACAGACAGGAACAGCAAATGTTTTGTCCCAGGCGACAGTTAATTTAACGACTAGCGCGTGTCCGCCGCCGCCCACGCCTCCGCCCGCTCCGGTGCGAAATTTGTCTATTCAAAAAGGTGTCAAAAATATCTCCACTGGGGAGACCTCATACTATGCCCTCTCCGCCAATGCCAAAACAGGTGATCGCGTCCAGTTCCAAATTACTGTTACTACTTCCGGCACCGCGGGTCAGACCGACGTTACTGTCCGGGACGTGCTCCCGTCCGGCGGTTTGTCATTTGCCGGCGGTGACGCGAATATCATTGGCGGCGGCGTAAATTTGGGAAATTTTGGCGGAAACGAGAGCCGAACCATGACTTTTGACGCTATCGTTACGGCCAGCGCGCCGACGACTTATGTCGTCAATACGGCCTTTGCGCGAAGCCAAGAGGTACGCGAGAAATTGGCAATAGCAATTGTGAATATTGTCGCAACCACTGTTACAGTGCCCAACCAAGGCAATCTCCAAATCACCAAGGAAGTCAGGAATATCAGTCAGTTCAGTTCTTTCAATGACAACGAGGTTTCGGCAAATCCAGGTGATATCGTGGCATACAGAATCACGGTTTCCGCGCAGGACAATCCGGTTAGCAATGTTTCCGTGCGCGACAGCCTTGATTCTCGGCTCGACCTAACCGGAAGCGTTACCAGCAATACCGGCAACCTGAATAGCGCTAACTTCTTTGGCGGCGGCGTCAACATCGGCACTGTTAGTCCCAACAATCCAGTTACGATTTCCTTCCAAGCTATTGTTGAGGGTAGCTCGTCTTTTGGCGTCGGAACCCATATTCTTCCCAATACCGCCTTTGCCTCAAGCGGCTCAATGTCAGACCAGGATTCAGCCAATGTCAGAGTAGTGATTGGAACTGTTTCCGGCGTTTCGATCCAGCAGAGCAAATCCGCATTCAATATCACTCAAAACGGGGATGCGACAACCGTTCCGGCCAACCCCGGGGACACGATTGAATATACTTTGCGGTTCAGAAATACTGGTTCAAGCACGCAAACCAATGTGACAATCGAAGACGATATTAGGGACGTGCTGGAATTAGCGCAAATGACGAATACTGGCGACGGGGTGGTTAACTACAACGTGATTCGTTTTTCCCTGTTTTCCGTATCTGCCGGAGGCGAAATTGCTAGAACATTCCGCGTCACTGTCCGAGACGCCAGCACCTTTCCGGCGACTGCTGACAATTTTATGGTCAATTTTTACGGCAATGAGGTACGCGTTCAGGTCAGGCGCCCGCAGGTCGCCCCGGCGGTAATTATTCCGCCGCGAACCGGAGCGAGCGAGTGGCTGGCAGTGATTCTGGCAGCGCTTTCCACCACCGGTTACTGGATCTATCGCAGACGAAAACTAAACCGTCAGGTTTCAGGGCCGGCAGTGTAAACGGAAAATTAAGATAGAAAAATCCGCTTCCCAAAGCGGATTTTTTGTGATAAGGTATTAAAAAAGCGTCGACCGGATTGGCCTCGGACCCTTTGTGGCAGTTCAAATCTTGTTCGCTCACACGGGAATACCGGGACGAATACACGCCTCGAAGCGTAGTATCTGCGGATTTTGTTTTTTTGTTTCTCACCGGCCCGGACAACCCAGTCTATTTGGAAAATCGCGAAATCGTGGATGGTAAGGAACGCGTGATCGACCAGTGGCGAATAACAGACGAGCTCGAAGAACTGCGTTATTTTCCAAGCAATACCTAAAAATGGGCATCAGATTGATCGGTGCCCATTTTTTGTTTGCCCTTGTGCCGCGGCCTAAAGTGGGCATATAATGGTTTATTATGCCTTAGGCAATATGATTTCCCCTCAAACTCTAAGCGATTTAAATAAAGCCTTTGAAGTTTCCCCGAAGGGATTTGTCATCACGGATTCGGGAACGCCGCGTTTTGCAGTAGTGGATTTCGCGACTTTTGAAAAGTTGAGGACTCAAAAAAAATCGACAAACCCGATCAGGAAAATTTTAGTCACGGGCGGGGCCGGCTACATTGGCTCCCACGCGGTACGGGTTTTGCGGCAGAAGGGGTATGAGGTCGTGGTTTACGACAATCTTTCAACCGGCCGGCGTGAGGCCGTGGGGGACGCGAAACTTATCGTCGGCGATCTTGCTGACCGCGAGTTTTTGGCGAAAGTTTTTACTGAAGAAAAAATTGACGCGGTCATGCACTTTGCGGCCAGTATTGAAGCAGAAGAGTCCGTGTACAAACCAGTTGAATATTTCCAGAACAATGTCATCAATGGCTTGAATCTCCTAGATGTCATGGTCGCGTATGGGGTTTCCAAATTGGTTTTCTCCTCATCTGCCGCGGTTTACGGCGATCCGATCAAACTTCCGATGGCGGAAGATGCCGCGTGCGCGCCTGAGAACCCTTATGGGGAGAGCAAATTGGTTTTTGAAAAAATTTTGAAATGGTACGCCAAAGCTTACGGCCTTCACTCCATAAGCTTGCGCTATTTTAATGCCGCGGGGGCTTGGGCAGAGGAGGGCCTCGGTTACCGGAGGGAGGATATGTCTCACCTTATTCCCCGCGTTTTGGATGTTGCCGCCGGTAAGACCAATGAAATTTCAGTCTTCGGGCAGGATTACGGAACACCGGATGGGACTTGTATCAGGGATTATATTCATGTTTTAGATCTTGCCGAGGCGCACATTGCGGCTTTGGAAAAATTAGCCGCAAGCAATGGGGCGTATGTATACAATGTCGGCACGGGACGAGGGTATTCGGTTTTGGAGGTGATTGACGCAATCATGGAAATCACGGGACATATGATCCCGATAAAAACCGCCGAGCGTCGGGCAGGGGATACGGCAAAACTTGTGGCGGACAGCACCAAGATACAAAAAGAATTCGGCTGGCGCCCGCGGCACGATCTGCGCTCCATCATCCAAAGCTCCTGGCAGTGGCACAAAAAGACTTAGATCTTAGTTTCGGGATAATTATGATATAATGGTTATATGATGAATTACAATTGGGGAATGATGGGCGGGGGATGGGGTTTTGGAATCATCACGTGGATTGTGGTGATAATCGATCTGATACTCCTTGGCATCTGGCTCTGGAAACAAATTAGCAAATAATACAAGTGAGCGGCCGCTCGCGCAATCCTTGGTAACGATGAAAATACTAGTCAAGGTGAAAGCAGGGGCGAAGAAGGAATTCGTGCGCAAAATAGACGATGGCAATTTTATTGTTTCCGTGAACGCGGCGGCAAAAAAAGGGAAGGCGAATTCGGCCGTAATGTTGATATTGGCAGATTATTTTCATATTCCAAAGGCAAATGTAAAAATTCTTTCCGGGCATATTTCCAAAACCAAGGTTATGCGAATTCATGTTTAATTAGTATATGAAAATTACAAGCCCCGCTTTCGGGCACAATCAAACAATCCCCGCGAAATACACGTGCGACGGAGAGAACATCAATCCGCCTTTGCAGTTTTCTGATGTGCCAGCGCGCGCGCAGAGTCTGGTTTTGATCATGGACGATCCGGACGCGCCAATGGGAATGTGGGTACATTGGACACTTTGGAATATTGATCCAAAAATTTCCAATTTTCCCGAAAATAGCGTGCCCGAAGGCGCGGTACAAGGTGCGACAAATCGCGAGAATCGCTACGGCGGACCCTGCCCGCCGGATCGGGAGCATCGCTATTTTTTCAAACTTTACGCTTTAGACGCAAAGCTCGACCTTGGGGCGGACGTGAAAAAGGATGAGCTTGAAAGCGCGATGAATGGCCACGTTTTGGATCAGGCAGAACTAGTCGGCCTTTACAATCGCCGCTAAATTTCGCATAATTAGATCATGGATCAGCTGATCACACCTGAAAAAGTCGGGCCTCGGGATGTCTTTTTGCATTTGCTTGCCATCGTTACTCTCTATGCGAGCGCCATCAGTTTTTTGGCGCTTATTTTTTAATTGATTCAATGCCGTCAAACATAAAATTGTCGGTTGTAATTCCCGCGTACAACGAGGCCGCGCGGATTGCTCAGACCCTTGAGGCAACCGATCAATATCTGCGAAAGCAGAATTACGGTTATGAAATAATCGTTGTTGATAACGGCAGTAACGATAATACCTGTGACATCGTCAAAGAATATCAGGAGAGGTTATCTCGGAATCTGGTTCGCTTATGCCTCTCCAAAAGCATCGGAGCCAAAGGTAGCGCGGTAAAAATGGGCATTTTGAATTATGCTCAGGGCGATTTTGTGGTATTTATGGACGCCGATAATGCCTCGCCGATTTCAGAAATTGAGAAGTTTTGGTCAGATCTTGAATCAGGGGAATATCAGGTTATTATCGGCTCTCGTTATGTGAATGAATCCGACGTCACGCAAAGACAGCCTTTGTACCGCGTGATTCTAAGCCGAATGAGCAATTTGCTTATTCAAGCGCTTTTGGTGCGGGGGGTCAGGGACACCCAGCTGGGGTTCAAGGCTTTCAGCCGCCTGGCGGCGAAGGATATCTTTTCCCAAGTGACGGTTCCTGGCTGGGGATTTGACATGGAAGTCCTGACGATCGCTCTTCGGCATGGATACAGAATCAAAGAAGTCGGCGTGCTGTGGCATGAACAGGGAGGTAGCCATGTTCCGCTTCGGGCGTACATTCAAAGCCTCAAGGATCTTCTCAAAATCAAAATCAATTCCATCTTTGGACGATACAATAAAAAATGAAACGTGCCTTATCTTTTTTAATTTTGGCCGCGATAATTCTGGTTTTTGGTCCCTTCCCAGCCGCCGCGCTTTCGGAAGGGGAAATTTTGATTGTCAAAATCCAGAATCAAGCATACGAGCCGCTTTTGGCAAATTATGGAAGCGCCGAATTACTGTTTGATCAAACTTACCGGATGAAGGTTCCAAGCCGACAGCAGACGATGTCGGAATTGGCCGTCGCGTCTTGGGTCAGTTATGTTGAAACGGATAAAATTTTAAATACCGCAGTAACGGCAACCGATCCGCTGTTTGTCCTCGATACGCAGGAGCTGACAAAACAATGGTATCTGCCGAAAATCCAGGTGGACAAAGCGTGGGAAAAAACCAGGGGCGGCAATCTGATCGTGGCTGTAATCGATACTGGAATCGATGCGAAACATGAGGATTTAAATGACGGAAGAGTGATTGCCGGTTACGCCAGTTATTGCCAAGTCGAAAATTCGGCAAATGAGGATTGCCTCATCAGAGTGTCGGGGGATTTGGCCGCCGGTGTAAATTCGGATGACAACGGGCACGGAACAATCGTTTCCGGGATCATCGGGGCGATCGCGAATAATAATAAAGGGATTGCCGGAATCAACTGGAATGTCAGGCTCATGCCGATCAAGACTTTGGATTCGACCGGGTCGGGGTATGCATCGGACGTGGCATTGGGATTGCGGTGGGCGGCGGATCATGGGGCCAGGATAGCAAATCTTTCCATCGGCGGGCCCGGATTGGAATCGGTACAGGTTTTGCAGGAAGCGGTCGCCTACGCGTTTAATAAAGGCGTATTGATTGTGTCCGCTGCGGGCAATGATGCCGCGGTTATGGGCGGGAATTTGAATACCGATCCCAGTCTGCCGGTTTGCGCGGACGGGGGGCAGAATATGATCGTCGGAGTTGCGGCGGTTGATGCTTCAGACCGCAAGGCCCTTTTTTCGAACTACGGCTCGAGCTGTATTGATATCGCCGCGCCTGGTACCGGGACTTTTGTCGACCGGCAGACCAGGCAAGGGCTGGTTTCTACTTATTACGACCCGACGCGCCCTGGCGAAAATAATTTGTACGTTTATGCCTTAGGGACATCCATGGCCGCGCCTCTGGTCAGCGCGGTCGCCTCGCTGATGATGGACGCGTTTCCGGATCTGGATGTGCGCGCAATTCGCGACAGATTAATTTCCAGCGCCGACAATATTGACTATCTAAACCAGGCTGGCTGTAACGGTTCTACTTGCGCGGGCCAGATTGGCCAAGGACGGTTGAACGCCTACAAAGCGGTAAATTTCTCCACCATATTCGCGGCTGGGAGTGTGGTAAAGAACGAGCAGGGGAATCTTTTTTTGATCGAACGTGGGTTGAAGCGTCCCCTTTCCGAGTTTGTCTACAAACAACGGTTTGGTTCTCTGCCGGCGATTCAAACCACGACTGTCCAGCTCGATACCTTTCCCAGCGGTTTGCCCGTACCGCCCGCTGACGGCACTTTAATCAAAGAGCCAAATATTCCGATAGTCTATCTAGTGGGTGGCGGGGAAAGACTGGCGCTGTCTTACCCGGCTTTCGTTTCGAGAGGATTTCGCTTTGAAGATGTCGCCACACTCCCGGTCGAGGAAATGGCTGGCTACCCGCGCGGACAGGATGCCGATGTTTTGGACGGCGCTTTGATGAAGGCGCCTGATCATCCCGCGGTATTTGTTCTCACGGGTGGAACTCGACAGCTTTTGTCATATTTCGTATTTAAGGAGCGGGGCTTTGATAAGTTGCCGATTGCCATAATTTCGCTCGAGGAATTGGCAAGGTATCCGGTAGACGCGCAAGGCTTTTTATACCCGCCAACCGACGGGACACTGATTCGTGGCGACCAGATAAGTACGGTTTATCTGATCGAAGGCGGAAAGACAGTTGGCCTTAATTTGGCGGCTTTCCAAAACCGAGGTTTCAGATTTGAGAACGTGGGGGTTTTACCGCAGAGCGAGGTCGATAGCTACGAACGTGGAGGAGACATTGTGGAATGAAATTTAAAATTTTTCTCGGTACTCTCATTGGAGTTTTTTCCCTTGCACCCGTGGTCGGATCGGCCCAAGTTGTTGGGGGTTTTGATCCGAATATTTTGATTTCGGATGAGCGCTTTGCGGACACGGCGACTTTGGGAGGGGCCGCGGGTATCCAAAAATTTTTGGAGAGCCGGGGGAGCGTCTTGGCCAACACGTCCGCCGAGTTCATTGTGAAGCTGCGCGAGCCCGGGGACACGGATCTGAAAAGTCGTCTACCTGATCCTCGTCCGAACATTGGAAGGCTAAGGACCGCGGCAGAACTGATTTATGACGCCAGCGCCTCGGCGGGACTTAATCCTCAAGTTGTTTTGGTAACGCTTCAAAAAGAGCAGTCCCTGATTGACGGCAAATTTGACACCGAGCGGGGTTTGCAAAGGGCATTGGACAAGTCTTTGGGATTTGGCTGTCCGGATGAAGGCGGGTGCAGCGATATATTCTTAGGATTTTACCATCAGTTATTTGGTAATTTTGATTCGGCAGGTAATCGTTATATCGGCATGTCCATGTCTCTGGTGAGAAGTTTTAACTTTGAAGTGGGAGACGTTAGGGTGGGAAGAGGACCCATGGTGGACGCGGCAAACAATGCCTTTGGCAACGGTAACCGCGTGAGGACCTCGCGCAAAGGCGATGTCATCACTTTGGAGAACACCCAAGGCTCGCCGAATAACGCTCCCGCGACGCAAATTGTAACTTTGTCCAATTTCGCGACGGCGGCGCTGTATCGTTATACCCCGCACGTTTACAATGGCAATTACAACTTTTGGCGATTCTTCTCGGCTTGGTTCCGTTATCCGAATGGCACTCTCATTCAGACTGCCGGGGATGCTAGGATTTATATCATAGATAACGGGCTGAAGCGGCCGATTTCGCTTTTTGTGATCGGTGAGCGAGAGTTGGACCCAACGTCGGTAATCACGGTCTCGTCGTTGGAATTTAACGAATTTCCAAGAGGTGAAGTGGTTCCGCCCAAGGACGGGACTCTTTTGAAAAATTCAATCGGGCAAGTCTTTTTGATCGAGGCGGGCACGCGCAAATTGCTATCGAGCTTTGTTGCGACCCAGCGGAAATTAAATCCAGCTTCGGCAACCGTGGTGCCCGATGATGAAATTCAAAGTTATACCGATGGCGGGCGAGCATTACCCGAGGAGGGAACTTTGGTCAAATCCAAAGACAACCCGGCAGTTTATATTATAATTAACGACGAGAAACGGCTGCTGTCAGGATTTGTTTTCAAGCAGCGGGGCTACTCGTTTGCCAACGTCCTGTCGGCCGAACCGGGAGAACTGGATACCTATCCAACAGGATTATTGATGCCGCCGCTTGATGAGACGCTTATTAAGGCGAATGAGGAGCCGGCCGTGTATCATGTCGGTAACGGCATACTTGAACCGTTAAGCCTGTTCGTTTTTACCCAGAGAGGTTATAAATTCAAGGACGTGGTTTCCGTGCCAAAAGCCGAACTCTCGGCCTGGCCAGTCGGTAAACCAATGCCACCTCCGACCGGACTTTTGGTCAAAAACAAGACAACCCCGGCGGTTTATTATATTGAATCCGGCACAAAGCGGCCTATTTCGTACGGTGTTTTTATGGCGAATCGATTCAGCTTCAAAAATGTTATTATCGCATCAGACGAAGATTTGGCGCAGCTTGAAACCGGAGATGAGCTCCGCCTGCCCGAGCGGGCTTTAGTGAAGACCAAAGATAACCCAGCGGTTTACTATCTGGTTGACGGCGTTTTGCGACCTCTTACCTATGTGGCTTTCCAAAATCGCCGTTTGCGGTTTGAGGACGTGATAACCCTAACCCCTGACGAGCTGGCCAAATATCAAATTGGCTCGGTCGTCGAGAACTAACTTTTCAAATATATCAGTTTTATTTTGTTGAATTTTTACTACATTTGTAGTATATTTTTAATTAGAAGATTTTTAATGGTTTTATGTATTACGAAAAGCAAAAAATTGGATCAATCATCCGCAATTCAATTCCGAAAGGAAAAACGCCGAAGCTAACTCCTGCCCAGGTGGAGAAAATAAAAACTGTAAGCGGTATTGCCTTGGCGATTGTCGGCGTCGCTGGAATAATTGCCCTTTCCGCAGTTGCGCCAAACATGTTCGTGGCTATTGATAAATTATTTTTGAAGAAAGGAGTTCGTTCTTCAAGAAAGAGAAAAGAAATTCAAATTGCCCAAACTTTTTATTATCTTAAGCGATCTGGTTTGATCAGAATGAGATATGCCAGCAAGGATTACAAGATTTTTCTGACAAAATTCGGCGCGAAAAGGTTAAAAAAATTGAATTTTCAAACAATGACCGTAGAAAGACCAGATAAATGGGACGGCAAGTGGTGGCAAATAGCCGCCGACATACCAACCAAAGAGTACCGCCGCGGGGCAGACTTGCTTAGGCAGAAATTGAAAGAGATGAATTTTTACCCGCTGCAGCGGACATTGTGGTTCTATCCCTATGATCCAAGACAGGAAATAGAATTTATTGTGGTTCATTATGAGATAGAGAGATTCGTTACAGTTATGGAAATTAGTAGGCTCGACAAGGACGATGAACGCAAGATGAAAGTATTTTTTCAAAAAATGATGATCATTTCATAGCCCATAGTTCGTTTGTTAAATTTTTTATACATTTGTATTATTTTTTCAACAAAACAATGTAGGGAGGCAGGGGCCCCGCTACAGACCCAAAAGCTGTCGAATTTGTCAGAAAAAACCTCATTTATGTTATACTAAGATTACATGCAGCAAATCGGGCGGAACATTTTTTCTTTGGGGCTATCCAGAATCACGTCTGGGCTTCTTTTATTTTTTGTTTACGCGAAACTTGCTTCCTATCTCGGACCCGCGGGTTTTGGGAAGTTTTCCCTGATCCTCGCCTACTACACGATTTTTTTGCTTTTCGTGGATTTCGGCATCTCGCGCTATGTGATCAAAAAAATCAGCGAGGACAAAAGTCAGACTCCCCTGTATTTCGGAAATTTTTTCATCGCCCAGTTGTTTCTGGCCCTTGTCGTTTTTTCTCTATTTATTTTCATCCCGCGGTGGCTTCACTATGACGCTGAAGTCAGCCGTGCCATGTTTTATGTCGGGATCGGGTTGCTATTCGGGGCATTGAGCATCCCCTTTGCGGCGATTATCCAGGCGTGGCAGAAAATCCATCTTTTGGCCGCTGTATATTTTTTCGATTCCCTGATCCGGGCTGCATGGCTGATACTTTCCATTTTTTGGAACAAAGACTTGGTTTTTATTTTTTTCGTTTATTCATTGACTGGGATTTTTGATATAGTTATCTACGCGATCCTCACCAGGAAAATCGCAAGTCCCCGGTTCAAATTTGACCAGGCCCTTACCAAAAAATTATTTATCTATGGCATACCTTTCGCATTTATTTCGGGATTTGAAATTTTAATCGCCAAAGTAGACGTAGTCATCCAAAAATTTTTTTTGCCTTATCATGAAGTTGGACTTTATTCCGCCGCGTACCGTTTCTTGGATTTTTTGACGTTCGTCCCGGCAGTCGTCGCAATCAGTTTATTTCCGGTTCTTTCGGAAATGGCGGATTTAAACACTGCGAAAACCAAGAGTATTATTGATCGAGTTAACCGCTACATGCTTCTGCTCGCAATTCCGCTTGGCGCAGGGGCGACCATGTTCGCCGACAAAATCATTTTTACGCTATTCGGGCCGGCATACGTAGATTCGATTATACCCTTTCAAATTTTGATTTGGTCAACAGTGATCACCTTTGTTTACGCAGTTTCGAATGTCGTAATGCAGGTCAAGCAGACGAAAAGGGCAATATTGATTCTGGCCCTTGCCGCCGTGGTCAATGCTGTTTCCAACGTGATTTTCGTTCCGCGATTTGGGATTATAGCTTCCGCCTGGCTCACAGTCGCGACATATCTTCTTGTCGCGGCATTATACACTTTTTACTCCAGCCGCAGCATGTACTTTTCCTATCGTTCCTACATTTTTTGGCCGGTTTTCGCTTCGGTATTAATGGGGGCAGGTTTATGGCTGATACGCGATGCCAATATTCTCTTGATTACTTTAATTGCCATGGTCATCTATTTCGGCGTCCTGATCATAAGCGGCTACGTGAAAAGGGAAGACTGGCTGTTTATTAAGTCCGTAGTTACGAGATCGCCATGAGACTTTCCATTCTCATCGTCAATTGGAACACCCGCGATCTCTTGATCAAATGCATTAATTCTATCCTGAAAGAAGCGCCCAAATTTGATTATGAAATAATTGTTGTAGATAATAATTCCCAGGACGGGAGCGTGGAAACCCTTACTAATTTGTTGGGTCATAACAAGAAAATGCGGATTCTACAGTCGCTGAAGAATCTCGGTTTTGCGCGGGCGAATAATTACGCTTTTCGAAATTCCAGCGGCGAATACATCTTTGCCCTAAATCCAGATACCGAAGTCTATCCCCAGGCGCTGGAAGCATTGGTTTCGTATATGGAAAGCCGTCCGTTAGTGGGCGTGGTCGGGCCGAGGCTTCTAAACCCGGATGGAACGGTTCAAAAATCAGTACGCCGTTTCCCGACAATCTGGTCATCTGCCCTGGTTTTTTCGGGACTCCATAGAATATTCCGTCCGAGACGTTATCTCATGGATGATTTTGATTATGAGCGCGAGGCCGAGGTTGACCAGGTTATGGGGGCGGCATTGTTAACGCGCAGAAGCATAATTGAGAAATTAGAGCTGTTTGATGAAAATTTTTGGCTGTGGTATGAGGAAGTTGATTTTTGTAAACGGGCAAAAGATACCGGATACCAAATAAAATTTTATCCCGGCGCGCAAGTTATGCATCGCGGGGCCAAAAGTTTTTCACAGCTTGCGGTTTTTGATCGGAAGAGAGCCGCCGGACAAAGCTTGATTTATTATTTTAAAAAGAACGGGAACATATTCCAGGTTTTAGCCATCGGAGTAGTGGTCCCGGCGGTCTTGGCCGCCGCGTGGTTTTTGGGGCATTTGGAAAAGGCTTTTAAATTCAAGGTTCACCCGCATGTCTAGAAATATAACCTTTGGTAAAGCTTTAATTGTCATGGCGCTAGCCGAAGGGATTTCTTTGCTCTCGTTCGTGTATCCGGTAATTTCTCTGCCGTTGCTTTTGGCGGCCGCGCTCGCAACTTTTTTTGTATCTTTACGAAAGTTGGAATGGGGCATATACATATTGTTTGGGGAACTGTTTTTTGGCAGCCGGGGGCATCTCTTGGAGCATGGGTTTTTGTCGTTAAGACTAGTCGTGTTTGTGGCGGTATTTTTGGCTTGGTTTATACGAGGAATTATGAATTATGAATTAGGAATTGGGGGTTTGAAATCCATGATTCATGATTCCAGATTCATGATTCTATATTTTTTGCTCTTATTGGTTATCAGCTTCGGAATTATCAACGGGTATGTCAATGGAAATAGTTTGCCGAATATTTTCAATGACGCTAATGGTTATCTCTATTTGGCAATCCTCCCGGCGGTTCTGGCCGGGATTCGAACCAGAGAGGCCCTGGGCAATTTATTCAAAATTCTGGCCACTGCTGTTGTGATAATAGCGGCCCAAACTCTGATTTTATTCCTCTGGTTTACTTACGGCCTCGCAGGTGTTGCCACTATTTATCATTGGGTAATTGATCAGGATATCGGTGAAATTACGGGTGTCGTAGGCAGCGCGTCGAGGATTTTCATGCAGAGCCAATTTTACGCGCTGATGGGATTATTTATTTTTGGCCTGTCGTATTTTGAGGGGAGATTCAAAATTTTGTTGACATCTGCCGCCGTCTTTTCCGTTATCTTCAGTTTATCGAGGAGTTTTTGGCTTGGCGGCATTGCGGGAGCCGCATTTGCGGCAATAATGCTGCTTGTTTATTTCCGAGTCGGATGGGAAAGATTCACAAAATTTGCCGTGATAATAATTTTGATTGTCGCCGCCGAGATAGGTGCATTTTATCTAGTCTCTCGGACCGCGGGAAGGAGTGAAGCAGTTGGAAGCCGGTTGGAAAACCCGATTCGAGAAGCCGCTGGGGGCGCGCGCTTATTGCTGCTGCCGGAATTACTTACTGAAATAAAGCAGAGCCCCTTCCTTGGCAAGGGATTTGGCCAAGAAGTCACTTATTCCAGTTATCTGCCAGATCGAATGACTCCTGATAATCCCGAAGGGAACATCACAAGCTTTGCGTTTGAATGGGGGTATCTTGATATCATATTGAAGGTCGGGTTGATTGGATTATTGGTTTATTTGTTTTTTATCGCCAAAATTTTTCATCTCGGCTGGTCAAATTTACAATTTTCAATTTCTAATTTTCAAACTTTGGGGTTATTGAGCGGCCTTGTGGCACTGGTAGTCTTGAATGTTACAACACCCTATCTAAATCATCCATTAGGGATCGGATATTTATTGTTAAGTTTGGTGGCTTTTAGAAATTATGACTAAGCCGCTAGTTTCAGTAGTTATTCTTTCTTACAACAGCCGGAGGTATATTGAAAAATGTCTGGATAGCGTTTTGCGGCAGGATTATTCAAATATTGAAATTTTGATTTTGATCAACGGATCTGATGACGGCTCGGCCGAAATGATCAAATCAAAATACTCTCGCATCAGAAAAATTAAAATTTTGGACCCCGGAGTCAATTTATGGTTCAGTGAAGGGAATAATTACGTTTTTGCCTATGCCAAGGGCGAGTATATTATGGCATTAAACCAAGATACGGTGTTGCGAAGCGATTTTGTGAGGCTCTTGGTCGAAGCCATGGAAGCCGATTCGTCTTTGGGATCGGTAACCGGCAAACTGCTTCATTATAAATTCGAGATTGATTCGGAGACTAAAATTTTGGACAGTACGGGAATTGAGATGTTCAAAACCAGGCGCGTAATTGACCGGGGACAGTGGGAAGTCGATCACGGTCAATACGACCATGATACCAATATCTTCGGCGCGTCTGGCGCCGCGGCCATATATCGCAAATCCGCTCTCGAACTTGTAAAAACTCCAAAAAACGGCGGGGGATACGAATACTTTGACGAGGACTTTACCGCGTACAAAGAGGATGTTGATCTCGCCTGGCGCCTGCAACTCGCAGGCTACAAGTGTCGATACATTCCGCAGGCCGTGATTTTTCACGGGCGTAACGTCGGCCGGTCGTGGCCGACCCAGCTCATCCGGTTTATCCTCAACCGTCGCCGGCAGTCGCGGGAAATCAGAAAGCTGTCCTTCAAAAATCATTATTTAATGATGGTAAAAAATGAAGTCCCCGCGGTTTTTTGGCGCCATTTCGGCTATATCCTGGCCAGAGAAATTTTGCTTTTGTTTTATACTATAATTTTTGAGCAATTTCAGATTTTCGCGTTTCGAGACTTTTTCAAACAGCTTCCAGAGGCGCTACGGAAAAGAAAATTCATCATGGCGAATGTGAAAATCGGCTCTGCTGAATTGCGAAAGCTGTTTCACTAGCCACAAGTTATAAAGTCCCAAAAAAGTTTTAGTTTGTCTCCTTTTACTCGCATATGCGAGTAAAAGGAGAATGCTAGACTAGAATATAAATTAGTTGTGCGTTTTAATTAGCTATCGTATCTTTGTGTTATAATGGTACAAGGAGGTTCTATGGATAAGACGGACCAGAAATTTCCGCCGCAAGCTACGCAGCTAGGCTGACCTATTGTCGGACGAGTTGGTGTGGTTACTATCGGGGAGGATGGAAGGACTGGTTTCGCTGGAGATATCGCAAAACGAAGGAGTTTTTGATTCATCAGACCCTTTGCAGACTGTTCCTCCCGCCTCACAAATGCGGGGAACTAATTGATACTGACACACTGCCGGATTTTTCCCCGGAAGGACTGAAACGGCGATTTCAAGAGCGGTTCGGCTGATAGGCGACTATTTAGGTCAAGTGCCTGAAGGTAACTTGGACGCTCAAGTGGTTTTTCCAAGGCTGCTCGGGCGTTTTCTTTTTATGTTATAATTGGTAAATAATATGGATCTTTCGGTTATCGTCGTCAATTTTCATACCAAAGATAAACTGCGCGGGTGTTTGCGCTCGGTTTTTGCGTCCAAAACCAATTTTTCTTACGAAATCCGGGTGGTAGATAACGCGAGTAGCGACGGGTCGGGAGAAATGGTCAAAGCGGAATTCCCGCGGGTAAATTTGATCGAAAATAAAGAGAACGTCGGATTTGCCAAGGCAAACAACCAGGCCCTTCGGCAAGCACAGGGGCGGTATTTTCTACTTTTGAATTCCGACGTCGAAGTTTCTGGGGACAGTTTTGACAAGATGCTTTCCTATATGGATAATAATTCCATGGTCGGCGCATCCGGTTGCCGTGTGCTCAAGGCCGACGGGACTCTGGACAAAGCCTGCCGCAGGAGCTTTCCCCATCCAGTCAATTCTTTTTTCCGCCTGACAGGACTGTCATTTCTTTTTCCAAGAAGCAGAACTGTTTCATCTTACAATTTAACTTATTTGCCCGAAGATCAGATCGCGGAAGTGGACAGTGTGATGGGCGCGTTTTTGCTTATTAGAAGCGATGTGGTAGATCGGATTGGACTCTTGGATGAACAGTTTTTTATGTATGGGGAGGATTTGGACTGGTGTTTTCGCGTCAAAGCCGCTGGGTACAAAGTGATGTATGTGCCGGTAACCAACGTTGTTCACCACAAAGGATCATCTTCGAGAAAACTTCCGCAAAAAGCGCTTTATGAGTTTCACCGGGCAATGCAGATTTTTTACGACAAACACTATCGCGCAAATTACAATTTTTTCTTAAATTGGCCCGTTTACGCGGGAATTTGGTTAAGATACATTGCGCTTCGAGCCGTAAACAGTTTCAGACGGGAAAAATATGTCAGCAAATGAGATACCCGAAGTCAATCCGAATAATCCAAAAATGAACTCATACAAGCAGCTCGTTGTCGTGTTTTTTGTAATTTTAGCGTTTTTCACGGGCGTGCATTTGGGGCGCGCCGGTTTTGATGTCGGTGGAGTACTGCCAGTTTTTGTCGATAAGAGCCGTGAAGGTGCCCCAAAGGAAGTTGACTGGCAGATTCTTTGGGACACAATTGATAAAATAAACCAAAGGTATTTGGACAAGCCGGTTGATATGACCAAACTTTTATACGGCGCGGTGAGCGGTGCGGTATCATCGCTTCAGGATCCGTACAGCTTATTTTTGCCGCCTTTGGCGGCGGAGGATTTTGGGAATGAACTCCGGGGAAGCCTGGAAGGAATCGGCGCGGAAATTGCGCTCAAGAATGAACAACTGATTGTGGTTGCGCCAATCAGTGATTCCCCGGCCATCAAAGCCGGGGTGAAGGCGGGGGATTATATTATCAAGGTTGACAGTGAGGATACGCGCGGAATGACGCTCGAGCAGGCAGTCGGAAAAATTCGCGGCCCGGCCGGGACCAAGGTTACTCTGACTATTTTTCACAAAGGGCAGACTAAACCCGTGGAGATCGCGATTACCCGTGCCCGAATTGAGGTCAAAAGCCTAAGCTATGAAATCAGGCAATATCAAGGGCAAAAGGTCGGCGTTTTGAAACTGCGCCGCTTTGGTGACGAAACCGAAGGGCAGTTCGAAAAGGCCATTTCCGAATTTCTGATGAAGAATGTCAAAGGGGTCATTTTGGATTTGAGAAATAATCCGGGCGGTTATCTGGAAACATCAGTCGCGGTCGCGAGCAACTGGGTAGCACCTGGAAAAATCGTTGTCGTCCAGAAAGGGAGCGAGGGTAACGAACAAATATACAAAGCTGAAGGGGCAAACCGTTTGGCCGGGATGCCGACTGTTGTTTTGATCAATGGCGGTTCGGCTTCCGCTTCAGAGATCGTGGCCGGAGCGCTCAAGGACCATGGCCTAGCCAAACTGGTCGGGGAAAAGAGTTTCGGCAAAGGTTCGGTGCAGGAGCTCATAGAACTGTCGGGCAAAGCCGAGCTGAAACTCACAATTGCCAAATGGTTTACACCCAACGGACATGATCTCAACAAAGAAGGGCTAGAGCCGGATGAGAAGGTAGAACTCACAGACGAGGATTTCCAGAACGACCGCGACCCGCAGATGGACAAGGGTTTGGAAGTTTTGTTTCGATAATAAAACTTCGGGGAGATAGAGGCAATTTAGTATTGACAAAAATATAGCTTTTGGGGTAGGATGAGGTGATTTAGAGAACAAAGGAGGAGCCCATGAATATTACCAAGGGAACGCTGACCATGCGTGCGCCGGATGATTTCCACGGCCATTTGCGGGAAGGAGCACTTCTTTTGATGCTTGCACCGTTGGTCGCGCGCGTATTCAAGCGCATGTTGGTGATGCCGAATCGCGAAGAAGCTATTCTTAGCGGCGGCCAGGCCGTTCGATATTACCTCCAAATCAAGAATCTACTTGAGGCCGAGGATTTGAATGACTTTGAACCGCTGATGACTATTCAAGTGACCGAGCAAACCACGCCTGAAATGATACTGGATGCGGCCGCCAACAACGTGACTGCCGGAAAGGTCTATCCGCGCGGTATGACGACCAATTCGGAAAACGGCGTATTAGATTACCGGAAGATTTATCCGGCCCTTGAGGCAATGCAGGATTGCGGGATGGTGGCTTCGTTTCATGGGGAGTCGCCGGATCCAACCGTTGATCCGATTGATAGGGAATGGGCGTTCGCAAGAAAAATTTTGCCGCTAATTGCCAAAAAGTTCCCCAAACTCAAGATCGTGATGGAGCATGTCACAGATGGAAGGACGCTGAAAGTGGTCAACGACTTTGAGAATGTCGCCGCCACAGTCACGGTTCACCACCTCTTGATTACCATGACGGACTGGCACGGCAAGAAGCTCAAACCTCATCTCTTTTGCAAACCGGAGGCGAAGAGGTTCAGGGATCGCGACGCTTTGCGAGAATTTGTTTTTAGCGGCAACCCGAAGGCCATCTTCGGGACGGACATGGCGCCGCATCCACGGAGTCAAAAAGAATGTGATGAGTGTTCGGCCGGGGTTTTTATGCCGCCAGACATTGCATTGCCGATTTTAGTCGAGCTTTTTGAACAACACCACGCTCTGCAGAGGCTGGAGCCGTTTGTTTCAGAAAATGGCGCCAAACGTTACGGTTTGCCCTTAAATCAAGGTACCGTGACTTTGGAGAAAAAAGAGTGGGACATTCCAGGCGAGTATTTCGGGGTCATTCCATTCATGGCAGGGAAGACTTTGAGATGGCAATTTGTGGGGCGGGTATAACCTTTCGACCTGCGTTTCTTTTTGAGCCAACAAGGAGAAGCGCAGGTTTTTGTTTGCCCAAAAGGCGTTTTTTTGGTTTAATTAACGCACAAATGACCGCAAAGAACTTACGAAAAAAATATCTTGAATTTTTCAAGAGCAAAGGGCATACAGTGATTCCTTCGGCTTCGCTCGTGCCGCAGAATGATCCGACCGTGCTATTCACCACAGCCGGGATGCATCCGCTCGTCCCATATCTTTTAGGCGAGCCGCACGCAGGCGGAAATCGCTTGGTGAGCGTGCAGAAATCGTTGCGGACAGATGACATTGACGAGGTCGGGGACAACATCCATAATACTTTTTTTGAGATGCTCGGCAATTGGTCCTTGGGTGACTATTGGAAACAGGAAGCCATCACCTGGTCCTATGAATTTTTGACGGAGAAACAGTGGCTGGGACTTGATCCTTCCGTTTTGGGCATCAGTGTTTTTGGGGGGGATAATGATTCGCCGCGTGACGAGGAATCGGCTGAAATTTGGAAATCACTTGGCATACTCAAACAGCGGATTGCATATCTTGGCAAAAAGGATAACTGGTGGGGGCCGGCAGGAGTAACGGGGCCTTGCGGGCCGGATACAGAGATGTTTATCTGGACTGGGGAGGGGAAGGCTCCGGAAAAGTTTGACCCGTCAGACGGCGCGTGGGTGGAGGTATGGAACGACGTATTTATGGAATATAATCAAACCATCAACGGCTCATATGAGCCGTTGAAACAAAAGAACGTGGATACGGGGATGGGTCTAGAGCGCATAACCGCAGTCCTTCAAAATAAAACCACCGTTTATGAAACCGAGCTTTTCTTGCCCATCATTGAAAAGATAAGAAGTTTATCAGAGAAACAGGACGTAAAAGCCGAACGGATTGTTGCCGATCACATTCGCGCCGCAGTTTTTATCGTTGCCGACGGGGTGGTGCCTTCAAACAAAGATCGTGGGTACGTGTTGCGCCGGCTCATTCGCCGCGCGATCCGCTATGGGCAGATCTTAGGCATTGCCCAAGAGTTTGCCGCAGAAGTTGGAAGCGTAGTGATTGATAATTTTCACGATATTTATCCTGAACTCAAAAGTCATGGAGAGAAAATCGTTGATGAATTAGGTAAGGAGGACACGAAGTTTCGCAGGACTCTGGACAAGGGGTTGCGGGAGTTCACCAAATTAGGACAGATTGATGGAAAAAAAGCGTTTGATTTATTTCAGACTTATGGATTTCCTTGGGAACTGACAAAGGAGCTGGCTGAAGGCAGGGGCCAGACGGTCAATCAAGAGGAATTTGCAACGGAATTCAAAAAACATCAGGAGCGATCCCGCACCGCGACAGCCGGAGTATTTAAAGGTGGGCTCGTTGATCATACTGAAGAGGTTGTAAGGCTTCATACCGCGACGCATCTCCTGCAGGCCGCGTTGCGGAAAGTTTTAGGAAACCACGTTGTTCAGAAAGGCAGTAATATCACCAAAGAACGGACCCGATTTGATTTTACGCATTCGCAAAAGATGACCGCGGTGGAGATCAAACAGGTGGAGGATTTAGTCAACGAGTGGGTCGGGCGAGATTTGAAAGTCAAAAAAGAAATTTTGCCCCTGGATGAAGCCAAACGGCTCGGCGCCATCGGTCTGTTTGGCGAGAAGTATGGCGAGCAAGTTTCTATTTACACTATTTTCGATCCAGCGACCAATGAAGTCATAAGCCGCGAATTTTGCGGCGGCCCGCACGTGGAACGCACGGGCGTTATTGAGAAATTTAGAATTGCAAAAGAGGAGTCAGTTGCATCAGGCACAAGAAGGATTAAAGGAGTATTGGAATAACTACTATGCTATACTTGAGGCATGCCCAGTAACAAAACTTTAGTGCTGTCTTAGGTATGGTGCCTCAATATTTAACATGTTTTATGAATACCCAACTTCGTTCACCATTAAGTTTTGTTCATCACCTGGAAGGTGATGAACTCTAAAGTTGTTGTTACTGGGCATGATTAGCCTAGAAAAATCATCGGGTTTGCCGATCCAAATGAGGGATGATTATAGTTTGGTTTTTGAGGGCGGGTTGTCCCCAGTCACTCCCCAGATTCGCGAATTTTCCGCAATGAAAAATTTTTTGAAAGATGAAATCGGTTCATACTGGCGCCGCGATGTTTACCATATGTACCGGGATATGTTCTTGCCAGAACATATGGATGCCGTCCATGCCGCGAAGCTGCAGTATGATATTACCGTCATACCGCCGGGGAGAATGGGAGATGAGTTTGTCAAAACAATCGGGCATTACCATCCGTTTAAACCCGGAACACAAATCAGATACCCGGAAGTTTATGAAGTGATCTATGGCAAGCTATTCGAGCTTTTACAGAGCGCCTCGCCGGATTTGGAAAGGCTAGAGGAAGCGTACCTTGTGGAGGTGAATCGGGGAGAAAAAGTCATCGTGCCGCCGGGATTCGGCCACGTGAGCATCAATCCGATTGATGATGTGCTGGTACTGGCAAACTGGCAGCTGTTAGATAATAAGGGCATCTACGAGCCTTATGAATCAAAAAACGGGGCGGCGTATTATGTAATTCAGTCGGAGAGATTATCGAACAGTGGCTCGCTGTCCACTAATTACGAGTTTTTGCCGAACCTGCATTACAATCAAGTTCCGCCGCTCATACGCGCCCGCACAAGGGATTTCCCTCAATACGATCTGCGCGGCGCATTGCCCATGTACCAAACTGGGGTAAAAAACCTCAAGGCCTTGGAATTCCTGGTCAATCCGGAAAATTATCTGGATGAGTTGACAACTGATAAATTATTGGCTCGCCAAAATTCAAAAAATGAAAAGCCTTGACATCAAGGTGATAAAAAAATCCAAGGGCTCGTTTCCCGGGAAACAATCCAAAAGAAAATCGTCGAAAACCGGCCTATTCCCGTACCACAAAACTGCGTTTGTCGGGATCGCGATTGTTGTGTTAGCAGCAATCATTATTTATTTCGTATTGCCCCAGGCACGGGCAGAGATAAAACTTCAGACCGAGCCCGTGACCCGGGATTTAGAGGTGCGTGTGGATAGCCGCGAGCAAACTGCCGACGCCTCGAACCTGATCGTCCCGGGAGAACTTTGGCAAGATGAAATCACCAGGGGAAGGAAATTTGCGGCGACTGGCAAAAAAAACATCGGACAAAAAGCGTCTGGGTTCGTGTATATTTACAATTTTTCAAAAACAACATTGGTGCTAAAGGCACAAACGACTGTCTTAAACGTCGGTGATCGGCAGTATTTCTTTGTCCAGGATATCGGCAATATCCGCCCGACGGCACTTATCGGGTTGGAGGACCAGGAAGTTGACCGGACAAGTTTGATTGCTCCCGTGCCCGTGGTCGCGGCAGGCCCCGGTCCGGAACACAATCTTGCCGAGGGGGCGCGTTTGGAAATTACCAACGAGGTTTTCGGCTCCCAGCCCAAGGCTCTGTATGCTGCCTCCGCCGAAGGGGGATTGACGGGTGGCGTGACCCGCGAGATAAAGGTCGTTACGGAGCAAGATGTTATTTCCAGTTTTGATATTTTGAATGAAGAATTGATTAACGAGACGCGAAACAAATTAGTCGAAAGCAAACCGAATTTCAAGTTTCTGGATCAGGCGACATCTTCGGAAATTATCGAAAAATACTCGTCGGCCACTCCCGGTCAAGAAGTGTCCGAATTTGAATCGGCAATCAAAGTCAGACTGAAAGCGCTGGCTTACGACGAAACAGATGTACTAAAAATTATCCGGGAGCGTATCAGCAAACTTCTGCCCAAAAATAAAATACTGGTATCAGACGCGGATTTTAGGTTAAATTCACAATTTAAGAGCATTGATTTGGTATCCGGCAGTGGAATTTTGGTCAATCATTTTGAGAGCAAAGTTATATACCAATTGGACCGGGCGGAGCTTTTGGAAAAGATAAAAGGCAAATCCCCGAACGAGATCCGAGAGCTCTTGCTTTCAAGGCCAGAAATAGTGTCTGTAGACATTAAGTTATATCCCTTTTGGGTCAAAAAAATGCCGAAATTCAGCAAGAGAATCTCTTTGCGATTAAGCCCCTGACCCAGTAACAAAACTTCACAGTTGAACCCGTATAATTATTATGACGGGTTTAATTAGAATCCGTAATTTGTTATTTAAGCCATGTTTTAGAGGCTAATTGTAGAAAAAAGTGAAGTTATTGTTACTGGGCTAAAGAGCAGGCTTTTTCTAAAGGGATTGACTAATACCGGCTTTTTCATTATCATACCTTTACTACTGAAATAAGCAGTTAAAAATTGTTTAAACCTCCAGTTTCTCACGATTCCGGGCAGAATCGACCCAATACCAATAAGGACACAATCGAAGTAAAAGGTAAGGTCATTGAAGCTTTACCCAATGCTGTTTTTCGCGTAAAAATAGAGTCCGGGCAAGAGGTTTTGGGTCATATCGCAGGCAGGTTGCGCGTTAATCGCATAAGAATTTTGCCCGGCGATCAAGTTCTATTGGAACTGACTCCATATGATTTAACCCGGGGACGGATAACAAGGAGATTTTAAATGAAAGTGCGCGCATCGGCTAAAAAAATTTGTAAGAAGTGCAAAATTGTCCGGCGAAAGGGAACGATTTTTGTAATTTGCGACATTCCCAAACACAAGCAGCGACAAGGCTGACCCAATAAATGGCTACTATCAGAATTGCGGGAGTCAATCTCCCGCCCAGTAAAAGAATCGAAGCCGCGCTCCCGTATATCTATGGCATTGGTTTTCCACGCGCCCGAAAGATTCTGTCCACAGTAAAGATTGATCCGAACAAGCGAACTTCTGACCTGTCGGAAAATGAAGTTGAAAAATTGAAAGAATTTATTGAAAGCAATTTTAAAGTTGAAGGATCCTTGCGGCAGGAAGTTTTGCAGAATATTAAAAGGATGAAAGAGATCGGTGCCTACCGGGGGGTTCGCCATATTCGCGGGCTTCCCGTACGCGGACAGCGGACAAGAACGAACACTCGGACAGTTCGGGGCAATGTGCGAAAGACTGCTGGTTCAGGCCGCCGCCCAACATCAGAAAAGACCTAAAAATGGGTGAACAAAAGGTAAAAACAATTAGCGGAGGGGAAGAAGCGGCCAAGCCGGTTGTCAAGGCTGTGAAAAAAGGCAAACGCAAAGTTCAGCGTGGCCGGATTTATATTCAATCAACCTACAATAACACTATCGTCACAGTGACTGACAGTGACGGGCAGGTCTTTGAGTGGGGCAGTGCGGGGTTAGTTGGCTTTAAAGGCAGTAAAAAATCCACCCCATACGCGGCCCAGCGAACCATGGAAGAGACTTTGGGCAAACTAAAAAATTCCGGCTTGGAAGAAGTGGATATTTTTATTAAAGGTGTGGGTTCTGGTCGGGAATCAGCGATCCGCGCTTTGCAAGGATCAGGAATAACTGTTTTATCAATCCAGGACCTTACCCCGATACCGCACGGAGGAGTGCGGCCGAAGAAAGTTAGAAGGGTATGATATGAGCCGAATTACAGGACCAAAAACAAGATTTGCTCGCCGTTTGGGTGAGCCTCTGCGGGAGAAGGATTCTAAATATCTCGTAAAACGAAATTACCGGCCGGGCATGCACGGGCAAAGCCGTCTGCGTATTTCCGAATATGGCATACAGCTTTTGGAAAAGCAGAAAGCAAAATGGATTTACGGCGTTAAGGAGAGGCAGTTCAAACATTACATTGAAGATGCGACAAAGAAAAAGGGAATGACGGGAGACATGCTGCTTCGGGCTCTGGAACTAAGACTGGATAATGTAATTTACAGGCTCGGTTTTGCCGTAAGCCGCGATCAGGCGAGACAGCTCGTCAACCACCGTTTCTTTACTGTTAACGGCAAATGCGTAAATATCCCATCCTGTTCTGTGCCAGTCGGCGCGCAAATTGCGGTCGCGGAAAAAAAGCAGAGTTCGGCGTACATCCAGCAGATTTTACCCAGGCTTAAAGCATTTAAAACGCTTGAATGGCTTGCTCTCGACAGCAAGAGTCTAAGCGGTAAAGTGTTGTCTGTCCCGACCTTTGAAAATACAGGCAGTACCATACGCGCGGAACTTATTATTGAACACTACAGCAGATAAATTAACAAGAAAATATGAAAATCATACCATTGCCTAACAAAATTTACTTTGCGAAGGAAGAAGACAACAAATCCGAGCTCGTGATTGAACCGCTATATCCTGGCTACGGAGTAACCATTGGTAATGCTTTGCGCCGGGTGCTTTTGTCCTCACTGCCGGGCGCGGCCGTTACGGCTATCAAGATCAAGGGTGTGGATCATGAATTTTCGACGATTCCCAATGTTACGGAAGATGTAGTTGACGTACTTTTAAATTTGAAACAGTTGCGTTTACGGGTTCATTCCGAGGAGCCAGTCAGGCTGGAACTCAAGGGCAAAGGGCGAAAAGAGGTCAGAGCGGGGGACATAAAGCCAAATCCAGTGGTGGAAATTGTAAACCCGGATTTGTTAATTGCCACCTTGGATAACAAAGCGGCGGAATTGTCCATGGAACTGATAGTTGAGCAGGGCAGGGGTTATGTTCCTGTGGAAATGAGGGAGAGCGAGAAAATGGAGATTGGCATGATCGCGATTGACGCGATTTTTACTCCCGTCCGGACAGTCAATTTTGAAGTGGAAAACGTCCGCGTTGGGCAAATCACAAACTATGATAAATTAACAATCACTATGGAAACAGACGGTACGCTGACAGGACGCGAAGCCGTTGACCAGGCCTCGCAGATAGTTGTCGACCACTTCCATCTATTTTTGACCAAGCAAGTAGAAGAAATAAGGGAAGAAAAAGAGGAAGAAAAAAAATCTGAAACCGCGAGCGAACAAACGGCCGCGGAAGCGGCGGAAAAACCAGTGGGTGGATCTGATCTAGAATCTTTGCGTTTGCCGAACCGTGCCTACAACGCCTTGATTAGAAATGGTATTACTACGGTTGGACAGCTTCGGAAGATGACTCGTGAAGATTTTTTGGCCATGGAAGGACTAGGGGAGAAATCAATTAACGATATTTTGATCCGCCTTGGGCGGATGGGAAAGCAATGAGACATCGGGCCAAGAAACATTTGCGGGGGGACAAGGATCGGCGAAGAAAGGAGCTTCGCGCGCTGTCTAGTGCCTTGATTTTGTATGAACGAATTGAAACGACGCGGGCACGCGCGAAATTGACCCGCAGCGCGGTAGAAAAAATGATTACGCGCGGGAAAGGGCAAAATTTGAACGCCCGGCGCCTGCTGTTGCGGGATTTACCGCGGAATGCCGCGCAAAAAATTCTCGAAGTGCTTTCTCCCCGTTATCAAAGCCGACAAGGAGGATACACGCGCATATTGCATACCGGAAAATTTAAAGATGGCACGGATAAAGTTTCTTTGCAACTGGTCAAATGATGCATACTTATTTGCCAAAAACTTCGGATATCAAAAGGCGATGGTACGAGATTGATGCCTCCAAATTCACGCTAGGCAGGCTGGCGACTCGCGTGGCTTCAATATTGCGAGGCAAACACAAGGCGAGTTTTACGCCACATATGGATGTGGGAGATTTTGTCGTGGTAACTAACGCGGAAAAGATCAAATTCACCGGCCGCAAGCTTTTGCAGAAAGAATATTTTCGTTTCTCCGGATATCCGGGGGGTTTGAGGCGCGAGATTTTGCGTGACGTTTTGAAAAAGAAGCCGGAGAAAGTAGTTTTTCACGCGGTGCGGAATATGCTGGCTGCCAATCGGCTACGCAAGCCGATTCTGAAGCGGTTAAAAATTGTCCGGAATGGCAAGCATAATTTTAAAATTGACAAGAAAATAACCTAAAATGCGGAAGAAGATAACGAAGACAACAAAGAAAATTGAGAAGCCGGAAAAACTGGGAGGGGAGGCTGTAAAAAAGCCGCTGGCGCCGAGATATTTTTTTGGCATTGGAAGGCGCAAGACAGCCAGGGCAAAGATTAGAGTGTACCTTGAAGGCAAAGGAGAGATTACATTCAATCAAAAACCGATTTTTGAATATTTTCCCACGCTACAGCTGCAGAAATCCGTACTTGACCCCCTGTCGAGCTTAGGCCTGGAAAAAGGGGTCAATATTACTGGTCGCCTGTCAGGCGGGGGTATTTCGGCGCAGGCGAAGGCCGCGAGTTTGGGGATAGCCAGAGCGCTGGTGCTTTCCAATCCGGATCACAAAACAGTTTTGAAGAAGCAGGGGTTTTTGACCCGGGACGCAAGAAAGAAAGAACGTAAAAAGCCGGGGCTGAAAAGGGCCCGCCGCGCTCCGCAGTGGCAAAAAAGATAGCAATCTTTTTTGTCTCGACCGTTTCGGCTGGCTCAAGGTCGTCCTGAGCTTGCCGAAGGACGAGCGAAGCCGAGAGGCAGAAGCGGCAATTCCATACTTTTTTTCAAACACCTCAAGCATCGGTTGGGGTGTTTGGGCGTAGACTGGGTTTGGGGCTATTTGACTCCTTTTGTTTTTGGCCTGCCGTGGCGTTTGTATGCTAAAATGAAGCAATGCAGACAGTGAAACTTCCGCTTGCAAAGAGACTTTTTGATATAATAATAAGCGTTTTTCTTTTGATTTTACTCTATCCCTTCATTGTCCTGGTTCTATTTTTGATGTTGCTTGAGAGTATTTTTATCCCTGCTTCCCGCGGCAATTTTTTCTATTCCGAAACTAGGATATCCGGAGGCAAGCCATTTATTCTGTATAAATTCCGGATTTTTAAGACTCACAGTATAAATATGTTTCTCGACCAAAACGGATTCATTCAAACCAAAGAGCTGGAGAGTGACAACCGTAATTTTACTTATCTCGGCCGTTTTCTGAAACAAATTTATATGGACGAATTGCCGCAGTTGATTTGTGTTTTGAAAGGAGAGATGAGTTTGGTCGGACCCAGACCCACGAATCCGGTCAACGCTCAAAGATGGCTTTTGGAAGGCAAATATTCCAAGCATTTGATAACAGCCGGCTTAACCGGTTATTTTCAATGCTATAAGGGGATAAAGCTTTCGCGAGACCAGAATGAAACGGATATGGAATATATTGAATTTTGCCGAAACAATTCAGGGTGGAAGGTAATTTTGTTTGACGCTAAGATACTGATAATTTCCGCAATCACTGTTTTTAAGGCGCAGGGGATATGACCAATCAGGCAATCGCGAAAATTTTGAGGGAAATGGGGGGGTTTTACGAGATGCAGGATATGCCATTCAAGCCCCGGGCCTATGCAAAAGCCGCGTTTAGCATTGGAGACTTAGATGAGCAGGTTGAGGATATTTATAAAAAGGACGGGCGGGCGGGGCTTTTGAAAATCCCCGGGGTCGGACGAGGGATGGCCGAGCATATAGAAGAGCTTCTTGAAACCGGCCATTTGAAAAAACACGAGCAGATGCGAAAGCAGTTCCCGGTTGATTTAGAAGAGATTACGAGCATCGCCGGGATCGGCCCGAAAACGGTCAAGATACTTTATTATAAACTTCAGATTCGCTCTATCGCTGATTTAAAAAGAGCGGCGATAAAGCATCGGATCAGAGATCTCCCGGGATTCGGGGAGAGATCAGAGCTTCAAATTTTGACGGGGCTGAATTTCCGTATAGCCGGTTCCAGCCGTTTTACGCTGGGGCAAGTTTCCCCGATCGTCAGTCGTCTCGTCAACCGCCTAAAATCGTCGGATCTGTTCGATAAACTGGAAGTCGGCGGTTCTTTCAGACGGGGACAGGAAACGCTTGGAGATATTGATCTCCTTGCAACTTCGTCCAAGCCCGCTTCTGCCATGGATTTTTTTGTTCGCTTCAAGGATGCCGCAAGCATCGTTGAACACGGGGAAACAAAATCAGAAATTCGTTTAGGAAACGGCCTGCAGGTAGATTTGCGGATCGTAAAATCCGAAAGTTTCGGAGCGGCTTTTCAGTATTTTACCGGCGATAAATCTCATAATATCAAGCTGCGCAAGATGGCCATTGGAAAAGGTTATAAGCTTTCCGAATACGGGCTGTTCAAAGGCAAAAAAATCATTGCGGGAAGAACCGAAGACGAAGTATATAAAAAGCTTGGTCTGGAATGGATGCCGCCGGAGCTAAGAACAGATACCGGCGAGATAGAAGCGGCCAGAGCACATAAATTACCGAAAATTTTAGAATATGGAGATGTTAGAGGTGATTTGCAGGTTCAAACCAATTGGACAGACGGATCAAACAGCATCGAGGAGATGGCCGAAGCCGCGAGGAAATTGGGAAGGGAATACATCTGCATCACCGATCACACCAAAACCTTGTACATGACCGGTGGGCTTGACGAAAAGAAACTTTTAAAACAGATGGGGGAGATAGATAAAATTAACTCGAAGTTTAAAAGGCAAAAAATAAAATTTAAAATTTTGAAGGGTGCGGAAGTGAATATCCTCAAAGACGGAAGCTTGGATATCAAGGATGAAGTTTTGGACAAATTGGATATTGTCGGAGTTTCCATCCATTCGCATTTCAAGATGGCAAGCAGCGACATGACAGAGCGGATTACGAAGGCGCTATCCAATCCCTGCGTTGATATATTTTTTCATCCGACAACGAGACTGCTCGGCAAGCGAGAACCGATCCAGTTTGAATTCACGAAAATTCTGCAGGCGGCAAAGAAAAATAAAGTTGCCTTGGAGATAAACGCGCATCCAGAGAGGCTTGATTTGCACGATACCCTGATCAGACAGGCGGTGGATGCGGGCGTAAAATTAGTTATTGACACTGACGCGCACAGTACAAAGGAACTGGAATTTATGCATTTTGGCGAAACGCAGGCTCGACGCGGCTGGGCAAACAAGACCGATATTTTGAATACCAAATCTGCCGACGAACTTTTGAAATATTTCTCCTGAAGCCTAAGGCCGTGCTATACTTACAATGATTTAATTTTAAATAAACACACAATGCCGAAAATATATATGCCGTTTATTCCCGACCATCTGGATATCCACGATTACAGTTCCGAGTCGTTTGATTATCAGCATAACCCGTCTTGGCGGATTTTTCGGATCATGGCTGAATTTGTGGATGGGTTTAATTTTATCACCAAATTTCCCAAAAGCGTCACGATATTTGGCTCCACCAGATTCAATAATAAAAATAAACATTACCGGACCGCCCAAAAACTCGCCCGTCTTTTGGCCAAAGCCGGCTACACAATTGTTACAGGCGGGGGGCCGGGGATTATGGAAGCGGCGAACAAGGGCGCGGTTGAAGGCGGGGGAGAATCAGTGGGCTTAAATATCCAGCTTCCTTCGGAACAGCGGATTAATCCATACGTCAAAAAAAGCATGGCATTCAATTATTTTTTTACGAGGAAAGTCATGCTGGCTTTTTCGGCAAGCGCTTTTGTGTTTTTTCCGGGCGGGTATGGGACTCTGGATGAGACTTTCGAGCTTATTACTCTGCGGCAGACTCACAAGATTCATCCCAATATTCCGATAATTTTGATGGGAAGCGACTATTGGAGTCCGGTTGCCGAGTGGCTGAAAGAGAACCTTTATAAAAAGCACGGGACAATAAACGCAAAAGAACTTAAACTTTGGGATTTGGTGGATACCCCCGAGGAGACCGTGGCTATAATTAAAAAAGCCCGCCTTCCGCGGGGTAAGTAGTTGAGTAGTTTTTTAGAGCCACTTCTTTTTGATCAGGACAGTTATCATCACAACTGTCATAACCAGAAGTGCGATATTGATGTAGGCGAGGATATGGAGGCTGTTCTGGTATGGGAGGTTGACATTCATGCCGTAATAATTAAGCACCATGTTGAGCGGCAGGGGAATTACGGAGAAGATTGCCAAAACCTTCAAGATTTTGTTTGAACTGCGTGTAATCAGCGCTTCATTCGCGTCTTCCAGAACATCCACATAGGCCAACGCCGTGTCGAGCTGGTTTATAAGTTTGTCCTTTTTATCAATGATATCGTCAAAATAGATATTCAGTTCCTCGGGTACAAACCGTTTGTGTTTTGTCTGCAGATCAATCAATACCGAGCGCTGCGGCAGGAGAATCCGCCGGATATTGATGATGTCGCGTTTCAGGATCATGATTTCCTGAATCATATCCTTGGTTTCGGGAGTTTCGAAGATTTCTTCCTCTAGCTGGAAAATGAATTCATTTTTTTGACTGACAATCGGAAAGACATAATCCAGGAGCGAATCCAAAAGCTCGTAGAGAAGCATCGCGCCTCCTCGTCCGGTAAATTTTTCGCGAGCGGACTCGTCCGCCCGGCAGGTCTCGAAGAAATTTTGAAGCGGGTTTAGTTCGCCGTTGTTTATGGTTATGAGAAAGTCTTGGCCAAAGAAAATATCTAACTCCGACCGTTTGTAGATCCGTTTGCCGCTTTCGTAAAGGGGAAATTGCAGAATAATGAATAGGTAGTCCTGATAAGCGTCTATTTTCGGATACTGGGTTCTCGAAAGCACGTCTTCAAGGTCCAGGGCGTGAAAATGAAAATTTTTGCCCAGGTAATTGACCATTTGCTGGTCCGGTTCAATGATATTTATCCAGCGCTGTTTGTTATAGTTGATTTCACTTATTTTCATGACAAATACTTATCGACACGTTTTCGGATTTCCACGCTGGACACGGCCCCGACTATTTCATCGATTATTTGGCCATTTTTAAAAATTTTGAGGTTGGGGATGCTGCGGATGTGGTATTTTTCCGCGACTTCCGGGTTTTCATCAACATTGAGCTTGCCCACAACCAGACGACCTTCGTAATCCTTCGCGATTTCTCTTAAAGCAGGGGCGATGGCGTGGCAGGGACCGCACCACTCGGCCCAAAAATCGACAATTATCGGCAGTGGCGAGCGCAGCGCTTCTTTCTCAAAGTTTTCTTGGTTGAGTGTAATTTCCATTTTGGCTACCCTTACAATTTACGGTTAAAGAAGGCATTTGTCAATTGCGCCGCAAAAAGTTATTATGAATTAGTCAAGTAAACCTTAACTCTTTAGGTTGGAAACAAAAAAGTTCTTAATTTTATCGCTGGGACTACCCGTTAGTCTGGCTGTAATATCACAATTGATGCCGATACCGAAATCAAGCCAGCAGGTTGGCGGGGCCTATCTTGAGCTTTTGCCTCAATTTCCCGTATCTGGCAAGCGGGAAAATCTGATGCCTCAGCCGCAGACTTATACGGCGGACCTGGCCATATTTGCGGAAAGCGCCTTTGTAAAAGACAAAAATTCGGGGATTATACTTTTCGAAAAAAATTCAGAGGAAAAGCTGCCAATCGCGAGTCTCACCAAACTGATGACTGCTTTGATCGCTTCCCGAAAGTTAAAAACGGACGATGTCGTCATCATATCGCCGGAAGACACGAAAGTATCGCCTTATCGAGCGGATTTGGTGCCCGGCGAGAAGCTTTTGGCCGGCGATCTTTTGAAAGCCATGTTAATTTCCTCGGCCAACGATGCTACTTTGGCGCTGGCTCGTGCGGCAGGAGGAACCGTTAAAAATTTTGTGAAAGAAATGAATAATGAGGCGCAATCCTTGCGCATGAATTCCACCGCTTTTACCAATCCGGTCGGATTTGACGATGATGGTCATTATTCCACGGCAACTGACCTGGCAATTTTAGTCGAAGAATTATTGCGGCACCCGGAGCTTATCGAAATCGCCGGCCTGAAGGAAACGAAGGTAGATTCGATTGATGGCAGATATACGCACCGCCTATTTACCACCAATCAACTAATGTTGAAATACAAAGAGATTGTGGGCTTAAAGACCGGCTATACGACCGAGGCAAAAGGAAATTTGATCATCTTGGCGCAAGAAGGCCCGGTGCTTCTATATTCGATTATACTGAACAGCAACGATCGGGAGACGGAAACCGAAAAAGTCCTCCGTTGGGTAAAACAAAGCTTTGTATGGAGATAGCCACAGAAAATTTGATCCGCGTATTTTCTTTGACGGCCATTTCATTTTTGGTCGCTATTCTGTGGACTCCTGTTTTGGCGCATTTTCTCTACAAGTACCGCATCGCAAAGCAAATCCGGCAGAAGACCTGGGACGGAGAGAAGGCTGCGCTTTTCTGGAAAATGCATAAGGACAAAAGCGGAACGCCAACCATGGGAGGGCTTCTGGTTTGGGTAACCGCCGCCGTTGTGACCGTAACATTTAATTTATCCAGGTCGCAGACCTGGTTGCCGGTGTTTGTCCTGGTTTCTTCGGGGGCTTTGGGATTTATTGATGACTTTCTTAACGTTCGAGGCATAGTGCGAGGGCTTTCCGCGAAGATTAAATTTGTTTTTCAATTTTTAATCGCGGGCTTGGGGGCATGGTGGTTTTTTTACAAATTGGAATTTTCACAGATTCGCATTCCCGGTCATCAGTTATTTGGTTTTCCCGAGTTTATTGATATCGGCTGGGTCTACATCCCCCTGTTCGTTCTGACCTTGGTTTTTCTCACCAATGCCGTGAACATCACGGACGGCCTGGACGGCCTTTCTGGAGGTACTCTGGCAGCAAGTTTTGGCGCGATCCTCGGGATCGCGTTGGTTCAAGGCCAGGTCGGAATCGCCGCGTTTGCGGGAACGATCATCGGGGCGCTTCTGGCATTTCTTTGGTTTAATATTTATCCTGCCCGGTTTTTCATGGGCGATACGGGCGCGTTCGCTTTGGGGGCGACGCTGGCGGTTTTGGCTTTTCTGACAAACAGCGTATTGCTTTTGCCGATCATTGGTTTCGTATTTATAGTTGAGGCTCTATCCACCTTAGTTCAATGGGCAAGCAAAAGATATCTCGGACGCAAAGTTTTTCTCGTGGCCCCCCTGCATCACCATTTTGAGGCGGCCGGCTGGCCGGAAACAAAAGTAACTATGCGGTTCTGGGTCGTTGCCGTTGTCTGCGCGACAGTGGGCCTCATTATCGGACTTATCTGATATGACATTTGACACAATAATCAAAAACGGAACTATTCTGGACGGAATTTCAGCCGGACCGCGCGCCGCGGATATTGGAATTTCGGGAAAAGAAATCAAAACGATCGGAACCTTAGGTTCCACAAAGGCCAAACAAATAATTACGGCTGATAATAAATTTGTTTGCCCGGGGTTCATTGACATCCAAAACCATTCGGATTCCTACCTTACTTTGCTGGAGATTCCTTCCATGCCGAGCCTGGTCAGCCAGGGTGTTACAACTATTGTTGTGGGTCAATGCGGTACATCCCTCGCGCCGCTCCCCAATATCGAAGCAATCAAATCAGTGCAAAAGTGGCACAGTCTGGCGGGCGCTAATTTAGATTGGTTAACCTTTGAAGAATATTTCGAAAGCCTCGGACATTATCCCTTGGGAGTAAATGTGATAAGTCTCGTTGGCCATTCCACCTTAAGACGCGGTTTGATTGGGGACAAGGTTCGACCCGCGACCCCCGAAGAAATCAGGATAATGTCGAAATTGTTAAAAGACAGCCTGTCGGCGGGTGCCGGTGGAATGTCGTTGGGGCTTGTTTACGCGCATGAAGCGGATTCGACCGTTGAAGAAATTACGGAAATTGCCCGTATGGTCGCCGGGCAGAAGAAACTCTTGAGCATCCATTTGCGTTCGGAGGGCGCTCATATCGCCGAAAGCGTGAATGAAGCGATTGATTTAGCGGAAAACACAAAATCATCTTTGAAAATTTCCCATTTTAAGGTTCGCGGAGAGAAGAACTGGCCAAAATTGGAAGCCGCGCTATCCAGTATTGATCGCGCTTATCAGCGGGGCGTAAATGTTTTTTTTGATGTCTATCCCTATACCACGTCCTGGACCGTGCTTTACACTTATTTGCCAAAATGGGCGTATGAGGGCGGCCGAAACGCAATCCTGGACAATTTACGGGATTCCGCGTCGCGCCGAAAAATTCTCGCCTATCTCCGGGATCAGGAAGAGAAATCTCTCAGCGATATCGTGATAGCTACTTCCGAGACCAATCCCGCCTTGGTCGGCAAAACGTTGCGTCAGATTGCCGCCAATCAGGAGGTCAGCGTAGAAGAGGCGCTACTCAATATGGTTGCCGTTACCAATGCCCAAGTCGTAGTTTTTGACCACAATATTTCCCAAGATTCCCTGCCCGTCCTGCTGAAGCATCCGCTTTCCTTAATCGCTTCCGACGGGGCGGGATATGATTTCGTTTATTCGCCGTCCCACGGCCTAGTCCATCCGAGATGTTTTGGGACTTTCCCGAAATTCCTGGGACTTGTCAGAGATAAAAAAGTGGAGATTTCGTGGTCGGATGCCGTCAAAAAAATTACCTCCCGTCCAGCCGATAAATTGGGCGTTAAGAAAAGAGGGCGTCTGGCGGTTGGAAATTTTGCCGATATTGTTGTTTTTGATCCGCGCGATGTCGACAGCCGCGCGACTTACGTCAGTCCCTATCAGGAAAGCGACGGGATTGATTACGTTTTGATAAACGGCCAAGTGGTTTTTTGGAAACGCCAACTCACGGGAGAAACAGCAGGCGAGGTTTTGAGAATTTAATCAACATTTACTCCGTTACCAATATGTATTCCGCCAGGCTTTGGAAAAAAGTTGATCGTTTTATTTTGGGAATTGTTTTAGCACTGATCGGTTTCGGGCTAGTCGCGGTATCCTCGGCCTCCGCGGTTTTGTCATTTAACCGTTTTGGAAACAATAATTATTATTTTTTTCGCCAACTGCTTTTTGCCGCTTTGGGCATTTTCGCCATATATTTTTTCAGCAGGATTGATTACCACCTCTGGAAAAAATGGTCCTTTTGGATATTGCTCGCTGGGTTTCTGGCTTTGGCTCTGGTGTTACTCCCGAAAGTCGGTTTTCGAGTCGGCAGCAGCAGAAGCTGGTTTAGTCTTGGTTCGTTCTTGGTCCAGCCGTCCGAGTTTGTTAAACTGGCCGTAATTTTATACCTGGCCTCGTGGTTTGACCGAAAAAGATCGGCGGAAACCAATTTTTGGTTCGGAATAATGCCACCCCTGTTGATATCAGGACTGGCCGTTTTATTAATCGTGATTGAGCCTGACATTGGCACGGCCGTAATGCTGGGTATAATAATTTTTTGCGTGTTGTTCGGCGCGGGAGCCAAATGGCAATATCTGGCCGGTCTGGGTAGCATGGGGATCGCCCTTTTGTGGATATTAATAAAAGCCGCGCCTTATCGAGCGGAGCGGATAATCACTTTTCTGGATCCGTCGCTTGACCCCTTGGGAATCGGCTATCATATCAACCAAGCGCTTTTGGCTATAGGCAGCGGCGGTTTTTGGGGAAGGGGATTTGGGGAGAGCATTCAAAAACACAATTATTTGCCGGAGCCGATCGGCGATTCGATATTCGCAGTCATGGCCGAGGAGTTTGGATTTATACGGATAATCATTTTGCTCATTATGTTTTTGTCTCTGGCAATAGCCTCACTGAAGCTTTCGCGCCAAGCACCGGACAAATTCAGCGCGTTAACGATAATAGGTATTACCAGCTGGATAACCATGCAGACACTCATCAATATTGGCGCGATTACGAGAATGTTGCCTTTGACTGGCATCACTTTGCCGTTTATCAGTTACGGCGGATCTTCGTTGTTATCACTGTGCGTTGCGGTTGGCATCATGCTGAATATTTCCCGGCAGAGGGGCTAGTTTGTTGCAAACGTGGGGAGTTGGTATACTTAAAGCTGATAATTTTTTGCGCGGAAATGCGAAATGGAAAAATCAAAATTGACGGCGTTTTGAAAAAAATCGAAATTTTACCGAATGCTTCGCGGGATTTGACGAGGCTAAAGCAGGGGGTTTATCGTGATTTTAAACAAAATGGAGCTCCACGGCTAAAGCCGTGGTACCTCCGACCCGCCTTCGCTAAAGCTGCGGCGGGTTTATCCGCCTCGGATCTCGCGCGGAATCCGCCGAAGCCAGACGATGTTTTGCCTTCACGTGCCTCACCCGTACCGCCCTTCGTTCACGGGCAAGCCCGTGGTTTTCGGGCGGAGGCGGATAATTTGTCGGGTTTGGGATTTTTTTGGGCAGGAGGCTTTTTATTGTTCACAATAATCGCGGGGCTGTTTTATGTCGAGCAGAGCAGGGATTTAAGGAAACAGATTTTGGGAACCGCGACCACGGGTTTTGAGTTTCTAAACTCCGGCAGAACAAATTTTATTAATCAAAATTTTCCGGAAGCCTCGGTGGATTTCAACAATGCGGCTGTCTCGTTTGCGTCAGCCAGCGCGCAGATGAAGAGCTCATTTGGTGTTTTATCGGGAATTTTGTCGCGTCTGCCGCTTGGCAGGGATTACAATAATCTACTCGAAGCCGGCTCGCGGATTTCCTCCTCCCTGGAGTCGGTTGTTGCCGGAATCACGGATTTCGAAGAGATACGACCGGCAGTTGGTGATCAATCCCCATATTTCAGGCTTCGGTCGTCGAGAGAAAAACTCAGCAGAGGTATCGAGCAGTTATCGGAGGCGATAATACTGCTGGAAGGGGTTAATCCTAATGTTTTGCCAGATGAGTACCGGGATCAGTTTTTGGAAAGTACGGTGAATTTGGTCAATTCGCGGGAACTGCTCAACGGTTTTATTGACGCGGAAGCCTTCGCTTTGAATTTATTTGGCGGGGAGAACGAGACTTATCTGCTAATATTCCAAAACAATAACGAGGCACGCCCGACCGGCGGATTTATCGGAACTTACGGGTTGTTGTATCTGGAAAACGGGGAGATGAGGATCGGGAAGATAGAATCCATCTACAATCTTGAGGGCGGCTTCAAAGAAAAAATCGCGGCACCAGGCCCCCTACAGCGGCAAGTTTCGCCTTATTGGGGAATGAGGGATTCTAACTGGTTCGTTGATTTTCCGGCAAGCAGCGTAAAAATTTTGGATTTTTTTGAAAAAATAACCGGAGTTTTGCCGGACGGAATCCTGTCATTTACGCCGGATGTTTTTGAGAAATTTTTGGAGATAACCGGACCGGTTTCCATGCCGGAATATAATACAATATTGACACCGGAGAATTTCCGGGCAATTGCGCAGTCTAAAACGTCGATTGAGTACGATCGGGAGGAAAACGAACCGAAGAAGTTTCTGGCGGATTTCGCGCCCCGAATGCTCGAGGGTCTAAAGGGTCTGGATAACAGTCAGTGGGCCGCCGTGGTACAGGCATTGGCCAGCCTGATGGAAGAAAAGCAGATATTGATGTACTCAACCGACGGGGAAACCCAAAATAAAATTATCAAGTATAGGCTCGCGGGAGAAATAAAAAAAACATCAGGCGATTATTTGGCTATTTTCCACAGCAATGTGGGCGGGGGCAAAACCGACCGGGGAATTATCCAGAAAGTAGAAAAGAAGATCAGCATTGATTCCGGGGGGCTGGCAATTGTTAAACTCAAGATAACCCGGTCGCACCAGGGTTATGAAGAAAAATATTTTCCTAAAAACCTGGATTTTATGCGGGTGCTGGTGCCGGAGAGCGCGAAACTGCTGGCCGCGTCAGGTTTCGATGATTATCCTCTCCTGCCGTCCCAAAGACCTGATGCCGAGTCGGATTCTGATCTCGCGGCTTGGAATGAGCAGATAACCCGAGACGAAAATACAAAAATGTACATCGGGAAGGAATCCGGGTACACGGTATTTAACAACTGGCTCGAACTCAATCCCGGGGAGGCGAAGTCGGTCGAACTGACCTATGAGCTGCAGTTTGATTCAGGAAAACGCTATACGCATTTGCTTCAGACCCAGCCGGGAGCCAGAGAATTTGATTTTTTATTTGAATTAAATTATCTGCCGGGCAACGTGGTTTATTTTTATCCTGACAATCTTCGAAGCGATGGACAAAAGGTCACAATTGCTGAAACCGTTAAAGGCGACCGATTTTACGGGGTGATCGGACAATGAAATTTATTACCGTCTCGATTTTGATCGGGATATTCTCTTTGCTTTCCAAAATTTTGGGGCTGGGCCGGATTTTGGTTTTTTCCAATCGTCTCGGAGCCGGCGAGGAATTTGATATTTATATTGCCGCTTTCCGCCTGCCGGATCTCATTTTTAATCTCTTGATTTTAGGAACATTGTCCGTAGCGTTCATCCCGATTCTGGTCGGGTATTTAAACAAAGATCCCGAAGAAGCCGAAAAATTCAGCTCGACCATTTTCAATTTTACTCTTTTGGTAATGAGTGTTTTTGCGGTTGCGGGATTTTTCTTGAGCGGCTGGTTTGCGAAAATTATCGTGCCGGGGTTTAGCGCGGACGCGCAAGCGGCCACCGCTTCTTTAACAAAGATTTTAATGCTTTCGCCGCTCTTTTTCAGTTTATCAAGCGTGTTAACGGCCTACCTGCATTCGTTCAAGCGTTTTTTTCTGGCGGCAATTTCCCCGCTGTTTTATAATTTATCGATTATCGCGGGCATACTTTTTGTGTATCCAAGATTCGGCCTTCGAGGTATTGCCTGGTCGGTCGTGACCGGAGCGATTCTCCATTTTCTTTTGCAGTTTCCATGGGCAATTCGACTCGGCTTCAAACCTTTTCGTTATTGGGATTTATCTGGGCCAGGGGTAAGGAAGTTTTTGAGGTTATTTTTGCCGCGTGTGATCGGGATGGATTTGGGGCAAATCAGTTTACTGGCTGTTTCGATCATGGGAAGTTATCTGGCGAGCGGAACTTTGTCAATTTTTTATATAGCTTATGACTTGGAAGCCGTTCCGGTGGGAATATTCGCCGTGTCTTTCGCCATCGCTGCTTTTCCGACGCTTGCGGAATTCGCAGAGAAGGGGAATATGACTTCATTCAAGGAGTTTTTTTCCCGAACGGCAATACAAATATTATTTTTAATAATTCCGATTTCCGTGCTCATGCTTTTGCTGCGCGCGCAGATTGTCAGACTTATTCCCGGCGCCCTTGAGGGGACGAAATTTACGTTTACCGATACCCGCCTCACGGCCGAGACTTTGGGTTTTTTTGCCATATCGCTGTTCGCCCAAAGTTTGGTGCCCCTGCTCGCTCGGTGTTTTTACGCCACGCGGAATACCATCATCCCCGTAATTTCCGGATTAGCGGCGGGTGTCATCAATATTGCGCTCGCAATAATGCTAAGGCCACTTGCCAGTCCTTACGTATTTGCGATCGCCTTTTCGGTCGCGGCAGTTGTACAAATGTTGATATTATTTATTTTGCTCCACCGTCGGCTCGCTGGATTTGACGATGAATTTTTGTTTGTAAGGACGATAAAAATTTGTATAGCGGCGCTCCTCATGGCGATGACCGTCTACCTGACACTTTACGCGGTCGCGCCCCTGGTAAACATGGGTACCTACTGGGGAATTTTTGTGCAGACTGTTTCCGCACTTGCAGTCGCGGCCGTAACTTATTTGGGGGCAGGACTTCTCATAAAGTTGCCTGAAGCGCGGGGTCTGTTCGCGGTCCTCAAAAGCTGGTTTACCAAATTTACCAAGCCCCTGACTTCAGCAATTGTTAACACTTTCACTGATTTCCGATGAGCATGATTCTTGACCAAAATTCTTGTTTTTGCTAGACTCCTTTGGCAATCCCAAGGAGGCGCGATTTAAATTTATCAGGGCGTGTGAGGGAGTCTTTCCACCAGAGAGGTCCGTTGGCCAAAGCCTACACTAGGGCTCATAACCCGACGTGGCGGACGAGCGGTACGTTCGTTCCTCCTTTCACGCCAAGGCCGCATTCTTTTGTAGGGAATGCGGCCTTGTGTATTATCTGGTATAATCCGAGATAATAATGGACCAATCAAAAATTCGCAACTTCTGCATTATTGCCCATATTGATCACGGTAAGTCCACTTTGGCGGATCGGCTTTTGGAGATAACCGGAACTATTGAAAAGCGGAAGATGAAGGAGCAGGTACTTGATCAGATGGACTTGGAAAGAGAGCGGGGGATTACGATCAAGCTCCAGCCGGTGAGAATGAAATATCAGGATTACGAACTAAACCTTATCGATACTCCGGGCCATGTGGATTTTACCTACGAGGTCAGCCGTTCCCTGGCCGCCTGTGAAGGGGCGATTTTGGTTGTGGACGCGAGCCAGGGAATTCAGGCCCAGACCCTCGCGAACGTAAATCTGGCACTCGAGCACAACCTCGTGATCATTCCGGTTATTAATAAAATTGATTTGCCCAACGCCGACCCGAAGAGCGTGGCTGTCGAAATAAAGGACGTGTTTGGATTTAAAGATGAAGAGATTTTGTTTGTCTCGGCAAAGAACGGCCAAAATGTCGAAGCGATTTTGCCGCAAATCGTCAACCGTATACCCGCGCCTTCAGGTAGTGGGGAGACAGCGCTGCGGGCCTTGATCTTTGATTCAAAATACGACAAGCACAGGGGGGTCGTGGCCTACGTGCGAGTCATGAACGGCCAAGTTAGGACTGGGCAGGAACTTTTCATGATGGCCACAAAAACAAAAAGCCAAAGTTTGGAGGTCGGCTATTTCGCGCCAGAGTTTAAGAAGAATGAATTTTTGGGATCTGGCGAGGTCGGATACATTGTTACCGGATTGCGCGAGGTTCAAAGAGCGAGAGTCGGAGATACGATTACCACGGCCAAACAGGGAGCGACAGAACCGCTGCCGGGTTATAAAGACGTAAAGCCTATGGTGTTTGCTTCGATATTTCCGGCGGCTGGAGACGATTACCATATTTTGCGCGATGCAATGGAGAAACTAAAATTAAATGATGCCTCCTTAAGTTTTGAGCCGGAGAATATCTCGTCTCTGGGATTTGGTTTCCGCACCGGTTTTTTGGGACTGCTGCACATGGACATTGTGCAGGAAAGGCTCTCGCGGGAATTCGGTTTGGACCTGGTGCTGACCGCGCCCTCGGTTGCCTATCAAATTAAAAAGAAAGACGGGGTACAATTGACAATTCATACCACTGCGGAAATGCCCGATCCGTCGGTCATAGAATCTATTGCCGAGCCATGGGTCAAGCTGGATATCATTACACCCCAGAAATATATTGGTGGAATAATGACTCTGGTTACGGGGCGCAGAGGCATTTACAAAACTTCAACTTTCCTCGGACCCGGGCGGGTAAATTTACATTTTGAAGCGCCGCTTTCGAATATCATCAGCGATTTATACGACAATTTAAAAAGCGTATCCGCCGGATACGCGTCGATGAATTATGAATTTACTGATTTTCGATCCGCGGATTTGGTAAGATTGGATATTCTGGTAGCCGGAGACAAAGTTGATACCCTCTCGACGATTGTCCATAGATCAACCGTCCATGCCGAAGGGCGGAGAATCGTGGCGAAACTGAAAACTTTGATTTCCAAACAGCAATTCGCGGTGTCTCTGCAGGCCGCGACTGGAGGCACGATCATCGCCCGCGAAACTATTTCCGCTTTGCGCAAAGACGTGACAGCCAAGCTTTATGGGGGCGATGTAACTAGAAAAATGAAGCTTCTGAAGAAACAAAAGAAGGGAAAAAAGAGGCTCAAGGAGATTGGCCACGTCGAAATACCCCAAGAGGCATTTTTGTCCCTCATGAAGCGGTAAGTTATTATTAGGTTGGGTTCAGAATACCCCCGATTGAAAAAAGGGAATCAAGCTAAACAGTACCATCCCGGCAATCATTAAGATTGCCAAGACATACCAGATTGATTTCAGGATTTTACGATTTCTCATCCCAGTAACAATAACTTTAGAGTTCATCACCCACAGGGTGATGAACAAAGGTTAAGGGTATAAAATTAGTTAATCTTCCGTAAAGCGCGTTAGATATTGACATATTGCATAGCCGGATAAAACTAAAGTTTTGTTACTGGGTCATCTCCCATTAATTATACCATAATATGCGGACAGGTCTCATAAAATCAAAATTTTTTATTATTACCGGATCAATCTTACTCATTGTATTTCTGTCTTTTTTGGGAAGACAGATTTACCAGAAGTACGAGATAGATCGGGAAATCCGCGGATTTGAGGCAGAGGTCGCAAGGCTTCAAAGCCAAAACCAGGACCTGACCGGACTTTTGGAGTATTTTAAAACCACCGCCTACAAAGAGCGCCAGGCCAGGTTGCTTTTAAATCTCAAGAAACCGGGCGAATTTGCCGTGGCGTTGCCCGCCCGAGAGGAAGATGGGGGGGCGGAGGTGGGTCCGAAAACAGCAGAGACTTTTGGGTCTAATTTCCAAAAATGGAGCGAGTATTTTTTCAAAAAATTCTGATTACGGTTTCTGGCACCTTGCTTATCTTTGCCGCGTTAAGTTCGATTTTGGCGTTCGGAATATATGAGTTCGGCTGGAGCGGGTCTTGGATGGCGTATGTTCCTTTGCCAGCCGCCTTCGTCGATGGCCGCTTTATTACGCAAAGCGAGGTTTTTCGCCGCCTGGCCGCGTATGAAAATTTAGGGGGAGGTCCAACCGATCAGCGAAAAACAATTCTCGCGAATTTGACCGAAGAAGAGATAATTTCGGATTTGGCCCAGAAACTGGGAATTACCGTAAGTGATTCGGAGCTCGACCAATATTTTGGTTACCTTTTGAATCGCTTCGGGATAAAAAGCGAAGATGCTTCGGATGCAATCAGACAAAAATTTGGCTGGAGTCCGGAAGAATTCAGGCGGTTCCTGGTCATACCTGATCTTTTGGAAGCAAAACTAAAAATGTCATTCATGACCAATGCGAAAGATAGTTTCGCTTTCCGGCGGATGGAGCTTATCAAAAACAGACTTGGGTCAGGGCTTGATTTTCTTGAAGCCGTCAAGCTTTACAGTGAAGACGAAGAAAGCAAATATATCGGCGGGGAGTTGGGGTATCGAGGATTAAACGAGATTGAGCCGTGGGTTGCGGGCAAGGTCAGCCGGTTTAAAAATGGCGAAGTGAGCGACATAATTGTTTCGCCGGACGGTTATCACATCATGCAAATGGTCGCGCGAGAGGGGAGCGGGGATGACGAACAGGTCCTCTTGCGCCAAATATTTTTGAAAGGCCCGGATTTTTCGGAATATCTGGAAAAGGAAAAGCAGAACTACAAGGTTTATATCTTCGGTCGGTTATAATATAATTGAGCAATGGCGCGGCTGTAGTACAATGGTAGTATGCGACCTTCCCAAGGTTGAGACGTGGGTTCGATTCCCATCAGCCGCTTTGAGCGGTGCAACTATGAACATAGAATCAGAGATAGAAGCGATTAAGGAGAGAAATAAAAAAGTCGAGGCAGACAAGGCCTGGGAGGTGAGTTGGACGCGGAGGTTTTTTATCGCCGCCGTTACCTATATTGTGGCCGGAGTTTGGCTGGTTTGGATTCATGACAGCAACCCCTGGCTTAAGGCACTCGTGCCCGCCGGTGCTTACATCCTTTCCACTTTCTCACTCCCGTTTATCAAAAATTGGTGGATCGCCGGGAGAAAGCGGGATGGAGATTAGCAAGGCTTTGGAAAATAACCAATACGCCACTCGGGTGGCGTATTGAGGACATTCGAAATTATGGCAAATAAAATTCCGAGAATACCCGATCCTGAAAAGGCTAGAGAGGCATATAGGGAACGAATAGAAAAACGGGTTAAAAAATTAGCTGCACCTGAAGAGATCGACAAGACCGAGCTCGTTTGGCCCGGAAAGCGTACGCAAATTGAGCGAGTTGAGTTGCCCTTTCAGACCATAGAGACCATTAATTTACCACGCGGTCAGAGGCAAGAAGGACTTTTTGGAGACAATGCGGCCTCCGGATGGAAGAATCGGCTCATTTGGGGCGACAATCTTTTGATAATGGGCTCGCTTCTCAAAGAGTTTGCGGGCAAGATAAATCTTATTTATATTGATCCGCCGTTTGCGACTGGCGATGATTTTTCATTTACGGTAAACATCGGCGACCCCGCCTCCGCTAAAGCTACGGACGGGCAGGCAAGCGTTGAAATTACAAAAGAGCCGTCCGCGCTTGAAGTAAAAGCATACCGCGATACTTGGGGTAAAGGTATGCAATCGTATCTTCAAATGATGTACGACCGGTTGGTTTTGATGAAAGAACTTTTGGCTGATAATGGCTCAATTTATGTTCATTTGGACTATCACGTGGGGCATTATGTAAAACTGCTTTTGGACGAAATTTTCGGGAAGGATAATTTTGTTAACGAAATTATTTGGAATAAAGGTTTTAGGGGAACTGAATCAAAAAGAATTTATCAACACTCACATGATACAATTTTCTTTTATTGTAAATCCGGTAAATATGTTTGGAATCAACAAGGACAGCCATACAAAGACGAGAGTTTGGGTAGATATAATAAGGTTGACGAGCAAGGAAGACAGTATGCGGAGATTAAGCGCGTGAGAACCGATGGAACTATTTATTATGGAAAAACGTATCCAAACGAGGAAGGCAAGAAAATCAATGATGTTATTTCCCACATCGCTACAATGGCATCAACAAATGCCGAAAGGGTCGGCTATGAAACGCAAAAACCAATAGCACTTTTGGAAGTACTAATTAAAGCTTCTTCCAACGAGGGAGATATAGTCGCTGATTTTTTCTGTGGTTCAGGAACTACAGGATTAGCGGCCGAAAAACTTAGCAGGCAATGGATAATGTCCGATTTGGGCAGATTTGCGGTTCACACTTCTCGCAAAAGGTTATTGGATGCAAAAGCAAAGCCGTTTATCGTTCAAAACTTGGGCAAGTATGAACGGCATCGCTGGGTTCAACTCAACGGCCGCTATAAAAATTATCTCAAGTTTATTTTAGAACTTTACCACGCCGAGCCGATAGAAGGATTTACAAATCTACACGGCAAGAAAGATAAGGCCTTTGTGCGCATAGGTGCGGTGGACGCTCCAGTAACGCTTTCCGAAATACGCGAGGCGTTGAGTGAATGTAAGGAAAATAAAATCAAATCGCTGGATGTGCTTGGTTGGGAGTGGGAAATGGGATTACATGATTTAGTAAAAGAAGAAGCCGAGCGATACGGCGTTAAACTTTCAACCTTACAAATTCCACAAGAAGTAATGGAATTATCACCGGAGGACGCCAAGAAAAGCGATATTCACTTTTTTGAGCTTGCATATCTTGAGGTTGATATAAAAATAGAAGGCCTGCCCGCCGAAGCCTCGGCGAAGGCGGGAAAGCGTATAACGATTACGCTCAAAGACTTTATTATTCCGAATCCGGAATTATTGCCGGAAGAAGTAAAAGACAAGGTTAAAAATTGGAGCGACTTTATTGATTATTGGGCGGTGGACTGGATGTTCAATCAGCACGACGAAGAAACGGAGGAGGACGATACTTTCCACAATATGAATCAACGCTACCGCACGCGCAAAGAGCCGAAGCTGGAATTATCAATGGACTACACTTACCCAAAGGCCGGAAAATACAATGTCCTAGTAAAAGTAATAGACATATTTGGAAATGACACTACCAAACTTGTACAAGTTCAGATTTAAAGGTTATTGCCTGCCCCGCACCGAGCTTTGCTCTGGTGCTGGGGATATTTTCGGGAACGATACGACAAAGTTAATTGAAGTGAAAGTATGAATTTTCTTTTGGAACAACGGGCCAAAGCTATCCAAGATTTAGAAAAAACTAACATTCAATCGCGGTTAGAAGATAGGATGTTATGGGATAAATTGATCACCCTAATTTTGGCCATTCTTGGATTCGGCCTAACCCTATTTTCCACCGAACTTTTGTCAGAGAAAATTATAGTTTCGTGTTCAAAGTATTTTCTGTTAACCAGTTGGATTTTATATTGCGTTAGTTTATTTGTTGGTTTTTTCCTACTAAAAAAAGAGACACTTTTTCAAAGAGCGGAATCACTTAGAAATACTTTGTATGCGCTAGATAATTCCGAGTTATTGGATGATATGCTGAAAGTGAAAGAAGATAAAAAAAGTCAGTTTATCGCCCTGCAAATATTACACGGCGAACGTATAGGATCCAATGATTTTTGGTCGCCTTCTGCAAAAACAATGTATGAACAGCACAAAAAAGAATTGAATAGCTATGAAATCGTCAGTAACCCGGAGAAGTTTTACTCGCCGGCTCATAAAAAAATAATTGTGTGGAGTGAACGGATTTTCTACTCGTTAATCATCATCGCGACAATTTCTTTAATAATATCAGTGTCACTTTTATTTTTTAGAAGCCAGTAATATTGTATAAAGAATTGGGAAAAATAATGTATAGAACCCCGGTATCATCTACAAATATTCGCTCGATTGGCTACGATCCACAGTCGGCTATTATAGAGGTGGAATTTACTTCCGGCGATGTCTACCAGTATTTTGATGTGCCGGAACATTTGTATAATGGCCTAATGAGCGCCTCGTCGAAAGGCCAGTTTTTGAATGATTATATACGGAATAGTTATCGGTATCAAAAAATCAGCTAAATTTTATGTTCCAACCAAAGACTGAAAAAATTAGAGTGATTGCTGAAGAAAATCAGAAAGTCATAGGAGAATTGGAGAGGCTTTTTGGTTCCTCAACGCGGATCTACATTGATTTTGCCAATGTACGGCCATGGAGCACTAAACTGGGGTGGCATATTGACATTAAGCGGCTCAAGCAGTTTTTGGATTCTTTTGATACGGTTGAGGCGATAAATTTCTACGGCGGTTATATTGAAGGCGACGAGCAGTCGGAAAAAGAGATAGCGGATGTTGAAAATCTGAAATATATCGTGCGGACAAAACCGGTAAAGATCATGAAGTTTTCTATTGATTCCTCCAGCATTACTTCTGACTCCACTGCTTTACTAAAACCATTTATCCGCCGAGCATTGTTGCGAAAATATCAGGTGGCAACTATTGAATTCTTGAATGAACGTTTTGCCGATATGAATAAGAACGGAGAATATTACATTGAAGACAGAAAATGTAACTTTGACGTTGAAATCGGCACGGACATGCTTGTTGATTCCGAACGCAACGACGCGGAGGTTTTTGTTTTATGGAGCGGAGATAGCGACTTTGCTGATACAGCCAAAAAGATACTGGAGGCGGGCAGGAAAATTGTAGTATTTGGAACGGCGAGAAGGGTCTCAAAAGAACTCTCTGATTTGCGGGAAAAAGGACTGGTAATTTTTGAAATCCAGAAAATCAGGAATTTTATCTGCTGGAAAAGAGAGATACAAAGCAAAGGGGACCCCGGTAAAGAGGCCCCCAAGCAGTAAAATTAGCGATCTTTCAATCAATTATATTATATGCCTGAAACAATAAAAAATCAAGGGGGTGTGGAAAACCCTGGAAATAGTCAAAAATCGGCTTTGCCGCTTGTCCGCGCTTTGCGGCCGTTAGTTAAAGCGTGGCGGGATGATGGATACAAGGGAACATCCGAAACAACGCGGCGGCTTTTGGATTGGTGGTTTTCAGAGGAGCATCAACTATCAAACGGCTCAACCTTTACTTTTTATCCAGCGCAACGCGCCGCGATGGAACACCTTGTTTTTTGCTTTGAAGTATTACAGGGACGCAGTTTATATCAGCTTGCTCAAAAATTAGAAGCGCATATCCCGATTGACCCAAGCGCAGACAAGTGGGCCAAGTATGCGTTTAAGATGGCTACGGGTTCGGGTAAAACGATGGTTATGGCGATGGCTGTTGTCTGGTCATACTTCAATGCTACAAGAGAAAAGAAAAGCGGCTTTACCAAAAACTTTGTCCTTATAGCACCCAACCTCATTGTGCTTGACCGCTTGATGGGCGATTCGCGCTCACCGGAATTTTTTGAGGGCGGCATTTTCAAGAAGTATCCATTTCTTCCGCCCGAATGGAGCGGCGATTTCCAGCTTGATGTTATCGGGCCGGAAGAAGAACGAGCCACGACAAAAACCGGAACGCTGTATCTTTTGAACTGGCAAAAATTCGTTGAACGCGAAAAAGGAGAAGTTGATAATCCGGTAGAAAACTTGCTTGGTCCGAAACCGCCAAGTGATATTGCGGTTACGCTCGCCAAGCTAAAAGATAGGTTATCTCAACTTGAAAATGTGATGGTGTTAAACGATGAAGCCCATCATGTTTGGGATGAGGATTTGGTATGGTATAAGGCAATCGCGGAGCTTTACGAAAATACGGGCTTGATGTGTCAGCTTGATTTTTCGGCAACGCCCAAAGACCAAGGAGG
>Ga0209542_10001397_pt1 | contig 56858 bp, 61 predicted proteins | sample RifCSPhighO2_01_FD_184028 | JGI IMG/M metagenome (GOLD analysis project Ga0209542, IMG submission 184028) | Soil microbial communities from Rifle, Colorado - Rifle CSP2_plank highO2_0.1 (SPAdes) (version 2) | ecosystem: Environmental > Terrestrial > Deep subsurface > Rock core/Sediment ... | reverse complement strand
CCCACATTTGTTTGGGTCTCCCCGTCTCGCGACACCTGTTCCGCGGTTAATAATTATCTAGCAAATTTCGTCAACTTCGCTCATGATTAGTTTCACCTAGACCATGTTATATTTATTTCTTCTCAAAAATGATGATTTTCGGATGGTCGTAAACAGTAAAAGACTCATCAGCGCTATCATCGATTATTTCAACTCGCGATGAACCGATTTTAAGATAAGGATAACTGGTAAATTCAGCGACTTTTTGAAATCCTAAATCACCTGAAAAAAGGTCACTGTAATACTTACTTGTCCGTGGAAAACAATATTTGTATTTATTGCAATCATTAAGTCTTTGCAGGGGAACGTAGAGCCGGTTTGATGCAATCACAATAAAGTCTGCGCGTTTCAGATTTTCATTCAAGATTGACCATTTGACGTTATTGTCGGGTCTGTCGTACAGCGTCATTTCGACATAGTTGTATCGAGTGCTATCATGAACGGGCACTCTGTCATCCCAGTGTTCAACTGCGATTGTCGATCCGGCAGGAACATTGTCATTGATCCACTCACTAGCCAAAATGCGTGTTGGCCGACTTACATATATATTGACAAATGCAAGGGTCCACAGCGATATACAGCTAAAAATTACGGTAATCAAAACAGCTCTTGGCGTAGATTTTAGATTTTTTAAAGCCATGTACAAACCGTATCCGGCAACAAGTGCGAAAAAAGGATACATCATAAGCATGTAGCGCATGAATTTGACGGCAGAGCGGCCGATAAACAAAAAGTACCAGATGTACCAGACATAGAAAAGTATTAATATAATTGATTTCTGATTACTGATTTCCGATTTCAGAAAATTTTTAGGCAATGTTTTCAACTCGACATTGATGATTTGTTCATAAATCCCAAGCAGAAAAAGTACAAAAATGAATGGTCCCGCGCCCCAGATTGCGATATTTTTCAGGTAATAAATATAGGGGATCGTGCCAACATACTGGAGTGTGTAAGGGAAAATATACGGATCTTGATTCATAGCGATCTGAAGCTTTATATCCTGAATAAATCTCTCGTATCGTAAAAAAGCGTAGGGCATAAATAGGAAAGAAAAAACAAAAGAGAATAATGAAAAAATAAAAATATGAATAATAATTTTGCTTATCTGAAAATTTTTAAGATAGGGAAGTGAGAGCACCAAAACTATAATCGGCAAAAAGATGATTGAAGTCACTTTGGTTGTTAGGGCTGCGGCAAAAACAATACCTACAAGTATCACAAAAAGTTTTTTAGGGTTTTGTAAATATAGTAGAAGCAAATACACGAGAACCGTAATAAAAAGGTTTAAAAATACATCAACTACAAAAAAATGCGAGTTTTGTATCGGAAAAAAGGCGAGTGCATACAAAAGAGATGAGAATACCGCCGCATGCTTATTATCAAAAAGCAGGCGACTGATCCGGTAGATCATTATGATTACAATAAGATCTGCTATTACCGACAAGCTTCGCCCAACATAAAGCATCCCGTCGTATGTAGCAATATGAGTTTTAAAAACAACGTCAATGAGCTGACTTATTCCTTTTAAAATATAAAGCGGTAATGAGCCGTAGTTAAAAAAGTCAGGGTCGAGATGGCTAAAAAAGCGTATGCGCTCTGCAACAATCATGAGCATCCGTTCATCAGGATGAAAGTGATAGCCCTCGTCCCAGTTTATGCCGTAAACACGAAGAGAGAGTCCGACCAAAATAATGAGAAACAAAAATAAATTTTTTCGCTCAAAACGAAAAATCTGTTTCATAGTTTTTTAATATAATTCATCGCGTCTTTCAGATTAAGAAACTTGGGCTCATAACCAATATGTTGGTCAAACAAATTCGTGATCCAGATACAGGAAGCGTCTGTTGTAGCGTCAATGTGTTTTACGATGTCATAATTGTCTTCGACAAAATAGTCAAGCTTGAGCTCATTAATCTTTTGTTCTTTAAAAATATGAGGTTGAAGGTCGTTTTTATTGTGATAACAAGCTTGAAAAATGGCGTCCTTATTGAGTTTTTTAAGCCACTCATTAAAATCCGTTTTTAGACAGTCATATCTACTGGTTACAATATATGCTTCAATTTTTTTTCTTTTGACGAGGTCGTAAATTTGATCCACACCTTTTGCAATAAAAAGGCTTGACCAGTGCACAATGCGCCACATAATTTTTTCCGGGTGGGATTTGGGGTAGTAGAAATTTATCTTCTGATTGGAATTTTTTTTTGGCAAGATATGTTTTAAACTCATTGTTACAGGACGAAATATGCGAGCTGGGTTGTAGAGAAGTACGCCGTCAAGATCAAATCCTATACGAAGCGGCCGATGGTTTTTAAGTGGCATATAAAATTATACAAGAACATTGATTATCAAAGAAATTTTATTATACTAAAGACAATCATTTAATCTATGCTACCAGTAATTCTTGATCTTGGATTTTTCAAAATTTACACCCAAGGTGTATTTTTGGTACTCGCATTTTTTTGGAGCACGTTTATGTTGTGGAAACATGTTGCGCTGACACCTTTTAAGGAAGACGAGGTTTTTGATGGTATTTTTACTGGTCTTTTTGGAGGACTCCTGGTTGGTCGGATTGTTTATGTACTCTTCAATTTTGATACCTTCAAATTGAACATACTAAAAATGATTCTGATAAACGGCTTTCCAGGGATGCACGCTTTATCTACAATATTCGGGTTTTTGATCTTTCTCTTCTTTTTTGCAAGCCTTAAGAAATTATCATATTCAAAATTTGTAGATTATATTGTCACACCATTATTTTTGGCACTGGCGATAGTAAAACTTGGTAGTTTTTTTTCGGGTAGTGAGGTAGGATCACAAACAAATTTCTTCATTTCTCTAAAGTATCCAAATCTTGACGGTTCTCGCCATTTGACAGCATTATATGAAAGCTTATTTTATTTTTTAGGCACATTTATTTCATATAAACTACTCATGAATATTCGAAAGGAAAAATATTACCATGGATTTAATTTAGTGTTTTTTGTCTGGTATGTTTCTCTTGTTACCACTACTTTCGATTCATTAAAAGCGTTTCGTACAGAGCTTGCAGGGATCAGCTTTGATATCGTGCTCAGTAGTATGATCCTCTTGACACTGAGTGGGTACTTCATCTATTATTTTAGGTCTGATCTATCGAGAGCTTTATTATTTTTTAAACCTAAAGGAAAGCGAAGTTCCTGAGAGTTTATCATTAAAATATGAAACCAAATGTATTAGAAGAAATAAAAAAAAGATTAATTGATGAGCAAGTCAAAATAAAAAAACAAATTACTGAACTTCAGGAAGATGATCCATTTAACGACCCGGAACACGTCAACAACAATGCGGCTGTAGATCACGATGTGCGCGAGCAGGAAGCTCATCAGCGCATTGAAGCTGAGATCCATACTATTGAAGAACGCCTTCAGGACATTCATATTGCGTTACAGCGAATAGAAAAAGGCAGATATGGTTATTGTAAGCGCTGCAATAAAAAAATTCCGGATAAAAGGCTTGAACTCATTCCTGAAACAATCTACTGCGTACAGTGTGAGTCGGAATTGAAAAAATGATGAAAAAGTATGTATACATTCTTCTTGGTGTTTTTATAGGGGCGTATTTTTCATATAAGCTTATGCTGATTTTTAGCCAATCTCTTTTTATGCAAAAAAAGGATAGGATCAATATTGTGATGTACGGACCTCAAAGTGGCTTGTATTCGATAGATACTAATGAAAGCAGGCATTATGTACTCTATTTCCCACCAGACTTAAAGATGCAGGTGCCAGGAGGTTACGGAAATTATCGGGTAGGATCGCTTGGGAAGCTTGCCAAGCTTGACGGAAATCCAGATATTTATCGAAAAACATTCGCTTTAGCAACGACAGCTTTTGTTGATTATTATCTTTATCAAGATTCACCTGAGGTTTATTACGGTAATGAGGCTATAGACAAAGTAACCGAACCCGCACTTTACCAGTTCATGACTTATTCCGGCAACGCCAACATTTTTGATAGAGTATTTTTATTATTTACATTTTTACGTATCAATCAAAGCAATTTTACCGTTATCGATTATCGTGAAAAAACCATTAAAGCAAAAAACGATGTTGTCTTTCAAGATGAGTCGTTTAAAAAGGAAAGCATCGGACTCCTTTTTCAAAAAAAATATAGAACTGAGCATGAAAGCATTCAGATCCTCTATAAAGACGGTTATCAAGTTGCAGTACAAATTGCAAACTTGCTTGAAGGAAACGGTATTAGGGTCAATGATATTAGCATCAATTTAAGCGAAAAAAATGAGTGTCGTGTAGTTGAAGACCTGAAGGCCGGACAAGTATATTCCAGCACTGCGTCCGACATAGCTTCCTATTTTGGTTGTGCCCTTATCAAGGGTAAAACCGATGTTTATGATATAATCTTCGTACTTGGAAATCTTGAGAAAGATTGGGAAGTGCTATAAATTTTTTGCGACTTATGATAGGTATGATTCTCGCGGTTATTTTTTTCCTCTCGCTCATAATGGCTTTGTTTTCAATGAAAGATTTTCAGACGCCAGCAGAGATAGCCCGTTTTATTGCTCTTCGTAAAATAAGAGGAACGATAATTTTTTTTAAAGATAAAATATCGCATTATTCTTCTTCCTCTTCTTCAACCTCAACATAGGAGTCAAGTTCTTCTTTTTCTTCGTCATCTTCAAAGTCTCCCCATTGTTCATCCTCAATATCAACTGCGTCATCCTGACTATCACCCTCGCCGTCTTTATCTTCTGCCTCAAGCTGGTGAATATCTGTTAGCATGACATGCGGGTTTGACGGAAATGAGGGATAGTGTTTCACTTTTTTTCCTTTTGAGATTTCAACGATAAATATAGCTACTTCGGATAAATCAATTTCTTTAATATAAGTTTTGTAGCGGCTCGATTCCTTGATGAAGTAGAGTAGACGCTTTGAAATATCATCAGGAAGAGTACCGATATACTCGTTGTTAACTGAGCGCACCTCAAGTCTGCGCTTTTTTGCTTTTAACCTCACTTCAACCCCGACGCTTAAGGCGGCCAGATCTTCTTTTTTCCCCACATTCACTAGTTGTACCGTGCGAGTTTTACCTGGAATTTCGAGAAACATGTTGGGCGCAAATTTATTATGGTTGTTGGCAATTTTAGCTTTTTTCTTTTTTTCAAGAATTTGTATTTTTTCAAGATGTTCTGTTGCTATGTTGTTTTTAGGTTGGATGCGCAGTGCCTTACGATAATATTTTTGCGCTTCCTTAAGATTGCTCATTTGAAGAAAGGCATACCCTAGTCGAAGACAGGCATCGATATTACGAGCCTCGTTTTTTAGTATCTGTTTATTATGTAGTATAGCTTGTTGCCAAGAACCATTTATTGCAGCGTCGATTGCCTTTTGTTCGAGAATTTCTGAAGGTGTCATTTCACTTGAGTATAAGCAAATTATTGGTTATGTCAAGTCCTGAAATCTGGCGCATAATATTTTATACTATGAAAATCCATGAGCATTATATCTCCTGTCACGGAAATCATTTATAAACGCTGGTTCAGGTTTGTAAATTTTATTCCCAAAAGGATCAGAATCGTTATTGCAACGGCGTTTATGACTCTAGTGTTTTTGTTTACTACTTTCTTTTCTTTTGGAGATTGGTGGTGGCCTATGATCTTTATTCTTACGGTGATGGCTTATGTGACAACATATGTTGCAATATTTGAAGGCATAGATGAGGTTGAGTGGTACATGCTTTTTATAATGCCCATTTTGTTTACTCTTGCCGCATATCTTTTTTATTTCTTGTTACCAGTACGTTGGTTGACGCGTTTGCCATTTGTTATTTTATATGCACTCATTTATTATGCGATTTTACTTACTGAAAACATATTTAATATTGGAGTAGAGAAGAGTTTACAGCTTTATCGCGCCGCCTTCTCAATAAACTACTTATTGCATGTTCTGGTGGTGTTTCTACTCATGCAAGTTGTTTTTTCTTTCAAAAATCATGTGCTTATCAATTTACTCGAAGTTTTTACGATCGGAGGATTGTTATCAATTCAGCTTTATTGGAGCGTTAAACCGGATGAAAAATTCCACAAGACCTTGTTTCTATATGCGCTGTCAACGGCATTATTATTATCTGAAATTGTGATCATCATATCATTTGTACCTTTTAAAACAAATGTAGCCTCTCTCATCATTACGACAATATATTATAGTTTGGCGGGAATTTTATATCACCACTTTGACGGCAGGCTGTTTCGCAATGTCATTAGAGAATATCTCTTTGTGGCAGTTTTTGTTTTTTTAATTGCTTTTTTGACACTTCGCTGGTAATTATTTTTTCAATATTAAAAAAACTTCTTTATAAAAATTTGGTGTGGCACCCAAAAGATAGAGGAGAGAGGAGAGGGGAAAAAGAATATATAAAATAAATATACGAACGTGAATAATATATCCTATAATAATATAAATAATAAATACTATAAGGTAAATAAACGTTCGTTTAAAAATAAATTTTTAACATATCAATTCATATCATGTACTAGTGTGGATAACTCTATCACACACTGTATCAATATGATAATTTGAGCTCAAAACCCTCTCTTTAGACTATTATGGCAGTCTAAATTAACATATATTTATGCCTTAAAATTGCTATTTTTTAAGTTCAAAATTATCAATTTAGATAGTTATAACAATCTAAATTAAACATAAATTACTTTCGCCAGATGTTCGAAAAACCTACCATAAAGGCTTTGCAATAAGCCAATTCTTACACAGAATGCGGTAATTCAATTTGAGATATGAATAGTTCAGAAGAAGCGGTCTTCCAACGTAGTTCACTCAAGAGAAGAGGCAAAATAAGACGAATAATGAGTTCGTGATAAAAATCATATCGGATCAAAACCGGAAGATAAAAGCGCGCATCACTCTATATTCACATGAATTACTACGTTTTATTATATGCGGTAAAAAAAGCCATATACAATGGCGGAGAAGAAAAGGCATAAAACGTCGTAAATTGTATCTTTTACGACGTTAACCTTAAATCACGAGAGAGGAGCGTTTTATTTGATATTTTCTTTTTTTAAAATTTTATTCATTTTATTTATTTTTTATTTTATTTCATTCTTAAGCTCAATATCACTTCTTTACGGTTTTGGTCTTTGTCTGGTGATGATTTTCACGCCGGCCACTACCCTATTTAGATTGTTATGAAGGCATAAATGAATAAATTTACATAAATCGCTACTCTATTATATTCCCCGACGCCAGGTAAGATATTTATCAATTGTGTAGCTTATTAGGTATCCTGCCTTGGAGACCACGAAATCTTGGGTTGGTAGGTAATCTATCTTGAAACCGCCAAATCCCTGTTTGAAAAGGGTAAGACCTTTCCAAGCGACGGGAGTACGGCCGGGATTATAAATTCCGTAAAAGTTATAGTATTTACATCCGCGACGTTTGGACTCAAGCATTGAATACCATTGTAATACGTAAGCTACAGGATATTGTGTATGTATCGAAGCACCTTGGTGATAGTATCCTGTTGAATTAGTAAAGAGGACTAATGATGCGGCTTGTGTCGGAGAGGTGCCTTCTTGGGCAAATTTTGAGGGTATGTCACCGAAGAAGAACACAGCGCCCTTATCTTCATGAAAAGCTTCAAATTCCGACTTTATATAAGATTTTGGGAAAGGAGTGAACTGTTCACGGGTAAATGTCTCCTTATATAACTTCCAGAAATCATCAACTGCATCACTTGATACAATTTTTCTGACATTAATACCATCCCTTATGCCTTTTCTGATTAGGTACCTGGTGGTTTTCCGCATGTTCTGTAATAACGATTCTTCAGAGCCCGTAAGATCAACCGCCCACATAGTTTCGGCATGGATATAGATCGGTGACTTATGGTAGTCCAGACTCGCAAAAATTTCGTTATGCACCGCATTATTAGTAAACACGGGAGCAATGCGGATAAACGAAAAGCCATCGTCATGCGCACATTTTTTTAAGTAATCTGTAAGAGCTTTAAGTCCGGCAGTAACAAATGAAATATCTTTTTCCTTTATAGAAACAGACAATTGACTTGAGGGTATATTAAAAAGCGGGCCGTGGGGAACAAATAAAAAATTACCTCTTTTTGAGCATATTTTTATTGTCAGGGCGATGGCTATGAGCTTACCTTTGTCATAGATACCAAGTCGTAATATCTGGTAACCTAGAGACTTTTGGAGCTGCCCCCACGCCCATGACTGGTGAAATGAGGGTGAGCCAACAGCATTAAAAAAACTGTCCCAGCTTTTGCGTTCATCAATAGTTTTTATAATCATACTTTATTTTCTACTAATGCAACGATCCCGCTTGCCTGTTTTAATGTCACATTCGTCGGCAGATTGATAATCTCGTCAACTACTTTTTCGGCAACCGGGCAGCTACCGTTTTTATAACTGGTTTTTGTCATATCAAAGCCGCGTGGCCCAACGATCTGATCGTACCAAGTCCCAAGCATGATTCCTTGTTTTTTTCCCTTAGCAATAAGCGAAGATCGGTCTTTGATACGATACGGATATCTGATAAGGGGTAGATCGGGAATCTTTTGACCAAACGCTTTATTGTAATACTGTGTAAGGAACGTTCTTTTTTTTGCAACGTCGTTAAATGTTTGAAGCTGAGAGAGTAGGAATATTGCACAAATATTTGGAAAAGATTTAATTAAAAATGAATCCAAAATTCCCCTTTTTTCAATTCGTGTCACCTCAGGGATAAATATACTGGAAACTTTTGCCAGTTGATGAATCATCTTACCGATACCGATTGAGTAGGTTTTGGTTATTATAAAGCCCAGAAGTTTATACATCAAGATTCTAAAAAGAAACATTTGAGATGGGTTTTTAAGATTTTTGTCAAGAGCGGCAAGGTCGTCATCAACTCTTTTATATTTTGTGACAATTGCCCCGCCAAATACGCTTGAGATGAACTTTGACCGACCGTACGACATAAGAAGATTAAACCGCTCATGCTTGTTTTTGAATAGTCCAGGCCGCGCGCCATGAGCAATATCTTCAAGCACTGTAAGACCATGTTTTTTTGCAAGATCAAGAATTTGATCTCTATAAAAAGGCGTTATGCCAAATGTGTGCTGGAGAATCAAGACTTTGGCCTTTGGGGAAAGTTTCTTTTTCAGATCGTCAAAATTCATACTATAGTCAGTCGGATTTATGTCAACATACACCGGCGTTAACTCAAGATTTTGGATCGGTAGTATCACCGCAGCACAAGTAAAGGCTTGAACAATCACTTCAGAACCGGGCGCCAGTTCTAGCGATTTTAGAAATATATACAAAGCACATCTTCCTGTAAGATAAAAATGTATAGATGTATTTAAAGTAAAAATTTTTTGTTTCAATCGAAGTTTGAGTTTTGTGGTCTCGTTACCTATTATCCATTTCCATGGTTTGAAAGATATCTTTAAAGCAGTCAGCGTGTCGACAAATTTTTCATTTGTTGCAAAATCAGTGAAAATCATGGTTTACTTGTAATTTTTTTAAAATCCTTAAAGGAAATCTTCCTTCAATAAGAACTATAGTGTGCTTATTCAGTAACGGAAGAAGAGATTGTTGTAGTGATGCAACGTCGTTAAATGTTTTAACTCGTCTTTCGTGGTCAATTTCTTCAAACAACGAATCTGTTGTAAAGATGAGAATATCAGTTTTATAAAGTTTGCGCAATATGCTCGCGTAAGAAGGCCCCTTCTCCACTCCAAGCTCTATTATCCCTTGAGTGATAATGATTTTATTTTTATGAGAAAATTTTTGCAGAACTTTAATACCGGCGATAAAGCCTTCAACATTTGAGTTTGAAAGATCGCTTAAAACGGTTGTCTTTTTAAACCCCGTGTGCAAAGACAGCTTGCCTGGTAATGGCTTGATATTTTGAATAGTAGAGATTATTTTTTCCTTTGGGACGCCAAGGTCAAGAGCAATTGCGATAGCAGGAAGTAAGTTAACAATATTATGCGCGCCAAGTAGACGGGTTTTTACAACAATATTTGTGTTTTTATAACGAATGACGGCTTTGACGTAAGTTGAGGCAATTTCTAATATCCTTGCATTTATAGTTGCGCCTGACTCAAATCCATAAATTACCTTATGAGCCTTAACTGATTTTAGAATATCTTTTTCTTTTGGAACTTTTTCGTTTACGTAAACGGTACCGGTTTCTGGGACTTTGTATATAAGTGAAGTTTCTTCGGCAATAAGGTTCGCCCGCCCGCCATAAAGATCAAGATGCTGATTGCCAAGCCCGGTTAAAACAACATATTTAAGTGGTATATATGAGGCGGCTTTTTGTATCTCTCCCAATCGATATGCGCCAAACTCTGTTACAAAAAACTCAGTGTTTTTTTTGAGGTTTTTGAGAATGGCAAGCGCAACGCCAACATCGGTGTTCATATTGGCATCGGTCTTACCGGTTTGAAACTGTGTTGAAAGTAAAGTATAGATAAACTCTTTCACCGATGATTTACCGTAGCTGCCGGTAATGCCGATAAATACGGTTTTTGAGTTACACACTTTAAAATACGCTCTCATGATAATTATTTTTCTGTAAAAAAAGACCGGAACTGCGGTTATAAAAATAGCTAAAATCACCAACAACAGAGCTATGAACGGAACTACCGGCAGCAAAATATTAAGAAGTATGTAAATTACAGGAAATTCAAATACGCTCAAAAACAATCCCAACTCGAAAGTTAGAATCAGCAAAACTATGAGTGAGTTACGCAAATATAAAGCCGGAAACTTGAGATAAAAGCTGTAGAGAGTCCGAAGAAATCCGCGCTCACGCATCATGCTCATAAAACGGTCAAGGCGATACTCCTTGATTTGAAACAAATAAGTCAAATGTAGGGATTTGAGAAACGCAAGAATGAGCGTAACTAAAATAATGCTAAACATATGCGACAACTATTATACCTGTACTTATGCCTTTTAGGAGGCTAAAAATGCTTTAATTTCACTCCAAACGAGTGATGGCTTTATTATTGGAAGATTGTGATTTGTTTGTGGCATGACTTTTATCGTTGCTCCTTGAATATTATGATCAAGCTCGTATCCCCAAAGAACAGGCGTCATAGTGTCGTCCTCGCCCCATAAAATCAAAGTTTTTTTACGAATTTTTTTTGTCTCGCTGGTAAGATCTTGGGTGATAATTTTTCTAAAGTTGGATTCTAAGTGTGGGTATTTTAACAGATCCGACTCTTTATGAAAAAATCTGTAGTAAATGCGTCTTATATGAGGTTCAAGAAATTTTAGGAAAACTATTTTATTTCTAGGATATGTTTTAAGTAGTCTCGCAAGACGAGATATTTTTTTCTCTCTTTTAAAGGCGCTATTACATAATATTAGTTTGTCAATCGCATCTCCAAAATGCGCTGCAAGATAAATCCCAAGTTCCCCGCCAAAAGAGTGACCAAAATAGGTCACATTTTTCAATTTTAAAGCCTTTATGAAATGGGCGAGGTTTTCTGCATATCCTTGGACTCCCCAATGTGGAGGCGGGTTGTCACTTTTACCAAAACCAGGAAGATCGATCAGGATTGCGGTGTATTTTTTTGCGGCAAGTGTGGCAAGCTTATGTAGACTGTATAAATTTCCGCCCCAGCCATGAACAAACAGTATGGGTTTGCCGCTTCCCAGTTTTTTATAATGTACTTTTCTATTATCGATACGTAGATACATACTATATACTTTCGCTCGTAACAAAACTTTATTTTCTATTAAACACCCGTTCCAGATTCTGTCGCTCGACAGCCCCAAAAAATGTCGAAAATACCCACATTTGTTTGGGTCTCCCCGTCTCGCGACACCTGTTCCGCGATAAAAGCTTCGCAAATTTTGATTACTTCGCCACGTCTGACGTGGCTTCGCTCAGATTTATTTTATTCCTTCAAGTAATACTTTTTTTAGTTCTTCAAGTGAAGCTGGATTGTTGATTTTTTTGCCATACAAAAAAAATGTCGGCGTACCTTGAACGTTTACGTCACGCCCTGAAAGTAAATCCAACTGGACTTTATCTTTTACAGATTTTGAGTCAATATCTTTTTTAAACTTCGAAACATTAAGCTTGAGTGATTTTGCGTATGTAACAAAGATGTCTATAGGTTTTTCATTCGTTGACCATTCGCCTTGTTTTTCAAACAAAAGATCATGCATCTCATAAAATTTACCCTGTATTGCCGCAGCCTCGGCTGCATGGGCGGCAACTCTTGCATTGGGATGAGTTGAATCAAGCGGAAAATGTCGATAAACAAAGGTGATATTTTCTATGATTTTTTTTCCGTCGGCATCATTTCCAAGATTTTTCATAAGTGCGTAATACTGTCCGCAAGCCGGGCATTGGAAATCGCTGTATTCCATGAATACCGTTTTATTTTGCTTTGACCATTTGGCGTGATCGGTGTTTTTTACGATTTTTAAATCGGGATATTCTGTAGTGTCCTGCTCTCCTTCGCTTGTGAAGAAGTAGGCCGCGGCCAGAAAAACGATCATACCGATGATTGAAAGTGTTGTGATAACGAGTGTATTTCTGTTCATGGATTCTCAATTATAAACCATTAAAACCCGATCGTCATTCAGCGCATGAATTTTCAGTTGATTTTTTTGTTTAAAAATATATCTTGCCAAGATTTTATAGACATCATAGTCAAAAATCAGTACGTCATTTTTATCAGAAATTAGACACCATTTATTCACCACATATTCTTCTTTGCGTCCGTCAATCGGATCATATTCGGTGATAATGATCGGTCCTGAAAAAGGCCATCTCTTTATTTTGTTTTCGCTTAATGCTTCAATAAATCTGATGTTGTGAGCAAGTATATTTTCTCGCCCTATACATGCGCCACGACATTGTTCAAGTTTGTAGCCAAAACAGGGGCCTGTCGTTTTTTCCAGACCCAAAATTTTCTGACAAAGTCCATGTTCTTCCGCTTTACGCTGAAGATGTTCCTTTGCCTTTTTTTTGGACGGAAAAATACCTAAAATTTTATCAACCGTATCTACATCAATGTGAGAAACTCTCTCGATCATTGGAACAAAAAAACCATTTTTATCAGCACTTTTTGTCACAATTGAAATTGTTTTTACGGTACGAAGACGACGGTTATACAAAGGTTGCATCTTTTTAATTAAGTTCGCTTCAGTCAGCAATGCTCCAAGCTCTCCCGTTTTGACAATGGTCTCAATTTCTTGAATTTGCTGTTTAATGTTAAACTCGCGAGTTGATTCCTGATCGCTTGCAAAGTGTGATAGTACTCGGTCGCGGATGTTCACACTTTTACCAATATAGAGCGGCAGTTTTTTTGGTCCATAGAAAATGTAAACGCCAGGGCTTTCGGGGAGTGACTCAATGTGTTTTTCGGTAATTGTTGCCGGTAAGGATGGCCTAAACATGACTTTCTCAACCGTTTTCTCTATCTTTTTTTCCGTAAATTTATTTACCAAATATTCATAAAATTTCCATAAAATTTGCGCATCATCAAATGCCCGATGACGATTGGCAATTTGTAGGTCGAATCTGTCGATAATTGAATCAAGATTGTGTCTTTTGTACTGTGGAAAAAGGGCGCGCGAAAGTTTGACTGTACAGAGTTGCTTGGTTGTAAACGGCAGGCCAAACCGGCGAAATTCATTTTTAAGAAAACCATAATCAAACCTTACATTGTGCGCAACAAATGTTACTCCATCTAGAATTTCAAGAATTTCTTCTTTCACCTGTTCAAATGTGGGGGCATACTCAAGCTCGTCAACTCTTATGCCTGTTAAATCTTGGATAAACGGTGAGACGGGTATTTCCGGGTTTATAAGTTTATTATAAGTACGAGTCAGTTTATCGTTCTCAACCCGCAGTATCCCGATCTCAATGATACGGTCATGCCGCATGTGCGATCCTGAAGTTTCGATATCAACAAACGCAAATTTCATAAATCTAATTATATTAATTCTCTTGACTTTATGACAACCGATAATTATTATGATCTAATCCCTCATAGGGAGATTAGATATGGTACATATTAAAAACAACAAACAACGCATTCTTCATCGCATAAAAATAGTGAAAGGACATCTGCAAAAAGTGCATGAGATGATTGAAGAAAATGAATATTGCATCGACGTACTCCACCACTCTCTTGCCGTACAGAAAGCTTTGAAACAAATTGATATGCTTATGATGGAAGATCATCTGAAAACCTGTGCGATTCATCAGATCAAAGAAGGGCAGGAAGATAAAACCGTGCAGGAACTTATTGGAATTTATAAGTTTAAGTAATTTTTAATCTTAAATACGAAATTCTAAGCACGAAATACGAAACAATATCAAATATCAAAATTCGAATTTCAAAACGTTTTAAATTTGTAACATTTAAATTTAATATTTGTTTAGGATTTCGATATTCGAATTTCGATTTTATTTAATATGTCAAAACAAGTGACCTGTACATTATATGTTTCCGGAATGCACTGCGCGGCATGCGAGCTCGTGATTGAACGCAAGATCAAGAAAATGCCGGGTGTCTCCTCGGTGAACGCTTCGCTTAAAGATAGGCAAGTCGATATTACGGGACATGTAGATGTTGAAATACTCAATGAGGAGTTTTCTGAGCTTGGCTATTCATTCAATACTAATCCAGTTGGACAAACACAGTTTAATTTTAAGAATTTGTTTACAGCGGTTATTGTTTTAATTTTTCTTACAGTTATTTATCTAGTAATTGAAGATACAAAAATTTTGGCTAGGTTTAGTGTCACGCAGAGCTCCAGTTTACCGGCATTTTTCATCCTTGGAATTGTTGCCGGTTTGTCAAGCTGTGCTGCTTTGGTCGGCGGACTTATTTTATCTTTGTCAAAACAATGGCAGTCATTGTATGGTGGAAAAGAGACAAACAGGCGCTTTATACCTTTTGTCATGTTTAATATTGGGAGATTGATATCATTTGCGCTTCTCGGTGCCGCGCTTGGATTTATTGGTTCGTTTTTCACGATTTCTTTAAGTTTTATGTCGATTTTTGTAAGCGCCGTTTCTTTAATTATTATTATTTTGGGCTTGCAAATGCTTGGTGTGCCATGGTTTAAAAGATTTAATTTTGCGCTGCCTCGGGCTATCACCGGATTTGTCAGCGACGAAAAAAACTTTAGCGGTAAATACATGCCATTTATTTCTGGAGCGCTCACATTTTTTCTTCCTTGCGGATTTACACTTATGGCTCAATCAATTGCACTTGCAACGGGCAAGCCCATAAGTAGCATGCTCATAATGACCGCATTTGCACTTGGTACTTTACCCGTGCTTGCTTTTTTAAGCTATTCAAGTCTAAAGTTCCAAACCCATGAAATGTACGCTCAGGCATTTAATCTGATAGTTGCGATTTTTATCATTGTTTTTGGAGTTTATAACTTCAATGCGTCACTAAATGTTTTAGGAGTTGCAAGTTTGAGTGATTTATCTTTTGTTGCAAAATCTACGAATTCAAGTTCATCGTTCGGCGAATCAGGAGTCAAAACCATTAACGAAAATGGAAAAGAGTTTCAGGAAGTGAATCTTGAAGCACGGGGTTTTGAGTATTTACCAAAAGAAATAACACTTAAAGTCGGAATTCCGGTCAAATTTAAAGTAAATAATAACGGAGCCTACGGTTGTGCACAGGCTATGTATCTTCCAGGACTTTATGACAAGGTTGTATATCTTACAGAAAAAGTTACAGAGGTCGAGTTTACTCCTGAAAAAAAAGGTAATTATAAAATCAGCTGCACCATGGGCATGGTGCCACCAGTGACTGTTAGAGTTATTTGATTTAATAAGCATGAGAAATTAGAAATGATAAATTTCATTTCACATTTCTCATTTATCATCATAGATTATGATCAAGAAAACATTCCCCATTGTCGGCATGCACTGCGCTTCATGTAAAGCATTGATTGAAGATGTAGTTTCCGAACTTGACGGTGTGGAAAAAGTCATGGTGAACTTTGCCACAGAAAAAATGACTGTTGAATATGATGTGACAAAGACAACTGTTGATGATCTTAAAAAAGCAGTTGCCAGCGCAGGGACGTATCAATTAGTACACGCACCATCGGGTTCAACAGTTCTCGCCTCGCCTCCTGAAGCTGAAAAAATTGATGAAGAACTTCGAGATAAGCTCTATCAGAATTTGAAACGCCGTGTTACTTTGATGGGTCTTGGTGCAATACCTTTTCTCATATATATGCTTTGGATGGCGTTTGGTAATAACTTCGGTCTACCGGATTTAAAAATGCTATTTGGTGATATAGTCTTCGAATCATTTAATTCACGTATTTCGGTACTTTATCTTTTACAATTTTTACTTGCCACCCCAATACTTTTTATTGGCGGAAAAGAGGTTTTTGTGAGTGCTTGGACGGCTTTAAAAATAAAAGCTTCAAACATGGATACTCTTATCGCACTTGGCACGGGCACTGCCTGGGCATATTCGACGATTGTTACTTTTTTTCCTAAGACATTTTCTTCTGCACCTGAAGCAGGAAGTGAAGTCTATTTTGAAGCGGCAGTATTCATCATATTTTTTATCTTGCTTGGACGACTTCTTGAGATGCGAGCAAAAGGTCAAGCTGCAGAAGCGATAAAAGCCCTGCTTCATCTTCAAGCTAAAGAAGCAACGGTCATTAGACATGATAAAGAGATCCGTATTCCCATAGAATCGGTCATGGTTGGTGATATTGTGATTGTGAAACCTGGAGAAAAACTTCCGGTTGACGGAACTATCGTTGAAGGTACAACAGAGATTGACGAATCGATGGTGACTGGTGAGTCTATTCCCACTTATAAACAGAAAGGTGATGTGGTTATAGGTTCGACGATCAACAAATCCGGTTTTATCAAATACAAAGCTACAAAAGTCGGGGCCGATACATTACTCTCACAGATTATTCGCATGGTTGAAGAGGCGCAGGCTACCGAGGCGCCGATACAACGTCTGGCCGATCGGGTTTCATCGGTTTTTGTGCCGGCGGTAATTATCATTGCCCTCATATCATTTGTTTTTTGGGTGAACATTTCTTCACTTCCATTTGCAACTTATATAGCAATTACGGTGCTTATAATTGCCTGTCCGTGTGCATTGGGACTTGCGACTCCCACTGCTGTTCTAGTAGGGACTGGAAAAGCGGCACGCCACGGAATATTAGTCAAAGACGCCGAAGCACTTGAGGTGGCCCACAAAATAAACACTGTGGTGTTTGATAAAACAGGGACTTTAACAAAAGGCAAGCCGGAAGTAGTCGCGTATGAATCTTCAGATAAATCCATTTCCTCAATACTCTACTCCATTGAGAAAAGATCTCATCATCCTCTTGCCGAAGCGGTTGTTTCTTTTTTTGAAAAAAATAAAAAAAAGTTTGCTGTCAGAAAGCTTGATGTTTTATCATTTAAAGATCATCCAGGACTTGGTATTGAAGCAAAAATAAATAATAAAAAAATACTTGTCGGGATAGAACGTTTTTTAAAGACAAATGATGTAAATATATCTGAAAGCTTTGATAAAAAAATAAACTCTCTTCGCAAATCTGGGAAAACAGTTTCGCTGGTTGCAGTTGAGAATGGTGTGGTTGCAGTTGTGGGGATTGCCGATACCATTAAAGATGATGCCAAAGATACGGTGCGAAAACTTCACGATATGGGTATTAAAACAGCGATGATAACCGGTGACAATAAAATCACAGCTCACGCAGTAGCCAAAGAGATTGGCATTGATGAGGTTCTTGCCGAAGTGTTGCCTGAAGATAAGTCAAAAAAAGTAAAGGAACTGCAGGGTTTAGACAAATCGGACAGGAACATTGTTGCGATGGTTGGCGATGGTATAAACGATGCTCCAGCTCTTGCTCAAGCAGATGTCGGAATTGCGATGGGCACTGGCACCGACGTGGCTATCGCGACCGGGGATATCGTTCTTGTCAAAGGAACACTGGAAAAAGTAGTACAAACAATCGAGCTTTCCCGTCAAACTCTTGCGATCATAAAGCAAAATTTATTTTGGGCGTTTGGCTACAATGTCATCGGTATCCCGGTTGCCGCGGGTATCCTCTACCCTGTTTTTGGTATACTATTATCACCAATAATCGCAAGTATGGCCATGGCGCTCAGTTCGGTATCGGTCGTTGGCAACAGCCTAAGACTAAAATATCGATGAAGTATTTTATATCCTATAGTTTTGTGATATAATATAGATCAATATGTATCAAGAACTAGGTTTTGCGCTTGCTGCAACAGAGCATGCAAAAAATTGGCAAAAAGGTTCAGCTGTGAAACCTGAACACACAAACTTTAAGGTTTTATTTCATAATGCCCTGCGTTTAACGTCAATAGCTTTAATCGGACTTACAACTTTAACAGCTTGTACAGGTGGTAGTAGTGTGGGTGTTACATATCCGTCTTGTTATTTTGATCAGCGCGTTGATGACGCAGATAAAGCAATTTTAAGAGACGTTATGCATACAATTTCAGAGCAAGAGTGGAGTCCAATCGATAGTCAAAAGGCAATTGCAAGTGCGTGCGAAACTGCGACCTCTAATTAACGACGATTGATTATGCTATCATATCTACATGAAAATCGCGATTCTTGGCGGAGCATTTGACCCACCTCACCTTGGACATCTCATAGTCGCCGAACAAGTGCGGGAAATACTTAAAATGAATGAGGTTTGGCTCATGCCCGTATATTCCCATCCATTTCATAAACTTCTCTCCTCAACTCAAGACCGCATCACCATGACAAGGCTTGTCGAAAGTTGGTTTATCAAAGCTTCGGAATTTGAAATAAAACTGAATACAACAAGCTATACGATAGATACTTTACGCTTATTGCAAGAGCAAAGACCAAATGATAAGTTTTACTGGTGCATTGGCTCCGATACACTTGCCGATTTTTACAAATGGAAGCAATGGGAAAAGCTTATCAGAGATTTTAATATTATCGTTTATCCAAGAGGTAACGGTTTAAAAGATCTGAGAAGTAATGTCCAGAAGGCTTTCAGATTGAAAAATATTTCTGAAAATATCATCATACTGGATCATAAAGGTGTGATAACTACCAATGTCTCCTCTACTCTTGTTCGTGAACGCTTTGCTTCCGGTCGATCGATACATTTTCTTGTGTCTGATAAAATTGAGAAATATATTTCCGATAATAATTTATATATTTAAAAATAGTTAATTACGAAATACACTAGGATCCTGTCAGAAATTCATTCCCGCCAGTGCTCCTAAAATACCGTGCGCGCGTGTCGGGATCCCTTTCTTTCTGCCACCCTAATAGGTATATCTAAAATTTCGTAATTAACATTCAGATTGCAATATGATAAATGATCTCAAAATCGATCCCGAGTTTGAAAAAAAGCGTATCACAGCTTTTATTGATGAAACACTTAAGAAAACAGGATTTCATCATGTGGCGCTTGCGGCATCGGGCGGAGTTGATTCCACAACGTCGTTAAATCTTCTGTCCAAAACAATCCCCCCTAAAAATATTTTTGTTGCTCATCTGTATTATTTCGAATCTTCAAATGAACTTTTTAAAACGGCAATTGCCGATATAGGTATCCCGCAGGAAAATATTTTACTCTCCCCGATCACGGCCCTCGTTGATGCCTTGGGATCGATGCGCGGGATTAGTGAACCTTCAAACGATGCAGAGTATGTACGGCGCGGCAACATGATGGCTCGATTAAGAATGACGTTGCTTTATGACTTTGCCCGGGAACACAATGCTCTAGTTTGTGGCACAGAAAATCGCTCGGAATATCAACTTGGCTACTTTACCAGGTTTGGTGACGCTGCCTCAGATTTTGAGCCGCTTCATCATTTATACAAAACCCAAGTATATGAGCTTGCTCGTTACCTTGGCGTGCCTGAAAAAATTCGTACTACTCCTCCAACAGCGGGATTGTGGCACAATCAGACAGATGAAAAGGAACTGGGATTCACTTATGAAGAAGCCGATCCGGTGCTGTATTTATATTTTGACAAAAAACATACACTTGAGGAGATAAAAAAACGTGGGTACACAAAAGTAAAAGAGATTGTAGAATTTGCTATGAAAAATGGCTTCAAGCATGAAGTGCCGTATGTGTTAAGATAATAATTATGGGTGGGTTTCAAATATTTTGGGATAGGATAATTCTCGATATATTTTTTAAAGTCCTTCCCCCATTTATTATTGGAGCTTTCGTACTTTCTTATATAATACAAATCAAGTTTTCACGTATACCAAAATTTATCCTATTTTATATTTCTTTTTTACTAGCAATTCTGTTGTATGACCTTTATCTATTTATTGTTAGAGGACATCTAGATTTTCTATCTGATATATTACTTTATTTCTTACTCGGACTCATAGCTTCACTTGTAATGTATTTAATTTATAGAATTTGGAGGATCAAAAAACCATTTAATTATTTTATTCTTATAAGTTGTCTTATTCTTTTTGCATTTTTTTATCCGAAAAGTTCTTTTAAACTTATTGATAAAAATGAGCCAGTGCATGTATGTAATTGTTTTGGTTTAGGAGAAGTAAGAAATGGTATTAACTATAATGATTGCTACGGCATTGAATATCAATGTCGAGATATTGATTACGATGAGTATTACGAAGCGGTAGGACTCTATTAATCTTTAAAAAAGAAGAGCGTTTCGTTGTAAAATAAAGCATGCTCAGTGTTTTGAAAAAATTTGTTTTCTCATATTTTGTTTTATTGTCAATCTTCTTGTTTTCAATAATTTTGGTCTGTCTTATCCCTTCATCATTACTAAAAAATAATATCGGCACGTCTCTTACTGCTTTAAAGGAAGAAGGCACCTATCCGACAGCAGGTTTTCCCCTACGACCTATTGTGCTTGATAATTTTACCGATCCCGTTATGCTAAACACGGCATATTCTGTCGATTCAAATCAACCTATTAGGTCGGCTCTGACCAATATCCGCCATGCAGCAACTCTAGACGAGATCAATCAAATAATAAATTTAGAAAGTTTATATAAAAACCAAGCCAAAGTATCTTTCGGTTATGAAAGATATTGGCATGGTTATTTGGTCTTCTTGCGACCAATGCTCGTATTTTTTCCATATTCATTCATAAGAATAATTATTTCAGTATCTTTATACGCTGCATTACTATTCTTTTTATTTCAGTCATGGAAAAAGCTTGGAAAAAAAGCAACGATATATTTTCTCATCGGACTTGTAGCCGTAGACTTTTTTTCCATTGGAAAATCGATGCAGTTTTCGGGAGTATTTTTCATCGGGATTATCGGATCAATATATTTACTGTCTATTTATAAAAAGAACCATGATCAATACTTATTATTTTTTATTATCGGCGGCTTGACCAGTTTTATCGATTTATTAACTGCTCCTTTAGTTACTCTTGGCATGATGTTAGTAGTTTTAACATTACTAAATAAAAATTCAAAAATTCTACTCTACTCTGTTTTTTGGTCGATGGGTTATTTATCTTTATGGGCAAGTAAATGGATTATTGCCCAATTTTTTTTTGCGCCTGGCGCGATCAGCACTTCTTTTAATCAGATTATCAACCGCACGGTGACAAAAGCAGATGCAAATTTTAGTATTGTCAGCGCTTTGCGTTTAAATATTTTTCAACTTATTGGCTATGACCGTACTGAACAAATAATTCTTTTATCATTATTTGGAATTATTTTTTTAATCTCAATTAGATATTTTTCTTTCTCAATTAAAAAACTAAAAACTATTACTCCTTGGGTTATAATCGCGCTTGTCCCTTATGTATGGTATGTCATTGCCGCAAATCATTCTTACTTACATGTCTGGTACACTTATCGAAATCAGTTTATGAGTGTAGTTGCCGCATGTTTAATTTATTCGGAGTTTATAGATTGGGAGAGGGTGAACGAGTCATTCAAGAAATTTACATCTAAAAGCAGTAAAAGCTGAAACTATAAAATCTTTTAGAGTGATCTTTTTACCATTTTTCACAGAGCGAGGATAATAATGAATCGGAACCTCTTCAATATTATTAGATTTTGAAAAAAACGCCGTCATTTCCACCTCAAACTCAAATCCGTTACTTCGGCAATATTTTATCAAATCTTTAGATAAAAAATTCCTCCAAGATTTATAACAAGTAGGTTGATCGGTAAGCTCCGTTCCAAAAAGAATATTTATCAGTTTTGTCAGCGTGATGCCGCCGAAGAAAAAAAACATCCCGGCATTTTTATTATTGAAAACTTGTGAACCTAATATCCGTGAACCATAGACCACATTACAGTTTTTATTTTCATATTTTTTAAGAATTTGTAGAATATCTTTTGGATCATACTCAAGATCGGCATCTTGGATTATCACGATCTCGCCTGTTGTTTGTCCAATGGCTTTTTTTAACGCTGCTCCTTTGCCTAAATTTTTCGATAAAGTAATGAGCTTGATATTCTTGTTTTCATCGCTAAACTTTTTTATTAACTCAAATGAATTGTCAGTTGAGCCATCATTAACTACGATGATTTCTTTTATGTAGTTTGGTATCTCGAGTGCGGATACATCTTCCAAGCATCGCAGTATAAACTTTGATTCATTATAAACGGGAATAATAATCGATAGTTTTTTGGGCATCTGCCTGTGTTAAAAGTTGATTTAAAATGAGTATATCAGAAAAGTTGGGAGAGATAATTTTTTAACTCCATTATCCCCTGCCCTGTCTTTGCCGAGATAAAAAGAGGATGGTTTAAAGAATATTCTTTGTAGAGTTCCTTTTTAAACTCCTCGTGAATATTTTCCGTTTTATTAAAAACATAGATAGTTTTTTCGGGTTCGCGACCAAGTTCTTCTAATATATTTTCAACGGTTTTAATTTTCTTATACATATCAGGATCTGAGGCATCGATGACATGTAGAAGAATTTCAGCGTGAATAGATTCCATGAGCGTAGACTTAAAAGCGGTGATGAGTGACGTTGGTAAATTCTGGATAAAACCAATTGTGTCTGATATAAGTACTTCTTTTCTGATATTTTGTAGATAAAGTTTGCCGACATAGCTATCGAGTGTTGCAAAAAGTACATTTTCAGCAAGTTTTTTCTTGCCCGTCAGAGCATTAAAAAGAGTTGTTTTGCCGGCGTTGGTGTAGCCCACGATTAAAACGGTTTTAAATCCGATTTCACGACGTCGTTTAATCTGGTTTTCATGAGTTTTTGATAGATTATCAAGTTTGTCTTTTGTCTTTTTCATCTCGTCGCGCCAGTGGCGTTTCATAAGCTCGACATTGGTCTCCCCGACTCCCCGACCACCGATGCCGCCGGCTTGACGCCCAAGTTGCTCCGACAGTCCGTACATACGCGGCCCCATGTGGCGCATGCGAGCAAGGGAAATCTGTTGTTTGGCCTCGGCCGTGCGGGCGTGTTTATCAAAAATATGAAGTATTAAGTCTATTCGATCCCAGACTTCGATATTCGGATTGTAGGTCCAAAACATCTGCAAAAGCTTATAAAGTTGAGTGCTATCCGCGATCGCATTTAGAATAATAATATCGATTTTAAGATTTTTCACCATTTCGGCTACTTCTTCGGTTTTACCACTGCCGATATATGTGCCTGGGTGAGGATGGGCGCGACGTTGAATTATTTTGATTACTTTTCCGCCGCCATAAGTGTTGATCAGCGACATCATTTCCTCAAGCGATTTTTCCGCCTCCGGACGACTAATGATTGGGGAAACAACGTCGATCAAAATGATTCTCTTTTGTCTGTTTTGCATTGGTGAACTATTATATAATAGGTTTTTATGATAATACAAATTGATATAGCACGATTGCTAATTACCAATGCCTTGGAACATTTAAAGCTGGCAGAAAACTTACATAAAAAACATGAAATACACCTAATAAATGAAGCCGAAGAGTGTATTCAGGCCATTATACTTTTTCAATCCGGAATGGAGGCCGTAATCACTGAGGAAATAGAAAATGAAAAAAAACTAAAAGATGTACTTAATGAAAATAACGAACTTGCCCGCAAACACCACAGTCTTTCGTTTAAAAATAAATGGCTTCGCAGCTTTGAAGCGCTTTCCATTAAAGAGAGAAAATCACTTAATACCTATTTCAAGTTTTATTCTAACTATCGTCTGCCCATTTCGCATCCAAAAGGCAGGTATCTTTCTTTAGAAAAATATCGCTTTAAAGAAACTATAAATGGTATAAAAAACGGCTGGGTAGCGATCGAACTTCTTTATAAGAGCCTAAAGAAAACCTATCAAAGTTTTGACGATTACTGGAATAAAACCTAAAAAAATCATTTGTATTCTTCGGCACTTTTTCTCTCAAAACTTATGAGAACAATTGATACTAAAAGAATGATAATGCCTACGATTTGTTCAAGTGTCAAACTTTGAGGTTTGCCGTAAGGGTTTAGCGCCGTTATTGCGATAAAAATACTGACAATCGGATACGCCAGTTCGGCAAATGTGGAAATTTTCGCCTGAGTATTTTGTAAACCTTTGTAGTAAAGTATGAGTGAAACCGCTCCACCGGTTACTGAAGCGATAACTATAAATCTCCAGATTTGCTCAAATCCGAGTTTTGTAAAGTCGTAAGTTTGATTTAGTGTGTAGGCAAATAGTAAAGCAATTGGTACTGCTAGTAAAAATCTGAGCGCTGTGGCGACGGGAAAATCAAGTACCTTAAGTACTTTTTTGCTCATAATTGTACCTGCGCCCCAACAAAAAGTTGCTCCTAAAGCAAGCATAACTACAAGTTCTTTACCCGCCAGTGAAAGTTTAACCGGTGTCAATCCAAAACTCATGACATAACTTCCAATAAGAGCAAACATTGCAAGGACGATAAATTTTTTTGTAATTTTTTCTTTTAGAAATACGGCAGAAAGTCCAACTACAAAAATCGGCTGTAATTTTTGAAGAAGTATTGGAGTTACAAAATCAAATTCAGAAAAGCTTTTGGCAAGAGCCTGGGTAAAAAAAATCGTCCCTAAAACGCTGCTCACGACAGTCATCGCGATCAAGTTTACCCAGTCAGGCAGTCGTAAAGCACGGACACTTTTTAAATTTTTGAAAAATATCGGACTTAAGATGAGGAATCCAAGCAAATGTTCAAAAAATACGATTGATGACGACGGGATGCTGTATGTCAGCTGAGTTCTAAATAAAGCGTCAACTGCCCACAAAGAGGCTGCAATCATAATAAATACGGGAGCAAGGCTGTCCTTTTTTTTCGTGACCATAGATGTAGTAGAAATTGATAATATGCTTCAGGGAGATATTAAAGAAGACACTCTCAACACATGAGAGATGGTACCTTCTTCTATCCGGACTATACCGTCGGTCGCAGGATTTAACTGCAGTCGTGCCCGCCGATTCGGCGGGCTCGTGGACTATTAATACCACCGATTGGGAATATCCGCCTTCACCGAGGTTTCGGCGAGACGAAGCACCCTACCCTGAAGGAACAACTTTAGTATAAATTAGCAATCTTGATTTTTCAAATACTTATTTATAAACTACTTTTAAATCTTGATATAATGGTTGCTGAAATATATCCTATAGTTTATGAATGAACTATTAAAAAGAATGACTGATCGAAGTGTTCTTGCCTTAGGTACAGGCTCATTTCTAATTCTATTATCTCAAGCAAATACAAATCTAAATACCTCAACCGAAGTACCTGTTGAGCCAACTTCAAGTCCAACAGAGGTGATACCTTTTTACCCAGCAGATTTTTATAATCAAGGCAATCTGGTGAGGCTTGATGAGTTGCTTAATTCTGGCATACCTTATGAAATGGAAACTTCTGAAACAGAAAACGGCCTATGTCGTATCATTTTCCGTAGCAACGATGTACTGGGCAGGCAGCTTGCCGTAGCCGATTTTGACCTAGATGATCCAATGCTTCAGGAGTTAAAAATGTTAGAACAGTGCGAGCGATACTTTAATGCTCCTAATGACGGATTATTAACGCCTTCTGAATAAATAAAATTCAATTGTTTTTAATACCTGCGTTTGTTATAAATGACACATGAAATACAAGCTTCTTGCTTTAGATGTAGACGATACTATCGTCCCTTCCGGCACAAATGAAGTTTCAAAAAAAGTTAAGAAGGCGCTTCAGGATGTTAGTCGGCAGATACATGTCTCGATAGTTACCGCACGGGCAAAAACGAATTTTGAAAGAATTCTTGAATTATTGGAACTGCAACCCGCTTATCATGTGTATGAAAATGGTGCTAAGATCGTAGACCCTCACGGAAATATTCTAAGAGATTTACATATTCCTCATGCCGAAGTACAGACGATATTAAATGCCGCAAGTCCTTATTTTGAAGAGGTTGGTTTCTGCGTTGACGATCACTGGAATGATAGCAGTAATGTTGATACTACTCATGGAGTAACCGGACTTTCATTTACTGTGCCGGGTGCAAAAAATGCATATCTTATCGAAAAAACCATTAACTCTTTAGCTAAACCCTATAGTGTTTATGTCGGACGGCATTGGGACAAAGCCGACTGGTATGGCGTATTGCTTTTTCACGACGAAGCGCAAAAAGGAAAAGGAATGCATTTTATTCAGCAGGAACTGGAAATTTCTCCAGAAGAAACCATCGCGGTTGGCGATGGAGCAACCGATATCTCAATGTTTGATTATGCCGCCGTGAAGGTGGCCATGGGTAACGCCGAAGATCAGGTGAAAGCAAAAGCCAATTATATTGCACCCGGCGTACTAGATGATGGGATTGTTGATGTGATGAATAAATATATATTTTAGTTTCACAAAATCTCACTCGTATCTCCATCTGCGGTTTGAGTAAGTATATGAATATCCGCATTGTAGCCGTCGATGTAGACAAATTCAGTTTTGCCGTCAAGCACTAATTCATATGATTGGCAGTATTTACAACCACCGTGTTCACAAGTAAATTTTTCAAGCTGGCGGGCAGCTTTTATTTCACGGGCAATTTCAAGCACTCTCTCGTAAGCTTCGTATTCGTCAGGAAGTGTCACCGAGGTGAGTTTGTCATTTCTTTGTAGATACCAATAGCTTGCTCCCGTGACATTTCGTGGTTGGCAGTTTTTAGCAAGAAGATAATAGATCGGCAACTGTAAAGAATCAGGACTTTCGTCATATTTACTGGTTTTGAAATCAATGATATGTACGCCGTCGTCTTTTTCTATATATTCAAGCCAGTCGATTTTACCGCACAAGATAATATTTTCCTCCTCAGATAGCCAGTAATACGGCAGATTGCCTTTGATTTTCACTGCTTTTTTGACTATGGGCCCTGGATTTTTGGCAATTCGATTTATCATTTCGCGACCTTTTTCCTTAAACTTACTTTCGGTATCTTTATCTAAAAATCCTCCACGCTTGCCTGCAAATTTTTCCCACGTGCCGTCAAAACGATCCATAAGACTCATCGTAATACGCTGTGCCACAGGCAAATGCGAGATTTCATCGATGACATTGTGTACAGCAGCTCCAAGCGCAAGAGGCGGCGTCATGATTTTTATTTTATGATTAGTTTTTGGGTCGCGGTAGATATTTTTCAAAAAATATGCCCGGCGACATTGCAAAAAATCGCTTATCGATGAGTGCGAGACCCAGACTGCGTTGTACTTATCAGGTGGCATAGTAGTTTATTATAACGCAAGAAGTAATTCTTTTTCTTTTTTTGTCATCTTCTTTACTTCCCATTCTCGTTTCAAAGCCAACGACTTACTCGAGAATGTTTCGTTGTAAATAAGTTGCACCGGTTGTTTGCTTCTTGTATATCTTGCACCAAGCTTATCTGAATTATGCTCCTCTACTCTTCGCTTTAGATTGGTCGTAATACCGGAATAAAGCGAATTATCGGCGCAACGCACGATATAAAAGTAAAAGATTTTTGCGGTTGTCATTTGATGTGGTTATAGTATAATTAAATCTGTTAAGCTAATAAACCTGCTTAAATATTTGTTTCGTTCTTAGTAGTTCTACAAAGGTTCTACGTCACGAAAACATTTTCTGAAAAAAAAGACAGGTCATGAACAATTTCTTATTTTGGGCCTTTATCTAGGTAAGCTTTTTAAATACAAATCGTTTTATAAAAGTAAACCACCTTTAGAATTTGAGCAGATTTATTCGGTTAATAGCACTATTCTCCAAAGTCAAAACTGTATAATATTAGTGTAATGCACACACTAAAAAAGAAGCTCCACAGCGCGATTAATTTTATTAGAAAACTGGATCGGGAATATTTTGTGCAAAAATACCATCAGCTTCGACATCTTAAACGCCGCGACATAATGCATTTTCTCAAGCACAGCCATCGGCCGATATTTTATGGCGTTTCCGGTTTTGTAATCGTCATGCTCGTCATTCCGATAGTAACTTATGTCTATTTCGGCCGAGATTTGGCAAGCAAAGATACGATAATGAATAAAAAGAACGAGGGCGTTGTGTTATTTGACCGCAACGAAAAACCATTTTTTACGCTTTTTGATGCCCGCACGAGAAATCCAATTCCTCTCAAAGATTTGCAAAAACATACAAGTCAAGCCTTTATCGCGATCGAAGACAAAGATTTTTATAAACATCCAGGATTTTCGATTTCAGGGATTGGTCGCGCTATCCGTCAAAATTTACTCTCCGAATCATATGCTCAAGGAGGCTCAACGATATCGCAGCAGCTCATGAAGAATACGATTCTCTCGCCCGATAAAAAGTTGCTTCGTAAATATCAAGAGTTGGTTCTTGCACTGGAAATTGAACGCCGTTACGAAAAAGACGATATTTTGGAAATGTATTTAAATACAACATATTTTGGTGAAGGCGCGGTGGGGATACAAGATGCTGCACATCGTTATTTTTCAAAAGATGCCTCTGAGTTGACTCTGGCAGAAAGCGCGCTTCTTGCCGGTGTCATCCGTAGCCCATCAGCTCTTTCCCCTATCTCCGGGGACTTTAAAGCCGCATTAAAAAGAAAAGATTTGATACTTCAGCTGATGAAAGATCAAAAATTCATTACCGAAGATCAAAAAATAAAAGCGCAAAAAGAAAAAATTAAGTTAAATCCAACCGAAAAAGAAATAAATAATGAAGCCGTGCATTTTGCGCTTATGATCCAGGACATGCTTATCGAAGAATACGGCGAGCGCGATGTCGCAAATTCAGGGTTTGTAGTCAAAACCACAATTGATCTTGATCTTCAGAAAAAAGCTCAAGAGGCGGTTGCCGCTCAAGTGGAGCGGCTTGCATACTCATCGGTGACCAATGGCGCGGCGGTTGTAATCGACCCAACCACGGGCGAAGTACTTGCTTTGGTAGGTAGTCATGACTGGGACGATGAGAAAAATGGTCGCATCAATATGGCTCTTCGTCCTCGGCAACCCGGATCATCTTTCAAACCCATTATTTATGCAAAAGCTTTGGATGGCCGCCTCATCACCACCTCGACTCAACTTACCGACGAAGAAGTGGAGTTTGGCGATTATAAACCGCGAAATTATGATAATAAATTCCGAGGCAAAGTGCTCGTGCGCTATGCTCTTGCCAACTCTCTAAACATCCCTGCGGTTCATGTCATGAACATGGTCGGGATAACCGACGGCATTAAAATGGCGCGTTCACTTGGAATCACCACTTTATCCGATGATGTTGATTACGGACTCCCACTTGTTTTAGGCGCGGCCGAAATACCGCTTATCGAGATGACTAATGCCTATGCCGTGTTTGCCGATGAAGGTCGTTGGCATGAATACTCAATTTTTATTGAAGTTCGTGATAAAAACGGCCGTGTAATTCTTGAGAATAGTCCGATTGAGCGCCAGGCGTTACCAGACACGGTCGCTTATCTTATATCCGATATATTATCAGATAATAAAGCCCGCAAAGATGTGTTTGGCGATTCACTCACGCTTTCCCGAAAAGCGGCAGTTAAAACAGGCACCACCAATGATTATCGCGATGCGCTCACCATCGGTTATACTCCACAAGTGGTTGTTGGCGTTTGGATTGGCAACAACGACAATACTCCGATGACGAGTATCGCCGGTTCACTTGGAGCGGCTCCGATCTGGCGACAGATTATGGAAGCATATTTAGCAGGAAAGCCCGTTGAAGTTTTTGAAAAACCGTCCGGAATAGTGGATGAACAGGTATGTAGAGAAGACGGCCTGAAGATCAAATTTGCCACAGAATCCGCGTTCCTCGAATATTTCATCCGCGGTACGGTGCCGACCAAAGAGTGCGGAATCCCAACTCCAACTCCCACGCCTGACGAAGAAAAACTGAAAAAAGAGGAAGAAGAAAAGAAGAAAAAGGAAGAGGAGGAAAAAAAGAAAAACGCCACGCCAACTCCGACAAATAGTCCAATCCCCTCGCCTACTCAAGTATTAAGTCCGACTGCGACTCTCACACCAACAGAAATTCCCATAAGTACGCCGATAATTACGATCACACTGACTGAAATATCACCGTCAATAACTCCTCCATAAAGCCATTCAATCAGTTAATACATTAGTCCTAAGCTAAGTGCCGCAATGAGCATGCCTAATGTAATACCAAATATCGGAACATATTTATTTTCATGCTTTAAACATACAGGCAGAAGTTCATCGAAACTGATGTACACCATTATTCCGGCAACTACTGCAAATATCGAATACAAAAGATTGTCTGTCATGAATGGTCTTAGTAATATAAATGATACCAATCCACCAATGGGTTCCATGATTCCAGCGATAAATGTATATCTCAATGCAGTTAACTTACTTTTTGTTGCGTGATATATCGGAGCCGCAATAGCTAGTCCTTCAGGTATATTATGAATCGTAATCGCCAGCGCAAGTACGAGTCCGAAAGAAAAATTACTGTAAGAACTCATAAACACAGCTACACCTTCAGGAAAATTATGTAGGGCAAGTCCGAGCGCGATCATAAATCCTGCGGAGTAAAGCTTTTTTTCCATCTTGTTATCAACACAGATATTTTTATATAAGTACGTGTGCGGAATAAGAGCGTCGATGAGTGCGATAACCACAATCCCAACAAAAAATAGTATATTACCCCGCATAAATCCTATCGACTTGATACTCAACGGAAGAAGTTCGATAAAAGAAATATGTATCATTACTCCGGCCGAAAGCCCGAGAGAAAAAATTAAAGAATGCTTATTTATGTTTTTAACACTAAAATACAAAAGCGCGCCAAATATTGTAGATATGCCGGCAATAAATGAGAGGAGAAACGGAATCAGAAAGATATCCCCCATTACATATTATAAAGCAAGGCAGTTTTTAGGTTAGTTTCAAACTTTCAAGTTTTTTAACCCCCACGATTAGAAAGGATTAGCTATTTAAAATCTATCATCTGCAGATTTACGCTGACTTCAAAACCCTGAAGCGGCTTATAAATTTTTTCGGCTTTATTTAGTGAAATTTTTTTCATAAATATATCTTCTTATTGAAGAGTGATGCCCAGAGTTTTAATGTCATTTAAAATCTTCAATGCTCTCTCAAGATCTTTATGGTAGACAAAAATATGATCAGTGGTGAAAGCTCCTTGTACAAAAACACTTACACCAGCCGGCGAAAGCTTTTGAAGGAATGTTAAGAGATATCCCGTCACAGTTGCTTCTTGTACCTCGCAGGTGATTCTTGCGATCGGATCATCGATTTTTATAGCAGTAATTTTTGACGATAGATTTTTCCATGTTTCTTCTTCAACTATCAACGTCAATTCATCTTTATCATAAATTATTTCTACAAACTGGCTGGTCAGAGGTTTAATAAGTCCAAGAAGTTTTTGATAATCTTTGCGATCAAGTTTCACAAAAGAATATTTTTTATGATCTGTTGTAAAAGTTGTTCCTTTAATAACTCTGTTTATGTCTGTTGGTGAAAATGTTCCCATAAATGTTTTTAATTATAATTTACTCCAAATTAATTTTTTATCAATCTAAATCCAATCGCCGGGATTATTGCAGGCAGTGCAAATGATGACGTTTATTTCAACTAAAAGCGTATTAAATAAGTAAACTTACTCTATTTTAATATTATCTTCATATTACTTTCAGATCGACATGCTATGTTTAAGCAAAATGAAAATAATGAATACCTTTTTTTCCATGATTTTTTTTGTTATGACGGTTATTATGATTTTAGGTCTTCTTTCAGACCGATTATTAGGTTTTATTGGAGTAATAATCGTATATCTTATCTTCCTACTTTTTAATGAGAGTGATGCTTTTGAAAAAGAGTAAAGTGTTAATCATTTAGTAGACCTATACTTCTCCCAGATTTTTCTAAAAAAAGGCAAACTCAATGTTGAAAACCAAAATCCGAGTGTCGGCACAATCGCATTTAGCCAGGGATTAGCTTGAAGAATGTATTTAAAATATAAAGCTATTGAAAGATAGGTAAAAATGATGAGCAATATCCTTCTTGTGAACGACGTTTCCCACAATTTATCCTGCTCTACTCTTTTGTTTCTTTTCTCAATTTCTTCAACGCGTTTTTCGAGTGATTGGAATTTGTCCATAATGATATTATAACAATTTAGTAGATTATGAGGCAAATCCTGCCTTCATGGCTGCGAGATTTCGGCGAGGTGAAAGCGGAGAGGGCGAGATTCGAACTCGCGGTTAGGTATTACCCCAACGACGGTTTAGTAAACCGTTGCTTTCGGCCACTCAGCCACCTCTCCTGTTTAGATTTCGACTTTAGTCTTCAGACGTTAGTCTTTTGAACTTAGAATACACAATTATATCAATAATTGAATATAGACTATATTGGCACATCTACTCAGTTTATGTACAATGAGTATTATGAACGAGAAAAAAGGGAACGCAAGGCATCTCACACATCCGGTACATTTTACATTTCTTACTTTTTTGCCGGTATTCATCATCATTTTTGGCGCACTTTTTTTACTTGCACTAAATAAAGCTCAAGAGGACCAAAGGTATTTTGGTCGGTTGATGAGAGGTTTACAAGATCCAAAAGTTCGGCAGACTGTGATAAATTACCGAGTCTTGGAGTTTGACACTCTAGATTCTATTGCCGAAAAATTTGATATCTCAGTAAATACAATCCTTTGGGCAAATAATATTCCGGCAGAAGATCCGGTTGTTGGATCAATAATTACTATTCCTCCTGTGACCGGAGTCGTCCACATAGTACAACCCGGTGAGACCGTTGATAGCGTTGCCGCACTTTACAGTGTACATCCAAGAAATATTTACAACTATCCTTTCAACGAATTTACGGATGATCCGGCGTTTCCGATCACTGTTGGGCAGACCTTGATAGTTCCTGACGGCAGAAAGGATAGAAAAGTCGACAGTATAGAAGAATATAAAAACAACTTTAATAGGTTATAAAGACAGTACACATCACAAAATTTTTTACCCAGTCCCGAAATATCTATCTCCATAATCGCCAAGACCAGGAACAATATATTTTTTGTCATTTAACTTCTCATCAAGTGCGGCTGTATACACTTTCACACCAGGAAACTCTTTTTCTAATACCTGTACTCCTTCTCCCGCCGCAACAACAGACACAATAATAATTTGTTTTGGTTTTTTGGGAACGATTTGACGCAAAAGATGTACTAATGATCCGCCTGTTGCGAGCATTGGATCGGTGACAATAACCGTAGTATTTTGAGTTATCGATGGAAGTTTCCAGTAATATTCAGAAGCAATTGCTGTATTTTCATCTCGCTCTAAACCTACAAACCCCACTTTTGACTTTGGAAGTAATTGTATAGCACCAAACAACATTGCCACTCCGGCTCTCAGAACCGGTATAAAAACAACTTCTTCATTAAGTTTTGATCCGGTGGTTTTGCCAATAGGTGTGTCTATTTCAAGATTCGTAAGTTTGAAATCTTTCATTGATTCGATTAACATAAGTTGGCAAATTTTGTCCGAATGATGACGAAATTTTTCAAGAGAAGTTTTTCGATCACGAAGATGAGTAAGAGAATCTTGGATAAGAGGATGTTTAACTATCTTCAAATTGTTCACAAGCCATATTGTAACAAATTATTACATGGATATGGCGGGTGTGTGTTACGATTGTAGAACTTTTTTAATCTCAAGTAAATATCATTGATATGATCGCTACAATCATTAAAATCCCAAAAGGTATAAAAGCAATCAATAATATAGATATTGCTGCGGCAGGTACTAAAAACCAATTAGATACACCTGTTAATGATTTTATTTTACGCAAATAACTCCAACTTAGGATTTGCTGAAGAAAAATAGCGGTAACAATTGCAAGTCCAAAAGACTCAAGAGCTCCTTCTTTAGTAATTTTATTTGCTAATAGTGAATAAATTCCTCCATTAATTGCTGGTAAAATCGCTGCTATTAATGCATAAATAAAAATCATTACAGAACTTTTTAAAATTATTCGATTATTAGTAACTGGTAAAGAAAATCTCGATAAAAGCAAATATAAAATAATTGAAACAATCAATATTGTAATAGAGGTATACACGAGAGTAGGAGAGTAAAAAAAAAGGAATATATGGATAAGAATTATAATGAAAGTTAAAATTATAGTCCAAAAAACTTTTGCAGGATCAAATGAAGTGGATGTTGGCATTACTATAATAATAACACTTATGCAGTGTGATAAACAATATATTCAATTATTACTAACCAATCTTGAGCTATTTTTAACAGTCGTGCGGAGAGGACAGGATTTGAACCTGCGAGAGCTTTCGCTCACACGCTTTCCAAGCGTGCGCCTTAAACCGCTCGGCCACCTCTCCTAGGTCGGTCAAAAAGATGTGTTAATTGTAACAGATTGTAGCAGTGAGGTAAATCTCACTATGCTAAACTAAAAGATGTGAAACTAAAACCTTATTTTTTACATTTTAAGCCGCTCCAAATTCCCTTGAAATACGTATCTTTTTTCGTTGCCGTAATCTTTCTCGTCTCGGTTATCATCAACATATCTCAAAAACAAGAGCGTGACAAAGTCGCGCAGGAACTTACGGAGACTAAAAAAAGTCTTGGTACGCACATAAAAGAACTCACAGCTCTTAAAAATGAGGATCAGTATGTAAAAAATAAAGCACTTGAGGAAACTATCAAAAATATTGAAGATACTTATGGTGAGTCAGTAAGTATTTATGAAAAGCTTCTTGATTTGAAAGGAAAAACCAAAGATACGGGTGAACTTGACGAACTTTTTGCAGAAAGCCTGACGTATCTTTCTGAGCGTAATTATGCCTCGGGTTCGGCCGCACTTAAGTCTTTAAACGCAAAGATATTGGAGAAAGATCAAGAGATCTCATCGTCTTTTTCGATACCGGCAAATGTCGCCCAAAGCAACGCACCGCCAGGATCAGGTTATCAGAGGCAAACTGTTAACACAGAAATTGGTACATATTTAGTAGATATTATCGCAGCGGATCTTAACTCAACCCGTGTCATTGTAGACACCGCCTCGGACGGTGATTGTAGAAATGACTGTCCGGTCTCATCGCTCGCCGACTTTGCGGGTCGAAGTGGAGCTTTTGCAGGTATCAACGGTCCATATTTCTGTCCTGCCGAGTATCCAAGTTGTAGTGATAAAAAAAATTCCTTCGATACGCTTCTTATGAATAAAAATAAGGTATATTTCAATTCCGACAACAATGTTTACAGTAATGTTCCGGCTGCAATATTCTCCGGAAATTCCGGACGGTTTGTCGGACAATCTCTGGAATGGGGACGAGATACCGGAGTTGACAGCGTGATAGCGAGCCAACCGCTCCTTCTTTCCGGGGGTAATATCGTGTTTGGCGGCGACGGTGAACCTAAGCGCGGTACCAAAGGAGCGCGTAGTTTTATTGGTACAAATGGAAATATGGCGTATATCGGTGTAGTGCATAACGCAACAGTCGCCGAGGCTGCTTACGTCCTTAAGGCGCTTGGTTTACAGTATGCCCTCAATCTTGATAGCGGTGGATCAACTGCTCTTATTTATAACGGAAGCTATTTGGTCGGTCCAGGAAGAAATTCACCTTTTGGGATTTTGTTTGTGAGTAAATAAAAATGTAGTTATTCTACTTCCGATGGATTATTTCTTTCTTTAATAAGGTGTATAACTGAAGGCAATATTGAAACAATGACGATGACTACGACTATCGGTATCAGGTACTTGTCGACATCAGGGATGGCTTTACCTAAAAAATATCCGGCAACGGTGACTCCGATCCCCCACAAAAAGCCACCAACAAGATTGTAGGTAATAAATGTTTTATAGTGCATATTACCGATGCCGGCTACAATCGGGGCAAAAGTACGTACTATCGGCATAAAGCGCGCTATTACGATGGTCTTTTTGCCATGCTTTTCATAAAAATGTTGTGCCTTTGCAAGATTTTTTTTGTGGAAAAACCAAGAATCTTCCCGTGTGAAAAGCCTCGGACCGATATGCTTTCCAAAAGCATACCCTAAACTATCCCCTGCTACCGCAGCTATAAAGCAAAGAATTGACAAAATTTTAATATCAAAAATTCCTTGAGATGCAAGAAAACCAGCTGTAAAAAGTAAGCTGTCACCAGGAAGAAAGAATCCGACAAACAGTCCCGATTCAGCAAACACGACCGCAAATATTCCTATGTAGCCGATTGTCGGTAGAATTGTTTCCAAATTCATAAAGAACAATTATAATGTAAATTCTCTTGAAATTGTCATGATATAATATGCTGACAAGACAAGCTTTGTCAGACAGTGGCGATATGTAGCCGGAGTGGCGGAACTGGCAGACGCGCACGGCTTAGGACCGTGTCCCGTAAGGGTTGGAGGTTCGATTCCTCTCTCCGGCACATATTTTTCTTTAATTTACTAAACTTATAGCATAATAAATAATTATTTGAATATTATCATAATAGATTGTTGTCACAATAACTATATGCATAAGGTTGATAAATCTTTTATCATCAGTTTTGTATCCTATTAACTTATAGTATATTAACCTTCATAATCATTTTTTCTTATTTTATCTTCTGCTTGATATAATAATCCAAAGTAGAACAGTGTCTCAGATGTATAGTATATAGAAGTATTTAGATTGTTATATCGCTCTACAAAATAAGATGAGCATTTTTAGCAGTTTTATTAGTTGTTTGCTAATGTTGTAAGGAATACTTCTATACTACGTTACCCTAGGTACTTTAGAAAGTAACAACAATACTACCCTATTTTTATAGGTAATTATTTTAATAAAAAAAAGTTATCTCAGATATATATATTATAGGTTAATATAAATTGAATTGAATATTTCATATTTTCGCTCGCAATCAAAAAATTTGTTTGCTTCCAAGCACTCTTGGTTATTTTAATTATTGAAAAATTAAATTTTTAAGCTTGATTTGCAATCTTATTTGCGTGAGTGCAAGGTGCAATGTTGCTACACAAATTTTGATTGCTTTGCTCAATAAATAAAAGAAATCAGCAATTCTATTATTATAGGTTAGTTTCTTACTCAATAACTGTTTAAGTCCCGATCAGGCAAATCTTTACCTTTACCTACTCTCGGTTACTTAAGCAACTTATGTACCGTTTATTACTAACCCCTTTACAAATCGTGTGACGTCGTTTAATATAAATGCTATGACTATAAAAAATGCAATTTCTCAGTTTTTGGAGTATTGTGAGCTAGATCGAAATTATTCACAGAAAACCGTGCGGATGTATGCCTACTACCTTAGGTTCTTTCAGAACTGGTTAATTAAGAAAGTGAACAATGACTACGTTGAAGTTGATAGAATCGATGAGGAGCTTATCAGAATGTACCGACTTTACCTTGCACAAAGCTATACCAACCCGCACAAAGGTAACCTGAAAAGACAGACTCAAAATTATTTTCTGGTTGCATTGCGAAGTTTTTTTCGCTTCTTACTTAAGAAAAAATTGAGTGTCATCTCGCCCGAAGTCATTGAACTTGGCAAACAGCAAGACCGGACGATAAAATTTCTTGAAGAAAGCGAACTAAAGCGTCTTTTTGATGCCGTTGAAACGAGCGATATCATCGGTCTTCGCGATAAGGCGTTGCTTGAAGTGCTTTTCTCGACCGGGCTTCGTGTGTCCGAGCTTGCGGCACTTAACCGCGATCAGGTGAACCTCGAAACCGGTGAGTTTGGGGTGATCGGCAAGGGTGGTAAAGCTAGAGTGGTATTTTTATCAAGAAAAGCGACCGAGGCGCTTAAAGCGTACTTTTCCAAGCGAAGCGACCCTTATAGTCCGCTTTTTTTGAGGTACTCCGGTCCAAAAGGCGAAGAAGGTCTGACTCAAGAAAAGCAGCGTCTGTCGGTCCGTTCGATTCAGCGAATGATTGATAAATATCGAAAAAAAGCAAATATTCTTTTTCGAATAGGCCCCCATATACTACGCCACTCATATGCGACCGACCTACTGTCACATGGGGCCGACCTGCGTTCGGTTCAGGAGATGCTTGGTCACAAGAATATTGCCACAACTCAGATATATACCCACGTTACGAATCTAAGACTCAAAGAAGTGCATGAAAAATATCATTCGGGGAATAAATAAACATGAAAAAACTGCCTCTGATTTTACTTTTAATATGTATAAGTATATATTCGCTTTATTTCTCGCTCTTCACGATCAACCGTTATCAAAAATTTTATGCGCACTACTACGACCTTGGGATAATGCACCACACGGTATACAATACTTACAAAGCTATAGAAACAGGTGATTTTTCACGAATCCTTGAGCTAACGAATCCACACAACTATAGCGCAGATCAGATAAAGAGAATGGCAATACACAACGATATGTTGCTTGCTTTATTTGCCCCGTTTTATTTTATTTATGATGGCCCGGAAACTCTTCTCATCCTTCAGTCTGTAGGAGTTGCGCTTGGAGCGCTTTTTGTATTTGGGATAGTGAAAGTTGTTTTTCCTGAAGATAAATATCAAGATTGGATTGGTCTAATTTTTGCGATTGCGTATTTACTCTATCCTCCGCTGCAAAAGGGAAATTCTTTCGAGTTTCACGCAGCTACACTGGCGACCACATTTTTGCTCGCGATGTACTATTTTTGGTTAATCAAACGATATAAACTAAGTTTTGCTTTTATGTTACTTGCCCTTTTGAGCAAAGAGCAGGTCGGCCTCACTACGGCCGCATTTGGCGTATTTATCTTGATAGAAAAATATAAATATCAAAAAATTAACAATCTAGTAAAAATCTTTTCATTTGAGAATATTTCTCGATTTATAAAGAAATTTCGCACTGATAAATCGTTAACTTACTCTTTTCTCCTTATCATAATTGGCATTGCCTGGGTCATATTATCAATCACAGTCATCATTCCTATGGCTCGCGGAGAATGGCATTTTGCCGCCAAATATTATGATCATATTATCCAAAATCCATGGAAAATCCCGTATTTTCTTACAAAAAGATACGTCATCTCATATATGTGGGATCTTTTAGGACCGCTTGGATTGGTGTCACTTGCCGCACCAATGCAACTTTTGATGGCTTCCCCAGAATTTGCGATCAACCTTCTTTCCGGTAATTCAAACATGAGAAATACGTATTTTCATTATCAGAGCGTGATTACCGCCTTTGTTTTTATATCAGCAATTTATGGGGTAAAAAAAATTATGAATTACAAATTACGTATTACGAATTTAAGTCGTGATCTGCTGACGCATGTCGTAGTCCTGTTTATGTTGATTAGTAGTGTATTCTTTTCCTACACTTCAAGTTCTCTCCCCTACGCAAAATTAAGCGATATGTATCCTTGGGGAAAAGCACAAGATAAATATGACGATATTATTTTGTGGAAAAAAAGGCTGGATCAAGATCAGATTAAGGTTTCTACAACAGGACATTTAGCGCCACATTTTACCTCACGGCAGTATTTTTACGACTTTTCATGGAAGTATGTCTATGCCGATTATATTGTTATTGACGAGCATGATGCCAGGTATGGATATTTGAAGGAAACATCTGCCAGTGCTTATAAAGCTCTACAAGATGATCCAAAATATATTAAAATATATGATAAAGACGGGATCGAAGTTTATGAGAAATTAGAAATTAGGAATTAGAAATTATAAATTTTGTTTGATCATGCTTTCCATAATTATTCCCTTTCATAATGAGAAAGAAAATCTGAGCATTTTGTTAACGCAAATTCATGACGTGCTTAAAGATCAATCATATGAGATAGTGCTCGTTGACGATGGTTCTACAGATCAATCTTCTACAAGCATAAAAGATCAAGTTGACGGTAAAAAGGTCATCCTCCTAAAAATGGGGAGACAAATGGGAAAAGGTAAAGCATTAAGCGTGGGTATCGACCGTTCACAAGGGGAAAATATTGTATTTATGGATGCGGATTTACAAGATGATCCGGCAGACATCAATCATTTTGCAAAAAAATTGTCTGAGGGGTACGATCTTGTCAACGGAATTCGTGTGAACAGAAAAGATAATGCCATTATCAAACTCTATTCAACTCTGGCCGGATGGTTTTTGAAAACGTTTCTGCGCTCGCCATTTACCGATATCAATTGCGGATTTAAAATTTTCAAGAAGAAACTCACCAGAGACATCACTTTATATGGAAACAACTTCAGATTTTTCCCGCTGGCTGCATTTTACGAAGGCTTTAAAGTGGCCGAAATACCGGTAAATAATCGACCTCGCATACATGGTAAAACAAAGTACGGTATTTCAAAACTATTTATTGGTTTTATTGATATGGTTTCCGCTTACTTTTTATATAAATTTGCCGAAAGGCCGCTGCATTTTTTTGGATCTATAGGAAGTATTTTTTTTGGCATCGGTTCTTTGATCATCATCATCGTCACTTATCAGCGTATATTTGAAGGGATATTGCTATACCGCAGACCAGCACTACAGTACGGCATATTCTTGCTGATACTTGGAGTGCAGATTATTGCAACCGGTATTTTGGGCGAGCTCATGGTTTATCTTCATAATAAGCGAAAAACTTAATATACTAAATCTATGTCAGGGATAATCGCGATACTTATTGCATACTTCATCTGGGGTGCGGCGCCGCCAATTTTTAAATATGTACTTACAGATATTCCGCCGTTTACTTTAGCTTTTATCCGTTTTTTTGTCGCCGGACTCATCTTCATTCCATTCATGATGCGAAACGGTCACGCGCTCAAAGGCAAATATTTACTTCATATTATTCTTGGCGGGATCTGGGGAATATCGATAAACGTGGCGTTTTTTTTCCTGGGTTTGCAGCTTGCGCCTAGCATAAATGTGCATATCATCGGATCTCTTGCGCCAATCGTTTTATACATTCTTTCACTGGTGATTTTAAAAGAAAGGGCTCATCCCCAGATAGTAAAAGGCATGATTATTTCTCTACTGGGCGCTGCAGTCATAGTTTTTGCACCGATTTTGAAAGCGGGAATCATACATGACACATCGTACTCCGTCTCTTCACAAATAATGGGAAATGCGTTTTTTGTACTTTCTATGCTTGGCGCCGTACTTATAGTCATTCACACTAAAAAAATCGCTGCAAAAGTAGACGCATTTACGATTACAGGAATCCAGTTTTTGGTCGGGGCGATAAGCTTTTTCCCATTCATGTTAAACGAGCTGCAAACATGGTCGTTTTCACAGCTGACAGGAGTCAGTTGGATCGGTATTTTGTACGGAGTATTTTTTTCATCGGCACTCGCCTATTTTTTACATAACTACGCTATTGCCAAAATCTCAGCTCAACAGATTGGAATTTATGGTTACATTATGCCGATTATTGCCGTAATTGTCGCAATTCCGCTTTTAAAAGAGTATCCCGATGTGTTTTTTCTACTTGGTGCAGTTCTTGTTTTTATAGGTATGTTTATCAGCGAAAGACATCCACATTATAGAAAGATGCATAGGAGGTTGCATAAAGTAAATTAATAGTTCTCTTTTCCAAAATATCGCGGACTAACCTTTGTATAGCCAGAAACAGGGTCTTCAATTAATATTCCTTCCCTTAAAAGTCGTCCTAAATCTTTGTTTACTTGAGTATATGCTGCATCATAAGCTTGATCAAGGACTTCAGTTTCAGCTAAATTACGAAGAATACCTACTTGAGTAGCATATTCTGGAGCAATGGTTAATCTAACAAGTCTGGGGTCGTGAACGATTTCAAGAGCTTTTTCCCAAACATAATCTTCGATACTTCCGTACATCGCAAGGCAGTGTGATCCTACTTGTCTTCCGTGAGCTTTTATTTGACAGCTTTCACAAAAGCCATCAGGATTATAGACGACATTAACAACGGTAGCAGGATTTGATAATAATAAGTGTTGATAACGAATATTTATTTCTTGCACGTACTGATTTATATACTGAGCATCTGCTCCAGCATAATCATGCCAAAATTCATCTCTGTCAGTTCCATTGTTTACTCCTTTCGCATAAACGAGAATTGCCTTGCCTTCCATCACTGCAGTGTCATGAATAAACGGATAACCTATTTCCGGCATTTGATGTAAATTTTCAATGTTGAGTAGAGACAATACAGAAGAACTAAACAATTTACTTGCTTCACCAAAAGATTTCCAGTTATTAAATGATTGAGAAAGGTCCGTCAGTTCGGTCAAATGGTGATAGCGTAAATGCATAGATTTGTGGGCATACATTATAACAAATCAAAAAAAGCTACGAAGAGATTGTACTTATGCCTTAAATCTAGTCACATGAAAGAAAATAGTATACCCCTTAAAATTATTTCCGTTCAGGATGCTGACCGCTATTACCTTCAGACAAAAAATGAGATAGATCATGAAACGTCCCTTCTAACCCTTCCTTCTTTACGTTATCTAGAATACCTCTCATTCGATTTTGAAACTCAAAAGGGTCCTCGACATTGCCCTCCCCATCCAAGGAGAAACCGGACCAACGGATTAAGTCTTCACGTTTCAGATTGGCCATTTGTTCAGGATGATGACCTCTAAGAGCTATGAATAGAACAGAAGCTTCATAATCAGTTAACTTATGAAATATATCTATCTGAAGATTATTGGGATCAAAACCTAGGGCTAAAGCCTGCTCTTGAAGTTCATCTTTGATTATTTTTCTTTCTGAAGATGAGCTAAGAATGGTAAGACTACTTTAAATTATAGGTCTGCCATTCATTTTATCTTGAGCAAGTCTGACCTGTAGTTCAGCTCCCCTCATAAGTGATCTGGTATCATAATCAGAGACGATTCCAAAATAAGCAGTTCCAAGATCGAAGGCCTCGGAAGCTACAGTATATGCTTCTTCATTTGTAAGTACAGACCTAACATTTATTCCAAAAGGTTGTAAATGTCTTTGAAGAATCATTCCATAGTCTTCGCTGTCATCAGTATGAAGTATAGTGACGGGATTTGGAGGAAGTGTTATTGGCATTTTAGATAATTAAACTATAATGGTAATAATCTTAATAATTATTTTGGTTATTATACTATAGGTAAATATAATATTCAATTTGCTACAATATAATCATGCAAAAAATCCTCATCACCGGCGCGGGTGGTTATATCGGTTCGGTCGCGACATATTTACTTCTCAAAAAAGGCTACGATGTGGTTGCTCTGGATAATTTTTCAACAGGTTTCAAAGGCCCTCTTGATTTATTGAAAGAACAATATGGCGAAAAGATTCGTTACTATGAAACCGATTTAGCCTCAGACCTTTCCCCTATCTTTGAAAAAGAAACCGGCATTGCTGCAGTCCTTCATTACGCGGCAAGCTGCAGTGTGAATGAATCAATGGAAAATCCGCAGAAATATTTTTCAAATAATACTTGTGCGACACAGAATTTTTTATCTCATGTTTTAAAACATAATATTAAAAATATTGTTTTCTCATCAACCTGTGCGGTCTATGGTGAGGCGCAGCGAATTCCGATTGATGAACTGCACGAAACCAATCCATCAAGTCCGTATGGCGAAACGAAACGTATGTCTGAGCGTATTATCCGTTGGTATCACAAACTCAAAGGCGTAAACTATGTCATTCTTCGTTATTTCAATGTCTGCGGCGCGACAGATGATGGCTTAGTAGGTGATTCTAAAAAACCATCTGTTCACCTTATGCAGAACGCCGTTCGTGGTGCACTTGGGATTGAGCCGTTTCAACTAACATGTGGAAAATTTGAGACGCCGGATGGCACGCCAATCCGCGATTATGTGAATGTCGTTGATCTCAATGAGGCGCACATTTTAGCTTTGGACTATCTTATAAATGGTGGTCAAAGCGAGGTCATAAATTTAGGGACGGGTACCGGAAACTCGGTCATGGAGATAGTCAAAAAGGTGCAGGAAGTGACCGGTAAATCGATTGAATTAAAACAAGGCAAAACTCGTCGGGGTGAGCCCGCAAAGCTTATTGCGGCAAATGAAAAGGCCGAAAAAATACTGGAATGGAAACCAAAACATTCACTTGAAGTTAGCGTGAAATCGCTTGTGACTTGGTATACCAAACATCCGCATGGTTGGGAAAGTTAAACCTAAATTTTTACCCCATGCTTCTTCGCAGTTTTCCGGCTTTTTCTATCAAACCTTCGGGAGATTTATTTTTTTTAATTCTCTCAAAAATTTTATTTGAAAGCTCGATATGCTCTTTGTGTTTTGCCTTAATGACGATTTTTTTTAGGCGTAAATACTCTTCAATATATTGAATATCTTTTAAAATATAATTAACTCCAGGTACTGTCTTAGCAAGTTTTTCAATAAGAGGAATGTTTGCAAACTTCAGTGCCTCGGTAAGATCGTGGACGATGTTAATATAATATTTTTCAAGAAGGCGAAGTTTTTTTTGTTTCATGATTTTATGAAGTCCGCGCCCGGTGCCGATGACCTCAGGAGGTATACCAATTGAATATAAAGCGGCGGTAAAACCAATGGCTCGCGGCAGTTTGACTGTTCCGACGCCACGTGAATAACCAAATAATCCAATGTGCTGCACCCGTTCTCGACGTTTTGGGACGTAATTCGCCACCGTGTTAACAAGATCCGCAATCTTTTCTATCGTCAAGCGATACTCCTTCTCAAATATTTTCATGATTGATCGAAGCTCTTTCTCATCGTCTTTTGATACCGAGATCGCCTTTGATTTTGGCAGCCTGGATTCAAGTCGCTTTATCGCTTTTTTGACTATTTTTTTATCAAAATCATAACGAAATGCGCTTTGGATCGTGGTTGTGCGAATGCCCTGATATTCGTTGATAAACCTGTCAACATCGTCCGGCCGCAGTCCGCCTCGGAAAGGGAGCGCCGCCGCCCCAATGATCGGGTACATTTTAATTCCGGTTTGCTTCTCCAGCTTTTTATAATTTGAAAGGGCAATTTTAATCGCCAGCACGGTCGGTACTATACCGGCGTTTAAAGCAGGATCGGAACGCGCCACATATGGCCGCATATAACCCGGAAGAAAATTGAAATGTTCTTTGTGAAGTGCGAGATAATTTTTCAGGATTTTATCGGAATCTGCAATAGTGTGAATATCTTCAAAAAGCGGAATGACTTCGATATGACGTATGCCGTTTTCTTGTCTCAAAAGAGGGTGACGTAGTGAAGTGAGCTCCGAGAAAGCGTCCTGAATCGCAATTATCTCTTCCGAAGTTTCCGTCATTGGAAGTATGACCTCAAAAAGCGGTGGCGTGTGAAACTTGAGATGTTTGGCAAGACCGGAGGCGGCAATGATACTCATGAATGCTCTTCCCAGGCGAAACTCTGTCTCAACTTTTGGGTTTGGCAGACGAAATGTCAGAAAGTGGTGTAAACCGATCTCACGATTTTTAAAATATTCATAGTACGTACTGAAAATCCGGTCGATCACCGCCTCATCAACCAGCTTTCCCTCCCAGTCCCATTTATATTCGGTCGCGCCAAGATCTTGAAACGAAGAGTAAAGTTCATACGGCTCATGTTTGGTCGTGATAAACGGTTTATCGTGCCAGTATGGCGCATTTGCGTGATCGGGGTGCTGAGTGACCATTGTCGCCGGTATTTTTCTCATAAGTTATTTTAGATTATATAGTCTCGTTCCAGATTCTGTCGCTCGACAGCCCCAAAAAATGTCGAAATACCCACATTTGTTTGGGTCTCCCCGTTTCGCGACACCTGTTCCGCGATAAAAGCTTCGTAAATTTTGATTACTTCGCTCTATTGATAAATTCCTTAATTCTCCTGACTCCCACTTTCAAATTATCCATAGACGAGGCGAAACTTAAACGGAAATATTTGGGCGTGCAAAACGCTTCACCGGGCACAACGGCCACAAATTTTTCATTGAGTAGTTTGTTACACCAATCGGTTGCAGTTTCTCCGGGCTTTAATAGTTTTTGTATTCCGACAAAAGTGTAAAAAGCGCCGGAGGGCGGTATGAATGACACACTATCAATTTTTGAAAATTCGCCGCACAAATAGTTTCTTCTTTTTTCAAATTCTTCTTTCATCATGGCAAGCGGTTCTTGAGTGCCTTCAAGTGCAGCAATTCCGGCTATTTGAGCAATCGATGAGGTGTTTGAAGTGGTTTGCCCCTGAAAAGATGTCATGGCTTTTATAATTTCCTTTGGGCCGGCGGCATAACCTATCCTCCACCCCGTCATCGCGTATGATTTTGAAAAGCCGTTTATCGTGATTGTATGATCTTTGATTCCATTTCCCAAAGACGCAATTGAGTAGTGTGTACCTTCATAGATCAGCTTTTCATATATCTCATCGGAAACAATATAAATATTTTTCTCTACTGCAATTTTTGCGATTTTCACAAGTTCCTCTTTTTCGATCACGGCGCCTGTTGGATTGCTTGGTGAGTTTATAATAATTACTTTGGTTTTTGCGTTGATATATGGCTCAATGTCCTGGGCTTGAAGTTTAAAAGGTGGCTTTAGAGGAATCAAAACGGGTTTGCCCAATGCAAGTTTAACTTGTTCGACATAAGTACTCCAAGTTGGTGTAGGAATCACAACTTCCATACCTTCTTCAACCAGCACTTGAAAGGCGTTATACAAAATCTGCTTTGTGCCAACTCCAACAATTATTTCAGAAGGATCGTAACTGACATTATTATCTTTTTTTAGTTTTTCTGCGATTCCTTTGCGAAGCGGTAAAATTCCGGCAGTTGCAGTGTAGTGAGTAAATCCGTCTTTTATCCCTTTGTATGCGGCTTCACCAATGTGCTCTGGAGTGGCAAAATCGGGTTCGCCGATTGTCAGATTGATAACAGGTTTCCCTTGCTCTTCATATTGTTTGGCTAAAGCATCGACTTCAAGGGTAGCTGATGGCGAAAGAAGACGGGCACGATGGACAAGCATATTCAGCGTATATTGTATTCCTTTTTGTTTTTAAATTCAATTGATGATAAAAATTCGACTAACTATCCTTATTTTCCAACTTGTTTTGCCGAAAATAAACTCTTAATAAGTGAAAATGCACGGTCCACATGTTTGTCTTTCAAAATAATAGTACATTCCGAAAACGTAGAAACTACTTCTGCAACATCAATACCTTCCCAAGCAAGCACTTTCAGGATCATATAATAAACCCCCGGTATATTGATAATATCTTTAGGAAAATTTACTGTGATTGACGATAAATTATCCAAAACAGCCACAATTTTCTCATCATTATACAAGCTCATAATTTTCTCCTTCAGTTTATTGTTGGCGATAATTGTCGTTTCAAATATTCCATGTGTAACTGTAAGAAACGTTGACTGAGTTTCGTACTCAAGCAATTTATGATGCTTTTTAGTTTGAGTATCGGAGTTCAGAAATGTAATTTCAAATAAATTTGACCTGACAATAAGATCGGGGGAAATTTTAAATATTTCATCAAACTTTTTTTTAACACTTAAATTTTCCGTTTGTCTTTTTAAAGCCATAATAATAGATCCGAGTTGAACATCTTTCATGGTAAGTTCCTCGACTTTTGGTCGTATCTCACGAGCAAGACTTGAAAGATTTATAAGGTTTTTAGAAAGGAGTTCTTCGATATAGGGAGTCCCGTTTAATATTTCGGCAACAGCCATCGGTACACTAATCATGTTAATAATTTAACATTATTGTTAATTTTTGTCAAGATTTGTTATTTTTTTGACATTTTAGTTTGTGTACATATAATGATCATTAATTATTAATTAATTATTTATATGACAGCACAATGTCCCATATGTGATGCATCGGTTGCATTACAAAATAATGTAGAGGTTTCGGAAGTTATTAATTGTGCCGACTGTGGATCACGAGTTGTTGTCGAAAGTATCGATAGCCGCACTGTGATGTTAGCTCAAGCACCCAATATTGAAGAAGACTGGGGAGAATAACTATCAATTACGAATTACTAATTACGAATTTCTAATTAAAAAAATAATGAAGAGATTAGGTATTTTACATTCCACTATTCGCGGTGATGAGAAGCTCATTATCGAGGCTGCACGAAAGAAAAATATTAACGTTAAGCTGATCGACATCCGAACACAGATATTTAATCCCGATACATTTACCGTAGATTTTGAGGTGGCGCTTGAACGCTCAGTCTCCACAGTAAAAGGAGATTACGCAATTAAGTTTTTGGAAAATTTGGGGGTGCCGGTAGTGAATTCTTCGGCGGTTTCTGCCGTTTGTGGTGATAAATTTATCACTTCACTTGCATTGAGAAAAGCAAAAGTGCCTACTCCGGATTTCGCAATGGTTTTTACTTTGAATCAAGCCGTGGAAGCGATTAATAAGATTGGCGGTTACCCGGTGGTTATAAAACCGGCAATTGGATCATGGGGTAGACTATTGGCAAAAATAAACGACTCTGATTCTCTTGAGACCGTGATTGAACACAAAGACGTGCTTGGAGGGCCACAGCAAAAAGCGATTTATATTCAGCAATATATTGAAAAACCAGGCCGCGATATCCGGGCGTTTGTCATTGACGGAAAAGTGATCTGCGCAATTTATCGAGATTCAAAACATTGGATAACCAATACGGCGCGTGGTGGTGTGGCAACAAATTGTCTTGTTACAAAAGAATTATCGGAAATTTGTAAAAAAGCATCAGACTCAGTTGGTGACGGAATTCTTGCTATGGATATTTTTGAAACAGACAACGGTTTGTCTATAAATGAAATTAATCACACGATGGAGTTTAAGAATTCGGAAGGACCGACTGGAGTAAGTATTTCGGATGCAATCGTGGATTATTGTATTAAACAAGTTAGTAGTTAATTTGAAACGAGTCTTCGCTTGATACCCGTTTTTCTTGGCCTCCGTGGGTTCAATGCCTACGGGCGACCCAAGTCGGCAGAAAAAGGGTATGCTGCACTCGACTCGTTTCATGAAAATTTAAATGTTTTTATGTTAAAAGTATCAATTCTTGGCGGATCGGGATATGCGGGTGGAGAGCTATTAAGAATCCTTTTGCAACATCCGAGAATTCAGATTCATCAAGCCACCTCGCGGCAGTTTGCCGGACGACCGGTTTCGGCGGCGCATCCAAATTTACGCAAAGTAACTAAACTCATGTTTGTACATCCTGATGAGCTTGAAACTTGTGACGTGCTGTTTGTCGGGCTTCCAAATGGGGCTTCTATGAATATCATGCCTGCACTTATTAAGAAAGCAAAAAAGATAATCGATCTTGGCGCGGATTTCCGAATTCACAGCCAATCCATTTTTGAAGATTGGTATAAACAAAAACACGCTCAGCCAAAGTTACTTAAAAAGTTTGTATATGGAATTGCCGAGCTTCACCGGAAAGAAATTGCGAAGACGGATTATGTTTCTTGTGCCGGTTGTGAAGCAACCGTCTCGATTTTATCACTCTATCCCCTAGTCAAACACGGTCTTATTGAAAACAGAATCATTATTGATGCCAAAATGAGTAGTTCCCAGGCAGGTTTGCAACCAAGTTTATCGTCACACCATCCTGAACGTGCGGGAGTGGTTCGTTCATATATGCCAAGTGGTCATAGGCATACGGCTGAGATTGTGCAAGAGTTAGAGATCCCGAAACAAGTTCGGGATGACGGAAGGTTAGACGTTGCTATTTCTGCAACTGCTTTAGATGTGGTTCGTGGTTTGCTTGTCACGATTCACACGACTCCAAAAAAAGGTCTTACCGAAAAAGATGTTTGGAAAGCATATAGAGCAGAATATGGCACAGAACCTTTCATTCGAATCGTCAAAGAACGACAGGGATTGTACCGCTATCCCGAACCTAAGATTTTACAAGGAACAAATTACTGCGACATCGGTTTTGAACTTGATTCAAGATCAAATCGTTTAGTGGTCATCGGCGCGATTGATAATCTGGTAAAAGGTACGGCAGGACAGGCAGTGCAGGCAATGAATCTCATGTGCGGCTTTGAAGAGACTACGGCATTAACATTTCCCGGATTACACCCGATCTAACCCATGGCATACTCACCAATCAATTTTAAAGGTTTCATCGATACCACACTTCGAGATGGTCAACAGTCTCCCTTACTATTTGATACTTATACTTACAGATTTACTTTGGAAGATAAAATGATGATTTTAAAGGGACTTATCGAGCTTGGTGTACATAATATCGAATTTTTTTCACCTGTTGTCAGCGATAGTGAACGAGAAGATTTTATTGAACTTAAAGAATATGCAAAAGCACAAAATCCTTCGGTACGATTGCTGGCTCATTGTCGTTGTCATCCTGCCGATATAAACCAAGCACTTGAAGCGGGTTTTGACGGACTGAATTTATATATCGGTGTTGCTCCACATTCACAAAATCATACTCATGGCATGCCGATTTCTGACATTATCAGTACGGTTCGAAATACAATCAAAACATTAAGAAACGAACACCCTCATCTTTATTTACGATTCAGTGGCGAAGACTGTTTCAGAACAAAACTTGGCGATGTATACAAAGTTTATGATGAAGTTGCAGGATATGTAAATACTTTTGGTATGCCGGACACCGTGGGAATAGCAACTCCGGAGCTCGTACGAAAACGAGTGCGGGCTTTAAAGAAACGCTATCCATATGTAGATCTTGAGTGCCATTTCCACAACGATCGTGGTTTATCGATAATCAACTCTATCACGGCAATTGAGAATGGAGCAACGTACATTGATACTTCCGTTTGGGGTATGGCAGAGAGGTCGGGAATCACCTCGATCACGGCACTCCTCTTTAATTTATCTCAAGACCATCCGGAACTTGTTGAAGAGTTCAACCTTGAAGTCTGTTATCCGTTAAATGTGCTTATGGGTTCGATTCTAAAATATCATGTCCCTTATAACGAACCGGTCTCGGTAACCAATCGCACGCACACTGCCGGAGTTCATCAGAAAGCCGTATTAAGTAATAAAATTGTTTATGAAGCCATGAATTTACGCCGGTTTGGTGTCACTAAAAACCAGTTACTGCTGGGGCCGTTAAGTGGCTGGAATTTAATATATTATTATTTACGGGAATTTAAAAATTACAACATCTCGAAAGACCAGGCAAAAGAAATCACGATTTACTTTAAAAGACAAATCGGAAGAATTGGCAGGCTCCAGAATCCGGAATCAATATTACTTGAAATTCTTGAAAATTATTCTTTAGATAAGTTGCCGATACAAAGTACGGCGCTGCGGGCGCGGTTTGAACTGTTGACCTAAATCTATGATTATTATAAAAGTAGGCGGCGGAAAAAATATTAACTGGGATTATGTGGCTGCTGATATTACATCACTTGTCAAGGATGGAAAAAAAGTAGTTATTGTTCATGGAGCAAGTGAAAAACGTGACGAACTCGCTTCAAAACTTGGAATCCCCACAAAAACCGTAGTCTCCCCGACCGGAATCAGTAGCGTGCTCACCGATGCGGCGGCGATTGAAGTTTTTCTTATGGCATACTCCGGTCTGGTAAATAAAACCATCGTTGCGAAATTACTTTCACATGGAGTTAACGCCGTTGGACTAAGCGGTGTCGACGGTAGATTATGGCAAGCTAAAAAGAAAGGTGAAATTATGATTAAAGAAAATGAAAAAATTAAGTTATTAAGAGGAAATCTCACGGGACGCGTTGAAAAAATAAATGATCGGTTGATCAGGTTATTAGTAGATCATGGATATGTTCCCGTCATTTCCGCGCCGGCAATCAGCCATGAATCGGAAATTGTTAACACCGACAATGATTTTGCGACTGCAGTCATGGCCGGAAGTTTGGGAGTTTCCGAAGTTGTGTATTTATTTGAAGCTCCGGGATTACTAAAAGATTTTCAAGATAAAAAAAGTGTAATCCCGTCAATTAAAAAAGATAAGCTTGATGAGTTTATGCAGTTTGCGGAAGGGAGAATGAAGAAAAAACTACTCGGAGTCAAAAAGGCTTTTGAGTTGGGAGTGAAGAAAATTTATTTTGGGGATGGAAGAGTGAAAAATCCGATTACAAATGTGTTAAAAGGTAATGGAACTTTAATCAGTTAATAAACGGAGCTCGATATCCGTTTTTATGAAAAACTATTTATTTTTACAACAACAATTTGTCGTTAACACTTATGTTAATCGAGGCCTTAATCTGGTTCGTGGCGAAGGCATGTATTTATATGACGAAAAAGAAAATAAATATTTGGATTTAATGAGTAATTATGGCGTGAATATTTTTGGCCATACTAATCCAAAGATCACAAAAAGTTTATCCGATCAACTGCAGAAACTTACCGTCCTCCATGGAAGTTTCACCAACGACATGCGGGCAGAAAGCGCATGTCAATTGGTAAAACGATGTGGCGGCGGATTATCGCAGGTTTATTTTTCCAACTCCGGCGCGGAAGCAGTGGAAGCGGCACTCAAATTTGCGGTTCTGGCTACCGGTAAAAAAAAGTTTATTGCCACGGTACATAGTTATCACGGTAAAACTCTTGGCGCATTATCGGCAACATATGGAGATAAATATAAAAAAATGTTCGCTCCTCTTTTGTGGAATTTTGAGTTTGTCGATCACGGAGATATATCACAACTTGAGAAAAATATTACTCAAGACGTTGCCGCGTTTATTGTCGAGCCAATTCAAGGAGAGGGCGGAATTTATACACCTCCAGCTGATTATTTAGAAAAAGTTCGGGAAGTTTGCGACAAACATAATATTTTGCTCATTCTTGATGAAATCCAAACAGGCTGTGGTAGAACGGGCGTATTTTTAGCGTCACACAGATCCAAAATTGATTACGACATAGTTTGTTTGGGAAAAGGATTGGCAGGCGGTATACCGGTCGGCGCCACGTTAGTTTCCAAAAAAATTGCGGTAAAAATCCCAAAACAAATCCATACTTCTACTTTCGGAGGAAACCCGTTAGCTTGTGCCGGAATTATCGCGACACTTGAGTTTTTAAATGAAGAAACACTGCGCCATGTTCAAGAAATCGGAAATTATTTTATTAAAAACTTAAAAAAGATTGTTTCCGACAATATTGTCGAAGTCCGTGGACAAGGACTTATGATCGGACTTGCTGTGAAAGATAGAAATGCGTTATTAAAAGAATTGCAGAAAAATCATATCCTTACTATTCCGGCTGGAGATGATGTCGTACGTTTTTTGCCACCATTTATCGTCGAAAAAAAACATGTTAATGAAGCTATAAAAATACTTAAAAAAATATTGAAATAATATGTGTCGTTTTTTACTTGCAAAATCCGAAAAATCATTCAATCCGAATTCTTTAATTAAGAAGTTTGCCGAAATGTCTAAGGCAAGCAAAGCCTATGATGGTGACTCCCAGGGAGATGGCTGTGGAGTAAGCTGGATGGATAAAGGAAAATGGCAGACAAAAACATCAATCAAGCCGATATGGAAGGTAACTGAAATGTTTTTCGACATTCCATCAACTACTAATGTAATTGCGCATGCCCGCAGCGCGTCATTCCCGCAACATAAAGGAATACTTGAATATAGTCAGCCATATGTTTATAAAAACTATGCGTTTGTATTTAACGGACTTTTAAAAGGCGTTGCTCTCCCCTATCAACTTGAAGGCACGATCGGTGCGCAAAAAATCTGGTCGCTATTAAATAAGTTTTTACAGGTCTATTCTCCAAACGAATCATTACTAAGAACCGTAGATATATTGAATAAACATACCCGTGAAATCCAGGCATTAAATATTGGCCTCTCAGACGGAGATGAAATTTATATATATACACAGTTCGGTAAGTATCCTGATTATTATCAGTTAAGAAGTCATCAAAAGGATGACCTGATTATAGTCTGTTCCGAATCGCTCGAAGGAATGGAGTTTGGACCGATCGAAACAAAGAAAGTTTCAATGTATTAATTGCTCGGGATTGATAATGAAGGCTTTTTGAGGAACGATTTTAGTTTCATGTCCATAGAATGCTTTTATATTTTCACCCCGGAAATAGTAGTCAAGAAACGACTGACCGGCGAATGTGATCTGCAGTTTTTTTGAACCGGCCCATTCGCTCATACCGTTTTGCTTAGTATCGGCAATATAGAGAATTCCTTTTTCGCTGATTTCCGTTCTATTTTCATTGAAGAGTTCAGTCGCATTGTTGGTAATTTTTGTTTCTAAATTATAAGTACTGGTTTCTTGGTGTATCTTTACTCCGGCAAAGTTCCATAAAAAATATAGACTCATCAAGAAAATTCCCAAATACCGGAAGTGTCCCCGATTTTTTAGTAAAAGGCTGATAATGTAACTCTGAAATAAAGAGATAAAAATCAGCGGCAAAGTGAGTCGAACCATCCATTTGTGCCGAATGACCAAAACCGGCAGCAAAAAGATGGTAAAACCGACAAGACTTAAAACAGCAATCCTAACCAATGAAAAGTCTTTTTTCTTAGTTAATATCAGTCCGGTTGATATTGCTAGAAATGTTAAATAGATTAGTAATATTACAATGTATAGTGCAAAAACAGGATTTTTAAAGTAGTTCCAAAACGCGGTCAATGGCGCGCTCGTTAGGTTGACAAAGTAATCGGGCATAATACTTGGGAAACCAAGACTCCATAAGAAATGCCAGATCCAGTTGTTTACAATAAGCTTTGGCGAAAGATGAACCGTATACTCGGGACTAAAGGTAAAGTTGCTGATCGCAACCTTGTGCACATAAAAGGCAATTGCAGCTATCGCCGTCATGACGGCAAGCGCGGTCAGATGTTTTTTAGTTTTAAAATTGGAGTTGAAGATCATCAGTAACGTCACGAATAGCGGAAAAGTAATTGACTGTTCTTTGGCCAAAAGAGAAACTATAAAAAGAATAATACTCAGTGAAAATTTATTGTTTATAAAAAAATATAAACTGACGGTGAGACCGGCGAGCATTGCCACTTCCTGAAAGGTGGCAAGCCAGTACAGCTGGTAAACATGGGTAAAATGAATAATATAGATGAGAATTGTTAGACGCGAAAGAATGATGTTTTTAGTGAGCTTCAGTAGAATCTTGTAAAGAAAATAAATACCTATCAGAAAGACAATAAAAGTAATGATATGTCCCAATAAAGCGCTTTTCGGATAGTACAATAAGGCATAAAGCAGTTCGGTGCCTACCGGTCGGAAGAAGCGTTGCTGCGGGATGAAAAAATGAAATACGTCCGACAGTGTGTTTACTCTGCTTTGTTCCAGGAACATGAAGTCATCGGCAAAGAAGCTCATGGAAAATGCCTTAAAAAAGTAGATGAGTAGCAACAAAATTACAGTGAGAGGAAACCAGTATTTTTTAAATTGCATACAAACTAGAATAGCACACAGTACGAAAAGATTCGATCACACAAGGAAGAAAAGTGAAGATTTTGATATAATATCTTGAATATACAGCGGGATTAGTTAATCGGTATAACTCCACTTTTCCAAAGTGAGATGAGGGGTCCGACTCCCCTATCCCGCTCACGAGTCAAATAAACCTTCAGAAAATTAGAGTAATTCATGAACCCTTCAAAGATTGTAGACACATTAACAAATAAACTCTCCAACGATCCTCTCATTAAAGGATTTGTATTAGTCGGATCTCAAGCAAGAAAAACGATTTACAAAGCTTCACAATATTCCGATATGGAAGCTTACATCATTGTCAATGATGAAGATGTTGAAAAAATCGAAAAACAATTACCAAATTTAGTGAAGTCATTAGGGAATGCCATTTTTTCATATAAAAATCAATGGTCTGGTTTTTCCACGGTTTTTGATGATTTGTTTAGACTGGAGCTTCCGGTTGTAAAAATTTCAGAATTAAGATCGGTTTTTTCCAGACCTCGCGCACAGGTTGTTGAAGTATTGATCGACAGAACCAACGGCAAATTACAATCAGCTTTCGACAATCGCGCGGACACGATCGATAAGGAAAAACTGTTTCAGGAAAAAACGACAGATTTCTGGTATATGATCATACTTGGGGTTCAGTATTTTAAAAAGGGCGAAATTTGGAACGCTCGCAGTGTCCTTCAAATTCTTCAAACATCGCTCATAAAATTATTTGAAATATTGAATGACTCCGAGGCGCTTCTTCTTGAGACAAACAAAAGAGTGGAACAGTTTTTAAAAACAGATCAAATAAAATTACTTAAAGAAGTTAGCCCGGCTTATGAAGAAAGGGAAATTAAAGAATCGCTAAAAAGAATAGTTCAAATATTTTCGGAAATTTCGGGACAAATTGAAAAGAAATATCATTTTACTTATAACAAAGAAGTTGAAGAGAAAATTAAAAGTAAGTTATGTTAAAACTTTGACAGGGAAAACCAAATAAATCCAGAAATTCCAAATCAACCTATTGAAAATAT
>Ga0209542_10001396_pt1 | contig 56861 bp, 52 predicted proteins | sample RifCSPhighO2_01_FD_184028 | JGI IMG/M metagenome (GOLD analysis project Ga0209542, IMG submission 184028) | Soil microbial communities from Rifle, Colorado - Rifle CSP2_plank highO2_0.1 (SPAdes) (version 2) | ecosystem: Environmental > Terrestrial > Deep subsurface > Rock core/Sediment ... | reverse complement strand
TTCGACAAGCAATACCATAAAAACTTATTTTGCCTCCAGCCGAGGAAGTAAGTATTATTATCTGGGATGCACTGGGGGGAAAGAACTTAAGGAAGAAAATAAAGTCTGGTTTGCGACAAAGGAAGAAGCAGAACGGGCAGGGTATGAGCTTTCAAGCACCTGCAGATAAATTTACTTTTTTCCTTTACCAAGAAATAAAGTTTTTAACTTATTACGCCTTTCTTCTTCAATAAAAACTAAAAATTCTTTAAGATTGTCTTTTGCTGTGAATGAATACCCTTTTACTTCTTCATCTTCCTCTGAGGGGTAAGGAACTTGAATACATTCTTTTACATTCCCTTGTCTAAAATAAGTGAGAATTTTCTCTGAGTTGTCTGTATGTCCGCACTCAGCAACTATGTCCTCCTCACTGCTAAGTACGTCGGGGTAATAACCACAAAATGGATGCTCAAATACATTTTCACAACCTCGATTTTTCCTTACATATTCACTTGTTAAAATTTTTAGAGCAATATGTGCATTACCGCCTCCAGCGGCCTCATATGACCGTTTTAGCTTATCGGAATTATTTAATAAAGCTTTATATTCTTTTTTAGAAGCTATAGCGACAATAGAGAAAGATAAATAATTTTCTTCCACAAGAAAAGCTATTTCGGAAATAGAGTCGTTTGCTCCTCTGAATGATTGTACCCCTGAGTAAAAAATATCTTTAATTATATTAAATGTTGACATAGCTATTTATTATCAAGTCCTTTTCCTCCATGAAACTTCTCATGAATATCTCTCAACCCCTTATTAGTTACATGGGTATAAATCTGAGTTGTAGATACATTCTTATGACCCAAAAGCTCTTGCACACTCCGCAAATCTGCCCCATTACTCAAAAGGTCGGTGGCATAGGTATGACGGAGTGTATGTGGTGTTACTTTTTTTGAAATTCCTGCAAGCATTGCACACCGTGAAATCATCTTCTGTATTGAGCGAGAAGTTAGTCTGTGGTCTTCGTCTATATTTTTTCCACGATGATTTATAAATAGAGGCTTCAAAACATCTTTCCGAGACGCCAAATACGCACGAAGCCACTTGGCTGCGCGGGGAGAGATAAAAATGGTTCGTGTATGTTTTCCTTTTCCAATTATAGAAAGCTCAAATGTCCGTTCTGAATTTTTGTCCTTCAAAAATGACACTTGATCCACATTGAGAGCTACTAATTCCGAAACACGCATACCGGAAGAAAAAAATAATTCTATAATTGCCCGGTCGCGAAGACCGATATTAGTTTTCGTATCAGCTATCTTCAACATCACTTCAACAGTGTTAGCTTCAAGAAAAGAAATCGTCTCATCTGTTTTTTGTTTAGCTAATTTTATTTTAGAAGAGGGAAGTGTTTCAATGTTGCGATCAGCAAGAAAGTCCAGGAGCACACGTAAAGCAATCAAATAATAATTTTGAGACTTCTTACCCAAATATTCACCATTCTGGGTTTTATAAGTTCGAGCCAAATATAGTCGATAATCCCAAACAAGGTCTGCTGTCAGTTCATGGGGAAAAAGACTTTCTTTTTTAATTTTTTTGAGCCAACCAACGAAAAGATTAAGATACTGCTTATAATTACGCTGCGTGTTGTTTGATAGTCCTTTTTCAATTTCACAATAATCAAGGAAGGGGAGGATATAGTTTATTATGGGTTCAATAGTCTTTTTGCTCTTCATAACATTTATTATATTAGTTCGCACAATATATGTAAAACGAACTTATCCACATAAGGCTATCAGGCCATACGGCAGTAAATAAAAGTCTTTTCGATAAGCTAGCATGCCTTAATTAAGTACCCCCTAGAACACACTCGTTATCAATCCCCAGAGCCAGTTAAGAAAGCCGGAAATGGTGAGACCATAATAGTTCATTATTAAAAGAATTATTATAATGATAATAATTGTTCCGATAAATCCCCCTTGTTTATTTTTAAAAATACTTTGCATAATAAAATTATAACACACTAAATGCTATAAGGTGGCAAATAATACATCGGGTCGAGATAGGCGCTGGTAGCGGCTATGGGTTGGGTCAAAATCTTCCCAGGGCACGATTTTGAGGGCAAAGTCTCTACATTGACCGCCTCGGCCACGTAGAGCGAAATATGCAGGTGCGGAGCCGTTACCCGACCGGTGCCTCCGGTGTATCCTATCACTTCGCCTCTACCCACTCTTTGACCTTTCACAACCTTTATTAAAGATAAGTGCGCATGGGTGGAAGCAAGTCCATTATCATACTTTATCAAAACCCACTGACCGAAAGACGCTCCCGGACATGTGAGGTCGGTGTTGCCAGTACCTGCGACTACACCCCCGGACATAGCGTAAGTTTTAAGAGGCGTCCGAGCGCGAAAATCAGTCCCCGAATGCCCGTTCGCATAGATTCTGTGAGGCCCGGTTTTCTCACCGAAAGGCTGGGTGACAAAAATATAATCAAGAGGCCAAGCCAAAACACCGGCGCTAGGCAATTTGGAACGGTCCAAAATATACTCTAGACGCGACTCATAGTCGCGAATTTCGGCTTCAAGCGCGATTCTTTTGGCTGTCTGATCAGCGACGAGTTTTTGATAATTTGCTTCACTCGATTTGGTCTGAGTCAGTAATTTACTTTTTTCACTTTTATTTCCTTCTACAACTTTTCGCTGGTCCGAAAGATCGGTTTTAAGCGATAAAAGTTTGTTCTTGGCGTCAACATTCTCTTGCCTATCCCCTTCTAATACAACTTTTACATTTTGGAGGTGATTAATCTTTTCAATAATTTTTTCTCGAACCACAATCATAGAGTCAATATCATTCCAAATTGAAGTGAAATCTTTATTGGACAGCAAAATTTCTGTCATCCCCGAATTTTCAATCTCGGCAACCCGCCGAATGTCTAGCATTATCGCTTCACGGTCGTTCTCGATGCTTTCTTCTTTATCTCCAATATCAGAACTTATATTCTGGATGACCAAGTTTGTTTGGTCAATTTTTTTTTGAGTGATATTGATATCCGCGTTTAATTTTTGACGAGTCAAATCTAGTTGCTTAATGGTATTAGAGAGGGTTGTTTTTTGTTGTCCGAGAGTGCCCAGTTGCTTTTGATAGCTCTCAATTTGAGCCTCCAATTGTTCTATTTCTACATTTTTCTGATTGATTTGATTTTTGATTTCAGTGGCAGTTTCCGCGCGCGCAAAAAACAAAGGCAGGCAAAGAAAAACGCCGACCAAAAAGAAACTAAATAGCTTTTTGTAATCGAGACATGGTTTCATTTTTTCCTAAAACTGAAGCGACAATAAACGGGTCTGGGGATTTATCACGACCAGTGAGCGCAAAACGCACCGGATGAAGCAACTCCCCTCTTGTTTCTAATTGTTCAGCGACCAACATCAAAGCGCTTTTAATATTTTCAATATCAAAATTCTCTTCTGTTAAATCTGACAATACCTTGATTGCGAGTTCTAAACTTTTTTTGGTTTTTTCGACATTACTATTTTTAAAAATAAGTTTGGCTTTGTCGTATTTGGGAGCATGGAGAAAAAAATCAAACTCCCCTGCCCCGACCATGCTCTCCACATCACCCCATTTATTTATCCGCTCAAAAATAAGAGACACTAATTTTTTATTCTGTAATTTTTCCGGCAAGCGCGCTAAAATATTTTTCTCAATCTCCTCACTTGAAAGTTTCTTAATATATTCTTTATTGAACCATTCAAGTTTTTCTTCATTAAAAATAGCTGGACTCTTTTGGACACGCGAAAGATCAAAACTTTGCACAAGTTCGTCATGGCTAAATATTTCTTGCTCTCCGCCCGGATTCCAGCCAACAAAAGCAATCCCGTTTAAAATGGCTTCGGGTAAATAACCTTGAGTTTGGTATGCAGATATAGGTAAAGCGCCTCGACGCTTGGAGAGTTTGAGTTTGTCCGAACCTAGCACAAGTGGCAAATGCGCGTATATCGGTGTCGGCGCGCCGATAGCTCTCTGTATGAGTATCTGACGTGGAGTATTAGAGACATGGTCCTCTCCACGAATTACATGCGTGACACCCTCTTCAAAATCGTCCACCACAACTGCTAAATGAAAAAGCGGTTCGCTTAAATTCTTGGCAAGCACAAAATCTCCTAAATCTTTTGTATTCATCGTCACTTCTCCTTTTATAACGTCAGTAAAAGTTACATCTATGTTTGGATTTTTGAAACGCACGATTTCCTTGATAACCTCCGTTCCGTCTTTTGCTTCTTCATTTGAAATGTATGCGCTTCCCTCTTTAATCATTTTCTCAAGAAAAAATTTATGACGAGCTACATTTTTCGATTGACGATAAAGCTCGTCATATCCGAGCCCGAGCCATTTTAGACTCTCTATTATATTTTCTTCAAATTCTTTCTTAGAGCGTTCCTTGTCCGTGTCTTCAATACGCAAAATAAACCTGCCACCATTTTTCTTGGCATGCAAATACGAGAAAATCGCCGTCCTATAGGCGCCCAAGTGCAAAAACCCCGTCGGCGAAGGCGCGAATCTGGTCACAATTTTTACTTGTTTTTCCTCACTCACTCCCCTATTTTAACATTTTTAGTTCAACTTTTAGACTTGACAAGAGTTAGTAAAAGTAGTATTCTTTTAAAAAAATAAGAACAAATGAAAAAAACTGAAAACGATATTCTTCTTGAATACGAGGAGAATGTTGGACTGCTCATTAAAAATCATGAGGAATACCTAAAAGCTCTGGGGCTTACCCAAAAAGATATGGAGAGAAAAATTGTAGGTCGTAGTAAAAAGAGCCGCCGATTTATTTTCAACAAACCTCTAAAAAATTGGCATTTTACTGGTATAATTCATGTAAGTGTTGGAGATATTGATTTTTTCCTTTTTGCTAAATATCTACCCCACATAAACGACGCTAACCATGCTGGCCGAGATTATTACTTGATTGCAGCTGCTAGCAATGGTTTTAATCCTGTAGGAACCAGAGTTTTAGAAGAAGGAGAAAATTATGTGGGTGTTCTGAATGGTAAAATGCACGGCATTTTACTCAAACAACTTGAGTCAATTCGTCAGTAAAAAACAAGATCATCGATAAAGAGTCTCATAAACTAAACACCCATGAGACTCTTTTTTATTTTTCATGCCCGAGGGCGATATTGACGATTTCGCGAGCGATTTTCATGGCTGCGTCGGGTTTGTGAAATGCCTTGGCGTTTTGCGCCATTTGCTCGTAATGTTTTTTATCCTCCATAATTCGTTCTATCTCTGAATTTAAGATATTTGCAGTCATATTCATCTCTTCTATCACACTGCAAGCGCCGGCGCGAGCATAAGCAAAAGCGTTTTTCTCGGAATGGTTTGCATTGGAATTGGTAAAAGGCACTAAAATTGACGGAATACCCCAACAGGCTATTTCAAATAAAGTTGAACCAGAGCGAGAAATTATTAAGCTCGCCACCCCCGAAGCCATCTTGATAGAAAGCGGATTTAAGTAAGACACCGGCATATATCTGGTTTTATTTTTGTCTCCCGCAAGCACTACGCTCACCCGCCCTTCCACTCCTTTGAAATTTTTAATTCCGGTCTGATGAATTATTTGATATTTTTTAAGTAAAATTGGCAAAGCATCTATCAGAGTCTGATTTATCAATTCTGCGCCTTGAGAACCTCCTAAAATTAAAATAACCGGGGCGTCCGATTCTAATTTAAAATGATCCAGCGCTTTGTCTCGCGGAGCGGGAGTAATTATTTGACTTCGGATGGGTTGACCTGTCCAAGCGACTTTTCCTGTCGGAAAATATTCCGCGGCTTCTTTGAATGACACCGCTATCCTTTTAGCGAATTTTCCCGCCCAAGCGTTCACTCTGCCAGGAGTGGAGTCGGATTCGTGGATAATTACAGGGATACGGAGGAGTTTAGCGGCAAAAATCGTAGTAAAACTCGCATACCCACCCTTGCCAAAAACAACATCCGGATAAATTGAAAACAATTTATAAAAAGCGCCAATAACACCAAAAAAAACTTTGAACATGTCAAAGAAATTTTTCACGGAAAAATAAGTTCGCATTTTGCCGGCGCTTACTTCTTCATAAATCAAACTATTTTCAAATAGCATCTCCTTGTCATACGGGTCGTTAGACATAAAGTAGAGCTTGGCCCCCACTATATTTTCGTGGTCTATCACTTCGTTGACCTTCTCCGCTACTGCAATAATCGGATAGAAATGTCCACCTGTTCCTCCTCCTGTAAAAACTATTTTCATACTATTTACTTTATAACTTTATGAACTTTATAACTTTATGAACTCTTCCCTTGATGTTTTGATACTTGAAGCACAATCCCTATCGCTACAAGATAAATCATGAGCGATGTCCCGCCGTGACTCATAAAAGGCAGTGGCACGCCGGTAAGCGGAAAGACTCCTGCAACCGAAGCGATATGCATAAATGCTTGCGCTCCGATTAGTATAACAATTCCAAAGACCAAAAGTCTACTGAATAAATCGGGGGCTCTACTAGAAATACGAAACCCGCGGAAAATAAAAAACAAATATAAAATTACTATACCTGTGGCTCCTAAAAAACCCAGCTCCTCGCCAACCACAGCGAAAATAGAATCCCCTTGGGCTTCCGGTAAATAAGTGAACTTCTGCACGCTTTGACCGTATCCTCTACCGAAAATTCCACCAGAACCTAACGCAATCAATGACTGCCGAATCTGGTAGGAAGAGCTTTGCGCATTCTGGGTTGGGTCAATAAAAGTTTTCACTCTCTCTTTCAAATACGGCTTGGCAAAAACCAATACCCCAAAAAGAATGCTCAAGATAATAAGCGAACCAAAGAGATATTTCACCGGAACGCCAGAGACGAACAACATTGCAATCCCTACTATACAAATCAAAATCAAACTTTTTGTATCAGGTTGTTTTAAGAGAATAAGGGCAATAATCGCAAACATGCCTAAAAAAGGCAAAATACCCCATCTTATGTCTTCTACTTTATTTTTTATGAAAGAAAGCCAAGCGGCAAAGTAAATAACAAATCCAAATTTTAGCGCCTCCACTGGTTGAAAAGATACTCCACCAAAATTTAGCCATCTCTCTGCTCCCCCATGAGAAAGACCCAAAGAAGGAATAAACACCGCAAGAGTGAGCAAAATTCCTCCCAAAAAAATAAGGAGAGAGTATTTGCGCCAAAATTTATAATTTATTCGAGAAGCAATATACATAAACAAAAGACCTAAGCCGAGCCCCAAGACCAGTTGGTTAAAAAGCACCGAATAAAAAATCTCTTTATTCTTATCCAAAATACCCAGTGAAGCCGAAATAAACATCGCTACTCCGGTGAAAACCAAAATAAGCACCGTGGTCAAGAAAAACTTATCAACCTTTTTCTGTTTTGTTCTCATTAGCTTGTGACTGCGAGAATAACTCCAATAATCGCAAATATGACTCCAAAAATCCAATATCGCATCGTCACTTTTGCAGATGACCAACCAATCGCTTCAAAATGGTGATGGAGTGGGGCAAGTTTAAAAACTTTTTTGCCTCGCCGTGCTCTAGAAGTCATTTGAATAATATCGGAGAGGGTAGTGACGACCAGAGGCATAGCAATGACAGGCAAGATTAAAACTGTATCCGTCAAAAATGCGAGTGTTGCTAGGGTTACTGTAAGTCCTATCATTCCGGTCTCCCCCATATAAAATCGCGCCGGCGGAATATTGAACCATAAAAATGCGAGGGTTGCCCCGGTCAAAACTCCCGAGAAAGTCGCGATGTCTATCTGGTTGTTCGCATAAGCGATAACGGTGTAAGCGCCAAAAATAGAAGCAAGCACCCCGCCAGAGAGCCCGTCAATACCGTCTATCACGCTCCCCGAGAAAGTAGCTAGCGCCACTATTATAAAAAAAGGGATGATTAAAATTCCTAAAGTCAAATCTCCGCCGAAAGGCACGTGGATGGAGGTCATTCCCAACTTGTAAAAAAACCAACATCCAATCAAAAGCGCGATAAAAGAGACCAAAAACGCTTTCCATTTACGCCAGCTTTTATCATCGCGCGCAAAACTACCCTTGCCGTAAATCTGAATCAAGTCATCCCAAAGACCCAAGATAGAACCTAAAATTAAAGTAAAAAACGGAATCAGGGTTTGATTGCGACTTAAAAAATTCATTTTTTCGGTTCCTAGAGAGGGAAATAAAACAGAAATGAAATAAAACAAAGCAATTACCAAGAGTACTGAAACCCAAATTATTATTCCGCCCACACGCGGAGTCTTTAGTTCTTGCTCTTCGTTATGAATTTTTTGAAAGTCAACTGCCGCGTCGTTCCCGCTCCGAGAATAACGTTTCCACATCTTGTATTTATAGAAAAAATGCGTGGCAATCGGAGTTAGAGTCAGCCCCAGAAAAAAAGCTAAGGTTGTCGGCACAAAAATTTTTATTAAATCCAAAAACATAGCTGTATTTTAGCCCTTTTTGAGAGTAATTACAACTTGCTTACTAATTTTAGTATTCTATCGTAAATGGAAACGAGATAGATGCGTCATGCTCGGGAAGACCGGAAGCATTGCTTCTGTGAAGCACCAATGTTGCAGGACCGATGTAAGACTCCGGAACTTTTAGGTCTCCCCTAAATGGCACAAAGTCCTCGGTCATCCATTCACTTTGCGCTTCGGCATACCAACTCGCTAAGACATTGCCGTCCTTATCTAAGACTTCTATCGGAAATGTCGCCTCAAAATACCACATACCCCGCGCTTCCCCTATTACTGAAAATTCTTTGCCGGTAACCGCGTCCGGGAAGGGCAATTCTACTTTTATCATGTCATCTGTAGCATTTACATAGATGATTTTAGATACTGATTCTTCGGGTGCGCCCACCTCTTTGGGCACCAAAACATTATAAGCCACAATCGCAACTAGTATTAAAATAATAAACCAAATTATTTTTTTCATTCTTTTATTATACTAAATAACCGGACATATTGCTCCAGTTAGGGGGCTGTATTTTGTGGTAGCTGTGCAACCCACAGTGGAGACTCCAGCAGTCCCCATCAAAGCCAAGCGAGATACCGGACCGAATACTCCATCTCCGATAAGGCCTTTGCTTATTTGGAAAGCAATGAGCGCAGACTTGGTAATTGGACCAAAACTTCCATCTGCATTTACTCCTAGAGCAATTTGCATTGCTTCCACATCATCTCCTTGCATGCCGAGTCTGAGCGTTCGAGTTATACCTCCGACTTCCGCCACTTTATTTTTTAACGCTTCGGTTATAAGAGATGGCAGAGCAATATTAAGTGTTTGAGCTAAAAGAAAATCACTTCTGTATTTAGTTATTACAAAATCTATAAGTTCTTCTTTTTTGTCATCATCATTAATTTCATCCAGCGCTTGTTCCAAACCAGAAATTTTATTTTTCAGCGGAAAAATACGGGTGAGTCGAGGTAGCGGATCTATCGGGTCACCATCATCATTGTGGAGCTCATAGTGTAGATGTGGCAAAGTGTATTGCGCATTACCGGTATTCCCCACATAGCCGATGATCTCTCCCACTTTCAGCACATCGCCTTCATCAATATCTGCAAACTCACTCAAGTGTAGATACGCCATACTCTCGCCTCCCGGATTGGCAGTATAGACATAGAGCCCAGCAGAATCGCCTTTCCCTATACGCGTCACCACGGCCTCGGTGGGGCTCGCTACCGGCGCACCCTTGGGCGCCATAATGTCCAAACCTTCATGGGTTCTACCACCTTCAGCACCTCGTGGATCTCCAAAGTTGGGATAAAGATTAAGCGGTGTAATACCAAAGAGTATAGGCACCGGAAGTTCTATCACCCTATCATTATCAAGATCGTTTATTTTACTCCGCAGTGAGCTGGTTCGATGTCGAGCAAAAGCCGTATCAGGCGAAACAACTGCAATATTAAACATCAGAATTAAAATAAATACACTAATCTTTAAAACTATACTTTTCATGCTCTAAGTATAACAACATATGAGAGATTAATACATATTAAAAAGATGCGTGAGTAAATATATATGTTAAAATACTTACTATGGAAAACAACAAACATTTAACGCGTCAGGAAAAAGTAAGGCGTAAGAAAAACGCTATTCGAAGTTTGAAAGCTAAAATGAATGCAAGGAGAACGAGAACAGAGAAATTCGCCGATTGGCTTACAAATTCTTTCGGTACTACTTTTTTCCTTGTTTGCAATTTTGTTCTTTTTTTGGTTTGGATTATTTTAAATACAAACGTAATATCCAATGTTAAACCTTTTGACCCGTTCCCCTTCAGTTTTCTAACTATGGTAGTTTCTCTTGAGGCAATATTTCTTTCAGTCATCGTGCTCATATCGCAAAATCGCGAAAATAAAATAAATGAATTGCGAGAAGAAATTGAACTTTATATCAACACCTACACCGAAAGCGAAATTACGAAATTAATTTATCTGCAAACTCTGCTCCTTCAAAAAAACGGCATTGATGTTTCGGCCGACAAAGAAGTCCAAGCCATGCTCAAAGACTTGGAGAGCGACGAGATAGAAAAAGAACTGGAAAAACAATTGTTTTAATTCTTTTTAAATCGCGCCTTCGGATTTCAAAAGACGCATCTTGGCATTTGTCCCGCCTCGATTGTAGTCCCCTATTTTGCCGTCCGAGCGGATGACTCGGTGGCATGGCACATCTTTGTGAAAATTTGTCCTCATAATATTGCCCACCGCCCGCGACGCTCCCGCACTTCCCGCCTTACGCGCGACTTCCTTGTAAGTAAGCATTTTACCTTTTGGAATTTTCTTAACCACTTCCAAAACTTTTTCGGTAAATGTTTTCATTTATTCTTTTGGTTTGAAATCATTATGCAAGCCGTCGGTGCAGTCACATTCCACGAGGGCGTGGTTGTGATTGGCGCAATCAGGCGCTTGGCAGACGCCGGGGTTTTTTGAGACTCCCCTGCAACCGCCTAGGCAGATATAATGTTTTTCTTTTGTTTCTTCCATAGAGCTATTTTAACACAAATTAAATATTTTTTAAAATCAAATAAATAAAAAACACTATACTACTTACAACTCTGCTATCGCAAGATTATAAGTAAAATTTATTCTTTCTTTTTTAAATCAAGGCACACGGAATTCAAGCAATAATGCTTGCCGGTTTTGGCTTCTCTGTCATCAAATAAATGGCCTAAGTGGGAGCCACAATTGGCGCATACTACTTCTGTGCGCTCCATACCCATAGATGAATCAGGTAAAAATTTTACAGCATTTGGCAGAGCTTCATCAAAAGACGGCCAACCGACAAGCCCCGGAGTGGAGGTATCAAATTTCGCACCTGAAGAGAAAAGTGGATTCCCGCAAACTTTGCAATTGTAAGTGCCTTTCGCTGTTTCCTTGTAATATTTCCCCGAAAATGGCGCTTCTGTCCCCTTCTTACGAAGCACTTCATATTCCTCCGTTGTTAATTTATTTTTTATTTCCTCTTCGGTCATAAATAGATAATAGCATTTCTTATTTTTTAACTTGAGGTCAAATTACCATAATCTAAACTACGCATCCATCCGTTGAAGTTCTAAACACAGTGGACGAATCGTAGGTAATGTTATTTAAATCAGAGAAACGAGCTCCTCCGTCTTTTACCTCTCCATACCCTCTCACAAAACTATTCCCTTCTTTTTTAAATATAACTTGCATAATAGAATTTGTTCCTTCTGATTGGAAAGAATAATCTCCCAAGAGAATCCCATCCTTGTAAGTACCCACAAATGTGCCACTCGAGCTATCTTTTTCAAAATTCTTAAATAGAAGTGTTCCCTTAAACGTCTCACCTACTTGCGATAAAATCGTAAGCGTATAAACATCTTTCCCAAGTGTAGCTACATAACAGCCCGTGATTGAATCTTCCATTACCACAGGAATCACCGGAACAGGAATATTCCTACTTGGAATTGGAAAAGTTGTTTTTACTTTATTGGCGTAGATAAAAGCAATTATTATTACTAAAACTATAACTGCGATAATTACCTTTAGATTGTTTTTCATAATTTTACTATAGCACAACTAGCTTAAAAGCTTACTATTAGCTAGCGATAACGAATCAATAATTTTCATAACTATATTTTACTTCAAATACGAATCAAAATAAATAGCGTGGCAGGTGTAGCCACCAGGGTTTTTGATTAAGTAGTCTTGATGATATTCTTCGGCTTTGTAAAATTTTGTAAAGGGTTCAAGAGTTGTCACCACAGGGCCCTTCCAGCGCCCCGACTCATTCACAATTTTTACAAAATCTTCTGCTTCTTTTTTCTCTTCAACGCTCTGATAAAAAATCGCTGAGCGATATGAAGTGCCTATGTCGTTGCCTTGTCTGTTTTTGGTGGTTGGGTTATGAATTTGAAAAAAGAAATCTAAAAGATTTTTATAACTCGTCAGTGCTGGATCGTAAACAACCTCGAGCGCCTCCGCATGCCCTTCGTGGTTTTCATATGTCGGATTCTCCCGAGACCCTCCAGTATAGCCCGCTTCCGTATCTACCACACCATTTTGTTTGCGCATCAAGTCCTCCAAGCCCCAAAAGCACCCTCCGGCAAAATAAGCTTTTTTATAATTATTTTCCATAAATTAATTTATCCTTTACTCTTGTCGTCTGCGGTAATCGTCATATTCTTCTTTTTCTCTTTCTTCTTCCTCTGGAGTTTTCTTTATTCTTTGGCGATGTTCTTCGCGACTTTGTAACTCTGCTAATTCTTTTGCTTTTTTTTCTTCTGCTTTTTCGCGAATTCTAGCTAAGGCTTCTATCTCCTCTTTTCTCCTCTCTTCTTCTTCCTGATAGTGTTCTTCGTAGTAAGTCATGCTTTTTTTACATCACTTCGATTATTTATACCAATCAAGCAACAGAACTTCTATGGCAGGGTTTCTTTCGTTTACAAGTGACTTGAACTTTGCCACGTCAGAAAGCCCATTCGGTCCGCGATAGTGATATGGAATTACAATTTTCGGAATAAACTCTAGAACCACGCTGGAGGCTGTTTCTATGTCCATAGTGTAAGGCAAGTTCATCGGGATAAAAGCTATATCAATATCTTCAAGCGCGCGCATCTCTGGAATATCCGCTGTATCGCCTGCGATGTAAACGCGCACTCCGCCTCCTTCCACCAAGTAACCATTGCCTCGGCCACGGGTGTGATAAGCGTCTAGAGATTCCGGCAAATTGTACATCGGGATAGCTTCAATTGTAAAACCCCGGTCAACACTGACTTGTCCATTTTTTAGCACTTCAGTTTTTTCCAAAATCGCTCCTTCGAGCTTTTCTGCCACTGCTTCCGGCGCGATTAATTTTGTATTTTCGCCGACAAGAGTTGAGAGAGTCTCCAAATTAAAATGGTCGCCGTGAATATCAGAGAGTAAAATAATGTCGGGTGGTGGGGAACTAGCATATAAACTCGCCTCCCCCACAGGGTCATTGTAAATAGTCACACCACCCCAATTCATCACAAAGCTCGCATGTTCCACCGTAGTAATGACGGGAAGAATAGTGTTTTTTGTTTGATTCTGGTCTTCTTTGTTTTTCATAGAAAATATTATATAAACTGCGACTAATATAATCAAAACAACTAGAATTTTCTTCATATTTTATAAATTAATTTCATTAACAATCTTTTTTCTGCGCAGAGCTGGGAGACTAGGACTCGAACCTAGATACCAAGGACCAAAACCTTGTGTCCTACCGTTAGACGATCTCCCAGCTCTGCGCAGAATTTATTTTAATTGCGACAATACAGCTCATTTTCGCTTAAAAATAGCTTTATTGCAAGTGAACTTTTTTTATTTCTCCTCCAAAATTTTTATTAGCGCGAGTTCGAGTGGGAGCTCGGAGATAAAAGCGTTGTCTATGTTTGCATATGCTTCAAGTAAGATTGCTAAGGATTTTGAACGAAGCATTCCGGCTTTGTCTTGCCCCACAGTTTCTTTTAAGAACACCAAATCATCCTCGCTCAAGTCGTTATTCATTTCCTCTTCTAACTTCGGCGCATAGCGGAGAATTATCGCCATTCGGAATTTTAAAATTATGAGTTTCAAGAAAAGTTTCATATCCAAGTTCTCCGCGCTTGCTTCCCCTACTATTTTCAATCCTCTTTCCAAATCTTTGTGCGCTATGGCAGTGATAAAATTATTCACCAAAGTCGTCTTGGGCGCGCCGGTTATTTTTTCTACGTCCCCTTTTTGAACTTTTTTTCCTTTGGTAAAGTTTAGAACTTTCTGAAGCACTCCGAGCGCATCCCGAAATGAGCCATCAGCCAAAACCGCCAAAAGCTCTGATGTGCCTTTCTCTAATTCAAAGCCTTCCTTTTTTGCAACATCTTCAACTATATCTTTCAGAAACTTTTCATTCCCTTTCTTGAAAATAAAAACCTGACAGCGCGAAATGATAGTCTCTGGCACTTTGTGAAATTCGGTAGTCGCCATGATAAATATTACATGCTTTGGTGGCTCTTCCAGAGTCTTCAGTAGCGCGCCCCAAGCGTCTTTGGAGAGCATATGCACTTCATCAATAATGTAAACTTTATATTTTGAATCAAAAGGTAGCACTCGCACCCCATCGCGAAGTTCCCTGATGTCATCAATACCGCGGTTGGAAGCGGCATCTATCTCATACATGTCGTTTGCCGACACGCCTATCTCTTTAGCAAATATGCGCGCTACCGAGGTCTTGCCTGTGCCTCGGGAACCCACAAAAAGGTAAGCGTGGGAGACTTTGTGTTCTCGGACAGAGCTCTCAAGCACAGAGACGATATGCTCTTGCCCCAAAACCTCAGCAAAGGTTTGCGGTCGGTATTTACGATATAAAGCTAATTCATGCATGAGGCTAGTATAACAAAAAAGATAAATAAAAAAAGCCCTGCGAGTTTCAAACCCGCAGGAATTTCGTAATACTAATTCATCCCAATTCAATTTAAAATGAATTGATTTTTTTCTGGTAAAAAATAGAGAGCAGTATTGTCACTACTCTTTATTCTCCTTGCAGTCCAAAACTTGTCTTGAGGATTAATCTCGTACATTATAGAAGCTGTCCAGTCGCCAGATATTTTAGGATATCTAATTCTTATCGGGATTGGTGATAAAGGGGCTAGATCGGGTTCTGGGCAACGATAAATTGAGAGCCACATACCGTACACTCTCACTAAAGAAACCACAAACACCCTTTTTTCATTAGGAGTAAGATTTTCATTGTCAGGTAAAAATATACAAGCAGATGGAGTACAACTTTGCTTTACCCATTTAAAATTAAAATTATCTAAAGCAACGACTCCAACAGCAAGCAAAATATTGTTCCCTTCTTCTTGTAAGATAAACTGAGTCTCATTTTGTACTAATATACTTTTTAAAAAGTAATCAATGGACTCTGGCGTAATTCTTTCTCTATGAATGTTCATATTTTTCGTTTTTATCAGTGAACAAATAAGACCTATTATCAAGTACTAATTTAATACCTAACTAGAAACTTGTCAACAATATTCCTTACTTCTTTTGCATTCTCGGCTCCCATTAGTTTCATCCGAAGCTCTTTAGCGCCGTTGAAACCATTCACGTATGCCTTGTAATGCTTTTTCATAATGGCGAAGTTTTTTCCGCCAGCTGGCGGATTACCGAGCATACTCTCAAAAAGTTTGGTATGTTCTACCATCACACCCAATTTCTCTTGCGTAGAAACAGGAAGTTCTTGAGAAAAGCCTTGGGAGGAGTGACGACGACGGACAGAGAAAATTTTCAGTAGAAAATTTTCGTGCTTTTTAAGAGAAGCTTCCTGTTTCGTAGCAAACAGCTCTTGCCCTTCGCTTTCGCTCAGGACGTTTTTGTGATTAAAGAGCCACGGGTTCCCAAAAATTGCCCGCCCTAGCATCACTCCATCGCAACCATACTCTTCGCACTTTCTCCTGCCGTCGTCTAAATCCAGCACATCTCCATTGCCTATGATTAGCGTATTTGGCGCCACCCGATCGCGAATTTTCAGAATTTCGGGCATAAGTTCCCAATGCGCCGGCACATCCGACATTTCTTTACGCGTACGCAAGTGTATCGTGAGCGCAGACAAGTCTTCTTTTAGTATTTCTTTTATAAAATCAAAATCAACTTTGTTGTAACCAAGACGAGTTTTTACAGACACCGGCATCCGCCAGCCGGCGGACTCACCGCCTTCCTTGGCAGAACGGATAATTTCCCGTGCTAGTTTAGGGTCCTTGGTACAATACGCTCCGGCTTTTTGTTTTTCAACTTTTTTATCCGGACAACCCATATTTATATCTATGCCGTCAAAACCAAGCTCTCTAATTAATTTTGAGGCCTCGCGAATGTTATCCCCATTCCCGCCAAATATTTGCGCCACGATTGGACGTTCCTCTTGCCCAAACTTAAAATCAATCAGTAATTTCTCTCTGGCCTTCGGGTGCGCCAAGCCGTCCGCAGAAACAAACTCTGTCCAAAAAACATCAGGTTTGCCGTACTTGGCGATAATAGTCCTAAAAGCGCAATCGGTGACATCCGCCATTGGCGCTAAACAGAAAATAGGTTTATGAAGTTTTTGCCAAAAATTTTGCATTAAATAATGAAGCTAATATGTGTTTTAGAAAACATTGCGCAGGCGGGTAGCCAAGCATAGCAATCCGCCAGCTGGCGGATATGCGTGTTTTATAAAATACATATTAGCGGAACCTGTATAACTGCATACAATATAAATTCGTCATTCGACAAAAATAATAATAAATTCTCATTTTCTGTCTCATTTGAATTTATAATATACCCTATTGTCAAAACGCAAATCAATGTATTCAAGCTTTTCTCTTTTTTCTTTTAGTTCGGTTTTGAATGGGTCAGCATCTACGGATGCTTGTAAATTCTCGGCAAGTTTTACTAAATCATCTCCTTTGTTAAAAATAATCCGGGGCGCGCTCGGGGGCAAAATATTTGAGGATAGATAAATTTCTATCTCGCCTTTTACCTTGCCGTTTTCTTTGACTAAAAGCGAAGAGGGTTTGATATCCAAGCTTATGATGTTTTCCATAAAATGCGTCATTGCTGAAAAATAATCCGGCAAATAACGCGAACCAGTAGGATCTTCTGAAACTCCCTTATCTGTTATCCCAAAAAATTTTAGATAAACATCATTTGAAAAATACGGCGCTTCGTCGAAAATGTATCCGCTCTCATCCATAAAATAGCACTTGGTTTCTTCCGGCTTTACTCCGAGAGAGGGTAGTGTCTCCCCGCACCAAGTATAGAGACCCACCCGTTCACCTACAGAGATTTCTAGAACTCCATCTTTTTTTAAATTTAAATTTATATCTTTGAGTCTTGTATGTTGCTCGCCGAGTAGAAGTGCAATCCTCCCTTTCGGATAAAGTGTAAAATTAGTTTTCGGTAAAAACCATAAGTAAAAACCTGTGAGCTCCCCTTCCGCAACTTTTTTAATATCATCTGTTTCCACTATCTTATTGCCGACAACTTCAATATTTGCAATATTTAATTTTGGAATGCGAGATAAAAAACAAAGCCCTACAAAAACAACTATGAGTCCAGCTAAAAAAAACGCGAGTTTTATTTTTAAAACCCTTCTCTTTTTCTTTTTTATTTCGAGTAAGCGCGGAGAACTTAAAACATCTCGTTTTTTCATGGGATTAGTTTAATTTACTTTATAAATTCTTTTCCTCCCATGTAAGACCTCAAAATTTCCGGAATTTTAATGCTCCCGTCGGCTTGCTGATAGTTCTCCATAATGGCTATAAGTGTGCGCCCCATAGCGCAGATAGTCGCATCGTTCATGTGCACTAATTCCACTTTTCCATCTAATCTTTTGACTTTAGTATTCAAACGCCTAGGCTGAAAACTTGCAATTAAATCCGAAGTGTGTGTCTCGCGGTAAGCATTTTGTCCCGGCATCCAAGTATTAATATCTATCTGCCGATAATCGGGCTTGCCCATATCTCCGGTGCAAATCATCATAACTTCGTAAGAAAGACCAAGCGCTTGTAAAAAATATTCTTGAATCGCTATTAAAAATTCTTGTTCTTGCAGTGAATTCTCGGGTAAACAGAAAGTTTCCAATTCGAGTTTTTCAAACTGATGCACGCGTAGTATCCCTTTGGTGTCTTTGCCGTAAGTCCCCGCTTCCCGACGAAAAGCCGGTGAGTAACCCACATAACGCACCGGCATTTTTGCTTCATCAAAAATATGGTTCATATGCATCGGGCCCAAGGTATGCTCGGCGCTACCGACGAGATATATGTCATCGCTTGGGATATAATATTTATCTTCAGTCGGATATAATCTCGCCATCTTGAGATAAACATTTGGCTTGACCATAAAAGGCGGGATAACCGGAACAAAAGGCTTGGGGCTCACATTCAAATTTTTATCCTTAATTATTTTTTCTAGAGTTTCTTTATCGGTAAGAATTCCTAAAAGGAAATTAATGAGCGCAAACTGCATTAGCACGAGATCGCCTTTTAAATATGTAAATCTGGCGCCGGCAACTTCGGCGGCAGTTTCTTTGTCTATAATTCCGAGATTTTTTCCTAAGTCTTCATGGTCTTTCGGTTCAAAATCAAATTTTGGTTTTTCTCCCCATTGTCTGATTACAACATTTTCAGATTCATCTTTACCTTCCGGAGTATCTGGTGAAGGAATATTTGGCACTAAGAGCATCAATTTTTGCCAATTTTCCATCACGGCCTTCAATTTTTCTTCGCGCGCCTTGATGTCTTCTTTAACCAGACGCATCTCTTCTATTAACTGCATTTTATGCGCGCCATCTTGATCGCGAGAAATGTCGTTGGAAACTCTATTTATTTCACCTCGCAAGTCTTCTACTTCCTTGAGCATTTTCAAGCGCTCGTCGTCGAGCGTGAGGAGTTTGTCTAAATCAATCTCCACCCGCTTTTTCTTGGCGCCCGAGGCAACAATGTCTTTATTTTCTCTGATAAATTTGATATCTAACATCTTCCTATTATATACAAAATTGATATAATTGTAAAAATGAAGCTAGAGAAATTACCAAAAGAAAAGTTCCCGAAAGCTCTGCTTGAAATTCCGCAACCGCCGGAAGATTTATGGATTATAGGAGACTTGCCACCCGAGAATTTAATTCCGCTTTGCGTCGTCGGTTCACGCAAGTTTACTTCTTACGGCAAGGAATGTTGCGAGAAATTAATAGCTGGGCTAAAGGGTTACCCTATAATTATCGTTTCCGGTTTTGCTATGGGTATAGACACCATTGCTCACAAATCTGCCATGAAAGCGGGGCTCAAGACTATCGCCTTCCCCGGTTCTGGACTTTCTAGTGAGGCAATTTTTCCAAAAGTAAATGTGAATTTAATAAAAGAAGTGGTGGAGGGTAGCGGATGTTTGATTTCAGAGTTTGAGCCGGATTTCAAAGCAACCCAGTGGTGTTTTCCCTTACGCAATCGCTTGATGGCTGGATTTTCCCGCGCGGTGCTCATCATTGAAGGTGAAGAAAAATCAGGGACCATGATTACCGCCCGACTAGCCACAGAATACAATCGCGATGTCCTCGCCGTGCCGGGTTCTATTTTTAATGGAACTTCCAAGGGCACGAATAAATTAATTCGTCTAGGCGCCACACCGATAACTAAATCCGAAGATATTTTAGAAGCGCTAGGATTTGAAATTCCAAAAGATGAAGAAAAGCAAGCGAAGTTATTTCTAGACCTCTCACCCGAAGAGAAAAAAATAGTGGAGCTTCTGCGTGAACCCATGCCTCGGGATGAACTCATTCGCGCGCTAAAAATGCCTACTCCGCAAGCAAACGCGCTTCTTTCCATAATGGAGATAAAGGAATTGGTGAAAGAAGAATTGGGTGAAATGCGGTTGTATTGAAAATACAAAACATTTCAAAATATTTGTCAATCTTTTCTTTGCTAGGGAAAAGTATGCTAAAATCAAAGCATTAAAAATAATTTTTAAATCAAAGTATGCATAACACAAAATCAAAGTTGGAGTACATTTGGTTAGATGGTTATAAGCCCACTCAGAGCTTGCGCTCTAAAACTAAAATTGTGGAAAATTTTAGTGGAAAATTAAAAGATTGTGAAAATTGGTCCTTTGATGGGTCCTCCACCCGCCAAGCACCCGGAGGATCATCAGACTGCATTTTGAAACCCGTTTTTGTTTGCCCCGACCCAGCCCGTAAGGCGGGTTTTTTAGTTATGTGCGAAGTCCTGAACGCCGACGGCACAGCGCATGAGAGTAATGGCCGAGCGACGATAGAAGATGATGACAATGATTTTTGGTTTGGTTTTGAGCAAGAATATTTTCTTTGGGATACAAAAATAAATAAACCGCTTGGTTTCCCTCCTGAAGGTTTCCCTCCTCCGCAAGGGCAATACTATTGTTCGGTGGGCGCTTCTAATGCATATGGCAGAAATATAATTGAAGAGCATTTGGACATTTGTCTGGAGGCGGGATTAAATGTAGAAGGCATCAACGCAGAAGTCGCCACTGGTCAATGGGAATTTCAAGTTTTTGCTAAAGGCGCAAAGAACGCTGGAGACCAAACTTGGATAGTGCGTTATCTCTTGGAGCGTGTGGGAGAAAAATATGGCGTGGCAATTAATTGGCATTGCAAACCACTCGGTGATGTGGACTGGAATGGTTCGGGTATGCACGCAAACTTTTCAAATTCTCTTATGCGAGGAGCCGGCAACAAAGAAACTTTTGAAGCAATTTGTAAAGCCTTTGTCCCACTTGTGAAAGAGCATATAGAAGTATATGGCGCCGACAACCACCTCCGACTCACCGGCAAACACGAAACTCAATCCATAGACCAATTCTCTTATGGCGTCTCCGACCGAGGAGCATCCATACGAATACCAATCTCTACTGTTGTGCGTGGCTGGAGTGGATATTTGGAAGACCGAAGACCGAATTCCTCTGCCGACCCTTACAAAGTGGCAGGAAGGATAGTCAAAACTGTGAAGACTGTAAAATCGTAGCCTTCTCCCCCTGATTTGCTAAACATTTTGCTTTCGTGTAATACTTGGGTCATGCGATTATTGATTGTGGAGTCACCATCCAAAGCAAAAACTATTGAGAAGTATCTCGAAGGCGCTTTTACCGTGCGCGCATCCGTCGGGCATATTCGTGATTTACCGAAATCAAATAAACAAGCGATAGATATAGAAGGAGGATTCATTCCGCATTATGAAATCTCAAAAGGAAAAGAAAAAGTCGTGCATGAACTCCAAGGGCTCGCAGAAAAAGCTACAGAGATACTTCTCGCTACCGACCCCGACCGTGAAGGCGAAGCTATAGCTTGGCACATAGAAGAACTGTTGAAAAAAGATTTTAAGGTAAAAGCGCCGATTCAAAGAGTTGCTTTTTATGAGATCACCAAAGAAGCCGTGGAGGAAGCGCTAAGAAATCCGAGAAAAATTGATACTGCCCTAAGGAAAGCCCAAGAAGCGCGCCGAGTATTAGACCGTCTCGTGGGCTACGACCTCTCGGGACTGATTTGGAAAAAAGTGCGTTATGGCTTGTCTGCCGGCCGGGTACAGTCCCCCGCGCTCCGCATCATCATGGAGCGCGAGCGGGAGATCAGGGGCTTTGTTCCGGAGAAATTCTGGCGCCTATTAGGACTTTTTGAAACAATTAAAAAAGAAAAACTTACCCTAGAATGCGCCGAAGAGCCCCGCGATGAAAAATTGGTTAGTAAAATTTTGGAGGTCGGCAAAGCGGGAGAGTGGATTGTGGATAGTGTAAAAGAATCTGAACAAAAGCGCTCTCCTCGCGCGCCTTTCACCACCTCAACCTTGCAACAAACTGCAAGCTCCCGACTCGGCTACTCTCCATCGCGGACTATGCAGATAGCGCAAAAACTTTACGAAGCAGGACACATCACGTATATGCGAACAGATAGCACCACACTCTCTAGCTCTGCTCAAGCGCAAATAATATCTCAAATAAAGAAAAAATATGGCGACAAATATGTGGAGGCCAGAATTTTTAAAACCAAATCCAAAAATGCTCAAGAAGCGCACGAGGCCATCCGCCCGACTCATATAGACAAGATACATGCGGGCACCGAGGACCAACAAAAACTATACCGCCTTATTTGGGAGCGAACAATTGCTTCGCAAATGTCAGATGCAAAATTACTCAAAACTAAAGTGACCGCAAAAATTGTAGGGCATAACGACTTGCCAACATTTGGCGCTGTTGGCTCGCGTCTTCTTTTCCCGGGATGGCTGGAAGCGGATCTCGGCTCTCGAGGAGAAGATGTGGAACTGCCAGAATGTAAGGAAGAAGAAAAATTAAAATTGCTGGAATTAAATAGTGAGGAGAAATTTACCGAACCTCCGGGGCGCTACTCTGAGGCCGGGCTTATTAAAGAACTGGAAACTCGCGGTATCGGTCGGCCTTCTACGTATGCCTCCATTATGCGCACACTCGAGGAACGTGAATATGTGCGAAAAGAAGGACGCACTTTATTCCCGACAGATGTCGGCGAAGTCGTGTCAGATTTTTTGGAAAATAATTTTGCAAAATATATTTCAGACACTTTCACTGCGGAAATGGAAGACGAGCTCGATGAAATTTCCCGCGGAGAGCGCGAATATGAAAAAACTTTGCGCGATTTTTACGTTCCATTTTTAAAAGAAGTAAAATCAAAAGAAAAGTTAGACAAAGCCACGAACTTGGGCGACGCGCCGGAGGGTATCAAATGCCCAAAGTGCGGAGGTAAAATGATAATCAAACTCGCGCGCGCCGGCAAATTTTATTCCTGCGCGAATTATCCTGATTGCGCCGGCGCGCTCATGCTCGACGGCACGGAACTGGAAGGCCCGAAAGAAACTGGTGAAATGTGTCCGCAATGTGGCAAAAAGAAAGGAAAGTCCGGTGGAGGCAAACTCGTCATCCGCGAACGCCGTGACGGCACGGGGACATTCATCTCTTGTTCGCGTTATCCAAAATGTAAATTTATCAAATCCGATGAAGCCGAAGAAGCTAAAAAAAGAACTGGTGTCATCTGCCCTACCTGTAAAGTGGGCGATATATCAGAACGCCGAGGACGCTTTGGAATTTTTTATTCTTGCTCCAATTATCCCAATTGCAAATTCGCCATCAAAGCCAAACCAACGGGCAACATCTGCCCCGAATGCCAATCGCTCATGATGGAAGGTACCAAAACCATCCCGGAGCGATGTAGTAATAAACTTTGTAAAAATCACAACCCGCATAAATTAAATAAGATGCAGTAAAATGAATATTAATGAATATCTACGAATTTTTTAACACAATCGCGGATAAGTTATATCCCTTCGGGGGTCAAATTGCCTACGATGCAAGAATAATAGAATGCCGTATTAACTACGGGTATGAATTTTATTGTAAAGATTTATTCTATTATAGAGAAATTTCACATCTGCTTGGAGCAATTTTAGCGTTTGGTATTTATTTATTGATAAAAAAATATGTTAGTAAAAGATCAGCGGTAATTTCTATTATTTGTTTTACGTTTTACCTATTATTTCAAGAATTATATTTACACCCCAACTTTGGTGGACAACTTCTTTTCAAGAGTTTAACCGATTTAGCAGTTTTTCTTATCCCACTTTGGTTTTCTATTTTTTATGAAATAAAAATAAAAAAAGTTATTTCTCATTTTGTCAGATTGCATAAACTGTTTGTCTCTTTTTTAAAATCAGATGTCGCTTCATTGTGTGGAGGATTAATAGATTTTTCTGTACTTACCCTTGCTGTTTTGGTTTTAAAACTTCCTGTTGAAATATCTATTATCGCTGGAGTGTCTATGGGCGGAATTACTTATTTTACAATTGCTAATTTTTGGGCATTTAAAGACACAAAAAGAAGTTTGGGCGCGGAGAGCTGGCGTTTTTTAATTATTTGGTTTGCTTCACTTGTTTTCAATACTCTAGGCACCACCCTCCTGTATTCCCTAGGCTTGAACATCCTAATCTCTAGAATACTTACCTCCCTTCTAGTTTCTTTATTTTGGAATTTCCCGCTCAACAGATTTTGGGTATTTCCACCTAAATGATTTAATTTGTATAAAAAACTGCGTTAGGTAAGACCTAATGCAGTTATATTGCAATTCTTTATTTTTGCATAGATAATAAAGAATATGGCAGATTATAAAGAAATCATAAAACTGGCGGAGGAGGGGGGCTTGGGTAAAGAAGAGGAGAAACTTATAGAAAAAGCCTGTGAATTTGCCAAACGCGCCCACGAAGGACAGAAAAGAATGAGCGGAGAGCCATATTTTTCTCATTGCTTGGAAACAGCAAAAATACTAGCGCGTCTGGGAATGGATGCAAAAACTATCGCTGCGGGACTTTTGCACGATGTCCTGGAAGATACCAAAATTAAAGAAGAAGAGATGCAAAAAGAATTTGGAGACGATATCGTATTTTTGGTAAACGGGGTTACAAAATTGGGAACTCTAAAATATCGCGGACATGAGCGCCATGTAGAGAGCTTGCGCAAATTCTTCGTGGCCATGGCAAATGACCTACGTGTGGTGATTATAAAATTCGCCGACCGCTTGCATAATTTGCAAACGCTAGAGTTTGTGCCCGAAGAAAAGAGAAAAAGAATTGCGCTTGAATCTATTGAAGTCTACGCTCCGCTTGCCAATCGCCTCGGTATGGGAAAACTCAAAGGCGAAATAGAAAATACTGCTTTCCCTTACGCTTATCCTAAGGAATACGCGGAAGTTGAAGAAATCATTAAAGAGAGAAAAGATGTATATCAAAAACAGCTTATGGAAGTAAAGGAGGTCCTTGAAAAAGAACTAGCGAAAAGCAAAATCAAAACTTCCGAGATGACTTACCGACTCAAAAATAAATACAGTCTGTATAAAAAGCTTTTAAAATACAACATGGATATAGAAAAAATTTACGACATTGTAGCTCTGCGGGTAGTAGTAAATACTGTTGCTCAATGCTACCAAGTGCTCGGAGTTATTCACTCTTTATGGAAACCGATGCCCGGACGAATCAAAGACTATATAGCGCTTCCAAAACCAAACGGTTATCGCTCCCTACACACCACCGTCATCATCGGGGGCGGTGGCATAGCTGAAATCCAAATTCGCACTCGCGATATGCATGCCGAAGCGGCCTACGGTATCGCCGCTCATTTTGCCTATAAAGAACAAGGAGAGAAAAAAGTCAAAGATGATAAAACAAAATTTAAATGGATAGAAGAACTAAAAGAACTCAATTACACACCCGACCAACCAAAAAAATTTCTGGAAAATTTGAAAATGGATTTCTTTAGTGACCGCATCTTCGTCTTTACCCCCAAGGGTGACGTGGTGGACTTGCCTACCGGCTCTTCATCTATTGATTTTGCTTACAACATCCACTCGGACATTGGCGACCATATTTCTGGCGCCAAAATAAACGGCAAGATGTCTCAGATATTTACCGAACTTAAAAATGGCGATATTGTGGAGATAGTGGATAAAAAAGATGCGCATCCCTCCGGCAAATGGCTGGACCACACTAAAAGCTCCGTCGCCAAAAAACACATCCGCTCCTATTTGGAAAAAAATAGTTTGCTGTCTAAACTAAAATCCTACGGCAAGTGGTAAAATCTCATTCTAACATTCTATAGAACATTGGAATGAAAGAATCAATTCTCATATTCTGCAGAATTTGAGAATGGTTTTACAGGCTGAAATTTGAAATGTCGTAGAGTGTGGAATCATCGGAATTGTTTTTCTTTTTTTCCTCTTCGCTTCGGTCATCGAGCATATCCCCTTCTATTTCAGTGAGTGGAGTTTCTTCTGCTGTTTGCTCAATATAGTTCTCAAGCATTTCGCTTGTGGCTTTGGCGCCGACGGCGTTTTGGATTTGCTCTAAAATAGTGCGAAGGTCATCCGTAGAAAAATAATCAATTTTTATCTGCCCGCCCAATTCTTTTCGTTCAATATGCACCCGAGTGCCCAACTTTTCTTGAAAAGCTTCTTCAAGCTCCACTATTTCCGGATCCGGCATGTATTCTTTTTTGCGCACGCGGTCATATGCTATTTTGCGCGCCAGCTTTTCCGCTTCGCGCACGGTCATTTTTTTGTAAATGATTTCTTTAAAAATCACAATTTGCTCTTCGGGATGATCGGCAAGCATGAGCAGTGGCCGAGTATGCCCTTCGGAAATTTTCCCTTCGGAGAGCGCGTTTATAATTTCTTCCGGCAAAGAGAGCAAGCGCAAGGTGTTTGAAATGGATTCTCGGCTTTTACCGATTTTTTTCGCAATTTCGGCGTGAGTAAATTTAAATTCATTCGCCAGTCGAGCAAAAGCGCGAGCTTTGTCCACGGCATTCAAGTCTTCTCGCTGTAAATTCTCCAGTATCGCAAGCTCAAGCTTCATGAGCGCCGTATCCCCCACGCGGATAATCACAGGCACCTGTGAGACTCCGGCAATTTTTGCGGCGCGCAGTCGACGTTCACCGGCAATGAGTTCATATTCAGTGACTAGCCCGCCGTCGTCTTTCACAATCTCAACTCGAGAGACAGTCAGTGGCTGAAGGATGCCATATTGATGCACGGAATCCGCAAGCTCGGACATCCGCGCTTCATCAAAGTCCCGCCGTGGTTGGTAAGGGTTGGGTTTGATTTTATCGGTATCAATCCAGAAAATTGAATTGGAATATAAGTTAGACATTGTTCTATTTTAGCATAAAAAAAATTTTGTTTCAAAAATTGATTCTTATTGAAAATTAGGTTAATATTCTGTTAGTTGCCCCGATCGCCTGCTCGTAATATTCGCAACGGCGATTCCTTGCAGGATTGGGGCAAAAGCAAAGTAGTTTGCTTTTGCCGGAGTGGCGGAATTGGTAGACGCGCACGACTCAAAATCGTGTCTCGTAAGGGGTGAGAGTTCGATTCTCTCCTCCGGCACAAAGGAATAAAATAAACATGAATAAAAAAACAAGTAAAAAAGAAATTTCGCGTGGCTCCATTGATTTTGAGGTGCAAGGCGGTAAAAAGCTCTCAGGCACGATAAAAACTAACTTTTCTAAAAACGGTTCGGTGGGGCTCCTGTGCGCATCACTTGTGAACCGTGGCACAACTACGCTTCACGGTATCGCCCGCATTGAAGAAGTTTACAGAGTGATAGAAATTCTCCAGAGTATTGGTGTAGAAGTAAAATGGATTGCGCAAAATACGCTTACTATCAAACCTCCAAAAAAATTTAACATCCGCGGTATCGCTCGCGAGAGCGCCATCAAAACCCGCTCCATCATCATGCTCATGGGTCCTTTGATACATTTTCTGCCTTCGTTCTATCTCCCCCACGCTTCCGGATGCAACTTGGGTAAACGCACCATCGCCGCGCATATGTATGCTTTTGATAATTTGGGAATTAAAATAAAAACAACCAATGTCAATTATCAACTTACGCAAAAAAAACTAAAACCAGCCGATATTGTGATGTATGAGGCCGGAGATACAGCTTGTGAAAATGTTTTGACGGCTGCCTCGCTGATCCCCGGCAAAACTACGATAAATTTCGCCAGCGCCAACTATATGGTGCAGGAAGTTTGTTTTTTCTTGGAGAGTCTCGGGGTGAAAATCGACGGTGTTGGAACTTGCAATCTGACTGTGCACGGAGTTTCGGAAATTAATAAAGATGTGGAATATTACAATAGCGAAGACCCAATAGAGAGCATGATGTTCATCTCGGCTGCGATAATTACTAAATCAAATCTCAAAATAACCAGAATACCGATAGACTTTCTGGCGCTTGAACTTGAAAAACTGCGAAGGATGAATTTAAAATACAAAATCTTAAAACGATACTATTCGTATAACGGTCGCACAAAATTGGTGGATTTGGAAATATTTCAGAGCTCGCTTGTCGCCTTGGAAGATAAAATCCATTCCAACCCCTACCCTGGTATCAATATAGACAATCTCCCTTTCTTTGTGCCCATCGCCACTCAAGCCAAGGGGCAAACAATGGTTCACGATTGGGTTTACGAAAACCGCGCAATTTATTTTACAGAACTCAATCGCCTCGGCGCAAATGTAACCCTCGCCGACCCGCATAGAGTTTATATCACCGGCGTCACGCCACTGAAGCCTGCCCAAGTAGTCTGTCCACCGGCGCTTCGCCCGGCAATGGTAATCTTGATAGCCATGTTGGGCGCTCCCGGCACTTCAATACTCCGCAACGTGTATATGATCAGTCGCGGTTATGAAGAAATAGCTGAACGTCTAAACTCTATCGGCGCGGATATAAAAATAATTCAGGGCTAATGAGAAAAGGTAAAGTAATTGTTATAGTTGGCACTACCGCCACAGGTAAAAGTGATTTAGGGGTGAAAATAGCTAAAAAATTAAATCCGCCATCCGCCCTTTCTGGCGGAGGCGGAGAGATAATCTCCGCAGATTCAAGACAAGTTTACAAAGGACTTGATATTGGCACCGGAAAAATCACAAAGGAAGAGATGAAAAGTGTGTCACATCATTTGCTTGATGTAATAAACCCTAAGAAAAAGTTTACAGTCTTTGATTACCAGAAAAAAGCAATCTCCGCCATGGCGGAGATTGCAAAAAAAGGCAAAGTTCCGATTATTGTTGGCGGGACAGGGTTTTATATAGACGCAGTTACCAAGGGTGTAGTGTTACCCAAAGTTCCACCAAATCACACCCTCCGGAGAAAACTTGTTAAAAACTCTGCTATCGCATTGTTTTTAACACTAAAGAAAATTGACCCTGCTCGCGCTAAAAATATTGACCCACACAATAAAATCCGTCTTATTCGCGCCATTGAAATTGCCAAAGCCCTCGGCAAAGTCCCCCACTTGGCGGTGAAACCGCCAAGTTACAGGTTTATTAAAATAGGTCTTGTTTTACCGCCTGATGTTCTAAAAAAGAAAGTTGAAAAAAGAGTTAAAAAAATGTTTACTGACGGTTTGCTTGATGAAATAAAAAAACTAAAACGTTCCGGAGTAAGCGAAAAAAGATTGCGTGAATTTGGTTTTGAATACAATAATCCGACACCAGAGAGCGTTATCACTAATACTCTAAAATATGCCAAACGCCAGGCGACATGGTTTAAACGCGACCCTGAAATAAAATGGTTTACCCCGAGCGGAGCCGAGGGGTTTGGAAGAAAGGATTATAAAAAAATTATTTCTTTTTTAGAAAAAGAGGTATCAAAGAAACCAAAACTACACCAATAATAAAGTAATGCGCGTAGTCAATAACTCCCGGCATTATTTTACCCAAAAAATAACCGAGTAGAGTCATAATATTTGCCCAAAGAAAAGAGCCGAATAGATTCCACTTTAAGAAAGAGTTATAGTTCATCTTCGCAATACCAGCTACAATCGGTACAAAAGTGCGCACAATCGGTACAAAACGCGAAATTAACATTGTAATTTTTCCATGTTTTTTGAAAAATATTCCCGCTTTTTCTATATGTTCAGTTTTTAAGATACTTTTGAGAATTCTATAATGTCTCAACTTTTCAATATAAACTCCGATATGATACCCCACCACGGAACCGAAAAAGGTGGAGAAAAAAATGACCGGAATAATAAGTGAAATGGAAATAAGATCTGCCGAAGCTAAAATCCCGGCAGTAAATAAAAGTGAGTCTCCCGGAAGCGCAAAAAATATTCCGGATTCTAGAAATACTATTATCCCGACTCCTAAATAACCATAAGTGGCAATCAAGCTCGGAATATCAAAAATTTCTAGCATGCGGGTGGTGAGGGAATCGGACCCCCGACATCGGTTTTGGAGACCGAAGTTATGCCACTTAACTAACCACCCATATCCCGGCCAAGTCGCCGAAGCGATACAGAGCCGGGAAACGGAAATGCAAAATTAAAAAATAATGCACTTCCTAAAGGACACACCCGAGGGTATGCCCAATAAAAAGAACAAGCAACAAATGAATGTTGCGGGTTAATTATAACATCTAGTAGTAAATTTAGAAATTATCCCGAAACAAGAATACTTAAAAGGAATTCTGACGGGATTTTATTTCTTAGCTTCCTTGTGTTTAGTCTGTTTTCGACACCATTTACAGTACTTTTTAAGCTCTATTTTTTCAACAACAAGCTTCTTGTTCTTGGAAGACCAGTAATTGATGCGTTTGCAGGTAGAGCAAGCTAGTTTTATAAGTCGTTCTTGGGACATGGTCTATATACTAATATAAATAAGGGTAAAAAGCAAATGAGTTAATTCTTTACTATTTTTGGCAAAAGAGGATTCAACCGCGCAACTACTTCATAATTTATACTCTCGATTCGTTCTGCCATTTCTTCAATTGGAATCTCCGCCCCTCCTTGCCTGCCTATTATCACTACTTCGTCTTCGGTCTTGACACCTTTCACATGGTCAATATTTACTACAAACATATTCATCATAGTCCGACCTAAAATTTTACACCTTTTTCCTTTGATTAAAACAAAACCGTTATTGGAAAGCCTGCGACTGACACCGTCCGAATATCCTTGAGGAATCACCGCCACGCGCATTTTCTTCCTAGTAATAAAGGTCAACCCATAACCCACCGTGTAGCCTTTGGGCAATTCTTTTACTTGCGCCACTTTAGTTTTCCAAGATAAAACAGGTTTGAGCACGATACGCCTCCCGAAACGCTTCTTCATATGTTTTGACGGCCACAAACCATAAAGTCCTAGACCAATCCGCACGATGTCATGCGGACGAGCATCTTTCCCGCTGTATGGCGCGATTTCATGCGCCAGAGTGCCGGAAGTAGCCGAGAGATGCGTTTTCAAATTTTTGAAGCCGAATTTTTCAGCCAAAGCTCGTAGAGCGTTGTGATACTCCGCTACCTGCTTTTTGGCATGCGTAATTCCTCCCTTATCCTCAATATTTGCAAAGTGAGCGTACAAACCGATGAGTTTTACGTTTTGACATTTTTTTACCTCTTTAAAAATATCTTCCCATTTGTCTTTCAAGAAACCCTCGCGTCCAAAAAGCGCGTCGATCGGCAAATGAATCCTCTGGACTATCCCAAGTTCTCCGGAAATTTTATTTATATTCCTTAGCGCTTGCTGATTGAAAACCGAAAGAATTGGTTTTAGTTTTAAAGCTCTGCGGATGTCCCCTTTCTGCACATACCCGAGCACCAATATCGGCTTTTTAGTAATCTGCCTTACTCTCTCTAATTCTTCAACTGAATTTATTTGAAAATAATCAGCATAAGGATTTAAAATCCGAACTACTTCTTCTATCCCGTGCCCATAAGCATTACTTTTTACCACCGCCGAAATCTTCATCCCTTTTGGCAAAAGCTTTCTGAAAGAAAGAAAATTATGAACCAAGTTCTTTTTGGAAATTTCTATGTAACCAAGTGGTAATTTATTTTGCTTCATTTTTTTCTTTCTTTTGATTTTCTAGCCAACTCCTAAAATTTTCAATATCTTTCTTTGAACCTAGAATGTGAATTTGATTGGATTCAAATACAACATATTGTTCTTCTGTGCCGTAATTTTTATCAACTCCAATTACACTATCATATATATCTTTGTAATTTTTTGGCAACCTAATATACTCATCATTTATTTCCTGACTGTCGTATTTATGAACCAAAGGATTTTTTGTATTTATAACAACTGCATAAACATGCCATCCATCACTATAAAATTCTGCATCTTTATATTCTGGAGAGAAGTAATAACCTCTACCTAGAGTACTTCCACCAATACCATCAGTTCTTTCTATGAATTCATCTGAAAAACTATCAAATCTTTCCTCTGCTTCTGTGTTACTACCATGGTATAAAATGGCTTTCACTTTACTTTCAGGAAAAATTGTCCCTAGATATTTTACATATTCTTCTATAGTACCAATTTGTTCAAGCTCTGGGTTCAATTTAAAAACCTCTTTGATATTTTCTATTTGGTCGGCAAAAGAATTCTCTTTTTTATTAGAGCTATCTGGGGTTGGATTAAATCTTGGTTTTGGGTCAGGCATATAATTGATATTCTATCATTCGTAGCCCTTTTACCGCAATCTTTTCAACAACCCCCAGCATTAGTGTGCGACCGCTTACTAATGCTATAATAAAAGCGTGAAGAAAAATACAAACCATAAAGGACCTAGGATGGGGACGGTAAAGAAAAAGGTACTTATTCTTTTACAAGCAGGTTTAGCTTTGGGTTTAACTCCGTCTCCCAGAAAACAATGGTGGATACTAAAACAAATACCTAAAGAGTTGGAAAAAATAGATCGTCAATCTTTACAAAGAGCAATCAGTTCCCTATATACTTCCCGCCTTGTAGATATGAAACACTCCAAAGACGGCTCTACTACTATGACACTAAGTAATAAAGGGAAACAATACATTCTTAAATTTGATTTAGAAAAACTAAAAATACAAAAACAGCTGAAATGGGACAAAAAATGGAGGGTTGTTATGTTTGATATTCCAGAAACAAAAAAGAGGTTGCGAGAAGCTTTACGTTTTCATTTTAAAGAAATAGGCTTAATCGAACTTCAAAAATCAGTATTAGTAAATCCATATCCATGCGAAAAAGAAATAGAATTTATTCTAGAATTTTACAACGCAAGAAAGTACGTGCGATTTGTCGTTGCTGAAGAAATAGATATCAGCTTACACCTCATGACAAAATTCAGTCTTAAATAAAACCTTAAACAACCTAAACAGCATTAATTTGCGACCGCTGACTAATGCTGGATAAAGAATCTATTTTTCTTTTCTTAATTTCTTTTCTTTTTCAAATCTATCTATTGCAAGGTTAATTAAAATATCTAAAAGTTTAGTTTGTGGGATACCAGCCTGCGCCCAGAGCTTGGGATACATAGAAATGTTTGTAAAGCCCGGAATAGTGTTTATTTCATTCACATATACTTCCCTACGCTTGGTCAAAAACATATCCACCCGCCCCATCCCTGCACATTCTAGAGCCTTGTAAGCCTTTACTGCGGTCTCGCGAAGTTTTTGTAAAATATTTTTTGAAAGATTCTTGGCTGGGATCTCTATAATGGCGCCATCTTCATCTATGTATTTTGCGTCATAGGAATAAAATTCGGCATTTAGCACAACTTCCCCGATGCCGGAAGCAATGGGTTCGTCGTTACCTAAAACCGCGCACTCAAGTTCGCGCCCAACTATCGCTTCTTCAATAAGAATTTTGGAGTCGTATAAAAAAGCTTCCGCTAAGAATTTTTTCCAATCTTTTTTGCTTTTTATTTTATTTATGCCAACCGATGAACCCAAATTCGCCGGCTTTACAAACATCGGGAGCCCTAGAGTTTTTTTCGCTTTTTCAAAAGTTAATTTTTCTCCATTTTTGAGCGCTATGCACTTGGCATTTTTGATTCCCGCTTCCGTAAGTAATCTTTTCATTACGTCTTTGTCCATCCCCACTGCCGAACCGAGCACTCCCGCTCCTACAAAAGGAATTCCAGCCAATTTGAATAGTCCTTGGATAGAACCATCCTCCCCATAAGGACCATGTAAAACCGGAAAAACAACATCTACATTTCCATGTTTTTTTTTACTTTTTACATCAGTTAGAGAACCAGAACTTTGAATAGTTAGCGCAACTTCTTTTTTTGAATCGTAAAGCTTTATAAGTTTAGGATTATCACTATTTAATAAATAATTTGAGACACTACCCAAAATCCATTTGCCTTCTTTGCTTATTCCTATTGGAATTACTTCATATTTTTTCTTATCTAAAGCATTTATAACATTTCTAGCGGATAGTAAGGATATCTCATGCTCTGCTGATTTACCTCCAAACAAAACTCCAATTTTTAGTTTCTTTTTCATCCCGTTATAAATTTTCACAAATTAATATCATCATAATATATCCCGTATTTTAGATTTCTAACGGGATTCATCTTGGTATTAGTATTGCATTTTTAAAGTCTTTTGGCATCTTGGTTAAGTTCTTGTAGCTGTTTCGAGTTATAAGCACCATATCTTCAATCCTGACCCCTCCAAAACCCTTTATATAGAGCCCTGGCTCGATAGTCATCACAGTGCCTACTGGTAGAATATCGGGGCTTTTGGGCTTAAAATTGGGCCATTCGTGGATAACTGTGCCTACCCCGTGCCCTAGGCCATGCTTGAAGTTACTATTATGTTTTTTTGCCAAAAACTTTCTAGCTGAAGCATCGATAATTTTCGCCCTTTTCTCCCCTGCCGCAATTTTTGCCATTGCGAGCTCCATCGCGCGCAAGACGTCTTTGTAAATTTTCTCCTGTCTTTTATTGGGCTTGCCCCAGAAAAATGTGCGAGTCATGTCGGAGCAATAGTGATTCACTGTGGTCCCGAAATCAAGCATGATGATATCGCCTTTTTTTAATTTAGCTTGCTTATTCTTTTGGGGCTCATGATGAATATTTGCAGAATTTTTACCAAAAGCCACAATTGGCGAAAAAGATAGAACCGGCGCTCCATATTTTACAAAAGATTTTTTAATAAAATTTTGAACTTCTATTTCACTAATGCCGTTTTTTAAAATGGCTAAGGTGTCTTTCAAAACTTTCTCAGCAATTCTCTGGGCACGGATTATATTTGCAAGTTCCTTCTTGCTTTTTGGAGCGCGGACTTCGTGCAATAATTTAGTTTTAAGACTTGCCATGGATTCAATAATAACATAAGATTGTGAATATGGTTAAGAGTATAATTAATGAAAAAAATATAAAAAAAGCGGACGTGGTGTTTCTCTCCGCGCCGTATGAAAAAACAGTTTCTTCGCACAAGGGCACAGCAAACGGCCCTAAAGCTGTGATTGACTGCCTAGATACCCAAATAGAATTTTGGGATAGGAAATTGAAATTAAATGTGAATGATTATTTGAAATCAGCTCATAAAAATTTATCTAAAATAAAAAACTTACCCCCTCAAAAAGCTTCAGAAGTGATTCAGAAAAATTATAGCGAACTATTAAAAAATGATAAATTTGTTTTCTTGCTCGGTGGTGAACATTCTGTATGCATCGGAGCATTCGAAGCACTCAGTAAAAAATACAAAACAAAAGATGTGACTATCCTTCAAATTGATGCGCATTGTGATTTGCGTGATGATGACAGTGACTATAGTAAAAAACCTACAAAATATGCGCATTCGGCAGTAATGCGTAGAGCAAGTGAAATGGGATTTCCGATAGTCCAAGTCGGTGTCCGCACTTATCACGAGAGCGAATACAAATATTTCAGCAATAAGAAAAATAATGTAAAAGTTTTTGAATGGGGACACCCAGCCAAAAAACCAGAAATCGCAGAGATTTTAAAATCCATCAAGACTAAAAATATTTATATAACGATAGACGTGGATGGCTTTGATCCATCTGTAATGCCCGGCACCGGCACCCCAGTCCCCGGCGGACTCAAGTGGAATTATGGGATGAAACTCTTAGAGCAAGCTATTTCAAAATTTAACCTCGTCGGCGCTGACATCGTAGAAGTCTCTCCGCAAAAAGACACCCCGATCACCGAATACTCCTCCGCCCAACTCGCGTATTCTATGCTAACAACTAAGTTTAGGAAAAAATTCAAATAAAAAACAAGCCCCACTAAAAAGTAGGGCTTGAAATTGCAAAATCCTTGTTTTCTATTTTTATAGCTTTACCAGAGAAGGCAGAGCTAACTTACCTGCTTCAAGTTCCTTTACCATTGCAGAAGAATACCAAGTAGAAATACCCTCCTTCTGCTTAACGTAAAACCTCCCCTCTTTGATATCTTCGAGGAAAAGATCGTTACGAAGTAGTAAAATATACTGACCTGCTACAGTTTTCCCATTCATAAGCAAAACGTGACAAAAGCTTTCAGAAGGTTCAAAAGACGTGGCTTTGCAATTGATCAATTTGAATTTTTGGTTATTGCTCAAATCCTCAAATCTGTACAATTTGCCTTCTTTCTCGATCATTGCAGAATAAATAACTGACGCTGGAAATGATCCCATCATAAATGCTAAGCCAATAAGTAATAAATCTGAGAGGCCTAAATAATAGCCAAAGAGCACTAGCCCTATGGCAAAAATTACCTGACCTACAAGCCAAAATGGAAAAGTTCTTTTCATAACCTTGGTTTTTTTGATTGTTGAAAAAATGCTTTTTACAAAAGACAATACCAAAAAGAACTATAGCATACTAGTTTACAAATTTAAATATTTTTATACCCCCTCTTTTTTGAGTTCTTCGATGAGTTCGCGGGATTTGCGAGAGATTTTGGTAGGCATTTTGATGTTGAGTTTAATGAGAAGGTCCCCTCTTTTACCCTTGCCTACCGGTACACCCTTGCCTTTGACACGTAGAATTTCGTTGATGCCGACGCCTTCTGGAATCGTCACTTTTATTTTTCCATCTAGAGTCTCTATCGGATACTCGGTGCCCAAAAGCGCATCAGAGAGTTTCAAATTCAAATTCATCACGAGGTCATGTCCATCGCGCTTGAATGTAGCATGCGGAACGACGTTTATCTTTATGTAAAGATCGCCCGAAGTGCCTTTGGCAACTGCTTCGCCCATAGAGGACATTCGCACCATTTCACCGTTTCGGATGCCCGCTGGAATTGCAAGTGAAATTTCTTCTTCCTTACGGAGGACTCCTTTGCCGTGGCACTTTTCACATTTTTCTTTTGGCACTTCGCCCGAGCCGAGACACGTCTCGCAAACTTTGGTGCTTGAAATCGTGCCTAAAATCGTGCGCTTGGCTTCGCGGATTTGCCCTTGACCATTACAAGTCTTGCAAGACTCCATCTTGGTATCCGCTTTCGCTCCACTGCCTTTGCAAGTCTCACAGCTGGAAGTTTTGGTAATCAAAATTTTTCTGTTTACGCCAAAAATACTTTCTGAAAATGAAATATGTATTTCAGTAGAAATATCTCGGCCTCTCCTCGCTTGCGTTCGTCCCCCTCCCATACCTCCACCAAAAAAGTCAGAGAAAATATCATTTAAGTTTCCGAAATCAAATTCTTGCCCGCCGTTCTGAAATCCACTAAAATCAAATCCGCCAAAACCCCTCGGGTCGCCATAGCCTCCGGCGGAGGCGCCGCCCATATTCTCAAAACCCGAACCAAATTGGTCATATTTTGCTCGCTTGTCATCGTCAGAAAGTGTTTGGTAGGCCTCGTTCACTTCTTTGAATTTCTTCTCGTCGCCTTCTTTTTTGTCAGGGTGATATTTGTGCGCCAGCTTATAAAACGCCTTCTTTATTTCGTCTTTGGTAGCACCTTTCTCCACACCCAATACATTGTAATAGTCTTTTGACATATGAGTATTATAGCACCCCGTAGTAGATTTTCAAAGTGCCCTAAATAGTTTAGGGTGTGCTTTGCACACTTTGAAAATTCACTATCGGGGTAGCAAATTTTTTAATACACTTCTTGTTGGTAGCACTTCTCACAATAGATTATTTCTTTGCGCTCCGGCGCATATGAAGTTTTAAAGTTCAGTTGACATTTTCCTTTATGACTATCGTGATTTTCTTTTTCACACATACAATCCCTCGTCCAAAGTTTTCTAAGAGGTCTCAAATCAAAACGTCTTTTGTAACGGCAATTCGGACATTTTCTTGGAATAGGTATCTTCTCTCGTCTATAAAAAAGAAGTTCATTTTCTGTTAGATTGTAATTTTTTGAACAAACACTGCAAGTAAAAATTTCTTTTAGATAACCATCTGGTACATCTTCTATTTTGTCTGTAATATCTGTCGAAGAAATAGTCTCTTTACCTAAAGTCCCTGGAACATTTTCTTCCCAGTGCCAGCCTTTTTTTAATGTTTCTTCTTTAGACATCGGAGCATACAAACTGCCTTGTGTTTCGTTGTAGTAAACCGGCGCAATTGCTGGTGGAAAAAATTCTCCGTATTCTCCCGTCTTCTTCATATGTTCAACAATCCTATCTTTCAAGATATTAAAATCCTCCTTAGAATACTTTTTATTAAAAATCATATACTCTCCTTTTTTAATACTTACACAGCCAAAAAGATTCTGGCTATTTTGACAAGTATCTCCATATATTACATTCATATTGTCATAACAAAGGTGACAAAACTGACAATTTGAAACTCGCGTGCATCCCTGCATTTCATAACAAAGCTCCACGTTGTATCCCACATGGTAAATATCCATGCTGTTTTTGTTTTCAATTCCTCCATAAATGTATTTGGAATCTTCACATTTATTTACTTCAAAAGAGTCCTTTACATTTTTACAGTCATACATCAAGTTACCCACAGAATTTATGTTTCTTTCACTTATTACATATCGATGGATAGAGTTTTTTAAAAGCATCTTTTGATATTCTAAAAGCAACTCTTCTCTTGTTTTAAAAGAAGAGAAATCTACAGATTTTATTTTTTCTAAATATTCTTCTCTAGTATATTGTTTGTTTCTGAAAACGTAGCTTTTATTTCGCAAATTTGAAGACATAAAGCATTCGTTGCACCCGTGACAATCGTAAGTATAAAAACAAGTGGAACAATCTTTTAAGAACATTCCGTACTGACATTGATAGGAAGTCCTTGAATCTAAAACTTCATATAGACGTTCCCCTTTTTCTGCAATAAAACTAGAATCCATACATTCACGTGATTTCATCACCCAAGTGCTATACATAATATTTTCATTACCAAAACAAGAGAAAGAGAGGTAAACATTTTTGTTATCTCCCGAATGATTGGTGTATTCCGAATTCACACTATTCTTATTTAGAAGCGCCATTCGTGGCACATCATGTTGAAGCTCGGCAAATTGTTCAAAGAAAGATCTTGAAAAATCAAAATCTCGGCCGTAAGTCTCCCTATCCCAATCATCTCCCCACCAGCAAATGTTGCAATATACTTTATAAGGCTTATTAGGGGAATAAATAGTAACAGTGCTTTTTTTGCATAAATCGCAGTTTCTTCGATAAAGTGTTCTCTCATTTCTCCAAGCATACCTACGAAGTTGTCGGCACTCAAAACACCAAGTCGGCGGAGGAACCTTGATTTTTTCATAGAATGAAAAATCGTCGGGTTCGATAGTGAACGAAGCTTTACAATTCTGACACACCACAGTTGTTGATTGATACTCCATATTTTTAACATCCTTACAAACTCCAGTTTGTTGGGGTATTATATTAATACACCTTCTGTCTCGACGCCCTGGTCGGGATCCCGACTTAAACGTCGGGGCTGATAATCAAAATTAATATACCTCATTTTGATAACACTTTTCGCAGTATACTATCTCTGGTCGGTCAGGAGCAAAGGTTGTCTCAAATTCTTCTTTACATCTTGCCCCGCCTTGGCGTGGGTTGCCTTCATGATTATTATGCCCTTCCTTATCACACATGCAAACCCTGTGCCAGAGTTTAAAAGGATTGCGCCTGGAGACCCTATCAACATAACGGCAATAAAAACATTTTCTCGGAATCGGAATTTTCATTTTTTTATAAAAAATTAACTCGTTTGGGACAATTTTATAATTCCTTTTGCAAGAAACGCAAGCTAGCACTTCGTTTAAAATTTCGTCGCTGACGTCATTGATAGAGTCCGGAATATCCCCCGCCTTAAGAGTTTTCTTGCCTTCCGTTTTTTGCTGGTTGTCTTGCCAGCCATACCCTTTCTTTTTAGCTTCTTCTCTTGTAAGTGGCACAAGCTCCGGCGCATATGATTCGTTGTAGCCGAAAGGAGAAAGTTCTATCGGAAAAAATTCTCCATACTTATACACCAAACCCATCTTGTCTACATAAGGCGCACTATTCATCTGCTCGATAATTTTAGGCACGAGTTCTTCGTATTCTTCTTTAGAATATTGTTTGTTGAAAATACAATAGTTCGCATTCCGAAGCCCGACACAACCGAAACAATGCTTGCAGTTGTGGCAATGCTGGCAATACCTAACGTCCTGACTTTTGACCGAGAAAACTCCGAAAAAGTTAAGTTGGGAGTGGTCTGCCACCACAGTATCATAAGACTCCGATAATTCTCCGGACATAGTCACATCTAGCGAATCTTTATTGTCAGATCCGAAATCACAATATCTGCAATTTTCGGATTTCTTAAGAACGAAACAGTTTTTTGAATTTTTGGAAAAAGAAATAATATCTCCTGTGCAATTAAGAGACCTGAATATTTGTGAATAGCGCCTAAAAAATTTTGAAAGAAACTCGTCAAATTCTTTCTTAGCTTTTTCTACTCCGGAATAAGTGTCAAGTCTGTAACTTTCCAGAATTTTTTCATATTCCTCTTTCCCATATTTTTTATTCTTAAAATAATATTTTTTACTGCGAAGACCGAAACACATAAAGCAATTTTGGCAGTCTCGGCAATCAGAAATAAACTGCGAATCTATACACGAAAGGCAAATTTGCGAATATTTTTGCTGATATGACCTTGAGCAAAGATTACATTCATATAGCCACTCACTGGAAGATCTGATATTTATGCAATCCATCATGTACTTACCCGCAAGAATAAAAAAACTATACATAATATTTTCAGTATGCCAACCTGAAAAACACATGTAGCAATTTTTTGCAAACCACCAATCTTGGGTATATTCACAGTTTATGCTTGCAATACCATCATCATTCACTATCGCCATCTGGGGAACTTTTTGTAAAAGTTCTCGAAATTGGGTAAAGAATGGTTTAGAGAAATCATAATCCACTGCGTAGCTCTTTGGGTCCCATCCGTCGCTCCACCAGCATTTATTACAATAAACGGTAAGACCTGAGTCTGGAGAATAAAGCGAAATTACAGATTTATCGCAAAGTTCACATTTGCGAGAGTAAAGCGACATATTGTTCCGCCAAGCCCAACGCCGAGCCCTCCGGCAATCTGGACAAAAAGTCGGTGGAGGTAATGACATCTTTTTAAAAAAACCAAAATCATCCGGCTCTATAGTAAACGAAGCCTTACAATTTTGACACACCACTTTTTGTTCTTTATGTTCCATACTTTTACAATTTCCTGCCCCGTATGAAGCTTCGCTTTCGTTCGGGGTGGCAATTCTTAGTTTCCATATTAATTAAATTCTCCTTGATAGCATTCTACACAATACACTATTTTTGGGTCATTTGGAGAATACGGAGTGTAAATCGGTTTATTACACTTATTGCAATCCCTGTGATAAAGCCTTGGAATTGTCATTCTTGCAAACCTTCTATTTTCACGGCATTTGGGACATTCATGAGGAATGGGTAAATCCATTTTTCTTAACAACCCTAACTCTCCCTTAACAATTCTAAACGAACGGGCGCAATTCTCACATTCAATTATTTCATCCAATATAGAATCTGTGGTTTCTTTTATGGTGTCAGGTAATTCGTTTGATTTTAATGTAAAACTAGTTGTTGGATTTTCGTAATCATCCCAATCGCAACCCAAAGAAAGCACTTGTTCTTTTGTTTTCGGAAAAAATCGCATAGCATTAGATCTATTGTAAGGAAACAAACTCATCTCCAAAGGGAAAAATTCTCCGTATTTATAAACCCTACCCTTAGAGTCAATATAAGGGTTCTTCTCCATGTCTTCAACAATTATCTCCCGAAGTTTTTCATATTCTTCTTTTGTATACTCTTTATTCAAGATACAATATTTTTTTCTTTTTAAGTTTACACAGCCAAAATTATTTTTCCCTCCTATGTCCCAAAAACAATATTCTAGATTTAAAATATCTGTAAAAGAATGATACGCAAATTTAATATTATTTACATTTTCGCCTACACCTACAGATTCGTAGACTAAAGAAGCATTATTACCCCAACCAGAGTAATCCCAACAATCTTTTGCAGGTGGTACAGTTATAAATTGACACCATTTGCAGTTTTCAGCTCCGTTAACTATATAGCACTCTTTAGAATTCTTTGAAGTATAAACATGCTCACCAGTGACATTAAAATTCAAGGAATGGCCATTGTATTCCCGATATGGTTTAGTCAACCAGAAATCATGAGCTCTACTCTCAATCTCTCTCAATGATGACCATGAATCTAACCTTAATTTTTCTACTTGTTTCTCATATTCCTCTTTTGAATATTTGACGTTAAAAATACAGTTCTTTGCTCCACGCAAATTTACGCATCCTATGCAGTCGGTACAACCGTAACAATTGCGTGAAAACCACACATCTACACATGAATCACATTCATCGGAGAAAAAAGTTCTGTAGTTCTTACTAAAGCCTATTGATTCGTAGCAAAGTTCAGATTCAAAACCTCTTATACAATCAGAACTAGATTTTAAAGATTTTAATATTGTAGAATAATACACTTCTTCGCAATAGTCTGCCCAAAAAGTGAGGTAACAATTTTTACTCCAAGCTATGGCGTTAGAATATTCAGAGTTCTTAAGACTAGAGTATTGAGTATCTAAGGGAGCAAAGGGGGTCTTAAGTGACAATTCTTTTAGCTGTTGGAAAAAAGGCTTTTGAGGATTATACTCTTCTCCATACTCTGTTCCATCCCAACTGTCACTCCACCAACATGGCTGGCAATAGACAGTAATGTTTTGTTCGGGAGGATAGATAGACAATGTCTTCTTGTCACACTTGTTGCAATTCCGCCAATAAACATTCCAGGTGTTAATAAAAGACCATCTCCTGATTAGCCGACACTCCGGACACCACGAGGGTGGCGGGACTTTTATTTTTTCATAAAAACCAAAGTCATCCGGCTCGATGGTGAAGTCTTGCTTGCAGTTTTGACATATCGTAGATACTGAGCCTGCCGAATGTATTTTACTTTCTTCTTTATATTCCACTTTAGTCAACTAAAGTTTCTAGAACCTAGAAACTAAGAACTAGAACCTAATTAATCAAATCATCGGCTCGGCCTCTTCCGTTGCTTTGACTTCTCCCTCTACTTCTTCCTCTTTTTCGTCTTCTTCTCCTTTTACCTTTTTGCCTTTCTTTATTATTGCCGCTTTTTCTTCCGCGCTACGAATGATGGTGGCTTCTTCTTCCTCAATCAATTTCTTGGCCGCGTCTTTGGAGATAGTATATTTTCTATGCGAAGCGTCTATAATCTCTTGCCTATATGAAGGATGCGTCGGCGCGAGAACTCGCAAAGTCTCCGCCGAAAACGGGTCATAACTCTCGCCATCTATCGTCATCTTGATATAAATTTCCCCAACCGCGAGGTTAATCATATCTTTCACGTCAAAGAGCGGAGCAAATTCCGGCTTCATTTTAACGGCATCTTCTCCACCCACCCGAAAAGTAATAACGCTTCCACAGTTACCGAGCACCGCTTGATGCACTCGGGGAATAATCTGGCCGACGTATTGATGCGCAATGGTTAAGTTGAGCGCGTATTTTCTGGCTTCCGATAAAATATTTTCAAACGTCTGGGTCACGACGTTTTGAAACTCGTCCACATAGAGATAAAAGTCCACCCGGTCACGCTCGGGAATAGCGGCGCGCTCCATTCCCGCTTGTTTGATTTTGGTTAGAAAAATAGAACCGAGGAATGATGAATTCTCTTCGCCTAAGCGCCCTTTGGAAAGATTAATTAAAATAATTTTCTGCTCATTCATGAGAGAGCTTATGTCAATCTTGTTTTGCTTTTGTCCGAAAATGTTACGAAGCAATGGGTCAGAGAGAAACTGTCCGAGTTTATTTACCAAGGGGATAATAGCGTCCGTATCAAATTTTTCCGACCAGTCCGCGAATTCAATAGCGAAGAATCGCTTCACCATGTCATCCGTAATATACTCCACTACTTTCTGGCGATAATTTCTGTCCGTCAACATGGAAATCATTCCGCGCATGGTCGCATGCGGATAGTCTAGAAGCGCTAAACAAGTGAAACGGAAAACGTGTTCTAGACGAGGCGTCCAATTTGCGCCGAATTGTTTTTGGAAAACTTCTATCAATCCTTGGGTAAGTTGAAACTTAAACATCGGGTCCACATTCTGGAGTGGATTGAAAGATGCTGGGAAATCAATATCTGTCGGGTCTATAATACAAACATCTTCAATACGCTCTTTCGGTATGTAGTCTAGCATCGCTTCTATCACATCTCCGTGCGGGTCTATGAGACACAGTCCATGCCCGTAAGTAATATCTTGGCGGAGCATAAGCTCTAAGAGTTTGGTTTTGCCCACTCCGGACTTGCCGATGATATAGAGATGGCGCCTGCGGTCCACACGCTTGATGCCGAAAATAAATTTCTTTTCTTCAAGTGAAGCGACGTAGTTTGTCCGCCCGATAAAAGAAACCTCTTCGGGTTTTACTTTGCCATAGACTGGAAGCTCCGGCGGAGGCGGACCGTATTTGATTATCTGAACTCGATTCGGCTTTGCCATATAATTTTATTAAGTGTATCATAAAAATATGCGTTTACACAGATTTATCGGCGACTACAATCTGACCAAAAATGAGGTGGGAATTAAAAATCCCGAAAATATCAAGCAAATAAAGGGTGTTTTGCGATTAGGACTTGGTGACCATTTGATACTTTGCGATGGCAAGGGGGCGCAAGGAGAATTTTCTATTACTAAAATTGAAAAAGAAGAAATAATCTGCCGGCTCGAAAAAATTCTACCTGCAAGTGACCCGAAGAAAAAGGTTTCTCTCTATTTAGCAATCTTCAAAAAAGAAAATTTTGAACTCGCGGTCCAAAAAGCGGTGGAATGCGGAGTCACAAACATCATACCTATCATTACCGAGCGTACCGTAAAAACAGGCTTAAACTTTTCTCGCCTAGAGAAAATAATTTTGGAAGCCTCCGAGCAATCCGAGCGTTGCACTTTGCCGACTCTTCAAAAGACTCTCGGTTTTGAAAACGCGCTTGCTTACGGATATGCCTCGGAAGAAAAAATTATTTTTGATCCTAGTAGTAGTCCTTACAGTCCTAAAAAAGATACAAAGGGCGCGAGTATATTTGTGGGTCCCGAAGGCGGATTTACCGAAAGCGAAATTGCGCTCGCGCGGGGCGCCGGCTACAACGTCTCTTCTCTCGGTCCGTTGATACTGCGCGGTGAAACCGCAAGCATCATCGCCACCTACCGCAGTGTCTGGTCTATCTAGTAGCCCATCACAGCATTAACATGCGACCGCTTCTTAATGCTGTAATTTAAAAATTTAAACTTTTTCTTTCAAGAATTTCTGCTCTTGATTCATTTTATAAAAGAAAGATTTTTGGTTGTTCATTAATTTGTAATAGCTTCCCTCTTCTAAGACCTCCCCTTTCTCCACCACTGAAATACTATCAGTATACTTCAACGTTCCTAGACGATGAGCAATGATAAGAAATGTTTTATCCTTGCCATATTCCCCCAACAATTTTTCCATGATTTTACCTTCTGTTTTGGAATCAAGAGAACTGGTAGCTTCATCTAAAATTACAATAGAAGCATTTTTGTAAATAGCTCGTGCTATACCTAAGCGCTGGCGTTCCCCGCCAGAGAGCATATAACCCTTCTCTCCCACTAGAGAGTCAAGACCTTCTGGTAGTTTATCGATAACTTCTTTGAGTTCTGAAATTTCTATTGCTTTTTTTAGCAAATTTGAATCCAACGGACGCATCATTGTTATATTGTCTTCTAGAGATAAATTAAAAAGTTCTGTTTCTTGTAGTACTACCGTGATATTGGTCAGAGTGTCGTTGTGTTCGATTGAGTAATAATCTTTTTCGCCTATTTTAATACTACCAGATTTTAAAGCATATAACCCCAAAATCACCTTGGCTAAAGTGGATTTACCTGAACCAGAAGACCCGGCGATGCCGATTTTAGAATTTCTATTCAAAGTTAGACTGAAGTCCTTCAAACCTTGCTGGCCAGACCGATACTCCATATTTACATTTTTAATTTCTACCTTATCCCAATTTTGGGGAAACTTTTCATTGCCAGTCTTGATAAATTCCGTTTCCTTGAATATCGGCATCATCTGTCCCAATTCTGACCTCAAATCTACTACTTCGGTGTATATTTCACTGATATCCGCAAGATGACTGCCTAGTTTGTTAAAATATGTAAAGAATACTAAAATCATTCCCAGAGTAATAGCTCCAGATAAAAAGGAAAAGCCCGTGAATAAAAGAAAAATACTAAATCCTACCCCGCTGATAACCTGCAAGCATGCCCACTTGAAACTAGTAGCATTTACTTTTTTAATCGATATATCACGGGAAAGAGCCTCTTTGCCTGAGACTCGCTCTCTAGCCTCATGCTCTCTCCCTAAAGCTTTTATGGAAAGCATATTACTCGCACTCTCCACATACGTCCCACCAGCAAATTGATTAAATTTATTGTATTCGTTGCTCAATCTGAAAATTTTTTTACTAAAATAAAATTCTGCAAAAAGAAAAACAAAGGCATAAATAAATATAAAAACCGGATATTTTACATCAAAAAATAAGAAGTAAGCGAAAACTCCAAATATATTAATGGCAATTCTAATGAGTTCTTTGCTTAAAAGCTTGATAGCTCTCCGAAGCGCATCTGCTCCTGTAAAAATCCTTTGTAATTTAGTGCCTGTATTTTCTTTATTGTGCCATTCTAGAGAAAATTCCGTCAGTCTTTCAAAGCCCCAAATTCTGGCTCGGGCACGTGTTGTCTGCCCGATTATGTTCATCATATTCTTGGCTTTCAAACGAATAAAAGAAGCAATTATCCACGTCAGACCAATAAGAATGGAGTAAAAGTAAAAAGAATTCAGAGACTGCCCAAGAGTGTAATTTGTAAAAAAATCTACAATCTTACCTACTATAAAGATAGGAACCAAATCATAGAAAAAAATTACTACCAAAATAAAAAAAGCAACTAAAAACTTTTTTCTGTCATTTTCAAGAAAATACCAAATCGCTTTTGGTACTTCCAACCATGATATATTTTTTCTTTCATTTGTTGTCATTTACTCCAAAACCTTACGCAAGACATCTTCGGGAACTTCTTTGACGTTCGGCGTAAGGTTTGGCGTAGGGTTTGGGATTGAGGTTGGGGTTGGGGTTGGGGTCTCTTCTTTCTTGTCCTTTGAAGCTTTTAGCGAAGGAGGATTGATTGCTTCGGGCGCTTTCTCCATAATCAAACTGCGAAGCGCGCTCATGCGCTCTTCGCTTGCGGAACGGTCATTTTTAGAATTAATTTCTGCAGGCTTTGGAGTCTTTAAGTCGTTTAGTGAAATCGGTTGAGGTGTCGGGATAGTGCTCTTCACCTCTGTAACTTCAGGTTCCCTTTTAGGAGCTGTGAATACTTTATTTTCGGCTAGAGTTTTATTTAAAATATTTTTTAGTCCAGTATTTTCTTCTCTGTTTTCTTGTGGCTTGAAAACTTTTTTAATACCGGGAAATACGCCGTGAGATTTAATTGGAGCAGGTTTATGTTGCGGTGAATTCGTCGGGCGAGAAGCCGGATGAGACAAAACAGATTTTTGGTATTCTTTTGAAATATTAAAATTATGATTCCCTTTCTCTCCATTACTTTTATCAGCAAATTCAATACCCAAATCCGCGAGCGATTGATAATATTTAGACTCATCTTGTTTTGTCTGCCCCGCACTCGTTCTCATGGGTTTTATCTCCCCCGTTTTAATTTTCGCCAGACAATCTTTGCAATACACCGAGCGACCGGGCTCGGGCTTGAATGGCACTTCCGTTTCTTTCCCGCAAGAAGAGCAAGTAGTTTTAAATCTCTCTCCGGTGGGATTAGTATCATTTCCAAGGGACATCCCGCTCCAATCGTTTATCTCGCGTTCCACCTCCTCCCTCGGCCGGCAATAAAGCGCCCGCGAAGAGCGGATAACTTCCTCTTCTATATCCATATTGCCCCCCTTCACCAACTGGGGCATTGTCTTGGCCGAGAATGGACGTGAAGTAACACCGTCTATCATTAATTTTAAATAAATTTTAAAGTTCGGCAGATTCACGATATCTTCCGGGGTAAATTCCGGCTCAAATTCTTTTTCCAAAAATTCCGCGTCGTCCGCCCCCACGCGGAAAATAATCATTGTGCCCACGTTGCCGAAAATTGAATCCCGCACGTTTGACGATTCTTTGGTGACGAGTTGAGCAGTGTATTGGTGCGCCACAGTTAGATTCAAGCGGTACTTGCGAGCTTCGGAGAGAATTGAGGCAAATGCATCAGTTACGAAATTTTGAAACTCGTCTACATACAAATAAAAATCTTTGCGGGTTTCTTCCGGTATGCGCACACGCTCCATGGCAGCTAGTTGAATTTTAGTAATAATCATTCCACCAAGTAATGCTGAGTTGTCTTCCCCGATACGCCCTTTGGAAACGTTGATTAGAAAAATCTTGCCTTCATTCATGATGTCAAAAGCGTTGATGGTGCTCTGCGACTGACCGACGATGTTTCGGATAATGCTCGTGGATAAAAATTGCCCGACTTTGTTTTGAATCGGCGCGATGGCTTCGTTTCGGAATTTATCCTGCCAAGCTTCGTATTCATGCACCCAAAAAGCTTTGATGACAGGGTCTTTGAGGTTCCCAATTATTTTCTGACGGTAGTCCTTATCCACCAGCATACGAGGAATACCGAGAAGTGTCGTCCCCGGAGTATCAAGCAAGGCCAAAATCGCATTGTTTAAAATATATTCCATCCGAGCGCTCCAAGCGTTCGCCCAAATCTTGGTGAAAATTCCCATGAGTCCGGAAGCCACGAGGTGTTTATATTTCGGGTCCACAAGTTCGAGCACATTGAAACCGATATGGTGTTCGGTATCGGCGGGATTGAAATAAACCACATCTTTCACCCGCTCGGGCGGGATAGCCGAGAGTATCGCTTCCACATTTTCCCCGTGCGGGTCTACCATGCACACCCCATCCCCGTTTAGGATGTTTTGGATAATCATATTAAACATGAGCACAGATTTACCAGTTCCGGATTTTCCGAGAATATAAACATGCTGACGCCGGTCTTTGCGCTTGATGCCAAAGAGAGTATTTTTGTCCCGATAAGTAGTGAGGCCTAGATAAGTCAGCTCTTTGTTTTTAGGTATATTCGGTAAATCCATATCCTAGTATTTTACAATAAAATGAGTTCTTTTGCTAACCCTGTCGCTCGCGAGCGACAGGGTTAATACACCTCCTGCCCCGACGCTTTGGTCGGGGTCCCGACACAAATTCACTTTGGCGTCGGGACTGGTATTAATAGACTTCATTTTGATAGCACTTTTCACAATATACTATCTCCGGTCGCTCGGGGGCATAAGAAGTTTCAAACTCCACGTCGCACTTGTCTTTGTGGTTATTATGTTTTTTATCGCACATGCATTGCCTAGAATAAAGTCTGGGAAAATTCACTAATTTAAATCTCTCTTGATGCCGACACTCAAAACATTTTCTAGGTATGGGAAGATTGAATTTTTTAAAAAACTTATATTCATCTTCTATGATTCTATAAACTCGCTTACAAGACTCGCACTCAATTACAACCTTCAAAATGCTTTCATCTATATCCTTTATGTCATCAAGCAAATCTTGAGATTTGTGAGTAGCATTATGTTCAGGTTTTTCTCTTTCAATATATTTATATCCATTCTCTAAGATGACTTCACGTGATAAAGGAAAATAATCTTGTGCCACTGTCTCATTATAACCAAACGGAGAAATTTCGGCTGGGAAATACTCTCCATACTTATATGTCCTACCTTTTTTATCAATATATGGCATATCTTGCATGTGGTTTATTATCTGAGTGCGTAATTTTTCATATTCTTCCTTTGAGTATTGTTTATTAAAAATACAGTAGGAACTCTTACGAAGACCTATACAGCCAAAAATATTATTGCATCCATGACAATTTATAGAATATTCTACATTCAGGCATTCCCAGACTGTTAGATCAAAAAGTTGTCTTGAGCCATCAACTCCGGAATCCATAGATTCATATAATAGTTCAGTATTAGCACCAACTCCATATCCATCATAACTTGTATATAACTTGGCTGCTGAATTCATAATAAATTTAGAATCTTTCATGTTTTCTGCTATATCAAAACAATGATAGCAGTTATTTGCATGTAAAATATTATCACCGGAAACATTTACCGAATTGATAATATTAGCAAACCTTCTTAGGGCCTTTAGACGCAGTGTTTCAAATTTTTCTTTCGCTTTCTGAAAATTCTTAAAGCTACCAATATCCAATTCTTTTAGTTTTTTGCCATACTCCTCTTTTGTTAGTTGTTCATTCCACATGCAATTTGACCTATTTCGCAGATTGGTACAACCGAAACAATTTATACAATTTCTACAATCATAAAGAAAATAAGAACTAGTGCAAGAATCTACATTTTGTGAGAAAAAAGTTTCATAACAATTTGTAGCAGTAATATCTCCATAGCAAAACTGACAATGAGTTGTAGCAAACATGTCCATTGAATCCTTGCAGTAATTGCAACGAGATGCATAATTTATATTTTCACCTTCCCATGACGCTGAAACAAGATAAGAGTTTCTAAATTCGCCAATGTAATTTCCAAAAAAAGTATTAACACACTTACCGATAAAAAGATTTGGATGTGGGACTTTCTCTAAAAGATTTCTAAACTGCATGAAAAATGATTTCGAAAAATCATATTCTTGTGCATATTTTAGTGGATTCCACTTATCACTCCACCAAATATCCCTTTCATATACAATAAACGGAGAATCTTTGGAGAAGCAACTTATTACACTTTGGCCACTCTTAGCGCATTTATTTCTATGTAAAGTTCGCTCATTCCGCCAAGCCATTCGTCTCTGCATTCGACACTCCGGACAAAAAGTCGGCGGAGGGACTTTTATTTTTTCGTAAAAAGAGAAATCGTCCGGCTCAATAGTGAAATCACCTTTACAATTCTGGCATATTGTAGATACTGAACCTGTTGAATGTATTATGTTTTCCACTTTTTCGCTTGACATACGTTCGTTCGTTTGCTATACTTTTGGGGTAAATGCTTTCCTTGTCGAAAGCTCCGAGAAACCCCCGCAAGGGGGTTTCGTTTTTTATACAATCTTTCCTAGTTTTATTTTAATTTCTTTCAATTCTTCATTTTCTACTTTACCCATAAGTCGCAACAACCTTTTGGCGTCAAAAAGCCTTACTTGCGACAAAATCGCAGTTGAACCAATAAAAGATTTTAATTTAAAATAATATTTTCCTTCCTTATCTTGAGATGTTAAAGGAACTCCCAAAAATACATTATTATTAAATTTTCTAAGAATAAGTAACGGTCGCTCAAATGTGGAATTCTTGCCATCTTCTTCGTCTCCTATGTTTTTACCAATAGATGCAAACCAAACATCGCCTTTGTGAAAATAAACTCGTTCCGCTTTTGAAAGCTCCTTTTTTTGGATGTTCCAATTATCATAATCTTGGTCCATATCGTCATTCTACAACAAAAATCCTAAACTAAAAAGCCCTACAAAGGATTAAATCAAGAAAATTAAAATTACAAACAGGGCTACGAAGCAGGCGAAAAAGCCGACGGTTTTGGCAAAGAAAGCCACAGCTTCCCTCTTTTGATTTTCCAAAAATAGGCGAAGAGGTTCTGATAAAAATAGAAATCCCATAACCGCGGCTGACAATACAAAGAGACTTAAGCCCGCAATTGGCATAACTAAATTATCTTCTGGTAAAAAGGTACTAAAAGTATTCATGGAGAGGACTATAAATACAATATACACCGCCGCTACTAATGCAAATAAAAATGGTTTTTTGTTACTCATATTTGTATTATAACTCCTTGTTCTAAATACTGCCATCTTTGTGGAAATGGAGATGGAATTTTCTTTTCACAAGAGTGGTTCCTGCGAGCTAAGTATCTATAAAAATTTATCTCGCGCGTTTATGATTTGTTGATGTCTTTCAAATCTACCATATTCGCTCTCGTCCAATATTTCTTTTGCCAACCTTTCGCGTTCAGCAAACGTGGTGCCACTTGAAAAATATTTTTCTATCTTCAATTGTTTTTCAGAATTATTTTTACTAGTTTTATTCGTCTTGTCCATAGCAGCTAAAACACGAAGAGAACCTATTCCAAACATATCTTCAATTTTTCTAAAATACATTAACTCCCCTTTAAAATATTTTTTCTTTATATCATTCCACACTTCACTAGGCTCCTTATACTCAAACTCGGCAATAGTATTAATTATTTTATCTAAAACCACAATATAGTCGGTATATCCATGAACTACAATCTGCTTGATTATGAAAAGTTCCATACCTTCGAATTCTTTTTTTGTAAATATTTTCTCATGATTTTTTAGTAAAAGCTCTCTTGCAAGTTTGTCAGTCACCGCTTCATTCAAACCAAAAAAATGCATATTCATTTTGTTTTCGGTCATATCTTCCTTTTTGGAGGTACTAAATCCGGATTTATATGAGTCAACTTCTCTTTCTTCATTTACATAAAAACCCACCTTGCTTTGAGAATGTATTAATTCATGAAATAGTACGCGGGCATCCCCTTTTTTATCGGACAAATAAGATATCGGGGCTACATGTACCAGTTGATGAATATAGTCCAAGGCTCTTTTGAGGATATTGGGTCTATTTTTATCTTGTTCTTTCCTAGATATATCTAATTCAATACGATCTTCCGAAGCAGAATAACTTCCTCGCGCTGGATTTTTAAGACCAGGATACCAGTAAAAATGTTTTGGTAATAAATGCAAAGCTTTTAAAGGAAAAGGTTTTGGTTCAAGACCCAAAGACCTCATTTCTGAATAAAGCACCTCCGCCACAGAATTTATTAACTCTTTCTCCTCACGGGTTTTCTTGAATTCTGAAGGATGTTTCTTAATACTAACTATCCCACGTTTAGTTTCAAAATTCTTTATCTCTTCTGTGGTAAGGTCTTTCGCCCCAGGACCGATATATTTATTTTCCATATACCCAAATATATCACAAACTAAAAAGTCCTGCATGAGGGACTTTTCAAATATAAATTCAACTATTTCCTTTTGCGTTAACTGTTCTACGAGCGACTTTAGTCAACTAAAGTCGTGAGAAAGAGAACTTAATCCCCCAGCCCATGCCTGCGCGGGTAGGCAAAATTGATGTTTTATGGGGATGAGTGTGTCCCGATTCTAAATTATTAAAATCGTGGATCCTTGATTTTTTAAATCGAGAGTTTTGGTTTTTCGGAAGGATGGTTCTTGTAAATTATTAAAATAAAAAAAGCCCTTAACATTACCTAAGTAAGAGGTGGGCTTTCATATTCACGTAGTCACAAAATTAGCCAAAAAATGCATACACATCAGCATTAACTTCAAAGCCAGGAAGATACCAAGCATTTTCTTTGGTTATTTTAATTCGCCCGCAGTCTTCGGAATCTCTCCGTACCCAAAAAAAATAGATATCTTCAGCATCATCGTTTACCTTAAAGTAAACGATGAACTCCCTACCATTACGAAGGAATTTAGAAGAAATACGTTCTCTGACTATGCATAAAGCATCAAAAAAAGAAAAGGTTGCTCGTCCAGTCCTCTTTGCTTCTTCTAAAATAGGATAATGATCCAACTTTTTCAGGAAACGATAGCAACTAACAAAAAAAGGATCCTTCGATGTTCTCTTGAATGACATACCCCTGAAATCTTCCCAAATCTTTGGATCAACAAAAGGCCTTGGTCCTTCCTCTAAGGTATACTCATCAGCAAAAGCTTCGCGCAGAAATTCCATGATCGATGCTTGATGGACTGGAAAAAGAATGGTGTCTCTCGGGATCTCGAAAGTATTCATCTTTCGAAAAATCTCTGACACAAAATGCCCTTTCTTTTCCAAATGCTCGGCTAAAGCTCGATAGAAAAACCGATCATTGATTAATCCAGAAATTGCTTCACCTGGACTCAATCCAGCGTTCTTCAGAACATTCTCAATCTGAGTGATTGTTTGATGTCCTTGGTTGTGCGAAATGCTTACAATAATTTGTTTCATTGCATACATTTTTTAAAAGAACAAAAAATTTTGAGCTAAAAATTACACGTTGTAAGTAGACATAGCTCGTTTTCATCTACGCCTAAATAAGAACATAATTATTGGATAATTGCAAGTTTAAATAATCCCCCAGCCCCCTGCCTGCGCGGGCAGGCAAAATTGGTGTTTTGTGAGGATGGGGTGGGGTTTTCTTTTCGCAAGGACGATTTTTGGGAGTAAAAAATAAAAATGGTGTACAGAACCTAAGCTCTGCACACCATTCTCCCTTTGTCTTTTCATTAAATATTTTTCATGCCGAGTTGTAACCCCTTACTCTGCACAAATTCTTCTATTTCAGCAAGGGTTGTCTTGCCAAGGTTTCTGCATTTCAGCAATTCGTGGCGATCTAGTTTTACAATCTCACCTAGAGTATTAATCTTTGCTGCCTTCAATGTGTTATATGCTCTCTCCGACAAATCCAAATCTTCTAAAGGAATTGCAAGTGGAGTATGTGTGGATGCAGCAGCTAACAGCATTTTAATTCTATTACTCACTTGCTCGAGCCGGAAACTTATCTCACCAACAATTGTACCCAATTCACTTAACTCGATAAGAATTTGGTGATTCTTATCTTTTTCTTGTTGAATACTTGATAAATTGGCAACAATAACTTCAGTAGCTTGCTTTAGACTAATTTCTTTGCTTTCCATGATATTAAGTTTTTAATTTTCAGATTTTATTTCTACGTTTGTTTTTATCACACAATAAGGAAAAAGTCAATAGATCGTGGTAATGTGCACACACATATGGCGGTTTCTCTTAAAATGGAGGAACCGGTGGAGACGTTGGACGTCTACAAGCAAAGGTTCCTGACACCTTTTATCTTTATCATATTTAAACTAAACACTATTATTTACAATATTTTCTACGAAACGTGGCAAATCACTTTTTATTCCTTTCACCTTTTCAGATATAAGATAAATATTTTTATAAGTTGGTTTTGTAAGTTTATACATTTTTTTATCTACAGTAAGAATATGAGAACCAAGAACCATTCCTTCTGTAACTATATAAAAATCAACAGTTGTATTTGACCTTATTTTACGATTCTTGACGAACTGATGATATTTATGCAATATTTTTTCTAGTTTTATGGGTTTTTCTGTTCTAAGAGTAATTTTTTTAAAAAAACTTTTGATACATTTCTCAGCAGTTCTAACAGTAAAGCCATTCTCATTTTTTGTTAGTCCGTTCATGGTTTCCAAGATTACAAGTGAAGAAAGAAAAAATGTAGCGTGTTGACCAGTTAAAAAGCCAAAAGATGATTTAATGTGATCATGGTTACTATCTTTTTTATTTAATAGAGAGATAAGCCAAGAACTATCAGGAAATATCTTAACAAGTTTAGGGCCCTTTCTTTTGGGTTTTTTCTTCATATTTTTTATTTAGCTTCTCCTTCAGGGCCTTTATCCTCTGTCGCTTCGGCACTTCCTTTGTCAGTACTTTCGGCGTCGCGGACTTCGGAGGGTTGTTCTTCGGGGGTAGGATTATTCTGTGCTTCGCCTGCTGGCTCAGTACCTCCGCCCCCTTGGGCTCCGGCCTTCGCTACGGCCTCCCCGATTTTGGACATTTCGGCAGAGAGCTCTTCGGTGGCTTTCTTGATAGTTTCTATATCATTCCCCTCTTTCACTTCTTTGAGCGCAGAAATTTTCGTATGCACGCTAACTCCGAGCTCGGAAGGTATCTTGGTTTCATTATCTTTAACCGCTTTTTCTGCAGTATACATTATCATCTCTGCTGTATTTTTCACATCAACTAATTCTTTTTTCTTTTTGTCTTCTTCGGCGTGAAGCTCGGCATCCGCTTGCATCTTCTTGATATCTTCTTCTTTGAGTCCGCTCGACGCCTCAATCTTGATAGATTGCGCTTTGCCTGAAGCTTTGTCCTTGGCAGTCACATTGAGAATTCCGTTTACATCCACATCAAAAGCAACTTCAATCTGGGGCATTCCGCGAGGAGCCGGTGGCACGCCGTCTAGGATAAACCGGCCGAGGGATTTGTTGTCAGAGGCCATCGGACGCTCGCCTTGCACGATATGAATCTCCACCGATGTTTGATTGTCAGCGGCGGTAGAAAAAACTTGCGACTTGTTTGCAGGTATAGTTGTATTTCTTTCAATCAACTTTGTCGCCACTCCGCCTAAGGTTTCAATACCGAGCGCCAGCGGAATAACGTCGAGCAAGAGAACATCGCGCACATCACCTTGCAAAACTCCAGCTTGCACAGCGGCGCCGAGAGCGACGACTTCATCCGGATTGATGGAGAGGTTTGGCACTTTGCTGAAAACTTTTTTCACTTCTTCCACCATTTTCGGCATTCTAGTCTGCCCGCCCACCATGATAATCTCGTTGATATCGGACATGCTAAAACCAGAAGCTTGCATGGCGCGTTTGGTGATTTCAATAGAGCGGTTGATATATTCTTCCGCCAAAGATTCCAATTGCGCGCGAGTCATCTTTAAGAGCAAGTGTTGCGGACCCTCGGCCGTAGACGTGATAAACGGAATATTGATTTCAGTTTCCACAGATGTGGAAAGTTCTATCTTGGCCTTTTCAGCTGATTCGTCTAAGCGCTGAAGAGCGAGTTTGTCTGCGCGGACATCCACTCCGGAAGTCTTTTTATATTCTTCTGCAATCCAATTGATAATTTTGTGGTCAATGTCTCGGCCTCCCATATGAGAGTCGCCATCGGTAGACTTCACTTCAATAACATCGTCCCCGATCTCAAGCACGGACACGTCAAAGGTTCCGCCTCCAAAGTCGTACACCACGATTTTTTCATTTTTCTTTTTGTTGAAACCATAGGCAAGAGCGGCGGCTGTCGGCTCGTTGATGATTCTCTTTACATCAAGTCCTGCGATTTGCCCGGCATCTTTGGTCGCCTTTCTCTGGGCATCGTTGAAATACGCAGGCACGGTAATTATCGCTTCGGTAATTTTCTCTCCGAGTTT
>Ga0209542_10001395_pt1 | contig 56862 bp, 59 predicted proteins | sample RifCSPhighO2_01_FD_184028 | JGI IMG/M metagenome (GOLD analysis project Ga0209542, IMG submission 184028) | Soil microbial communities from Rifle, Colorado - Rifle CSP2_plank highO2_0.1 (SPAdes) (version 2) | ecosystem: Environmental > Terrestrial > Deep subsurface > Rock core/Sediment ... | reverse complement strand
CGGAATTCATTTTAGAGTTAAGTGGCGATCCGAGCGTAAGAGAACATACCAAGCCACCACGCGCGCGGAGCGTGCGCTATTGGTTTTGAAAAAAGGTGCGGATTTGGTCGTAGAGGGTAACACGAATAATACTGTCAATACAGACAAATTAGGTCATATAAAATTCCTTGAAAACTTGGTCGTAGAGATCGATGACACGGCGGGCTTCGCGTTGATTGAGGAGGAATTCGGAGCCTTCGTGAGCCAATTTGTTACGTACTTTGTGAGCCTCCCAAGCAAAGTCGAGAGTATTGAAGTCGCTTTTCTCAACCGATTTGAGTTTGTCACCGATAGTTTCGCCCGGAAGATTTAATTTTTCCAAAAGTTCTGCAAGCATAATATCGGCTTCGATAATAGCCAAGCGCCAATCAGAAGGATGCTCCGACTCAATATGTTCTAAAACTTTTTTCCATTTATCCGCCATAGGATTGACTTCCTCTACCTGGCCATGAGCTAGAACTGAATCCCCTTCAGGAAAAAGCTTATTCTTCTGAGCTATCCAAATAGTACCCCTCATTTGGGAGAGGACAATAGCACCGAAAGCAAAAGCAGCTGATAGTGCATAAGAAATGACTCTGAGCGTAGGTAAAATACTTCTGAAACCTGTTTCCACCCCACCCAAAGGAAAACCAAAGAAAGAAAGGTTACCAGTAGTAAGAGCTCTATATAAACGCTCGATTATCATACCCGCGATAGCAAGAATAAAAACAAGTCCAATTAAAGTTTCTACATTACCACTTGGCTTCGGAGCAGGAGGTGCTGGTTTTTTATCAAATTTTTTAGCTTCAGCCATGTATAAAAATTTTCAATTTAGAATTTTCAATTTTCATTCAAGAATTTTTTGCCTATCTGAAAAAGCAGGCTTTCATCACCGTGGGATGCCATTAATTGTATGCCGAGAGGCAAATCTTTTCCATCTACTTTTGAGAAACCAGACGGGAGAGATATCGCTGGACAACCGACAATATTGGCGGTGACGGTAAAAATATCGGCTAAATATTCTTCTAGAGGCGAAGTCTTTTCCCCTATTTTCCAGGCTGGAGTGGGAGAAGTAGGAGTAAGGATAGCGTCGACATTTTTAAATACCTCTTCAAATTCCTGTTGTAAAATTTTACGAGCATACATCGCCTTACCGTAATATGAATCGTAATAGCCGGCTGAAAGTACATAAGTGCCCAGAATAATTCGCCTTCTGACTTCTGGGCCTAGGCCTTCTCCCCTACTCTTATTATAAACATCGAGTAAATCTTCACCTTCTTTCTGCAAACCGTAACGCATACCATCATAACGCGACATATTGGAAGAAATTTCAGCAAAATTCAAAATGTAGTAAATCGGCAATGCAAAATTGCTGTTTTTTAAATTTACATCAACAATCTCAAAACCTAAATCTTCTAATTTTTTGACACTTTCATTGAAATTATTTTTCACTTCTTCTGATACTCCTTCTTGTTCTAAAAGATGATAAGGCACTCCGACTTTAGTCCCGCGAAGCTTTAGCGAAGTGGGGTTTCCTTCTGAATCAATGCTTGTACTATCCATATCATCCTGCCCTTTCATTACATTAAACAAAATTTCAGCATCAGAAGTATTTTTTGCGATTGGACCAATGACATCAAAAGATGAAACAGCGGCCATAAGTCCATAACGAGAGACAGATCCATACGTCGGCTTCAAACCGACTACTCCGCAAAAAGAAGATGGTTGGCGAATAGAGCCTCCAGTGTCCGATCCTAAGGCTCCCAAAGCCATATCGGCCGCTATAGCCGCAGCCGAACCACCAGAAGTCCCTCCAGCTACCCTGCCATGATCGTAAGGGTTTTTAGTCACTCCAAAAGCGGAATTTTCAGTCGAACCGCCCATGGCAAATTCATCCATATTAGTACGGCCCAAAAACACTGCCCCCTGATCAATAATTTTCTGGACGGCTGTGGCAGTGTAAGTAGCTTTATAGTTTTCGAGCATCTTTGATGCGGCGCTCACCTTTCTATTTTTAATTAAAATATTATCTTTAATAGCCAGAGGAATGCCGGTGAGTTCTGTCGACTTGCCTGCATTGATAATTTCCTGAGCTTGTTCGGCCTGAAGAAACATATCATCGTAAACTTCTAAATAGGCATTCAATTCTCCGTTTTTCTCCTTGAGATTCTTTAAATAAAAATCCACGAGATCTTTCACGCTTAATTCTTTAGAATCAAGAAGTTCTCTGGCTTTTTTTATTGTCAGTTTAGAAAAATCCATTTTACAATATCTTTTTTACTTTCAAATAATTATTTTCACTCTCTGGAAATTCGGCAATCAGTTCTGAATTCTGTTTAAGAGAATTTGTAGGTAAAAGGTCATCCCTCATCACATTAAATACCGAACTAAGAATAATTTCCTGACCTATTTCTCCCGCTACCTCTTGTACTTGGCTGACATAATCGATAATAGGGTTTATTTCAGCCCTAAACTGTTCAAGCTCTGCTTCCCCCACCTCAATTCTAGCCAAATCAGCCAATTTTTTAATTTCTTCAGTTGAAATCATAGCTTAATAATATCATCGAAAGGCCCTTTGAAAAAATTTGCTTATTTTATGACTTTGTGGTAGAAAGATCATCAGGAGATGAAACATGCTCGGAGAAATCTTGAAAAAACAACGCACAGAGGAAAAGCTAGCGAGAGCTAGCATCCTCAAAGTGATCCGAATCACAAGTTCAATACCAAGTTCAGTGTTGGGACGATGGGAGGAAGAAGAAGACATCCCCACGAAAGAAATGATGCCGGCCATCGCTCAGGCCTACAAGCTAAATCTCGAGCTAGTAGTAAAAGCTCGAGAAGCGGATCTGAGGGAAAGGAATCGCTTCAAAGAAGTTCGGCGGCACAACGAGAAGATTCAGCGTCGGGCGGACAAAAATGGGGTGGACGCAGTGTCGAGCTTTGGATACAGTGGACACGGAGCACACATCGCGCGAGCACTACATTAGGTCGCGCAACCAGACACCAACGACCAGTCGGGGCCAGAATGCTGGCCCCGATTTTCTTTTTTAATTAAGAAGCTTGACGAACTCGATTTCAGTCAAGATGGGGACCCCTAGTTCTATCGCCCTATCATATTTACTTCCAGAATTTTCACCAGCGACAACAAAGTCAGTCTCTTTCGAAACCGAGCTAGAAACAGAACCGCCAAACGCCCTTACTTTCTCCTTTGCTTCATCTCTACTCATCCCATTCAATGTTCCAGTCAAAACAAAAGTTTTGTCAGAAAATTTCAAGTTTGTAGGCTGTAGTTTGGAGTTTGCAGACTGAATCGTGATCTGTTTCAGTAATTTATCCAAAATCTTCTGATTCTCTTTATCAGCAAACCACTGAACAATACTTTTAGCCACAATCGGCCCTATGCCACCTATTTCTTCTAATCTTTCCATCTTTACCTGTCCGAACGTATCATCCGGGCGGACTTCTTTTAATCTTTCAATACTTCCAAATTCTTGTGCCAGCAAATATGCTGTTTCCTCTCCCACTTGTGGAATGGAAAGGCTGATGATAAGCCGAGCAAGAGTGACATTTTTAGCTTTTTCTATGGCTTGAAGCAGGTTATCAACTGACTTTTCTGCAAATCTTTCTAAAGTCAACAGATCACCCTTTTTTAAAGTAAAAACGTCGGCATATTCAGAAATCATTTTTGCTTCAAAAAGAGCGTCTATTACTTTCGGACCCATGCCATCAATATCGAAGGCATGCTTACCCACAAAATGATAAAATCGTCGCTTAATTTGACTATAAGAATTTTTATTTTTACAACGCCAAGCAGCTTCACCTGGGATCCTCTCTATCTCTCCTCCATCTCCACATTCAGCAACTTTTTTAGGCCAAATAAATTCTCTTTCTTTACCTGTTCTCAATTCTGTAAGCACCGAAACAATATCGGGGATAACATCTCCCGCTTTTTGTAAAATAACTGTGTCCCCAATCCTCACATCCAACCTTTTTATTTCATCTTCATTGTGAAGCGTCGCTCGAGAAACAGTCGAGCCAGCGACGAGAACTGGCCGAAGATGAGCTACTGGAGTGAGGGTACCTTGCCTCCCAATTTGCAAAACAATATCTTCCACCACTGTTGTCACTTGCTCGGCAGCAAATTTGAAAGCGATACCAAAACGAGGTGCCTTGCCAGTATAGCCCAAGGCCTCCTGATATTTTTTTTGATTCACCTTTACCACTACCCCATCGATCAAATAATCTTGTTTATCTTTTTTCTTACCCCATTCTTTCCAATAACCAATCACCTCTTCTATATTTTTATAAACTTTAAAATTTTTATTGATATTAAATCCAAGTTCATCTAAAAGTTCCAATTCCTCTTCTTGAGTTTGAGGTTCTTGTTTCCTAAGGTCTCCCCTTAGGAAAATAGTGGCTATATCATAAACAAAAGCGGAAAGTTTTCTTTGCTCAACCATTTTAGGATCAAGTTGGCGCATAGTACCAGCGGCAACATTGCGAGGATTAGCATAAAGATCCTCTTCTCGTTTTTTCTGTAATTTATTTATTCTCTCAAACTGGCTTTTGGGTAAAAAAATCTCTCCTTCAGCTATTAAATCAACTGGCTCTTTTAAAGTAAGAGGTACGGATTTTATAGTACGCACATTGGAAGTGACGTCCTCCCCCACTTTACCATCACCCCTCGTAGCTCCGGTTACCAGAATACCTCTTTTGTATTCGAGTACTATTTTCAAACCATCTATTTTAAGTTCACAAGTATATTCAATATTAGCAAACCCTCCTTCGCTTTTCTTTTCAGTCAAGCTTCGACGGGCAAGGAAATTTTTCACTCTTTCATCAAAGGCTCGCATATCTTCTTCAGTGAAAGCGTCGTTGAAAGACCATTGAGAAACTTTATGAACTATCTTTTTAAACTGTTCTACTGGTTTACCCCCCACTTTCTCTGTCGGACTATCTTTAGTTCTTAGAGCAGGATACTCCTCTTCCAGCCTACGTAATTCTTCCAAAAGAGAGTCATAAGCTGAATCTTCTATTTCTGGCTTATCCAAAACATAATAGAGGTGGTTATGTTTCTCTATTATTTTACGCAAGCTTTCTCCCCTCTCTTTTATTTCTCTAGAAACTGCCATAATTTAGAATGATAATAACAGATACAAAGTCTATTTTATAGGTACGAAAACACCCCGTTTCCGGGGTATCTTCGCGACATTTGTACGGAGAAACTATTGTTAATCCGCACTCACACATACAATCTAGCATAACTTAGATTTTTATGCAAATTACGGGTTACGACCAGCTCTTATTTCAGAGATAAAATACTCGCCTTTTTCTTTAAAAGTAGGGTCGATTTCGATCACTTTTTGTATTTCTAATATAGCTTCTGGCCTCCTACCTGCTTGCAGGTACATACCAGCGAGAGTGAGGTAATTCTGGGTATTGGTAGGATTTTTTTCAATCCTTTCACTTATAACAAGGGCCGCTTCATTGTACTTACCAAGCTGATAAAGAACACTGACATACCGATCATCGTTTACCAGTTTGTCGTGTGGAAAATTTTTCAAAAGCTCATCTGCAAGAATAGTATCCCGAACAAGGATGGCCCCAAGAGCATAGGTGAACCTTGCTTCATCATAAGAAGTCTCTAGCTCATAGGCTTTCTTAAAATCGGCGACAGCTTCTTCAGTTTTACCTGATTGCAGAAGCTCACTACCTCTTTCTATGTATAAAGATTGCTTTCTTGGAGAAAATTTTATCGCCTCATCAAGTTCTGGAATAGATTTGTCGTAAAGGCCGAAACGAGAAAGGAACATGGCATAGAAGAGCCTGTGGCGAACACTAAAAGGAAAACTTTCTAGATGGTTCATAAAAGCAGCATCAACCGCGTCGAAAACTTCTTGTCGAAACTCTGGGCTGGACTGTGCATTATTTATAGCATTTAGTGCAGAATTAGGAACATGCTCGAGAGCTTCGGCTGTACCCATATGATAATCCTGGAGAGGTTTGGTAAAAATTTTAGCATCGACAACTGTTTGAGAGTTGCTTACTTTTAAAGCATCAATGATTTGTTTGTTTTGTTGCCACGGAACGTAGTTTACGAAATACAAAGCGACTATAGACAAAATGACAATTAAAGAATCGCTGATGGGCCTCATCCCAACAGAATTCAATTTGTCCCAAAAGATATTAGTGGTTAGACCTTGATTTAAAGGCAGTGATTTCACAAAAAGATAGTGCGCGTAAGAGAGGATAGTAAAGAACATGATGTAACTACCTATCTGATCAAAAATAAACAAATTGTAAAAGAGATAAGCAAATAGAAGACCATATAAAAGGCCTTTCTCTTCTTTTGAAGCATCGCTTGATCTTCTCAAAGAATAGAGTAGGGCAACAAACATGAGGAGATAGGAAATAATACCTAGAGCTCCAGCGTTCACCGTCCAATCCAGGATGATATTGTGAGTACGGTCAAACCATGGCTCTTGACCATACATCCTCGGATCATAATTTTTATTAAAAACGGAGCTGAAACCTTCCTGACCCCAACCTAAAATAGGATTCTCTTTAAAACCTTCGATGGCCATAGGCCAGACAAAGTAACGACCTTGATTCTTTATTTCATCGAAAGAAATGCTCCCAAATCTTTGTAGCACCATATTATCTTTCACGAAAGAAGTGTTCCTAACACTCCAAAAAATACCACTACCGACGACAAGAACGGAGACAAAAGCTAAAGCTGCTTTTCTTATGACTTCCCCTCTATTCGCTTTAATGGCCATGTAAACGAAAGCGATAAAAGCCCCTCCCAAAAGTCCCAACACTGCACCTCTAGTGGCAGTAAAGTAGAGAACGACTATATCGACGAGAGCGGTGAGGCCAATCAAATATTTCTGGGATTTCGATCGAGGTTGAAAGAAAAGCATAGCAGCAAGGAAAATATTGAACACCATGTAGATACCGAGGTAAGCAGAATTACCGAAAGTACCATCGACTCTAAAACCACCCTGATTGATAGTAATTTTACCCGCAAGTTGAAGGAAGGAGTAAAAGGCCATAATGGCACTGGCGCCAACATTTACAGCAAAAAATTTATTCCAGATTTCTTTAGTTTTAAAAACCGAGATCAAAACTAGGAACAAAGCAAAGTGGTGAGCTAAAGCTATAAATCCTTCCATTCTCTCGTAGTTGGACCAGAAGGCTTTGTAAGAATCGAGGGCAAATATGTCAGCTACTAAAACCACAAGCATAAATACTGCAACAGATTTGAGCACCCAAGAAGCGCGTGGCCTATATTCAGGATTACGGATCGCGAGAGACAACCAAAGAGCAAACACTATTTCTACTAAAACTCTATAGAGAAAGGCTTTACCAGTGATGAATGGAAAAAGAAGTGATTCAGCAACAACGAAAGGAATAAACGGAACCAGAAAAAGGCCTGCGTAAATAAGGTTCTTCAAGACTCTGTTCATAGACATGGCCACAATATTAGCATATATTTAGAAAATGAAAAAATGGCTTTATAGCCTGCTCCGAAAGAGCGAATCCTATACCAAGACTGATATGGTGTACCTCGCGGAGGGAGGGTTTTGGCTTACTGTAGGTCAAGCGGTAGCCTCTGGAGCCGCTCTCCTCATCTCCATCGCTTTTGCCAACTTATTACCACCAGAAACTTACGGTATCTATCGATATATCATTTCCATAGGAAGCCTCATCCTCATCACTACTTTGACCGGAGTAGACGCGGCTGTCACCCAGTCAGTCGCCAGAGGTTACGAAGGGGCCCTTCCTATCGGGGTAAAAATAAAAATGAAGTGGGGCTGTATCGGCACGCTTGTGGCTCTCGCCATAGGAGTGTACTACTTCTTGCAGGGTAACTCGACACTAGCTATTTCGTTTGGTGTGGTATCCCTTTTTATGCCGTTCTCAGAAAGCTTCGATGTTTACAATGCATTTCTAACTGGCAAGAAACTTTTCGGCATTCAAACTATTTATGGCATCATTAGGAAAATCGTCTATATCGTAGCAATAGTCGGCACCCTGTTTTTGACAGACAATGTTTATACTATTATTTCTGTCTACTTCCTTTCTCTAACTATACCCGCACTTATTTTTTTGTTCATCACTTACAAAAAATATAAGGCTAACGATAGTAGGGATACTGATATGGTATCTTTCGGCAAAAATCTAAGCATCGTCCATCTACTCAGCTTAGTGGCAATGGAGCTAGATAAGATTTTGGTATTTCAATATGTCGGAGCAGTAGACCTCGCTGTATATGCTCTGGCTATTGCCCCAGCAGATCAAATAAAGGGCTTATTTAAAAATGTAAACGCCTTAGCTATGCCCCAGTTTGCGCAAAGAAATGTGGAGGAGATAAAAGCAGCTATCCGGAAAAAATTGAAAATACTTTTTCTAGCAGTCAGTTCGATCGTTTTTGTCTACATCCTACTAGCTTCTCCATTTTTTGAGATATTTTTCCCGAAATATTTAGCTTCCGTTCCTTACTCGCAAGTTTTAGCCCTGTCTGTTATTCCAGTGGTAGTGACAGGACTCCTCTATACCATACTCGAAGCCCAGAAAGCCCAGAAAGAACTTTATCAACACAGCATATACAGCAATGTTCTAAACTTAGTTATATTATTTCCCCTAGTATATTACTTCGGCATTTGGGGAGCAGTAGGAGCTCGATTCGTTACCAGAGTATTTGCTCTTGGACTAACCACCTTTCTTGTGAGAAAGTTGCCAGAATAATAAGCTAAAAACTAGCGCATACGACTCATCCTGAACTGAATCCTGCGGATCAACTCTAATAGTGAATTAATTTGCTGTCTTATATTTTGTATCCTAAGTTCATTTGCGGCCGCAGGGGTAAGAGAGGCAAGCGCGACAGAGGGAGCCACCACCCTAGAACCACCCCCACCCCCTCCACCACCAGAAGAACCGCCACTTGAACTAGTACCATTAGTCACAGCAGTAGCTGAAGTCGAAGTATCAAAAGTGAAAGTAGTCCCAGCTACAGCCGCGGTACAAGTGATAATGATATCGTCTTCAGTACAAGTAACAGAAGCGGACGAACCAAGAGCACCTTTGAGCGCTTCCACTATGGTTTTGAGGGTCCCTGTTCTGTGCGTGTAAGTATAAGCAGTCGAATCGATAGTTATAGAGTAAATATAATCCACAGCAATACCTGAAGGAGTAAAGGTGACTACCCTAGCCACAGGGATGACACCAGTAGTGTTGACAGTAGTCAGAGTAATGGCAGAACCAGCCGAAAGAGAGGCCGTGATGACTTCGGCAGTATCTTCTGTATCAGTAGTAGTGAAGCTAGCCGTAGCAGATGAACCACCCACAGTAAGAGAACCATGACCAGTGTCAGAAACATTGGTCAAAGACCTAAGAACGGCTGCAATTTGAGCCGCACTTCTAGCTGTCCCCGCGCCGCCAGTAGCCGTAGCTCGAGAAACCCCAGCCACATTGTTATTACAGTTAATTTCATCTGTGTCGTCACCAGCATCAGAAAAAGTGACAACACAAAGACCGATAGTGAGAGTGACTCCGTTAGCCGGAAGAGAAGTTACTGTAATGGTCCTAGTGGCTTTCACTTCTTCCACATTAGCCGTTGTTTCCGCACCACTTATTACAGGCGCAGCTAGAGCTGTCCTGTTTCCAATAATTACGAACAAGAAACAAAAAGTAAACAGACTAACAAGAGTAACTGATTTAAAATTTATCTTCATCATGAATTCTTAATTATAAAGTAACGAATTTTTCTACATTCTTATTATAAGGCATCTAAATTGAGCTCATAGTCAAGATGTGTATAACTTTAGAGGCTATACACATGCAAATTTTCAAAACTGGCTTCTTTTTTAATATTTTTAATGATATTAATTTTCCAATCCGGATCAGTTTCAGTATCCCAGACGATGTAATCTAGGCGAAAAGCCGCTTTTTTGCCTAGATGAAGGTCTCGAAGTGCCACTTCTGTATTATAGCCCCTGCGTTCTGTAGATAGAATATAGGTGCCGCCAAAGTATGACTCTAATACACGATTAGACGTATATATTGTCATCAACTCAGACATCGGAAGGTTCGACATAACAACTGAGCCCTTGGGTGTATTCTTATTGAGCCAATCAAAAACCTGTGCAAAATCTTGTTCATTGACTGCCTCTGCTTTGTTGTTCAGATAGGAAGAATACTGAATAAATGAAGCGGAAGTTATAGAAAGTAAAATTAAAAAAGTACCGAATACCCGCGATATATTTTTTGAAAGAAAACCATCGGACCATTTAGCACACACGTACATCAAAATAATGAAAAACATTGGAGTATTAAAATACCAATGATAGTGACCGCTTTGAACTGAGAGGCCCGTAATAACCTGCTGATTTACATCTACCAATGTGGCGATGAATAAACCGATTAACAGATAATCTTCACTTACTAATATTTTTTTTCGTTTTAAATACCAAATATATACGACCAATACAAAAACCCAAGCAATACTTATTATTGGGCGGTGAGAAGCAACATCATAAATTCCAGCTAGATCCTTCAAAAACGGGCTGGCTTTGACTGCTAAAATTTCTAATATTGCCCTTGAGCCGAGAACGAGGCTGCTAAATGTCACAAAAAGTATCTTCCAGGATATCTGACGAAGATGTTTAATGAAAAAAAATGTCATAGCCGTACAAACATTTGCAGCTAGAATAAATGTCCAACTATAGAAATAAAAATAGAAAGATGCACTGAATAATAAAGCCATGAAAATATACCACTTATTTTTCTGAGACTGGACAGCCGACACTAATAGATGAACATAGGGAAAAAAGACAATCGAAGAAAACTCTGGATTTACAGCGCGAGCAAAAAGAGAAAATTGTGAATAAGCGGTCTTATCCAATCTAAATAGGTGGGAAATGTCTGGTATGGATAATAGTGTATTACCCAAAAGTACGAGTGATGCACCCGTCAGAGACCAAATTTTATTTTTCGTTAGTCTATATAATAAAAAGTAGACAAGTAAAAATACAATACCAGGAAATAAAAATTTATAAATTAGATTAAGGGTATCGACCGGTATACCTAATACAACACCAGGAATCGCGATTAGGCTTTCTGAAAATGTATAATAAATATTTGGTAAGTTTTTATCTTCAAAATAATATGGGTTACTGACTCCAGTACCATTGTAAAGTTGCTGCATTCGTGTCACATAATAGGTTTCGCCATCAGACTTCATCATTGGTATCCCCTTATACTCTGTCCCGAGTGAGTTCACGAAGAATAACTGTGGGAAAATCATGATAAAGCCAGTCACTATAGCCAAAACAAAAGCTAAATGATGTTTTTTAAGCACATTTTTCATGTGAGAATAGAAACCATATATTATTTTTTACGAGCAATAATGACGATTCCCGTACCAAACGGAAGTGAAATAATAGGAATAAGAAGTGACTCGATAAAAACAGCGCCATAAAAAAGTCTGTTAAGCCAAGGGGACATATTGAAAGAACTAGATCCGCTAAAACCAAATATGCGGGTTATGGCTGCTGGAATAAATAATAAAGTATTCCAATAGCTCGAATATTCTATTTCAAATCCAGCGTTACTAAGAAGCTTTTGCATTCTTTTTCGTGTATACCTACGAAAATGATGGTATTCGATGTCATGGACACCCCAAAGCCACTGGTATGCCGGAACTGTGATGATGACTCGACCGTCTTTTACTAAATTAGTATATAGAGAAGCAACCAAGTTTTTATCGTCTTCCACATGCTCTACGACATCAAAAAGAGAGATCAAGGAAAATTTACTGGAAGATAAAGCTTCCTCACCTGTATTAAAAACTTTCTTATATCCACGACTTAAGCAAAAATTTCTAGCTTCACCGTCTAGTTCATATGCATTTACAATACCGTATCGACTCAACATATTGAACATACCGCCAAAACCAGATCCCCAATCAAGTATTAGTTCGTCTTTTTTATCATTTAGAAACTTTTCTAAAACATTTCTCACGACAGTTTCCCTGCCTCTATACCACCAAGAATCTTCCATGTCATGGAGTACTTTGTATGCCTCTTTTTTCATCGTTTATTCTTTATTAAGACGTATCCTGATTCTAATCATTGTAATAATAGCAGAAAATCCATCACGAACAAGATGCAACTTTGTTTTTCTATCTTTATACCGGAACTCTTCCCATAATACAGGTACCTCCAATATTCTGAGGCCATTCTTGCTAGATAAAGCCAGAAATTCCATATCAAAAAACCAAGAATTTTCTTTGCATTTTTTAAATATATCGATTCCTCTTCTATTCATTATTTTCAAACCACATTGAGTATCTTGGATATCCAAACCTAAAATTATCCTCTGAATAAAATTAAACACCTCAGAAGAAAGAGTGCGCAGAAAACTGCGATGGGTTTGGGTTTTATCCATCAAGCGCGAACCGATAACAATATCGCATTCCCCTTTTTTCAGAGCATCAAGCATCGTAAATATAGCCTCTGGATCAGCCGACAAATCAGCATCGATAAACCCAAAAAAATTAGCCTCCGACTCCATAGCCACGCTTCGTATAGCCACCCCTTTGCCTTTCTCTTTTATAGAGAAAACTTTTACTTTTGAGAAACCTGCATTTTTTACTTTTTCTGCAGTCTTATCAGTAGAAGCATTGTCGGCAACTACTATCTCCCAATCCAATTCATTTCCTATTTTAGAAAGAGCTTCCGAAAGGATTGTTAAAGTTTCCTCAATAATAGCCTCCTCATTATAAACTGGTACAACAATCGTTATTTTCATAGTATTATTCTACTTTGAATATTATAAACTCACTATTTTCAAATGCTCTGACCAAAAAAGCATACTTATCCAAATCCTTCCCAAAACTTTTACCCAAAATAACATAGTCTACCTGGTATGTCTTGAGTGTTTTCTCGAATCCTATGTTTTTGAATTTTAAAAATTTATCCATAATTCTTTTTATATCTGCTTCCGGCATGAGAGTATTTGCGGGGTATTTGCGGCCAGTTATAAGTTCCAAAATTTTCCTGCGGCTTTCTTTACTGCCATATGGGTCCAGGAATTTATTGCCGAGAACTATATTGTTATATTTTTTCACATACTCAGCATCGATATCACTCCAATAATTTTGAATGATCCATCTATTCTCCATCTCCTCATCGGAAAGGAGGTACATACTGGCATAGCCATTTGAATAATTATTGCCCCGTGTGTAAATGGGCACCAGCTCGGCTATATTCTCTCCCAAAGCATAAATTACTGCTTCTGTCTGAGTATTTTCATTAATCCAAGCAAAAACAGGGGCAAGCTTTTGCTCTTTGGCAATGTCAACGGGATTTATGATATGTCTGAAAGCGAGAAGAAAATCGTCTCTCTGTTTGTATATGATAGCCAAGAGGAAAGCTGAAATTAGTAAGGAAGCTGCTAGTTTTTTATAATTATATTTCAAAATTATAGCCAAAATTAAAAATGTGAGAAAAATGATTATGGGGTAATAATGGGAGGAAAATTGTAACACCCTACCAGTTATAACATTCTGCCAATTTGTAATTACTCCAGTAGAAATTAATGCATAACAAAAAAGAAGTTCTCTTTTTTCCTTAATATCCGAGCGGAAAATAAATAAGATGAAAAGGGTAAATAAAATAAGAGTCACATTTAAAAAAGTTCCTGGGTAATGCGTGAGTACTAAGCCTGTGCGCAAAGTTGCAGCATTAAAATGGGGGTTATTAGCTACTTTTAAGATATTTAATAGGTAAGGAAACAGTGAGATAACTGAAATTAGAGCAAAAATTCCACAGTTTTTAATCCAATAGACCCATTCCTTCTCTTTCAAAGCCATCATGAACAAACTTACTAAATATAAAACGAGGATGGTCGTCCAATAAAATGGATAGGTGTAAACGAGGAGACTAAATACTAAGCCCAGTAAAAGATTCAACCAAACTAACACTTTCAATTCATGTCTCTGGGAAATTATCTTCCAAACCAGGAAAACTGCCAGAGCAAAAAATACAAAACTAAATTGCGGGTTGATCGGTCGGTTGAAAGAAGAGAGAAAAATAAAGTAAAAAAGAAAAGAAGAAGAATTGGAAAGGATTTTATTTTTTGTGAGAGAGAAAAAGAGAGCATAAAGCATAATGACGCCAAAAAATGGCAGCAGGAAATCGTTCAGAACAGCCGCTGCGGGAACGGAGAGACCTAGTATCTTGGCTTCCCAGGCAGGTAAATTCTCGAAAAGTAGAGACTGTATGGGGAGATCGCCTTTATGTTCTTTGATAAAAGCATTACCGGAACTCCCATTCCCTTCGTAAACTTCTTTTGTAATACCAAGATAAAATGATTCATCACCACTAAACATAGGGTAGATACCACTGAAATCATCCCCCAATCTCATTATAGAAACTACACTTGGAAGAACTATCAAAAGCCCCACAATCAGGGCAGGTATGATGACAAACCAATGATTTTTTATTACCCCTTTTGCCCAATTTAAAATTGACATAAAAACAAAATGCTAGAGTAAATTTAACCTCAACATTATCATGTCCTTTATAGTGTTCAGAACTACTTTTGGTTTTGTACCACCTGCAATCCCGCTTCTCCTCTCATAATGGACCACCGGAAACTGTGCAATTTTATACCCCAATTTTTTGGCTTTTAGAATTAGCTCAGCATCTATAAAACCTCCTTTAGAACTACTGCATATATCTATCGAATCTAAAACACTTTTTTTAAAAATTTTCATGGAGCAATTAATGTCTTTAAAATTAACAAAAAATAAAATGTTTATTAAAAAGTTATGAAGATTAGATTGAAATACACGAAACTTTGATACTGCTTTTTTAATAGCGTATCCGGCTATAACATCGTTTGTCTTGAGTAAATTTAAATAAGGCTCAAAATCCCAAATATTATATTGATTATCACCATCTGTATACATAACATATTCATATCTTGCAGTATTAAATCCTTCTTTCATGGTAGCTGTGATTCCTTGATTTTTATTGTGATGAACAACTCTGATATGAGGAAATTTTGTCGCCAAGTCGTCTGCGACTTGTCCCGTACTGTCTGGACTACAATCTTCTATTATCACAATCTCAAATTTTTCCGTATTTTTTTCTAAAAAATTAAAAACTTGTGGAATCAATTCTGGTAGATTAAGTTCATCATGATAAGCTGGACAAAAAAATGATACTGACTTTAGCTTTTCATTTTTTTTAGAAGCTTGTTCCATATAATTCAAAAGAGTGTGCTAACTGTTATTTATTTTCAAAAGATCCTTGTAATAAGCTTCCCCTTCCCATTCTTTGACCTTTTTCTCCGGATATTTGTATTCAGCATTATTTTCGCAAACAAAATAAAGATGCGGCGCAAGCCTAGCAATGATTCTATCTAGCAAAGGAGATTTGAAGATGTAAGGCCGAGCAAATTTTACCTTCCAGCCAGCTCTTTCGATAGTTAATTTCAAACTGTGGTAATTAAAAAAATTTATGTGGTTGGAAGCAAGCATTCCCCTCCAAAATTTAAGATGGGTAAGAAAATAAAACATCGGGATCACCGGCACTCCAAGTATTAGACTAGTGTTTGAGCTCGACAGAGTTTTTAATTTAACTAAAAAAGCATGGGGCGAAAGTAGATGTTCAAACAAATTATTGGCCCAAACGACATCAAATTTAGTTTCTATATTTAGTTTAACTATTTCTTCAGCGTTACCTTTTATTATATTAAGCTGATTCCTAGAGCCAAAAGAAACTTCCTCAGAAGTAGAAGTGACACCCATACTACCCGGGCCAAAATGTCGCAGATACTGCCCGAAACCGCAACCTATATCTAAAACCTGCTTTTGCCTTAAATTATGCTGATTTAAAATATTACCAAAAGTTATCGAGCCTTTAACTGTATCGAACATTGCTTTGATTGAGTCGCTTTCCATAATTTAAAGTTATTTGATCAAAAAAATATTGTAACCGCTGACCTGATTACTCTTGGACTTACCTGTTAGCTTATCGACCAAGCGTGCCAACTTCAGAAAAATATCATATTTACAGAGTGGCGACAATTTGATCCACGTTTCCACTGCCCCCCGAAGAGGCTCGATTTCTATTGTTTGAAAACCTTTAAACATGAACCTAATGGCATCTTTGGTAAATCGCCAATAATCACCGTAGTTACCCTCTTCAATATGATAGTAGTAAAGAAAAGGCACGTAGACGAAGGCATAGCCGCCAGGCTTCAAAACTCTTTTTATTTCAATAGCAGCTTGTATCGGATTTTCCACGTGCTCAAGCACTGCGGCACAAATAATAGCGTCAAAGGAAACATCAGCAAAAGGCATTTTATGAATATCGCCGACAATATCAGGATTATATTTGGCGACATAATCCATTATTTTATAATCGACATTTTTTAAGTAAGGAATGATCCACGCTCTATCCGGATCAAACCGATTGTTCCTTTTTAGATCAATCCGCAAACCACCTCCAATATCAAGAATAGTCTTTTTTTCGGTAAAAATTTTGGTGATTTTTTCTTTAAAAAAGAGGTCCCACTTGGTCATTCGGCTAGTATATCATGTCTTGTAGACTGGGATATATTAGATATCTCTTGCAAAATATTCTGAGCTCTTTTAGTCCAAGAGTATTTTTGGACGTCTTGAAAAGCTTTTTCAACCGCTTTTACGCTTAATTCCGAATTCTCTATTACTTTTTTTATAACTTCAGCAAAAGACTCTGGATTGTCAGCTTCCGCAAAAAAACAATTTTTTTCATTCAACACTTCTCGCATCGATGGTAAGTCAGAAACAATAATCGGCTTCTTACTTGCCATGTATTCAAACAATTTGAGCGGAGAAGTGTAAGAAGAAGAAATGTTTGAATATTGAGAATTTGGTATTACTACTACATCAGCGGCTGCATTGTACAGAGGCATCATATTCCTTTCTTGGAAAGGGTGAATCACTATATTGGAATAACTACCAAAATTTTTTTTGAATTCGTCAATCTGTGGAGAAACTCCACCGACAAAAACAAAAGTGTATTCTGGTAATTTTTTAGCCGCCTCTGCTAAAGTGCCAACTCCCTTCCACTTATATAAGTGCCCGGTATAAACAATGGTCTTCTTGTCTAGTTGTAAACCGAGTTTGGTCCTCGCTTCCTCTTGAGTTAAAGCAATTTTAAATTCATTCAGATCGACCCCACTTGGAGCAATATGAATTTTCTCTGTCGGGACCCCGAAACCAATAAGAATATTTTTTATATTTTGGTTTAATACGAAAAAGAGCTTTGGTTTTTTGATGAGAAATTTGAATAAGAATTTGGAAGTGGGTATTTCGTGTAACTCCAAACAAACAAAATTTTTCCTAGAAAAAATAGTGGGAATCAAAAAATCACGTGTATATACTATATATCCCTCGACAACGATTTTGCGAAAAAAAAGAGAACATAAGAAAGAAATTATATCTACCCAGTAAAATAACTTGCCAAAAACAAAGAACGGACCTAAAAGATCAATGCTTTTTACTCTATTTATCCTAAATTTTTCCTCTATTTTATAATACTTGAAAGGGTCTTCTCTTATCTCACTATGTTTTCGCTCTGGAATGATAAGTTCCACATCCGCGCTCGCTCGCCCGAACTCCTCGCACATTTTCATGATGGCATAAGCTTGAGCTCTGGGAGAAGGAATCCTTACATTAGTTATGTATTTTATTTTTAGCATTTACATTTTTATAATACTCCTCGATCACATCTAGACCTTTCTCTTCTTCTTTGGTATTTGATTTTTCTGTTTTGTGGATATATCCGCGCTCTCCTTCCAAGCAGTACTTACTCATACGATAATATGGAGACATTCCTTTGATTCTTGGCTGGAGCCCTTTTTCATCAATAAGACGCTGTAAAGGAAAAATAACAGAATTCCATTCACTTAAGTCTGCTAAAGAATCAAAACTACTAGTCTCTCCCACTCTCGTCATTTTAGTTTCAGACAAATCAAATTTTCCACCCATATAATCTAGCATTTCTCGAGTATAAAATTCGAATGACCCACGCAGTGAGAGTTTTTTAGGTAAATGAAGCCATTGTCGGAGTCGCCTTTGAGCATTGCCAGTCGTATTTGTAATAATTAACCAATCATTTTGTGGCAAAATATCCATATATACCTCATTTGTCAAAATAAAATTGTCGTCGTGAGTAAAGAGAAATTTATCGTATTTTTTATAATCATACTTTTCAAGCCATTGATTTGAACACCCTAAATCACCTATCGTATTCGGATGAAGTTCATATTTCCAACCCAAAGCCTCGATTTCAGGCACAGTAGCGACCTTTCGATACATCAGGCGGTCATACAATTCTCGCCGACTAAATCCTAAATTTTTGAGGAGTTCTATTTTTTCTTTCTCTGAATAAGAGGGGTCTCTGTGAGAAATGACAAAGAGATCTACCTCCCAACCTTCAGGAATTTTCTGCTCTGCTATTTGTTCATAAAATGTTACAGGAAAATGCCAACCACTAGCAACTACCGCTAATCTTTTCATACTTTTTTAATCATTGACAATGAGGGGAACTTTTCATCTATTACTTCGTAGGGCACTTTTGTATCAGTTATTTTCGGAAAACCATATTTTACCATCCATGGGATTTCATTCCGTTCTCCTCCCGCCCCTCCTTCAAAAAGGACAATCGCGCCAAGATCAACACGATCTTTCACTGCCTCGTACAAACTTTCTATAGTGTCGCCATGGTTTGATACATCCACATGAAGAAGGTCAAAATCTTCCGGCTGTTTCAACCACTCCTTAAAATCCTTTTTTGATAAAGTAATATAACTTGAAAGACCGTAGCGATCTATATTTGCTTGTGTTTCAGGGATCGTCGAGTGATTGTAGGGGTAATCTTCAAAAAGATCGTTAGCATAAATATGTCCTTCACCGATCTCGTCGAGTGCCATGGCCATGGCTATAGAAGAATAACCATAAAGGACACCGAACTCGACGATTTTTTTGGGTTTGTATTTCAAAACCAAATCATAAAAAGTGTGCCCAATATCGTTTTCTCTGTACGAGGATTTTACGTCAACTGGATTTTTGTATTGCATTTGATTTTATTAAAACATAGAACTTACAAATCCACAAATCTTTCTCACATCTTCCACTGTCACACCATGATGTAACGGTAGAAAAAGATACTCATTCTCAAGCCTATCCATATTAGGTAAATCAGCTTTGCCTCCAAAGACAGTATATTTATCATTCCTATAATGATGCGTACCAGAGCTTACACCATTTTCTTTTAGAAACTTTATAAGCTCATCTCTTTTCTTTGAATACACTGTGGCAAGCCAAATGTGAGCCTGGATGCCATTTTTTCTATACTCTTCTACAAGTTTTTTGCGATGATGAATTATTCTATCTATTGATTGTAAATTACCTCTACCTATGGAGGCCGTTATATCACTCATATGGTATTTATAACCAGCTTCTACAATATCAGTATCGCCAATTTTTTGTTTCAGCTCTCTATTATAACCAAACCAACGTAATCGCTTGGCTTTATCACACAAATTTTTATCCTTACAAACTAAAAAACCTCCGTCGCCTGAAGTAAGTGTTTTTATAGCTTGCAAAGAAACACAGGTAAAATCGGCCTTACCCCAAAAATCGGAACCTACAGCCTGCGCCGCATCTTCTATTAAAATTAAATTCTTCTCTTTGGCAAGTTCTACTAGTTCTTTGAGTCCCCTATTGTTACCACCAAAATGTACGAAAACTATGGCTTTGGTTTTAGAAGTTATTTTACTCCTGACATCATCAACACTCATATTCAAATCATCTCCAACATCAGCAAAAACAATTTTCGCCTTACGATGGAGGAGAGGTAAATTGGTAGCAACAGCTGTCATGACTGGAGTAACGACTTCATCCCCCTCTCCTATATCCGCAAGCTCGTAAGCGAGCTCTAAAGCTGAAGTGCCAGAATTGAGAGCAACAATATTTTCACAATTTAATTGATCTGCAAACTTTTCTCCAAACTCTTTTTCAAAAGCTTTCACTTGTGGCCCCTCACCGATATATGCTCCATGATTAGATTTGAAGAGTAAAATACAAACATTCCAAATGGAACGGAGTGAGATATATGATTTAAACAGACCTATTTTTCTCATCTACTTAATAATTTTGAATTCTGGGAGAGGCACTATGAACTTTGATTTCAGACCCTTTGCCTTCCAATTCTTTATAATATAGTCCGCGAAATGCCAAGCGAGGATAAGCACATAATCGGGCTGCTCTTTGAGTAAGATTTCATTGCTCACAATTGGATTATGCGTCCCAGGCATGTATTTCCCCACTTTTTCAGTTCCTGGTAATTGAGCGATGTAAGGCAAAAGCGTTTTATCAAGACCAAAATAATTTACAACTACCACCCCTCTCGTCGGGCAGGAGTCGGCCACAATTTTCTTACCTTCTTTTTTGGACTTGATAGCCAGTTCAAGAAACTGATGTTTGCTTTTATTTACTTTTTCTCTAAATTTTGCCCAAGCTTTCGGGTTAAATAACCCTGCTTTTTCTTCAGCTTGAAGTAGTTTTTTCACATTCGGGCTAATTTTGTGTTTGCCTTTAAATCCAGCATAAACCTTGATGCTGCCTTCGCGAGTCTTCACTCTCCTAGCATCGAAAACTTCCATTCCATAATATGGGAAGAGCTTTACTAAAGATTTAAGGCTATAAATGCGAACATGTTCATGATATATCTGATCAAATTGATTACCCTCAAACACATCGAGAAGATACTGGCTCTCAGTAACGACCGCGCCATCCTTATGAAGAAGAGCTTTCAGTCCCCGCATTACTCCACCTAGGCTCGCAACATGAGCAAAGACATTGGTAAATGTAATAATTTCCGCTCGCCCATATTTTTTCACCACATCTTTAGCAACTGCTTCATTAAAAAAAGCTTGAATTGTATTAATTTTATTTTCCTTTCGAGCTGTCTTCGCCATATTAGTAGGCTCAATTCCTAATGTTTTCATCCCTTGCTCGCGAAAATTAGTAAGGAGTGTCCCATCGTTCGACCCTACATCGACACAGAAAGAGCCTTTCTTTAATTTAAGGTCTTTTGTAATGTCTTCAGTGAGAAGCTTTAAATGCTCACAGAGCGGCTTAGATATGCCAGTTCGATATACATAGTTAGTAGTAGAGAAAAGAAGTTTAGGATGAACAACATGGTCGAGCTGTCCCAGGCCTGATTCTGGACATATCATGAGACGCAGAGAATACATAGTTTCCGGTTGATTAAGACCTTCGTCAGTTAACAAAGCTCCGGCACTAGGCTGAAAACCAAGATCGATTGCCTCAAAAAGATTTTTTGACCCGCTGATCTGACAACGGTCCAGTTTACCCACGATAACATCGTGATTTGGCTTTTTCATGCCCAATATTTATAGCAGGAATTTAGGCTTAGGGCAAGATATAAAAGAAAAGAGAATTTTTTCAGTATTCTATTTCATCAAGGATTTTAATGGAGTCAACACCAGTCGAAACAGGCGATTTAATACTCTGCCTTCGGGGTAGAAGTGAGCATCATTTTCTTTCTTTCTTTCTTGGAGGCCAGTGAGAGTGCCCTTGATTACCTCTTCCAAACTTACTTTGGGGGAAAAGCCTATAGATTTGATTTTATCACTATTGATAGTATAGACTTGTTGATTAATTGTGTTTTCTTTATTTATTTTAACCCGAGCTTTCAGCCCATTCTTTTCAATCTCTTCAACTACATCTTCAAGATTGGTATTAAAAGAAGTTAAGTTGTAAGCCTGTCCTTTCATTTTACTAATATTTTCCATGGCAAAAATAATCGCGGCCGCTTCATCATTGAGAGCTAAATATGTTTTTGGATTTTTTAAAGCACTTTCAAAAAGAGTAGTGGTAATGCCATAAATAGATCGGATGCAGAGCATATTAATGATTGTTTCGTAGCGAAAGGCAGGGTTATATCCTACGAGAGTCGCAGAGCGCAAAGCGCAAGTATTAAAATTCTCGTCATCAAGCTGGAGGATAGCCTTCTCCGCTTCGTATTTCGATATGCCGTAAGTCGAGAGAGGTTCTTTTGGAGCATCTTCTTTTAAATCTTCTCCTCTGCTATACATACTGACTGTTGATTGATAAATAAAAGTTTTGACCCCATGCTTTTTACAAACTTCCGCAATCTTAATTGCTGCAGTTTGATTTACTATAGTACACTCTATATCTTTCCCTTCTCTGTTAGTGGAAAAGGCATCTACTATCGCGGCTAAGTGAATTACCACATCAGGTTTATATTCAACGAGTACTTTTTCAAATTTTTCATAATCCCTTATATCAGCACTCTCCCAGGCAGTCATCTCCACATTGGGGAATAAATTTAGGAGAGGAGTGACATTCTCCAATTTACTTTTGGAGAGGTTGTCGTGTATTATTATTTTCGATTGGGGATATTTCCTAGCGAGCATCTTGACCGCGCTATATCCTACATACCCCGCCCCACCAGTTACTAATATATTCATACAAGATAATAGTAACATAAATATACCATTAAAACTATAAAATACGCTGGTGTTTGTTGTATTGACAATGTAATTACATCATATATACTTGAGTTCATTAGCATTTTACACAAAACAAATGAACTCCACTTTAAGCATTAGGATTAATAAAAAAATAAAAAAAGAGGCTATGAATGTTTTCAGTAAACTTGGCCTTGATATTTCTTCTGGAGTAAAAATATTTCTTAATCAGGTAATTAACACTCGTTCTATCCCCTTCGAACCCAAAATGCATTATACGATGACTCCAAAACAAGAAAGATGGGTGATCAGACAAGTGAAAGAAGCAAAGAAGAATAGTAAAAGATACACAAGTATAGAAGAGTTACATAGAGATATTTTGGGTGAATAAATGCTTAGTGTATTTAGAACAAAAGCATATAGAAAAGCTATCAAAAAATATTCTGGATCTGGGAATTTTAATATTGAAAAAGTCGAATCTGTAATTAAAACTATTCAAAAAGGAGAAAAATTAGACAAAAAATACAGGAACCATGATTTAACAGGAAAGTACAGAGGAATAATGGAATGTCATATCAAACCAGATCTATTACTTCTTTATAAAATTGAGAAAGAAAATCTAATATTAATTTTGTTGAACTTAGGCAGTCACTCTGATTTGTTTGGGTAGTAGAGCCATATTTCATTAAGTAAATGCCTGGGCTTGACTTTTATACATAAAGTATGCTATAATAACCAAGGAGGTAGCCCAATGATATTGCGTGTTGGAAGTGTAGTGAAGTTCGTCTACAATCCAAGGAACGGCGAGCGGATCACCGACGTCCACTTGGACGGGGAAAATGTGGAGCTGTCATACGGCACCCAGCTTCATTTTCACAATGGTTTGGATGTGAGACAGCCTGGGGTAGGTAGCAGTAAGATGTGGGTGCCAATCCCCGAAAACCTGAGGAAGGTGACCTATACGAAAAAAGATGACCAAGTCGGCTTCATACCGATCGAGGAACCGGGGACATTCTTTCCGGTTCTGAAAATCGCCGGCGGACTAGCCACGATCATCTCCCTTCCTGAATAACACTCAACACGGGCCGGTCCTTCGGGACCGGTCTATTCTTTTATACATATGTTATGATAATAAAAAATTATGTGTGGCATTGCTGGATATATTGGAAATGGAGGCAATAAAGACAAACTAAAGGCAATGGCCAAAGCGTTAGAGAGGCGTGGGCCAGATGATGAGGGGTTTTATGAGACAAGTAGTGAAGGAAAAAAGGTAGGCTTCGCTTTCAGACGACTTTCTATAATAGATGTAGCAGGAGGTCACCAGCCTATTTCAAACGAAAATGGTGATGTGTGGGTGATGTTAAATGGTGAAATTTATGACTTCAAGCCTCTGCGAGAAAAACTATTAAATTTGGGGCACCAATTTAAAACTCAATCAGACACAGAAGTTATCGTTCACGCTTACGAAGAGTGGAGTGAAGAATGTTTTAAAAAATTGGACGGGATGTTCGCCATCGCTATTTGGGACTCGAAAAAGCAAAAGTTGACTCTAGCTCGCGATAGGCTTGGTAAAAAACCTCTTTATTACACTATTCAAAAAAATACCGGGGAAAGTACAATGTGGTTTGCTTCTGAACTAAAAGCCCTGATTGCGGTGGGTGCTTTCAAAAAAGAAATTGATCCTGAGTCTTTGAATTTATATTTCAGGACTGAAGCCGTGCCGACCCCTAAAACCATCTTTAAAGAAGTTTATAAATTAGAGCCAGCCACCTCTCTTTCTTTTGTTGATGGGAAAATAACGAAAAATAAATTCTGGAACTACCCGACAGAAACCATAGAAAACTTAGGCGCAGAAAATGTAGTAGAAGAATTAGGAAAAAGGATAGATGAAAGTGTAAGAAAAAGATTGGTTTCTGACGTACCTCTAGGGCTTTTCCTTTCAGGAGGGCTTGATTCAGCGATAGTGGCAGAAAGCGCAAGTAGACAACACCCAGGGCTAGAAGCTTTCACCCTAGGATTTGAAGACAAAACTTATGACGAAACAGAGAATGCCAAAATAATAGCAAAAACTTTGGGTCTCAAACATCATATTGAGATTCTTTCAGAAGAAAAAGCTCTGGCCGTTTTAGAAGACGCAATAAATTTACTTGATGAGCCACTCGCTGACCCATCTATTTTACCCCAACTTCTACTTTCAAAATTTACTAGAGAAAATGTGACTGTCGCTCTCTCTGGAGATGGAGGCGACGAACTACTCCTCGGTTACCAACACATCCCCGCTCATATATGGAGAGAGAGATTGGATTTTCTGCCAGGAGCTTTTTGGAATATGAGTAAGAAAATTTTAAACACAGTGCCATCGGGAAGTGGCTATTTTAGTTTGGGGTTCAAAACTCAAAGACTTGCTCGCGGGCTTGATTTGGAAAACCGTCTTGAAAGAGATGCGACATGGCGAGGCGCATTTGATCAAGAAACTTTACAAAAGTTACTAAAGATGACCTTTGGGCTACCGCACCAAGGGTCATCTTTAGTAACTAACGAAGCTGAAAATATTTTAAAAGCTTACGCATCTGAAACTTCAAATCCTGAGAGTTGGTCAGCATGGAGCTGGGCATATTTAAGAACATTCCTCATGGACGACGTATTGGTGAAAGTAGATAGAGCAACCATGTGGCACTCTCTCGAAGCCCGCGCCCCACTCTTGGATACGAATGTTGTATCTTTTCTTTTGAGTTTACCCGATGAATACAAATTAGGAAAATACAGAGACAAAAGATTATTTAAAGAAATACTAAAGAAAAGATTGCCTGAATCTATTTTGAACGCCTCCAAACATGGCTTCGGTGTCCCTATTTCTAAATGGCTAAATGGGGTTCTAAAAAATAAATTGCTAGAAGTTTCTGACCCAGAATTTCTAAAAAAACAAAATTTATTTGATTCTTCAGCAATAGCAAAATTAATAAAAGAGCATGCCGCAGGTGGTAAAGATCGCCGCAAAGAACTTTGGGCCTTTTTATGTTTCCAAATGTGGTACATTAGATGGCACATAAAATAAAAAGATAAAAAATGAGGTACAAAACATTCCTAATACCAGCTTTCATTGCCTTCCTCCTCGCCAGCTTTTATATAGTAAAAAGTCCTGGAGTAATAGAAAGTGACGCCAAAGAGTACGATGATTTGGCCATTTCCATTTTAGATGGCAAATTTGAACTAGCTGGCGAGGTCAGTATGGAAAGAGAACCGGCCTACCCCCTTTTCCGCGCTATCCTAAAAATTATAAAAGATAGTCCAGGTTTTATACTCTGGGTCCAAGCTATCATATATTTCTTCAGCATCTTTTTAATCGGCCTGACTATGAGCAAAATTGATCCTGAAAAGGGACACTTCGCTGCCTGGGGAGCAGCTCTCGCTTACGGACTAGCCTTCTACCCTTCGGTTCACATTTCTGAAACATTAGTCGCTTTCCTCCTCGCGCTCATAGGTTATAACCTTATGGAGGGGATAGAAAAACATTCTTGGGTCTATTTCGTAAATATAGCTATATTTTCTTCTTTCTTACTCCTCACTCGTTACACATATATCCTAGTGCCTATCGCAGCATTTTTTATTTTATTGAAATACACCAAAGAGAAACTAAAAGTTTATATGGGTTTTCTGATAATTTTATGCCTTGTTACTCCTTGGGTGGTGAGAAATTATAAACAGTTTGGTGAATTTAATATGGCCGGTCGCTCTGGCGGCATACTTTATGCAAGAGCTTTGAGAGCTGACGCTTCCTGGCGAAGCTTAGGCGATAGTTACCTCTCTGCTTTAGTAGGTCGGGGTATATTATTTACAATCTATCCGAATAATCAATCCATCTGGCTTGAACAGTGGGGAGATTGGTGGAGAGACAAAGAAACCATAAGAGAAATGTGGGGTGAAGGCCGTATTGAAATAGATAGGAATAGAAAAGAGGCCGCTTTCGATATTATTTTTAAAGATTTTAATACTTTTGCAAAGTTTGTAGCTTGGACTGGAGTCGACGAATTACGCTTGCTCCAATTACCAAACCCCATCTTTCAAGCAGGAGGTTCACCTATCGAAGGTACTTATGGGGTCGAGGCTCAAAATACCAACCTCTCTGGTTTAAAATTGGGAGCTCTCGGTATCACTCATCTAATCCAATTAATTTGGTTTATAGTCGTTATATTTAGTACATGGATTGGATTTAAAAAATACGGACTGAAATTCCTACCAGGAATTTTCCTGATTTGTGTACTCCTACCTCACAGTATCGCCGACAATATCGCTAGGTACGGAGCTCCATTGCAACCATGGCTCCTTTCTGGTATTTTTATGACGCTTTTATACCCACTAAAAACACATGTCTTTAAGCGTCATAATACCAGCCTTCAATGAAGAGAACGCTATCGCCGATACTATTAAGCGTATCCAAAATCTAGGAAGGAAAGAAAATAGAGAAATAGAAATCATAGTGGTTAACGATGGTAGTAGCGACACAACAGCGGAAATCGCTAGAAGCTCTGGGGCTAAAGTGATAGATCACCCAGAAAATGGGGGCTATGGCCTCTCAATTCAACATGGCATAGAAGTTGCTTCTCACTCCCTCATAGGCATTACCGATGCAGATGGCACCTACCCAATAGAAGAATTCCCCAAGTTAATTCAAATGGTCGAGGTGCAAGGCTTCGATATGGCAGTAGGAGCAAGGACAGGGAGTGAACACAAAAAAGGGTTATTTAAATATCCGGCCAGGATAATGTTTCGCCTCCTTGCCGAATATGTTTCCGGTCGACGAATTCCAGATATAAATTCCGGGCTTCGAGTGATGAAGAAGGATAAACTTTTGATGCATTACGAAAGAACTTGTCTTGGTTTTTCCTTCACTACCTCTATCACCCTCATTTTTATGCTCAAGGGATATTTCGTGGGCTATACTCCGATTCCATATGCTAAAAGAGTAGGTAACTCGAAAATCCGTCACTTCAGGGACACATTACGCACTGCTCAAATCATGATCTCTGTCATTGCACACCACAATCCCCTGAAACTTTTTTTGCTTCTCTCCATGATGAGCACTCTATTTTCCTTGGTATGTTTTGCCATTGGCACCACAACCACATTTTATTTGTTTTCAGTGATCGGCTCTGTCCTCATCGGCGGCGTGCCCATCATCCTCGCCCTCGGCTGCCTTGCCGAACTCTTTCGCCTTAGTAGCGACAAAGGTATCTAAAAATTCTATTCTTTTTGATATTCAAAAGTAATTTTGGAAATATCACCAATAATTTTCTCCAGATTTTTAAAATCGGAACCTTTGGTCATGATACAAATAAAATAAGGTTTTTTGGGTAAATAAACTATGCCGCAATCGTGCAATTCATGGTAATTCCATGCGCCATCTTTATAAAGACCACTCTCACCAAATTTGTGAGCTATCACTACATCTTCCGGCACCCCCTGCCTTAAACCTTTATCGAAATTGGTGTAAGTGAGTAATTGAAGAGCTTGCTCCGAAATCGATCTAGGCAAATAGGTGCCATTGTATAAGACTCTAAATATACGGGAATAGAGTTTGGCAGACAAAAAATCTTCACCCAGTTTAGCCGTTTCAGGCAAACGCAAATGTTTATAGAAATCTAATATTTCATTCGAATGTCCTTTAACTAAAAGTGGAGCTATGACATTATCGGAATTTACTATCATTTGCTTGATAAGATCAGAAGCACTGTAAAGACCATCAGGAAAAGTTTTGGATTTATAAAACTGCCCAGGATAATCTTCCTGTTTATAATAGAATTTCTGATTTAAGATACTTGGATCGTCTTTGGCTAGTTTGAGATACACCACCATTATGGCCACTTTCAACATACTGGCGGGAGCATATAGTTCATCTTCGTTCACACCGGTCCACTTACTAGTATTCATGTCTCTAAAATAAAAAGATGTTTTCTCTGCCTCTCCCTTCTCCATAGCCTCATCTATGTATTTAGAGACTTGGTTTTTCAGAGGATCAAGTTCTGGAAAATCTTCTTCAGCATTGTCTAGAAATAGAAAAGGATTTATATATTTATATTCTGTTGAATCCTCTCTTACCGGTATAGACGATGCTTCTCCGATAACCCCCCTCTGCTCTAAATAAATATTCCCGAACCAACCAAAAAGAACGAGTAAGCTACCGAGGAACATATTTTTATAATTTAATATCTGGTGCATTTTGGCAATCATAAATAAAAGCATTCATATAACGATCGCGAGCTTCATATATTTTTTTACACGAATCAAAATACTTTCGATAAATACTATTCGGATCGACAGGAGGAGCATCGATTTCGAGGTAGTGGCCGGAGAAATTATTGATAGTTTCTATTTTTTGATTCTGATCAAAAATTGGCGAAGTATAAAGGCGTTTTTGATATTTACCAGTTTGCATTATTTCCCTGCCACCATTGTCATTGTAAACGACCACTTTTTTTATATCAGAATTATTTTTAATAAATTCCGCTGCATCACGCACAAGAGCTGGAGCATATCCGTTTATTTTACCGAATGTATATTCTTCAATAAATACAGCGTTATAAAATAGCCCTAGAATCAAGAAGGCAACCCAAATTTCTTTTTGCAAATTCTTCTTCCATAAATACAACCCCGTGAACACTGCCCCCAAAATCCAAGATAGGGCAATAAAAATAAAAGAAACATAGAAAGTAAGAGGCCCAGAGCCACCGCTAAATGGATACAGGAAATTCCAGTTGAAAGAAAGTATCCTGTCTATCCACTCTGCCTTAGGGTGCAATGCTGGGACATATTGGTCTAGAAATTGAGTAAGGAAAACGAAGAAAACACAAAGCAGAAAAATTATTTTGCTAGCGTGCCTTCGTAGGAGCGACGGCGACGAAGAGAGAAAATTTTCAGCAGAAAATACTCCAGCAATAATACAAAGTGGCACAATCATGAATTGGAAGTAACGATCCAGAGCTCCAGCTGAAAAATCGAAAAGAATGAGATAGAAAATTAATCCAAGTGCTAAGAAGAGATGAAATAATTTTAAGTCTTTACTATACGGCGATCCCACTTCGCTAAAGCTTCGCGGGACAAGCAAGGAAATAAGAAAAGATAAAACTAAAAATGGAGACAGATAAAATAGAGCTTTCACAAACTGGATACCGCTTTGGAAGAAATTCCTGCTGCCGAAGCCTTTCATAAAAGTTTCAGAGTAAGCTATTATTTTTTGCAAATCGAAACCTGGGAAAAGTTTTTGGGCTACAAACATAAGTAAGGCAACTAAAACAGCAAAAGAGATTAACCCACTTAAAGCATATAAAATGTTTTTACGATTAAGTTTTTCTTTATGATTCCAAACAAAATCGAGAATTAAGGCTCCAATAACAAGAGCAAAACTAAACTTAACCAACATTCCTAAGATGAGAGCGGCCACGAGCAAGCCACCAAATAAAAACTTTTTATTGCCAGTAGAAGAACTAAAATAATCATAAAACAAAATAGAAAGAAGAAAGAAGAAAGGTAGCACTGCCCCATCAGTATCTATCATAAGCGAAGCTAGAACTGAGAAAAATGAAAGAGCAAAAAATAGAGAAGACCAAAGAGCCGCCCCTACCCCGTACCGACGACGCACAATAATATAAATTAAAGTCAGGTTAATAAGAGAGAATATAAGTGGCGTAACTCTAAAATTCTCATCTCCAAAAAAGTTCCGAGTAGCCCTATAGATGGCTTCACTAAGTGGAGGGTGTGGAATAACCCCCGGTTCAGTCAGTTCCGGATTTACAATTATCGGCCACTTGTATTCATCTTGGTGATATGGAGCGTGGATAGCAGGTAACCTTAAAGCAAAAAACAAAATAATGATACCGAAGAACAACAGATATTCCTTTTTATTAGAAACAAAAGCCTGCATTTACAATCACATAATACCAAATCTGCCCTCCAAATGAAGTCTCTCCTCTCCCTTGCAAAATAAGCTGTATTATGCTATAATAATGACTAGATTCTTAAAAATTCGTCCCAATACTGGGACAATACACAAGGAGAAGTATCCATGGAAAATAAAGACCCGTATATGAACCGGCTAAAGTTGATAGGACCCCGAAAGGTAAAGAGGGGGGACAGGCTCATCGTCCAGACGAGGGGGGGAGGTAGTTTCAGTGGTGAACGGATCATCACGCTCCTCAAGAACCAAGAGCGGCGAGTCTACCCTCGCATCGGAACAGTGATCAGCTTTGCTGGTCCTGTAGAAGTGATCGGCTCGCGCGGCAGTGCTGCCGGCGGGGCAAGATCGCCTGGCGGCGTCATCGATGAAAGAATCGCGCGTATCACTAGCCGACAGGTACCTGACAACCCTAAGGAGTCAGCCCCTTGCCTGGAATTTCTGGGAAGTGGGCTGACACTGTTTCTCCACTTCATCCATCCGGGACAAGTAGCCCGCGTGTTGAAGGCTTCCTAGAGCCTCGCAGTTCCCTCCCCGGCCGTGCACACTTCGTGGTGCACGGCCATTTGTTTTGGTATTTTAGATGAGGTTTATTTCTGACTTACAAACAGCATCTGCCCTGCAAAAGGTTTCCAAGGAGAATTTATATAGAATCGGACAATAAATTTAAGTAAGGAATTTGGAATGATGGAAGAATTGGAACGCATAGAGAAAGGCAAAAAACACGGCATCTTAAGAATTATTTTCATATCATGAGAGAGTAAGAAGCTTTCCAAAGCGGCATCACTAAAAACTTTTTTATGAGTCGGATCGTCAAAATAATTAGCGGGCTGCAAACGGTAATTTGGTTGCATCAAAATTAACTTGCCTCCATTTTTCAAAACCCTCTTCACTTCCCCCATCACTTTCCCTAACTCCTCATCTGTAAAATGCTCAAATAAGTTACTGGCATGCACTACATCAACCGAAGCCTCCGGAATCAAAGCTAGATCCCAAGCCGGTGCCTTGATCAAGGTAATACCTGGGGCAGCGTAATTTGAAAGCTCAGGCGAAGTATCAATCGCGTATTTTTTGCTGGCTTTTATATTATTTATAAAATCACAATAACCTGCGCCCAAATCAACCACCGTCGCCTCTTCTGGAATGTATTCTGATTCAAACTTAGTAATTTCCTTCCAAACAATGGAACGCCTGGCATCGAAAGTGTACCTGGATTCATAATATTTATCTGTCATGTTTATATTTTTTTAAAGAAGTATCTGATAATAACAGGAATCATCTTTATTCCCAATTTAGCCGCTTTCCATACACTCCCAGTATAAGTAGAACGGCCTATTCTTTCTTTATATATAATGGGTACTTCAATTACTTTGAGGTTGCGGCGCAAAATCCATATCATAAGCTCGGGAGAAAAAGTGCCGTCCCCTTTTGATAAAGGGAACAGGTCTTTTATTTTTTCCAAAGCTCCCCTATTTAGCAATTTATAAGTACAGCCAACATCGGTTAGTACTGGGCCATTGAAAAGAACTTCAATAAATTTAGCCCAGAGCCAGTTGGCGAAGCGTACCGGGAAAGGCATGAAGGCTCCCGACCAAATGGCAGCGCGCGAAGTACGAGTGCCGAAAACAACATCGAATTCATCGCTATAGGCTAGCAATTTTTCTATATCCTTCGGCTGGAAAGTGCCATCAACCTCAGTCAAAACGATAAGATCCCCTGTTGCCTCTTGCATTGCTCGCATATAAGCATGGCCATAACCCTGCTTAGACTCACGTATTTGGACGGCTTTGGTTTTAGCAATTTCTTCCTCAGTATTACCAAGGGCATTGTTATTCACAGCAATAACTTCATCCACTATGCTAGTAGCAAAATATTGATCAATAATGGCGCGAATACTCTCCGCTTCATTATAAGTACCAAAAGCCACACTTACTTTTTTGCCTTTATACATGTTTCTAGTTTCCCTATTAAAGCATTTAAACTGTGATTTTGGAATACATAATCTCTCAATTTTTGAGAAACTTCTCTCTTCATATTTTCATCAGCTTTGAGCCAGAATTCTATTTTTTCTGCTATTTTATTTGGTTCTAACTCTATTATTAAATCTTTGAATGCCTCAGCGCCAGATAAAGAAGTGTTAACAATAATGGGTAATGAGCCACAAGCTGCGGCTTCTAAAATGGTTTTGTCGAACGAGCCAGAAGGGGTAAGATTTAAGAAAATCTCATATTTAGAATAAATTTCGGGAGTCTCATAATTTGGAACACTTGGATAAAAATTGACCAGTCCGTCTCCTGTTAAATCCTTGTTCTCCTCTACTAATTTTTTCTTATAATCCACATCTCCCAGATTAGCTGGGTCACCCACGATATCCAAGACAAAATTTACCCCCCTCTCTCTCAAAATCCTAGCAGCTGCAATAATTATATGTAAATTTTTAACCAGCGAAATCCTTCCGAGAGATAAGATCGAATTTTTTCTTCTTTCCATCTTTCCATCTTTAAATAAATCAGTATCAATCCCCACCGGCATCAGAACAGTCTTCTTAAATTTAGCAGTATAAGAATCTCTAGAAGTACAGAATACTTTTTCTGAAAGTAAAACTGCAATACGAGTGAGCAAATTACCTTTTTTATGGTTTCTCCAAAGATATATTTTTTTACTCAAAATTTTCCAAAACAATCCACCAAGCAAAATATATTCCTGATTCATATGGACGAAAACAGAAGAATAATTTAAAGAAAAGAAGCAAAGATGGAAAAATTTAAAAATGTATTTAAGTTTGTTTCCACCATGTTCTTTGCCAAGAGAGTAAACTTGGACGTTAGAAGGTAAGTCATAAACACCCTTCTGTAAACAGATTACGGATACAGATTCAAATTTCTCTGCGAACTTGGCGAGCCAACCATGAAAAAAACCAAGCACAGGATCGTCCCTATCGACTTTTTGAGTAATTATAAGTAGCTTCATTTTTTGTGGAAAATAAATTTACGATAGACAAAGAAATTGAAAATAGCGACGATCACACCACAAACTATTTGAGCCAAAATATACCAAAGCAACAAAAGGCTGACAAAAATATACATGACGAGGGTGTTGAGCCCGATACCGATGAGACCAACCAGAATATACTTCATAAACTGCACATGAGTACCCTTAATCTCTGTGTTCTGAAATACCCAAAGTTTCTGCATAAGGAAACTGACAACAAAAGCGATGCAGAAAGAAACTATAGATGAAAGAAGATACCAAATACCTAACAGATCGGTAAAAATATAAAGAAAAAATATCTGAGTAAAAGCTGCTGTGCCCCCCCCAACAAGAAAACGCAGAATTTTATTACCTTCAAAAATAGCTCTGATAAAATTTTTCTTGTCTCCTTCAAGAGCTTTTATTACCGCTTCTTTATAACGAGCTAGGTACTGATCCTGGGATATAATATGGCCGAGGGACCAATTCCTCGCCTCCCCCCCTACTTCTGATCTTAATTGTTCATCTCCAATTAATCTCTCTAAGTTTTTAGCAAAACACTCCACATTTTTAGGATTACAAACGAAAGCTCCTGCAATCTCTCTAGCTACCCCCGCATCAGATAAGACTAAAGCCAAGCCAGTAGAAGCAGCTTCTACAATAGACATCCCGTAACCCTCAAAAAGCGAGGTAGAAATATAAATATCAGCGCTAGCGTACAAACTAGGTAAATCTTTCACCCAACCAATAAATTTTACTTTATCTTTTATATTCAAATCGACACATATTTTTTCCAAATTTTCGCGCTCACTACCTTCGCCAGCAATAGTAAAAACGGCTTCTGGATATTTTGCTGAAACTATTTTAAAAGCTTTCAGAGCTGTCTCCAAATCTTTCTCCTTCTCCAATCTACAAACAGTCAAAATATTTCTCCCCGTCTTTTCTAAATCTTTCCATCTTTCCTTATTTACTTCTTTCCTTTCTATCCTGATCGGCAACACCTCTACATTCTCATTAAAATCCTTCACACTCTCCCTCACCCTCTCGGAAACTACCCGCACACTATCCGCATAAGGCAACACGATATGCGCCAAGAAAAATCTGATAAAATTCAAAGGCGAGGAAAGTAGAAAATATTTATTATTAAAATCGGTATGTAGCTGAACTTGAAGTGGAATTTTGTATTTGAATTTTAACAAAACACCCACGATACCGATTTCAAATGGATCTTGGGTAGTGAGTACACAATTTGTAGTTTGTAATTTGTAATTTGTAATTAATTTTCGAATTATTCTGAATGTATCAAACAAAGACGATGCTGAATAAGCATAAACATTTTCCGAAATATTTCTCTCAAAAGATTTTTCTCTGCGATTTATAATTACTAGATCTAACTTATCAAAAAGACGCCCGTATTCAACTTGCCTGTTTCTAACAGCTGAGCCTTCTTCAAATATTTTACTATCCGTACCTATAGATATGACTTTTATATTTTTTGTCATATTTTTTGGTAAGTAGCCAAGAACTCTACTGCTATCTCATCCCAAGTATGTACGAAATTAAAATTCCTGACTTTTTCTTTGGCTCTCTTATATCCTTCTTCTGTTAGCATTTCACGGATAGCTCCCTCTATCTCCTCCTCATTGTCCGGATCGATAAAAACACCTGCTTCTTTGATCCTCTCATAAATCCCAACCTCCCTAGTACAAATGAAGGGCCTATTATGCCTTATGCTGTCCAAAATCATATTGGGGCTGATATCACCAAGAGAAACTAGAATTACGGCATAAGCACTTTTCATTTTTTGCATTAAATCTTTGAAGGGCAAACTATCCATAAAAAGTTGTGCCTCTGGTATTTTATTAAATATTTTCTTCAATATATCTAAGTTTTTCCAAATCAACTTCCTAGTTGAAGCGACAAACTCTCTCGAACTTGGCTCCAAATCCCCTTCTTTGGGCCCATAAAAATTCTCCACAATAGAAGTTTTGCTCCTATCCATACCGTAAGCTTTTACAAAAATATCTCTCTGCCAATCAGTAGAAAATATAGTATGAGTGACATTTTGCAGTGTCCACCTAGTCAAACTAAAAACTATTTTTTCTTTAGCAGAGAAAAACGATTTTTCAGTGTCGTAGAATTTTCTAAGCAATACTTTTTTAGATGTTCTTTCCACATAACCCTCCCAAAGGAAATCTCCACCGGTCCTTATCATTGATTTTTTACCAAAAATTTTACAGGCGAGAACGGCAGGTAATCCGACACTGAAAGTGTCTAGTACAAAAATCATATCAGACGATAAGACTGCTGGAATAATTTTAAATAAAAAAAATAAATGTCTCACCCCAGACGGTAAATAATCTTCTACCCCATAAGTTTTTACGATAACCTCATGCCCCAATTTCTCAAAAGAATCCTTCAAATTCTTGGCATACTGGGCAGGACCACCGACTTTCGGTGGATAAATGCCTGTAGCGATGAGAATTTTAGAGCTTGCCATGAATTTTCTCTTTATACCATTCTACTTCTTTCTTCAGCCCCTCTGCTAAAGAAATCTTCGGATTATAACCAAGCAAATCCTTTGCCTTCGTGATATTGGCTGCTGTCTCAAGTTGGTCACCAGGCCTTTTTGGTAACATATTAAACTTAGCCTTTTTACCAAAAATCTCTTCTATAATAAGAATCCCCTCTCCAGTAGTGTTAGTTGTATCATTGCCAAGATTTATAATCTCACCTTTAACTTTTTCAAAATTTTGAAGAACTAGAATACAACCGTCCACGATATCTCCAACATAAGTGTAACTCCTCACATGGTCTTTTGCTCCCTCATATAAAGTGAATTCTTTATCCTCACACATTGCCTTCGTGAGCTTGTGGAATAATTTCTCCGGTCTTTCTCTTTCTCCATAAACAGAAAAAAAACGTAAAGAAACTGCCGGAAAACCTTTTTCTCTAGCAAGAGCTAAAACTATTTGTTCAGATGCGAGTTTAGTCACTCCATAATGGGAAGTTGGCTTAGGCTCTGACTTCTCGTCACCTTGAGCATGCTTACCATAAACAGAAGAAGTGGAAGCATAGATGAAACCTTTCAGGGTGGGAATGTTTCTAGCGTGTTCAAGAAGTTTGTGAGTAGCAATAATATTATTATTCAAATAATCTTCAAATGGAGTGGTAGCCGAAATACCAGGTTGGGCGGCCAAGTGGAAAATAAAATCTGTACCTGTGAGTAGATGGCTTATATCATCCACGGCTAGATCCAAGAAATGCACCCTGCCTCCAGCAAGCTCCACATCTGCCACATTGATCCTTTTGATAGCGGGGTCGTAATAGGAGGTTAATGCATCCACCCCCACCACCTCATGCTCCAAAGCCAAAATCCTCTCGCATAAATGCGACCCAATCGCCCCCGCCGCCCCTGTGACTATGATCTTCATCCTCCTCATAATGCCACACTTTCCTCTTATTTTTTACTTGACAAAGGATATATTACATGATAATCTGATCACGGAGGTGCAAATTGGACAGACCAATCATCGTTTTTGCATGTGACCTCACTGAAGGGGGTTGCGAGTTAGGTCCAGAAACCAAAGCTCGTTGCGACGTCGCGACCCAACGAGTTCAAGAGTACAAAAATCGAAGGGAAAAGGGATTTTTAATCGTCAGTGCTGGCATGAGTGACAAAAGAAAGTACCCTCAACAAGAAAAACTTATGTCAGTCATGATGAGAGACTACCTTGTCTCAATCGGCGTTCCGTCTGAACAAGTTATCCTCGGTAAACCCGTGTGGGGAAGCCGGGGAGAACTCCAGGAAGCCCTGCGAATAATCCTGGGACGACAAATGTACATTTTCCATCCAGCTATCATTTGGAAAGATGGGCGAGGTATAGTGAGAGATGGAGAAGATTTTTGTTTAGGAAGTTGGAGCGAATACCATATAGACATGGTATCTGGCTGGTACCACAAATGGAGACTCATCTATCTATCAAGAAAAGTCAGAAAGATGATACCTCTATCTCGTCGTAAAGATAAATGGCATATCCAATTCCTAGCAACCAAAGGAAGTTTCAAGAGTTTTCTATGGGAACTAATCAAGCTTCCTACGGCTTTAGTTAGAAGATGATCTCTCCCGTTTTACCAGACGCGCTCGTAAGAGCGCGTCATTTTTTTACCACCAAAACCAAATAGCCGGAGAATTTTTGGTGCCAGGGTTTGATGGAGAGAATATTGTCCAGGTTTTCGATTTTGTGGGCGAACCATTGGCCAAATTTGGGAGAGATTTTGTAAGCTAGTCTGGTAGAAGCAAATAAGACGCCTCCGGTATGAATATTATTGTTATTTATATTTAATTTTGATGTGAAAAATTTCCTAATAGAATCAGGGGTCCTGAAATCGCAATAGTTGGGCAATTCTTTGATACCAAGTTTCTCTAGCAAAGCAAAAAACTTGTATTTAATATAAAAACCATCGAGAGCATATTTATTGACGAGAGTGACTACCAACTTCCCTCCCGGCTTCAAAACTCGCAAACACTCCCGATAGCCTTGTATTTGCTCCTCTAAATTCAGGTATCTGAAAACTTCGATAGCAAAAACTGTATCGAAAGAATTGTCGGCAAAGGGCAAGCTACTCAAACTGGCATTTTGAAAATTAATACCCGGATAATTATTTTGGGAATACTCTCGCATACCTTCTGCTGGCTCTACAGCTGAAACAGCAAAACTTTTTTGCTCAAGTAAATTAGAAAAATAACCGGTACCCGAACCGACATCCAACACCTTATCCCCCACCTTCAAATTCTTATCTATAAAAGAAAGAAGAAATTCAAAAAGCTTCTTCCTGTCGTAAGTGAAAGCGCTAGCATAAGGATTCTTTTCATATACCTTATAACGATCAGCAAAAACAGAGGCATTGTCATGATGCGAGGAGACCGCTTTATTTTCCCCCTTTTCGCTTTCTTTAAATTCAGTAGCTATTTCATTCATCGTCATAATTTTAATATTTAGTGATTTGGCTGTCTTTAGTATTTCTTCTAAAATCCTAAACTGGTTATCAGTATCATAGGCAAAATTGGAAGGATGGAACCAGAGGTGAAATATTTTTTTATTTTTTTCTGCTGATTTTAATGAGTTCTTAGCTTTCTTGATAATAAAATTCGAAGGAATCAGTTTCCTTAAGCCATTACGCCCAATAAGTAACATGCCCCCAGGGATAGACATTAAACCAGATGAGTGTACCTCCGGCAACCCAGAAACTGCCCCAAGCCAAAAGTAAGAAAGGAAGTGTGTAAGCCTAGAAGGGTGCTCGTTGTGCCTAAAAGATGTGATGCCTGCTTCCCGGAGCTCTCTGTAATACCCTTCCGAATTACGCGGGAATACAAAAGATTTGAAAGTTAGGTTATTTCTTTGATGTATTTCTTGAGCTTTAGTTATATCCTCCCTCACAACCTCCTCACTATTTTCACCATAAATTATGTGTGAATATGAGTGGCTACCTATTTCATGACCTGCTTTGGAATTTTTAATAAGAGGTATTAAATTTTCCGTATCGTGCCACAATAAGTCATCACCAGGTTCCAAAAGTTTACCCACGATAGCCCAAGTCACCGGGACATCATACTTCTCAAACAAATTAATTAACTTCCTCGTAATTTCTACTTCTTTTTTAATATCTTCTTTTTGGCTTGCAGAAATATCCTTATCGACATAGCCCCAAGCAAATTCAAAGTCAATGCTGATAGTAAATATGCCCTCTTTCATAATCATTTTATTATATCTTTGCAAAAATCTTCTGCCCCATATCTACCGCGATATTATTCCAATCATATTTTTCTACCACCATTTTGTAAGCATTCTCTATAACTTGGTTTTTATTCGGATCGGAAACACAGCGATTGACTGCTACAACTATACTCTCTGGATCTTCTGGTTTACAAAAGTATCCAGTCTCCCCATCTCTCAAAAAATCCACGATCCCCCCTACTGGCGTAGCAATAACTGGCAACCTTGCCGCCATAGCCTCTAGAAATGAGTTGCCCATACCCTCTGAAAGAGAAGGACGAATGAAAATATCGGAGGCTTTCAAATACCCAGGCAAATCATCATGGCTGACAAAACCCATAAATTTAACTCTGGATTCCAAATTTAATTTCTGCACTAATTTTTTCAATTCATTCTCCAATTCTCCAATACCAAAAATAATAAACTTAATATTATCGGAAAGGTTGGCCAAAGCTTTTATTACATCCACCACTCCATTCTTCACATTCAACCTCGAGCTTGTAATTAAAACCACATCATCTTCTTTGAATCCCCAATCTTTTCTTATTTTAATCTTTCCATCTTTCCATATTTCCATATCAAATTTTCCCAAATCTACCCCATTTGGAATTAAATATGCTTCTCCTCTAAAGCCAAAAGTCTTAGCTCTATCTAATAAGTAATTACTGATAGCTACTAAAAAATCAGCTTTTTTTAGAGTCAATCTCCATGATAAATCAATAAGCCCTGCCCATTTATATTTCAAATGCTCTTCTGAATCGCCTTCTTGCAAAGAAAGAATAAAGGACACTCTAGGATTAAAAATTTTAAAGAAATAAGCAGAGTAGCCAGCATAATTGGCCATAAGAGACCAAGTAGCATGAAAAGAATATTTTTTATGTAGGGAGTTAGCCTTAAAGAAGGCCGAGACAGGATAAAGTAGTTTATTTATAAACAAAACAAATCTATGGTAACTTACCACGTCTTGTTTAAAGATAGGAAAACCGATCCTATGCAATACGACATTGCCAAATTTTTCCTCTTTTTTATCGAGAGATGAACGAGAAAGAGTAATCATATGGAACTCGGTAACTTCAGGATTTATACGGTCAGCAATTTCTTTCACGGCAGCCTCAGCCCCACCTACATAATGAGGATAATAGACGAGTGAAAATATGAGTATTTTTCGAGTGTTTGGCACAAGAAACATCCTAACAAATTATGAGCCCCTGAGCACCCCCCTCAAAACATCTTCTGGGACTTCATTTACTTTTGGTTTTGGTGGAGAAGGAAGTGGTATCTCTTTTTTCTGTTCTAGCGGCTTAACAAAATTTGCTGTGTTTATCGCTGTATTTTTTGGAACAACCTGAAGTTTAGAGAGGGCCTCTTTCAGAGCGTTCATATTTTTCTCCGTAGGCCCCTTATCTTTTCTTCTATTGTCTTGATTTAATGTATTAAGAGAAATTGTTTCTTTTTTGGGCTCTACTTTTGCTTCGACCTTTATTTGTGGTCGTGGGATTTCAATTCTTGGTTCTATTTTTACATTTCTATATTCCTGCCTTCTTCCTTCATTTTCCTTCCTGACTCCCGCCTTACCGTCGGATAAATCGGGTTTCGGGTTTCTAGCTTCCTCCTTTACTGGGGCATACCATTCATTAATCACTCTTTCCACTTCTTCCTTCGGATGAGCATACGTCGCTCGTGATTCTGCCACCACTTCTTTCCTGTACGAAATCTCCGGCTTTGGAATAGGAGCCATACCTAAAGCAGAAAAAGGTTGGGAAGGCACTCCGTCGATCATAAGCTTCAGGTACATTTGGTACTTTCCAAGATTGACCATGTCCTCAGCGATAAACACAGGAGCAAATTCCTTTTCCAAAACATCGGCATCAAAAGAGCCGACTCTGAAAGCAATCATAGTGCCTACGTTACCGAACACAGCAGCCCTCACTTCCTCGGCCATTTGTTCGATATATTGGTGAGCTATATTAAGAGCGAGTTTATATTTACGCGCCTCGGAAAGAATGTCGGCAAAACTTTTGTTAGCAAAGGATTGAAATTCATCCACATACAAATAAAAATTCGGAAGCTTCCCAAGCTCGGCTTCCGTAACATCGGAACGCGACATAGCAGAGAGATAAATTTTAGTCACCAACATCGAACCGAGCAAGTTAGCGTTACTTTCTCCGACCAAGCCCTTCGATAAGTTGACGATCAGGATTTTCTTTTCGTCCATGATTTTACGCATATCAAACGAAGATTTCGGTTGACCAATGATATTCCTGATCAAGGGATTGGAGGTAAATTGACCAATTTTGTTTTGGATCGCAGGAGTAGCTTCCGCGGCAAAACGTTCGGTATACGAAGCAAATTCCTTGGTCCAATATGTTTTTACTGAAGAATCGGTAACATTATCGACCACTTTCTGTCGATAGACTTTTTCGGTAAGCATCCTGTTGATACCAAGCATGGTAGCACCTGGATACTCAAGCAGAGCGAGGATGGTATTTTGCAAAATATATTGCATTCGGTCCGAAAAACTTTCTTCACCGAAAAGTTTTTCAAAGGCACTCATAAGGCCAGAAAGTACTAAGTGCCTTCGCATTGGCCCCACGTCCTCCATTACGTTAAAAGATATGGGGTATTCGGTATCAAACGGCGCAAAATAAATTACATCTTTTATTCGGTGTTCGGGAATGTAGTCGAGTAAAAGATCAGCCGTCTTGCCGTGAGGATCGATAAAAGCCACCCCTTCCCCATTCTGAATGTCTTGAATAACCAAATTCTCGAGAAGGGTCGATTTACCCATGCCTGTTTTACCAATGGTATATAAGTGGCGCAGTCTATCTTTCGATTTTATACCGAAAGCCAGGCGTTTGTTGCGCGAATCCGTCTCAGCAAAATAAGTAACTTTGTCATCAGGAGGCATAATACAATTATACAATCTGACGACCAATTATTCTAATTTCTAATTACCCTAATTTTTCAATAACGCAGCTTCTGTATATTTGTTCGCCGGATCCCACAGCATCCAAGAGGTAAGACCGGCATCGTAAGTGCCTTGAATTTGAGCCCGCACCATTTCGGCAGTGTAAGGAATCGGATAATCATTGTCCTGGAGCCATGGACGAAGCTGTTCTTTTTTTATATTAAAATTTTGAGTAGTGGAGGCTAGGAGTTCAGTTTTTGTAACAGCACTCTGCATGACATACTTTATAAGTTCATAAGGTACTTTGTTTGGGTCAGGCCAGCCATTAAAGTGAGCTGGGTAATGTGAAGGATAGACCATGGGAGAAATGTAATCGAAATAAGGCAGAGCATTTTCAAGTACCTGACCTATGCCCAAATCATCACTGTTTGTAGTCACCATCCCAAATAAATCTACTGAAGTTTTTATCTCAACACCTTCCAGACTTTTATCTAAATGTTGGAAAAATTGTTTAAGCATCAAAGGCTTGGTAGTACTACCAGTATGAGTGAACGCAATATCGTTCATGTTACCGTCGGAAGGAAAACGAATGTAGTCAAAATTTATTTCATCAAAACCAATTTTTTCCGATTCTTTGGAAATTTCAACAATATAATTCCAATACTCTTTCGCTCCAACATCGATAAAAGAGAGTCCTTTCCTATCCTTCCACACCCCACCATCACTTTTCCTTTTGACTGCAAGTTCGGGATGCAACTTAGCATAAAGAGGATCCTGGAAAACTGCCACCCTACCGATGACATATATTCCTCTATCGTGTAAATCTTGAATAAATTCAAGCATGTCAGAAACCCTACAGCCCTCCCCTTTAGGCCCCAGATCACCAAAAGAAACAGTGCCCGTGTAATCCTTGATGTCGACTACCACAGAATTGAGTTCCGTCACATCTATCAAATCAGCTATTTTGTTTCGCCAATCACGAAGGCTGGCTACACAAGATGTCATGTAGATTGCCTTGAGTGGCTCCGGTGTGGAAATGTGAATTATCTTAGGAACAGTTTGGCCTGTAGAAAGAGTCGTAGAACTATCGCTACTTGAATATTTCACCGGGAGAGATAAACCAAAAACAGCAACAAAAAAAGCTAAAATTATGGCTCCTAGAAAAATGTAGGAGAAAAATTTCCTCTTCATTTAACTTTTGTCCTCTGAATAATTTTCTCCGATATTTCGGGCCACATAGAGCGCACTAAAATAGCGAGGCCTAAGAGAGACACGACAATGTGACGCATATTTCCAGGTATACCAAGGAATGGAATAACAAAGATAAGCAGGCCAGTTATAGGGTAAAACCTTTTCATTGCACACAGTATAATTTCTAAATGACAAAAGGTAAAGCTTTTAAAGTTGTTGACTTAAAGAACTACGGCATTATAGTACAGAAAGAACGATTACACATTCTAGAGAAAGGAATAGGTCGAATGGAGCAAGTACCACGCGTAGAAAAGACCAAAGATGGACTTCTGGTCATCCGGCTCCATGAAGTGCTGGTAGACCGAAGTCTTAGTTTCGAGGAAGCTGTGAGGCTCGGAGCTCCTGGCACAGGAGAGAACTCCTTCGTCTTCTTGTGCGAAGGCCAGTATTCACGAATGAATCAGAGTGAAATCAGGGAAGCCAGTTTTAGCGATATTTCCCTGCTGTCATTTAGAAGACGTTGGAAAAATAGTGAAGGCATCGAACACCTTGAATCAATCGGGCACAAAGGTGCTTCGCCCCAAGAAGTTTTGGCCATCGGGGGAAATTTCCCTCGATTAAACCAGAGCATGAGTAATTACGCTCCCCCATCGATGTATGTGACCAGTGTACGTGGTTGCTTCATCGGTATTCGGAGATGTTTTTTCTGTCTTGCATTCGGAGCAGAGCAGCCGATAGCAGGTCTGACTTCTTCATACGCCGGATGGCATCGAGCCGACGAATGGCTCGCAGTCATTGGTAACGTAGAATAGCCTCCGCTTCTTGGTAAATTCCTTCTGGGAAATACAAGAAGCGGAGCGTTTGTTTATTTAATATTTTTATTAAAATACTCCTTCAGCATCATCTTTAAAGACGATTTTCCTTTATCTGTTTTGAAATATTTTTCCCTTCTTTTAGCGTCAGTTATATTTTTGTAAGCCTCGTAAAAAATTAGATCAAGAGGTCTTCGTGGCTTAGTAGAAGGAACCTCTCCTTTTTCATGTTCTTCAAATCTTCTTTTCAAATTCTCTGAATAGCCTATGTATAACTTTTTATCTTTTAGACTTCGTAAAATATAGACGTAGTACATGTGGTGCACATGCACCATGTGAGGTGCATGGCTACCATAAACCTACTTCGGTTTTCTGGCAAAGCCATAAACCCTACGTGGTTTATGGTGCGCGCACTAGGATTTGAACCTAGGACCTTTCCAGTATCAGTGGAATGCTCTACCAACTGAGCTATACGCGCGAATTTTTCCCAAGAGCGAAGCGATTGGTTGAAAAATTCAGCGTCCAGTTGTATTCAACTGGGAAGAATTTTCCGCTTTTGGTGGGCTTAAAAAATCTAACATAAAATTTTATAAAAGTTAAATCCCGTGAGAGAGGCTTGTAAGCCTACATCTCACGGGACGAGTGTCATCCCTAATAACCCCCCAAGGATGGGCACTCTTATCGGATACTGCGTGCGGCAGGCTTCTTGCCCGCAAGAGCCCGGCTCACCGCAGCCATACTTCTGTCGAAATTGGGGGGCTTTGGAGCATACTCAAACGCTCCATAAACTGGCGGTTTCGCCCTGGGCGTCTTCATAGCCAGCTCGTACTTCTTAGCTGACCTGAAGTCAGCTTTGATAGTAGGCCCAGCGACAAAAGCAACCAAAGCAACCACAACCGCCAAAGTCCCTAACGAAACCAGGCCGCTCACGGTGGGCGTGGCATCAAACATAGCCACAACCAACACAAGAAAAACCATAGCAAGAATTCTAAGAAATTTTCCCATAGCGAGAAAATCCTCCTGCCCTGTATTATATCATAATCTACTATTAAATGCAAGTAAAAATTTAGACAGCAAAAAAGCCCTTATTTTAAGGGCTTTTTTGCTCGCCGGTTGGCGAAATAATATTCTTTGTTTTGTTCCGTCCTACTATTTAGTTTTCTGCTGTCTTTCCAGCTGCCACCCGCCTGTAACGCTATGCTTAGCATTGCGGGCAGGTACCATTTTAAGTTGTGATCAAACTATTGCGCACTCGATCGAGTTGCACAATATCGACTGTCATTCCTTTCCTCCGACATAAGTCAGAGAAGAGGAAATTTTCACCTTGAAATATTCCACGAGCAGCTTCCGCTACCCGTGCCTTGTTACGACTTACTCCCTGTCATTGAGCTTACCTTAGTCCCACTTGCGTGAGCCTTTGGGTACTCCCAACTCCCTTGAGTTGACGGGCGGATTGTGATTTTCTCACATCCCCTGAAGTATTTAATATAAATACTTCACCATACTGCTTCCCATCATTTCACAGTTTTGGACGTAGCGAGCAGATTTCCTGCACTACGCGAGCCCGATAGTTTTCAAATTCATTTTTGCTTTTAGCTTCCTGATTCTCTCTAAACCATCTTTAGTAAGATGATCTTTTGATTGAACTAGTTTGGCTACTTTACAAAATAATTCAAAATTTTTCTGTTTAGAAAAACTCTGAAGAGGATATTGTTTGAAAAATGGGATCAATATTTTAAGAACATCTGAATATGAACTTATGCTGTATCTATAGCATTGAGCATGGTTAACTCTCTGCTCTTTTTGAAAATACACAGCTCCACATTTCAGAGTATTCTTAACTTTTTCCAGAAGGAATCTATCTTTCTCCTGCATTTTTATATGAAAATGCAATTGAACATTAAACCCCATTCTGTAGAGAGAAGATTTTCTTACATTTACGTAAAAACATCCTTCTCCATCCGTTAATCCTACAATATACTCATTTGAAACTATCGGTTTTGTCCTTTCCACACATATTTAATATTATTGTTTTAATTATAACATTAAGTTGACGCATGGTACTACGACTCAGCTGACTCCCAGCACTAATTTAGTGCTGGGTCTCCCAGGGTCATTTATAACTCCTTTCCAAACATCCCAACGAAGATTTTTGTTCGTGCTTCCTTCAGACTCACCGCAGAAGTCGCACATCTCTTTTTTGATCGGGCTACCTTTCGCTACTAGGATCCTTCGGTCCTCACATTACTGTAGGGGACCTACCCGTTCGCTAAATTGCTTTCGCAACTATCAGACTTTAACTGATTGGATTTATAAACTGCCTGGCGCCTTTAATTTTGAGTACAAGACTTGAGAACGTATTCACCGCGGTATAGCTGACCCGCGATTACTAGCGATTCCAACTTCATGGGGTCGAGTTTCAGCCCCCAATCCGAACTGGCGCCACTTTTCTTAGGATTAGCTCAGTCTTGCGACGTCGCGACCCGTTGTAGTGGCGATTGTATTATGCGTGTAGCCCAAGGCGTCAGAGGGACATGCTGACCTGGCGTCATCCTCGCTTCCTCCCAGCACGAAGTGAACGAAGTTCACTTCAAGTAAAAAGTTCATAAAGTTATAAAGTTTTTAAAGTAAGGAAAATTCTTACTTTATAACTTTACAAACTTTCAACTCCTTAACTCGAAGTGCGTTCACGCACTTTGTGCTGGGCAGTCTCGGCTGACACTTGTAACAGCCAACGAGGGTTGCGTTCGTTACCCCACTTAAGGGAACAACTCAAATCACGAACTGACGACGGCCATGCATCACCTGTTCAAGTGTTCTTGCGAACGTTTACATTTCTGTATTCTTCACTTGAATTTCTAGCCTTGGTAAGGTTTTTCGTTTGTTGTCGAATTGAACCGCATAATCCACCGCTTGTGCAAGTCCCCGTCTATTCCTTTGAGTTTTAAGCTTGCGCTCGTACTACCCAGGCGCCTCTCTTAACGCGTTAGCTTCGCCTCCCAGAGGGTCGATACTCCGGAAAGCTAGAGAGGAACGTTTAGGGCGTAGACTACGCGGGTATCTAATCCGCTTCGCTACCTACGCTTTCGTGTTTCAGTGTCAGGAGTGCGCCAGTGAATTGCCTTCGCTTTTGGTGTTCCCCATGATATCAACGGATTTCACCCCTACTCCATGAGTTCCATTCACCCCTCGCATCCTCAAGCTCTGCCGTTTCTTTAACGAAAGACTAACAGTGCCACCTACACACCCTTTACGCCCAGTGATTCCGGATAACGCTTGGGGCCTCTGTATTACCGCTCCTGCTGGCACAGAGTTTGGAGCCCCTTATTCATGAGGTACTATCGTCCCGAAGGATTTCTCCCTCATAAAAGACCTTTACGTCCCGAAGGACTTCATCAGTCACGCGGCGTCGCTCGATCAGGCTTTCGCCCATTGTCGAATATTCTCGGCTGCAGCCACCCGTAGGTGTATGGACCGTTTCTCAGTTCCATCGGTGGGGGTCAGCCTCTCAGCTCCCCTAAGCGTCATAGCCTTGGTAAGCCATTACCTTACCAACTAGCTGATACTCCGCAGGCTCTTCCTTAAGCGTCTTGCGACTTTACTCTTACGAGACTATTTGGGATTACCTCCTCTTTCGAGAAGCTATACCAAACTTAAGGGAAGATACCTACGTGTTACTACCTCGTCTGCCGGTACCTCGGTCTTGCGACCTCGGCCCCTTGACTTGCATGCCTTATCCACGCCGCCAGCGTTCATCCTGAGCTAGGATCAAACTCTAAATATAATTAGACGGAACAAAACGAAGAATACTATATCCTGTCATTTCATATTTTCTAATTTTTCAGTTTGATCTTCTAACTCAAAAAATCATTGTTTGTGTGTACTTATTTTATTACTCAAAGAAATATAGACTAGGACTTACATCTCAATCTTATATATTTCTTATTTCAAGTATGAAAATGTCAAAGACCAATCAAAACTCCCCACGAAGGAGAGCAGGGTAAAGTATAAGGATAAAAATAGGCCTGTCAAATAGTGATTCCAGCCCTCCCTCTCGAGAGAGCCCTGTATACAAATATGGAAGAAAACGTGGTAACCGGCACCGATACGAGTAGGCCAATCCCTAATGCTAAGAAACCTAGGAAGTTAAGTACCCCAACTACGATCCAAAACAAAAGAAGACTCCAGAAATTACCCTCGGTGATAGCCCAACTCTCTTTCATAGAAGCAATTATGCCCATATTTGTATCGACAAGGATAAGAGGAGCAAAAGAAAACCTTACAGCCCACAAAATACCCGGCAAGATAAGAAGTAAGAGGCCAACAAAAACTATGACCGGAAAAAGAATAGAGATTCCTAGATATTTCCAAAATAAAGGATAGCTCCTGAAAATATCACTGAATTTAGGTTTGTCATTGTCAGTTATACGGAGAAAAATTTTGCTATAACCGATGCGTATCACGATTAAAAGTATCGCCGCTAAAATTCCGAAGAGTGATTTGAAAAGCCCTTTCCCTCCTCCAGAAACAGCTCCTACTGCTAGCATAAGCAAAGTGGAGAGAACAGAAAGATGCATATTCTCTTTCATCCTTGCCCAACCATATTTGACAGACTCAGAAATCGAAAACATGAGTTTATTATACTTTATTCCTCCACTTCTGAATAGTAACAAGTAATGGTGAACCGAAAAAGATGGATGAGTAGGTACCGGCGATGATACCGATGCCCATAGTAAGAGCAAAATGCTTGGTAGCTTCAGGTCCAAAGAAATAGAGAACAACAATAGCAAGAAGGGTGGTAACGGAGGTATTTATAGAGCGAGTGAATGTTTCCGAAATACTTCTGCCTACAATTGCTTCAAACTCTTCCTTACCTCCCCTATCATTACTTATTTTCAAATTTTCCCTAACCCGATCAAATACTACGATAGTATCGTGAATAGAAAAGCCTAGGATAACAAGAAGGGCTGTCACGAAAAGAGTATCGACTTCGAACCCTTGAAAGTGGCCTAAAATGGCGAATATCCCTGTAGGAATAATGACATCGTGAGCGAGAGCGACTAGTGCCACTCCTCCATAAACCCAAGAGCTGATCGGTTTGGAAACCTTCCTGAAGGCAAAAGTGATAAATAAGATAATAGCCACTAAAACCAATATGATGGATAGGTAAGATTTGTTGATAGCTTCTATACCGAGAACTGGCCCGACCGTATTAAATTCTTTCTCGATAGGCACATACTTACCTTCAATGCTAAGAAGTGCCATGACACCAGCTTTTCTGGACTGATCGATTTCCTTTGTTCTGATGATAAAGGAGTCATCACCAGCATTCCTCACAGAAATACCTCCAAGGTCAAGTACAGAAAGGGCATCATTCACTTCTCCCACAGTGGGGGTGGCTCCTTCGTAAGAAACGTTGAGCAAACTACCACCAGTAAAATCAATACCGGGCTTTAATCCATAAGCTGAAATAGCCCAAATTGAAATAGCGAAAAGTAAGGCCGAGAAACAATAAAATATTTTTCTATATTTGATGATTTTCATATTATTTTTTATCTGATTGCATGGCGAACAATATGGTGCGTGAAGCTGTAATAGCGGAGAACATAGAAACAAGGACGCCTATGAGAAATACTAAAGCAAAGCCTTTCACGACTGGCGTAGAGGCTAGGTAGAAAAGAATAAGAGCCGTTATTATACTCGAAAGATTCGAATCACGAATCGATGTCCAAGCTCTTTTAAAACCTTCACTCAAGGCATCAACTTTATTTTTACCTTTTTTAAACTCCTCTTTTGTTCTTTCAAATATTAGAATATTGGCATCGACCGCCATTCCGATTGATAATATAAAGCCAGCAATACCGGCAGCAGTCAAAGTAACCGACATCAATTTGAACAAGGCCAGGTTGATAACGGTATAGATAATGAGAGCAACGACAGACACAAGTCCCGGACCTCTATACCAACCTATGAGGAAAATGGCGATAATAATAAAGGAATACAGTCCGGCCTTTAAGCTGTCAGCCACGGCTTGCTGACCCAAAGTAGCTCCTATTGACTGAGTACTTATAAGTTCGACAGGCACAGGTAATGCACCGTAGTTCAAATCACGCACTACCTGTTTCGCTTCCTCAGCAGTAAAGTCACCAGTTATCACTGCTTCGCCTGAAGGTATTTCTTCACGGATATAAGGGGCTTGAATCAACAGCCCATCCAGGAAAATGCCCATGATGCGACCAATATTATTTTTTGTTATTTCTGCAAAAAGATTTTTACCTTCAGTATTAAATTGTAAGCCAATAATCGGTTGGGTTGGAAAATTTGGATCAAACTGAATGGTGGCTTTCTGCAATTTACCACCATCGAGACCTGTAGCGATGAAAACATCCTCAGGGACTACGCCATCACCTACCGAAGACAGATCAAAATCAGGCTTCATGAGCATAAACTCCAGTGTGGGAGTTTTGCCGATTTGGTCTATAGCTTCTTGCACATTAGTAACCCCGGGCAATTCAACAATAAGCCTATTCTGCCCCTCTCCCCCAATGCCACTAGTTTCTACTTGTACTAGAGGCTCTGACACGCCAAAAAGGTTCACCCTTCTCTCAATAGCATTCCTTAGAGCTTCCATAGAATCATCGATTTCACCGGAAGCAACTTTAGAAGTATCAGCTCGATATATAAGCTGTGTCCCTCCGGACAAATCTAGCCCAAGTTTAAATTTATTTTCACCAGTCTTCTCGCCATTCCAAATCCAAAGCCCCATGACGATCGAAGCGAAAATTATGAGTATTGCCCAAAATCTGTATTTAGCCATTTATTTATATTTAGACTCCACTTCTGGATAGTATCACTTTTAGAGTCTTTAGTGCAATTTTGAGGTCGAGCATGAGGGAACGGTTTTTGATGTAATAGAGGTCGTAGGAAAGCTTGCGACGAGTCTTAAAAGCGTCGGCAACAACCTTGGGCGGATCGCGATGATATAGCTGAGCCCAACCGGAAAGGCCTGGTTTTATAAGATGACGAACATTGTAGTAAGGGATTTCATTTTCGTAATTTCTAACTAGAGATACTATCTCGGCTCTCGGACCAATAACTGACATGTCACCTTTTAAAACATTCCAAAATTGAGGCCATTCGTCAATTCTAACTGATCTGATAAATTTACCGACTTTGGTGATATGCTGGGCTTCATTCCGCGCCTCGCTACGCACCTCGCTTGCGAGACGGGCGGGCGACATACTTCTAAATTTCCAGATTTTTATTACCTTATTATTTTTGCCTATCATTTCTTGGGTGAAGAAAATTTTACCTCCATCCTCGATCTTGATCGCAAGGCCAACCACTATACAGAAAACGATGTTCAGAGAACCGACAATAATACTTATAATTATATCCATAATCCTCTTCAGGGCATCGTAAGCCACATGTGAAGAAGTGGAAACATTTTCTAAAAACCAATTGTATTTCAGAAGCGAGAGGGGCACTCGATCAAAAATATCTTCATAAATTTTATACATATCGATAAACTTCACATCAGCAAAAATTAAATTATATAGATTCGGAAGTATCGGTTCCACCTTTTCATTATGTAGGTCAATAGCGATGATCTGCACCCCTTCGGAATAAACCCGAGATATTATTTCGTCTTTGAAATTAAGTGACTCTATTTCGCTCACATCAATCGATGATATGAACTCCAAACCGTAGCGAGGATTGTTATTTACTTCCTCAATCAACTCCCTCATTTCTTCCCCCTGACCTACGATGATTCCTTTCTGAACTGTAGCTGGCCTCAAAAGACGCACCCCATAAAGCCTCCAAGCCAGGATAAGAGCGAAGGAGATAAGGAGGTGTATAAAGAGGATGGTTTTGGGTGCAATTTTGAAATAAGGTATGGAATAAAAGAAAAGAACAGCAAGGAAAGTATTACTAATTTGAGCATTGAAAATGGTGCTCGGTAAACGTGTTTTGAGGAGAAGTGTATGCTTTTCATATAAGCCAGTAATGAAGAAGGTTACTATCCATACAGCAGAAAGGATGGAAAAAGGGAAAGCATGCTGAACAAAGGCTTCCCCAGCAGGAAAAGTGAAATACCTAAAAGCCAAGGCTAAATACAAGGAAAAATAGAAAATGACGATATCGCCCAAAAAAAGAAGTAAAGCCTCTTTTCTATTTTGAAACATATATATATTATAACTCCAACTAATTTTTTCTCCTCCTACTCTTCCCTTCTATTTTTTAAATGGGAAACCAACTGATTTTAAGAAAGCTAAAGTTTTTTCTTTGGAGTTAAGATTGGTGACGATAGTCACTGCAAAACCAAATACATCTTTCAGCTCTTCATCAGCAGTTTCAGGAAATACCACATGTTCTTTTATGCCTAAAGTATAGTTGCCCATCTCATCGACTCCACCATCCGACAAGCCACGAAAATCTTTGGTCCTAGGTAGAGCTATATTTATAAGTTTATCCAGGAAACTCCACATCCTTTCTCCTCGAAGAGTGATTTGGATTCCTACTGTATCCCCCTCACGCACCTTGAAAGAAGCCACTGATTGCTTGGCCCCTTTCTTAACCGGACGCTGTCCTGTGATTTTTGAAAGCCTATCAAAAGCTAATTCAATTTTCTTTTTATCGGAAAAAGAACCTACTCCAGCATTAATCACCGCTTTCTCTATTCTAGGAGCTTGCATAACATTAACCATCTTAAGTGGTTCTTTGAGTTCCTTGAACGAATTTTTTGTTTTTTCTTTAAGAGTTTTCATAATTTTTCCATCTTTACTTCTTTCCATCTTTAAATCTTCTTAACATTGCTTACATGTATTGGAAAGGCCTGATCGACAAGTTGACCCTTCTGCCCTTGCTTCTTAGCTCTGATATGTTTTTTGTGGACATTTACTCCATCCAAAATCACTTTATCAATTTGAGGAAATGCTTTCACCACAGAGCCCTGTTTGCCCTTATCTTTTCCCGTTATAACTTGAACCTTGTCGCCTTTTTTGATTTTCATATTTTTATTTATATCACCTCCGGAGCCATGGAAACAATAGCCTGGTGGCCGGCTTCGGCTATTTCACGAGGGATAGGACCAAAAATACGGTTGGCTCTAGGAACAAGCTCACCCTTCTTTTTATCGACGATGATAACAGCGTTCTCGTCAAAGCGAATATACGAACCATCCTTACGACGAAGCGGAGCTTTTTGACGCACTACTAGAGCGGTGAGCACCGCCTTCTTCTTTATTTCTTTTCTTGGTTCAGCTTTCTGCACCGAGAGAATAACTAGTTCACCAATACCAGCGTATCTTTTCTTGGCGCTACCAAGCACTTTGAATATGCGCCCGATTTTAGCTCCAGAGTTGTCAGCTATTTTTACTATTGATCGTGGTTGAATCATGGTAGTTAATTTAAAGATGAAAAGAAGGAAAAATGGAAAGATTAAATTACGGTGAAATGCTTGTCTTTAGAAATAGGTTTGGTTTCTTTTATATCGACTTTATCACCTATTTTTTTTGTATTGCCTGCATCGTGAGCCTTAAATTTTTTAGCTACCTTGTGATATTTCTTATATTTTTCATGCTTCACAAAACGAGTAACTTCGACGACGATAGTATCCTTCATTTTGTCGGAAACGACAACACCAGAGAAAATTCTGCCTCCTTTTTTTATGATATTCTGTTTTGTTTCTGTACTATTCATATCTTTATTTCTTGCTTCTTAACTCTGTTTTTACTCGAGCGATATCTCTTTTTAAACCTCTGCCCTCTTTGATATTCCTCGACTTACTACCAGCCAAACCAAACCTAAAATCACGTAGAGCCACCTTTTTTTGAGCAAGCAGGTCATTAAGCTCCGTCGCGCTTTTTCCTTTGATATTCTTCTTTATATCCTTAGTCTTCATTAAAGTAAAGTTACACTCGTTCTACTATCTTCCCTTTCACTGGTAATTTAGTGCCCGCCTTACGCAAAGCCTCTCGAGCCACAGCGGGAGTGACGCCGTCGACTTCAAAAAGAACTTGGCCGGGCTTTACTCTGGTGTGATAGCCCTCTATCTCTCCCTTGCCCTTACCCATTTTTACTTCCGCCGGCTTTTTAGTAAAAGGCATATCAGGAAAAAGCCTGACCCACATTCGACCAGTTTTACCTAGAGTTCTTGAAATTACTTTTCTAGCTGATTCGATTTGATTCGAAGTAACACGACCCGCCGCTATAGATTTGAAACCATGCGACCCGAAAGAGACATTTAAGTTGCGACTAGCCACTCCGATTTTATCCGGATGTTCCCTGAAAGTATGCCACTTCCTATATTTAACTTTCTTTGGAAAAAGCATGATAATTATTTTTTATCCTTATTAAAAATCTCCCCCTTATATATCCATACTTTTATACCTATTTTTCCGAGGGGCAAAAGAGCTTCATAAAATGCGTAGTCGATATCAGCTCTAAAAGTTTGTAGAGGAATGCGCCCAAGTTTTTTTGATTCAACTCTAGCCATATTTGAGCCACCCATGATACCGGAAAGAGTTATTTTTATTCCTTGAACATCACGGTTGGCAAAAGCTTTTTCAGCCATCTGCTTCATTACTCTACGGAAAGGCATTCTCTTTTCCAAGCTTTCAGTTATCATCTGCGCCACGATCATGGCATTCGACTCAGGGGACTTCACTTCTTTTATATCTATCTTCATTTCTTGCTTAGAAGAAATTTTTCTCCTAGTCATAAACTTCACTACTTCGGCCCGAAGTTTTTCCATACCTTCACCTTGCCTACCGATGATCATGCCCGGCCGACTTGTTTCGATGATAAGGCGAAATATTTTTTCACTTCTCTCGATTTCAATTGAGCTTACAAAAAAGCCTCTCATACGCTTTTTCAAAAATTCCACTATCAAAACATCGGCCCGAAGATTTTCCTTAAATTTATCTTTCGCTCCAAACCAGCGACTTTTCCAGTCTCTGGTGATGCCTAGCCTATGTGAATATGGGTGTACAGTGTGGGACATATTAATTTAATTTTTCCTTCTTTCCATCTTTACTTTTTATACTTTCTCCAAGAATAATTTCGATATGGGAAGTACGCTTGCGGACAGGGTGCGCCGCACCATGAGAAACGGGTCGGCGACGATACAAAATGGCCCCGACATCGACGCTGATTGCTTTCACAACTAAATTACTTTCATTCAAACCTTTGTTTTTCGCATTGGCTATAGCTGAATCAAGAAGTTTGTGCAAAGGGCCAGTTGCTTTCTTGGTAAGAAAAGTAAGGACTTGTTTTGCTTCTACTATTTTCTTACCCCTGACAGAATCGGCAACCACACGCACCTTCCTTGGAGATTGTCTGTAACTATTAAGTTGTGCTGTTGCTGTTTCCATTTAATTACTCGAACTATTTTTTAGTTTCAGTGGTTGATTTAGCGGCTTGAGCGGCGGAAATTTCAGCTTCCTTCTTTTTAGCTTCGAGTTCTTTCTGCATTTTACCTCCATGCCTTACGAATTTGCGAGTAGGAGAAAATTCACCCAAACGATGACCTACCATATCTTCAGAAATCAAAACTTCTACGTGAACCTTGCCATTGTGAACACCGAAAATGAAACCTACCATTTCAGGAGCGATGACGCAGGCTCGCGACCATGTTTTAATAACCCCAGTTTCTACAGGTTTCTTGCCCTCGATCTTTTTCAAGACTCGAGGATCAACATATGGGCCTTTTTTCAGTGATCGCGACATACAAAAAACGCGTGAGCGTTGTTTGGGATATTAACATAAGGTTTTGACACACGCAAACCTTAAATAGGGCAAGATGACTCTTTTTAGATTAGGGCTTGACATTTAGTTAAATATGAGTAGGGTGAGCACCAGAGCCCGTCTCAATAGAAGAGGCGGGACGATCGAAGGAGAGAAAGAAAATGAAAAATACGCGCTGGGCCATTCTGGCCCTGATTGCGCTGATTTCGCTCACGGTTTCGCCCGTGAGCGCCCTGCCGGTACTTAGTGTGGAGGTCGGCTTCAGCAACCTGCCGCTCGAAGGAGTTGTGGCGCCGGTGTCACCGGGAGCAACGGGCATCGATTTTTCGAGCCTGATGCAGTCGGCGCCGGGATGCGCCGGGGCCAACATGGCCCTATGCGGCATGGGATCGGTCGTTTTCTCAAGCACCGACTTCGACAGTGGCGTCGCGTTCAGCATGATTCTGGGGCCAAGCCTCACGTATACCACAAGCGGACCGTGGAGCGCGGCCGGCGGACCGGGAGGAAGCTTCAGCATTAGCACGCTCGGGACATACACCGCTGCAGGGTATGACCCCACGGCCGGAAGCATGAACCTGACGTTTCAACCCCCGCCAGTAGCAGGCAACTATTCGTTTTCGGCAAGCGGCGCCACATCGCCGGTGCCCGAACCGAGTTCAATCATCTTGATGAGCGGCGGCCTCATCGGCTTCTACTTCATCAACCGGCGTCACCAGTTCCGGCAACACCAGCGGAAAACCTAGCGACTTGCGGCAACGCCGGTCGCACAACCATCGGCCCCGAGCAATCGGGGCTGATTTCTTTTATAAAAATAAAACTGTTTATAACGTTTGACATTGAAGCAAATGTGAGTAGGGTAAGTTTCAGAGTCGGGCCAATTTATAGGATCCGACCAAGAACCAAGCAAGGAGAG
>Ga0209542_10001394_pt1 | contig 56950 bp, 51 predicted proteins | sample RifCSPhighO2_01_FD_184028 | JGI IMG/M metagenome (GOLD analysis project Ga0209542, IMG submission 184028) | Soil microbial communities from Rifle, Colorado - Rifle CSP2_plank highO2_0.1 (SPAdes) (version 2) | ecosystem: Environmental > Terrestrial > Deep subsurface > Rock core/Sediment ... | reverse complement strand
GATACCATGCATATCCATGTGGGGTTCGGATCGTGACTACTCCATTGGCGATTTCGTTAACGAAATTATCGATATCTTGAGACCATTTTTCCTTCCACTCGTCTGTTTTCTCCGGGGCGGATTTTCGTGTCCTCTCCTCCGGACGAATAAGAGCAGATATCGTTTTTCCTGCTCGTTCTGTCCGAGCGACTGTGTCGTCGGCGCCATTCATTACGACGATACCGATACCAAGGCTTTTCAGTTCTCGGAATAGATGTTCGATCCGAACCTCGACCATCTCACGTATCTCTTTCCACGCCAATATGGGATTCTCTTTTACATTATCGCCCAAGACATCACCTGCAATTGCTTCATTCGCCCTGCTTTCCGGAGTTTGTTTGATCGCCTCGTGCGGAGGGATCATGTTTTCGTCGGCCCACGCGCGTATTCTATCGACATCTCTTACGGCGGCCCTCTTCCCAAAGATCATATTTTGTTTGAAACTCGTTTTGTCCCAATCGGACCCGGCTTTCAAACTTGGTACGTACGGGTCATGACCATACAGTATGTCCAAGAGGAATCCCCAACCGAGACGCGCCCTGTTGTTCTTTCCGACGAGCGCCGTAGAACCACAGAATATAATGTTGCGAATAGGAGGGGGGACGCCAAGTTTCTTCGCGCGCCTTCCCAAGATAGTGGCAGTGATAGCGGCAATAGCGGCTCCTTGCGAGTGCCCCATAACATCGATCTCGGTAATGTTTTTCGCTTTCATGACATCGAGCATCGTCTGGACCTTTTGCCTTGTCTTTTCGGGGAAAGTCTCGATGAACGATCGTTCTTCAGGATCAGAGAACTTCGTTTCTATGTCCGTATTGAGATTGTTAAAGCCGATAGTACGCCTGCCTTCACCCACAAACTCCTTAAACCACGCCTCGTAGACGTCAACGTCGAATTTCCATCCCGGCGATATCATCACATCCCGCTTTTTCGACGGGGTCGCAGGGCTCACATCGACAGTCTCCACGCCATTCAGCGTTTCCCGATTCGCAAATTGCTCCTTAAAACCCTTACCTTCCTGTTCCAAGGTGTCCACGCCCATGATGTGTATTGTAGCGTGCAGGAACGGGCATGGTACTGTTTCTCCATGGGCGGAATTGAGCAGGAAGAAGAGAAGGCCCCTGCTTCCTCGCAGGAGGTCCCAACAGTAACCCCCGAAGAAGCGCGCGCGGCGCTTAGCTCTGCAGATACAGGCATGCTGGACAATGTCCGCACGCTCGTAAATAGCAAGGTGTCTGAATCGACGCTTCCGACGAAAGAGGGTCTCGGGTACGAAAGCAAAGTGGGCATATACGGCGGCAAACTCGCGAGAGACTCGGAGAATCGCCTTGTGTTCGATACGAGAGGCACCTGGTCTCAAATAGATAAGTGGGGAGACAGAATTCTGCGGACATTTGACGAGCATCATGTCCGCAAGCCTCTCGCCATGCTACGACGACATCCTAAGGCATTCCTGCAGTTTCTTCCGTTTATTGCAGACGCGAAGCGTTATCGCACGACTCCCGAACAAACATTGGAAAAAGTTCATCGCCTGGGACTAGACGATATGTATGGTCCTCATCCCTGGGGGATTGAGATAAAGCAACCGGAAGTATATTCACATTGCACGGCCCTGCTGGATATTTTTCACCAGGATCAAATTAACGATCCCTCATTGTCCGCCATAGATCGTTTTGACGCATTAGGGAAAGCCGCCGGATACATGATGGAATTGCACAAAACAGGCGTAGGGCTTGGCGAAGCCGGCGTCACTGAGTTTTTATTCAAAGAGACCCGCGAAGGTAAAGTAGAGAATCCCACCCTGCTCATCAATGGTCTTACGATAACCTACAACCCCGAAAAGCATATTTCGGATATTGAGAAGAAAGCAACAGACCTCCTCGATCTTTTTACAAGTGCCGCGATGCAGGAATTCAGACGTTCGAAAAACTGGGAATCCGTAGATCGTGCGCTTGATACTGTCGCAGGGAACTACCAAGATCCGGAAGTGATCTCTATGGTCGCTTCGTACGTAAAACGCGGACGGCTTACACTCCCGGGCGATCTCGCCTCTCCGGAATTTCAGGATACGGAATCTCTGCATAAATCATCGCGGACCGTTTTTGCGCTGCATAATGAGCAGCGTTTGGGGGCGGACAAGACAGTCACAAGCGAAGTCAGAAAAAGAATTATTGAAGCTTGCGAGCGCCGGAAAAGCACGGAGAAAGGGGTTTAAAAGAGATCTTGTCGGGAAATAGACGACTTTCTTCTTATCGGTCGATAATGGGGCGATAGCATCGGTAGACCCCATTCGCCGAATTTTACATCAATCCACGCTCGGGCGTGTTTCCAAAAGGTTCGAACATACCCGTTTTTTTCGAAACGCCGCATATTGACTGGCATTCTCACACCTTCGATGAATCCAGACCGAATGCCTGGAATTTGACTCACCCGCGTGGATAAATCGAAATCTTCTCCAATTCCTGTACGCGTGTTCATAAAACCGCCGATCTCATCGAAAACGCTTTTCTTGACGAGGATACCCCCGCATCCCGGCATAGTAGAGGTGCTGGGAAAAAGATTCTCAAGCCCCAATACCAGCTTATTCATAACAGCAGTTTTGCGACTCTGTAATTTATGTTGGGTTTTGAGATGATGCGTCGCGATATCCAAGCCTCTATCCTGCATCTGCCGCAGGTCTTCTTGTAGAAGGCCATTTGGCATTGGTGCGTCTGCATCAAAAAAGAAGAGGTATTCGCCGCGTGCATGTGCAGCACCGGCATTTTTTGCGCCAACGAATCCCAAGTTTTCATGACTATCGAGCACAAGCCAGTCTCTGGGTTTTTCTTCGGCAGCGTCCCCAATGTACTTTCTGACTATATCCGCTGTCCTGTCCATGCTACCGTCGTCAGATATAATAACTTCAACTCCTGGAAACCACGACTTTCCCAGACTGTCTAACAGGCGGCCAATTTCTGCTTCTTCGTTATACGCATTAATGATGACGCTCGCACGGATTTTTTCGGGTGGTTTTTCTGGTTCTTTTTGCAATGGTGGAAGCTCGACAGTCGGCCTCTCCCCGAGGGTGTGTCCTTGAGGCACCTTAGGTGCGACAGTTTCGGGCCTTGCCGCAACCGAGTCTGCGCCGCGAAGTGGTTCTTGATACCGTGGCTCGGGGAGCGCGTTAGCGCGTCCTTCGTCTCCGCCGCCCATTTTCTCGATCATATTTATTTGTACAAGTAACAGTATCACCCGGAAATCTCGCGTGGAAGCGATGAGTACGCGCTGCGCCCCCGAGCTTTTTCTCCCTAACGCGCAAATGACGCTTCTATCTGACCGGAGTCCACTCTTTGTCGCGAGCCTTGCCCGCGAAGACGACGTAAAGACCGTTCACTATCCACGAGTAGTAAAAGCCGAGCACGCCGAGTCGGTGGAGTCTGCGACCCGAGTGGTAGACGGTGAGCCTCGTGTCGAAATGTGTTCTTCCGATCTTGGAAATCCGTTTCAAGAAATCGCAATCTTCCCGGAAGATTAGGTCTTCGCGAAAACCGCCGACTTGCTCGAATGCACGTCTTCTCACGATGATGCATTTTCCACTTCCGGCACCGTGGTGGAGCACGTTGTTGAATACAAGGTTGAAAAAGTTGTCGAGTCCGAACACGAATCGATCGGTCGGACGCTCAAAATCGGGATGAACGAGCTGCGGGCAGGCGAGCGCAAGAAGGTGCGGCTCCTTTTCGAAACGTGCGAGCGCGTGGGAGAAGAACGCCTGCGGATCCGGTATGACAGAGTCGGCGTCGATGAAGACGAGCGCGTCTCCGTGCGACACTTTTACGCCGGCGTTGCGCGCGCGTCCTATCGCATGGAGAGAGCCTGCGTAGGTGACGACCGATAGGCCGAGCGAGCGGGCTATTTCAACCGTTTTGTCGGAGCTTCCATCATCGGAAATGATGATCTCGTGTGGGATTACTAGCTTCTCGAACTGGCGGACCGTTGCTGTTATCCGTTTTTCTTCGTCACGCGCCGGGATAATGATAGAGATCATGCTTTTTTATGGACACCCCCGCGCAGGTAACGGCTAAAGCCGAATAGAGACACAAGGACGAGGGCGACGAGGGCGAAGAGAGCTACTTTCTCGAAAGTGTTCTCGACCTTGAGATAAATGTGGCCGAGGAAGTATCCGATGGAAAGTAGTCCCGCCGTCCACAAAAATTGCCCGGCGATGTTGAGCATCATATAGCGCCGGAAAGGAACTCTTGAAAGGCCGGCCGTGAAGAGAATGACCATCGCAAAACCGAGGCCGGCGGTCAGCTTCGAGGTGAAGATGATTATGTCGTGATGTCTGCTGAAGAGGTCCGTTGCAGACGCGATGGAACGTTCTGTTATCCCGAAATAGCGGCCGAAACGTCTCACGAACGAATCGCCGTAACGTCGCCCGATCCAATACCACAGAACATCGGCACCAAGCTCGCCCGCGGCGAGCGCAAGGCATGTCGGAATGAGCGCTACAGCATCGAGACGCAGGAGTACGCCAGCGACGAGGCTCACTATCGGCCCCAAGAGCATCGCTGCGGGCGCAATGATCAGGTATGTATACTCGGAGATGAGTCCCATGAGGAGGCCCGGGTCCATGTCCTTCCAGTATACAGTGTGGCGCGCCCTTACACCGCCCTGTAAAAAGATTCGCTTTTTCTGGCTCCTCGGCTCGGAAATGCGAAAGCGGGCTTTCGCATTTCACTCGCCCTACGTCGCCGGTAATATCCACTTCATACGAACGTCATACCTCCGTAGTTTATGCTACCCTTATTAGACTATTTAATACTTAACTGAAAGCTGACAGCTAATATCTGAAAGCTACCTAATATATATGGATGAAAGTACAGCGAACAAGATAATCCTCGCGACGCATTGGCCTCGCATGATGGCCGCGACAGCCCTCGGGTTTCTAGCATTGTTTCTTTTGGTCCTTACACTATCAACCCTCAAGGAGTATCGTTTTATCGGAAGTGGTGTTACTGCGACCAACACAATAACGGTTTCAGGTGAAGGCGAAGTATTTGCCGTGCCCGACACTGCGACGTTCAGTGTGACGATCCAGGAGGAGGCGAAGCAGGTCAAGGACGCGCAGAAGGTGGCCACCGAGAAATCAAATGACATTATCGCGTACTTGAAGAAGCAGGGAGTTGAGGAAAAAGATATCAAGACCGCCGATTACAGCGTCTACCCGCAGTACGACTATACGAACGCAGCCTGCTCGGGCGGCTACTGCCCTCCGGGCCGCCAGGTCCTGCGAGGCTTCCAGGTTTCGCAGACCCTTACAGTAAAGGTGCGCGACACGGAGAAAGCCGGCGACCTTCTCTCCGGAGTGGGAGAGCTCGGAGCATCAAGCGTCAGCGGTCTCTCGTTCGAACTCGACACGGCAGACCAGAGCGCGAAGGAGGCAGAGGCGCGTGGCAAAGCAATAGAAGACGCCCGCACGAAGGCTGAAGCGCTCGCAGGCCAACTCGGCGTATCCCTCGTACGCATCGTTGGTTTCAGCGAGAACGGGAATTACCCGGTCTACTACGCGAAGGCTGAAATGAGCATGACGGCCGACGGAAGAGGCGGAGCCGCACTACCGCCCTCACCGCAGATCCCGGTGGGCGAGAACAAGATTGTTTCCAACGTGAGCGTGACGTACGAGATACGGTAGCGTCTACCTCGTTCCCAAGAAGAGACGGTTTGTTGATCGCGCGGAGTCTGCGTGTCCCACGACAGTCCTGCTACCGTCAGCCGCGCGCAATCTTGCGTCGTCGTACATACCGGTATCCATATAGACTGCCTCCCTGGCTCCAGCGGCGACGGCAATACCTGCAAGTCGGTTCGTCGGCATATTCTTCAGTGAATTGATCACGCCCATTGCACCGTTGTCGAACGTCACGAACATTCGACGGGAGTCGTTGCGGTCGTCCACCGTTGGCTGCAACTGCCCATTTTCTACGAGCAGCATGTTCGTGAGAGCTGAAAGTTTGTTGGTCTGCATGAGGTCGAAGAAACGCTTGTATTCGCCAAGACTGCGCGTTATGTCGATACGTGTTTCTGCAATTTCAGGAGGAATAGGTACGCCGAGAGAACCCAGGTCGCCGAGCCGAAGGTTGCGCTTGTTCACCACCACGGCCGCACCCTCTTGATTGGTCACGATGATACCGTCGCGACCATCTGCTTTGATATATGAACCGATAGCCTGTCCTTCTGAGAATGCAACGTCCATAACCATGCGCGCACCTGTGGTAAAAGAAACCGGAGCCGAAAAAACGAAGTTCTCACCCATTTCGCGTTCCACGCGCTCAGTATCGACGACGCCACTACGGCCGGTCGCGAGGCGGATTCTGCTATGCGTCGACTCAACCGTTACGAGAAGAGCCTCCGCGTTTGTCTTCGTGCAGCTTTCGCTGTCGGCACACAGATATTCTGCACGCGCATTCGCCCGCATAGGTTTTTCAAAGGAGGCCTTTGCTACATGGCCCACGATCGATTCGGGCCTAAGGGTTGCGCGTGACAGGCCGCGCTGGAACACGGTGCCTATCTGTCCGCTCAAAGTGCGGGAGACGACTTTGCTCGCAGTGCTCTGATCAGGGGATGCCGCGATCCCGTATCGTTCAAAAATAGAAACGCGCTCAGGCGTCAAAGCACCGGGCGTCTTCCTCGCTTCGACATATGCTTGATTGAACGCGAAACCGGATACAAGCTTGAATATGTCGCCTACGTCTCTATCTCGCGATGCTTGCCCGAAATTTGCCCAACTGCGCCCAAAGTCGAGGAGAGAATCTACATTCCGACTCTGTTCCAAAAAACGTTCAGCCACTGTCATCAATAGTTCGTTTCCGGCGCCCCGTTCGGCAGCGTTCACGTCTTGTCGGAAACGTTCGACGAGTACCGGATCGGGGACCTGGGAACCGAGAGCGCCGCTCGTCATCAGCGGCACGATACGCTTTATGAGGTTTTGCTGCATTTTCGCAAGTTTTCGCCCTTCGTCGTCGGGATGGTCGTATTCGAAGATTCTCTGCATTCTGCCTGCGATACCGTAGATCTGTACAAGTTCTTCGATTGATGCCCGTTCGATGTTCAAATCGCTGATGTCAACGTGCCGGGGTTGTTCAGTTCGTTTATAGTCTGGATTGATTCCGGGCGTTTCGTCTATATCGAGATATAGAGCGATTGCATCAATGTTCGCAGATCGAACGTGTAAGGTCCCGTCTTTGTCCGGGATATTATTGTTGCGGAGATAGAGCTGGACTGCCTCGCCATTTTGCACCATCACACGATTCACAAGGGTCGTCATGAACGTCGGGTCGACCATGTTCGCGAAACTCCGCATGTCCTTGAACAATCGTGGAAGCTCCTTCGCCGCCATACGTTCGTTCACCATGGTATCGAAGGCATAATAATCAAGAGTGCCGATCATGGATCTCTCGAGCTCGGTCGTCCCTGCTCCGCGGAAAAAACTAAAAAGCTGTATGTATACGTCCGGCTTCGAAATATCCAAGGAGCGCAGACTCTCATATTTAGAAAGCAAATGGTCGGTATGTAGATGAATTGACTCAGCGAGAGGGACGTCTTGCCACGGGCGGTCGATGGTAGGCGAGCGATTGGTGGCGTATGCGCGACCGAACAATTCCCATCCGGTCTCGGCGTTCTTCGGAAAGCCGCGTTCCAAGAGCGACTGTATCTCGAGTATCGGGTATCCCGACTTCAACAGGTGTTCTGCGGTACCTTTGATGCGATACGGATTATCCTTAAGCACATCTTTCCAAGCCGGTAATGCCGCTACCATTGCCGGATAGAGATGTTCAAAACCACTGTGCAGCGACTCGGCGAACGTACCTCGCCCGCCCTCTTGAAGATCATAGGCGACGATCACCTTCTCTTCAATGAGTTTTAGAATATCGGATAAGATCCCATTCGCGGTGATCTCGCGCCGTATATCTTCGTCGATGGCGTTCACGGTGCTTATCGGCGTCGAGCGGAGTTTCAGCGCATCAAGGCGGGTAGCATCTCCTTGAAATACGCCGGTTAAGATCTCGGGAATTTTGGCTTGCATGATCATGTCTTTCGAGGTTGATCGCCAAAGCTCGGTGTATGCACCAAGCATATCTACTGCACTCTTTTGATCATTGCCAACCACTAGTTCTTGTATGCTGCGTGCGAGATACGCTTCATCAGTCGTGAATTTTTCTATCAGGTGGAAAAAAGTTCTGCGCGCTCGCGCCGGCGTCTTCTCAATGGCGCTCTTTATGGCGGCCGAGTCGAGGAGGTCAGGTCGCATCTTAACTTCGCGCTCGGCGTATACGGGGTTTATCAGGCGGGCGGTTTCATACCCCAACAAACTCGCATCTGAGCCACTTTCTATGTTTTTCGCTACGAAATTGACGTATCCAGTGACGAAGATATCTTCTCGGCCCTCGTATTGCTTTGTACCGAGGAAATAGTCGAGATTACGCAATGTTGAAAAAACTTCGTTTTCTGTTGGCAGATGACCTAGCCCGACCTGTCCCTGTAATTGGTTCAGCTCGCGTCGTATACGCTCACGGTTAAAACTGCTACGTTCACGATCAAAATACATACGCGGCTCCGTTCGCAGGGCTCCGCTCAACATTTCTTGGAGGATCGAAGGAACGCGTAACCCGCGCATAAGCGGGCCAAGCTCCCCAAACATCGCACCGGTAAATGCGACCGAGGCCTGATCAAAGAAGAGTTTCCGTGCCGGCTCGACGTTGCGTACGTCATTGGTAAGCATGTTCAAATAATCGTTGTAGTTCGCGCCCCGTTCTTTAAATGTACCGCCAGCAGTGAAGCTTTGGCGGGCAAGGTCAAGGCGGAGGGCTTCCACGTCGGCACTGTCGAAAGCAAATGTGAAGACCGATGGCGGCAGGTTTGCGATAGCTTGGATCCCGACATTGGGGAACGCATCCTTCAGTTTTCCGGAAAGCTGTTTCTTCGCAGCGTCATCAATATGTGGCAGTACCGCGTCAAGAACGCGCGCCATGAGCTTGTACTGCCCGCTATAATATCCGCCGCGGAGATAATGCACTGGATCGTCTAATACGACACGCGTGAGAGTCGGGGCCATTGTCGCGATGTCTCGCGCGAGAGGTTGTTGCTGGAATTCTTCATTGTTTAGAACGTGCTCGATGAATAACTCCGGAGAACTCTCGAAGAATTTTTTCCCAAAAGTATATTCATCACCGTAATATCGCTCGAGCTGGGCATAATTTTCTCGATGGAATGTCGGGTACTTGAAATCGTCGTTAGCCAGCGTTTCGCCCTTATGTCGCCATTTCCCTTTCTGAAATCCCAGAAACGAATCGATAACGCTTCGCACATTTGCGCTTCCGGGTTCGTACTTTTTGTCTCTAAGAGCAAATAGAAAATCTTCCGCGGACATCGTTGAGTCGGCACTCTTTTTATCTTTTTGGATCTCATGTAGTATTTGCGCGAACTCTTTTTCCGCTTCCATCTGTGGTGCAGCGATACTCTGTGTGATCCCTGCGCGTGGCGCGGCCTCTCGTTCGGTCGCCTGCCGCCGGACACGCATTTGTTCGGCGGGAGAGGCTTTTTTCGCGCTCTCGGGAGCTTTTCCAGGCTTCGCTTTCAGTGTATGGGCGGCCACAGGTCTCTGTTTTGGTGCAGCCTCCGCTTCTGTTGCTGGCGTTGCGCCATACAGCATTGCTACAGCTGTGCCAGCACGAATTGTCTTTGCTAGGTTTGAGTCTGCGAGCTTCGCAAGTATTCCTTGCGAATCTCTCGGCCGTACATCTTTCTTTCCATGCGGGCCGTCGAGCCTCTCCATTCCATTTACTTTAGCACGTGAAAGTTGGCTCAAACCTGGTCTTGTGGCATAGTTCTCTCGTTTCAGATCCAAACCATGGAGGTCAAAATGCTGAAACATGCCGTCGGCCTTTTGGCCGCTCTGATCTTCTCGTTCCCCATCTCGGCTTTCGGCCAGGCTGTACTAGCGGATGGAGAACTTTTGCGAATTCCGCTGGAGTTGAGAGCAGACCAAGTCACGAAGGAGTGCGGCCCGTACGTACTCCTCAACCCAGCTCCTGACCCACGAACCAACACGATCATCGTCGTGTTGAAAAGCCCATCACCGATGGCTCGGCTTATGGCCCCCATCATCCCGCTCGAGATTCTCACAGTCATCATTCAGGAGCGGGCCAGGCCATGGCTACGATGGATTTCAGGGAGCGATACAAGGCAGGTACGGGGACGGGCGACACTTTGGATCTCTCAAAAAGATCTCAAAGAGGCTCTCTGCCTTCCACAAGGCAGACCGGTGTAATCCAAGCTCTCTGAAACCGGTTCGAGCGCCGCTTCGGCGGCGCTTGCTTTTTCTGCAGCTCTCTCACGCTAAGTGCATTGACAAAGCCTTTGGTAAGGCTAATCTAGCAATGCCTCGGACAACTTGATGTCCCTAGGCCAGGGAGATCGGCATGATGTCGTGTCTCGGAGCAGAAGGCGTCGTTCGGCTGAGGGCCGGAGCAGGCGCTCTGGCGCAACAGGAGGATCCGTCTTTGAGGATTCGCCGTGTCGCGTTTGATACGCTCCGGTTTGACTCTCCGCGTTAGGCGGGGCGGATAATCGGGCTTTGGGAGGGGAATGACTGTAGTCTTACAAACTACGACTTTTTCCCTCCCTTTGACTTTTATGAAGTGCGGTGTAATATGGCATTAAACGCCGAGAGGCGTTTTTAAAATGCCCAGTATTTGAGTTCTCAAGAACCTAACAGCTAATCCCTAGAACCTATCTTGTATGAGCTTCCTTCAATACCTAAAAGATACGCGCGGAGAGCTGCACCATGTTGCATGGCCGACGCGCTTGCAGACGATCGTCTACACGATAATAGTGATCGCCCTTTCTCTTTTTGTTGCCGGTTATCTCGGCTTATTCGACTACATATTCACGACCGGTCTTGGACGGGCCCTCGAGTTTCTCCCACAGAAATCTCCCACGAGCATAGTCGAGCAGTTTTCGACATCGACGGACGATATCGTCATCGAGACGGATTCGACCAGTTCACTTGACGTTAAATCTTCACAATAATATCCATGAAGCAAACGCACGGACAAGAGAGACAGTGGTATGCGGTCCATACATATTCCGGCTATGAGGACGCCGTTGCTCGCAATTTGAAACAGCGCGTTGATTCCTTCGGCATGAAAGACAAAATATTCGGCGTAGTCGTCCCGACCGAAAAGAAGATAAAGGTGAAAAATGGCCGTAAAACGGAGATGAAAGAGAAGATATTCCCAGGCTATGTATTGGTGGACATGATAGCGACCGATGATGCGTGGAGCGTTGTGAGGAACACGCCGCAGGTCACGGGCTTCGTGGGAACGGCAAATCAAGCAGTGCCGCTTGCGCCGGAAGAAGTTGAGAAGATATTGAAGCGCGCTTCGGGCGACCAGGTGCGTCATGCCATAGACCTTAGTGAAGGCGATGCCGTTATCATTATTGACGGCCCTTTCAAAGATCTCGAAGGAAAAGTGGGGGAGATTGACGAGGAGCGTGGAAAGGTTAAGGTATTGGTTCCGATGTTCGGCCGCGAGACCCCGGTAGAACTCGAAGCTGACCAAGTCCAACGAGTCTAATTTTTGTACTTAGTACCTAATACTTATTACTTACTTCAGGTTATGGCAAAAGAGATCACAAAGATGATAAAGCTGCAGATAGAGGCGGGGAAGGCAACCCCCGCGCCGCCTGTTGGAACAGCGCTCGGTCCTGCGGGTGTGAACATCGGCGAGTTCGTGAAGCAATTCAACGACCAGACCAAGGCCATGATAGGCAACATCGTGCCTGTACTCATGACGGTCTACAAGGACCGTTCGTTCTCGTTCATCGTAAAGAAACCGCCAGCCTCGCGCCTCATTCTGAAGAAGCTCAATATGGAAAAAGGCTCGCACAAGCCGCAGGACAAGGTAGGGAAGCTCTCGAAGCAGCAGCTCACGGAGATAGCTGAAGAGAAAATGGAGGACCTCAACGCAGGTGACATTACGCAGGCAAGAAAGATAATCGCCGGCACCGCCCGAAGTATGGGCATTGATTCAGACCTGTAGAAGTCACGTTTTGCTTGACATAGCCCCTAGCTATGTATAAGCTATATCTATGACCACCCAAGTCGTATTCAATATTGATCCTGTGATAAAAGCACAGGCGATGCGCCGCGCTAAGCGCGAGGGCGTACCGTTTGCGTCTGTTCTCAAGCTTGCGACAAAAGCATACGCCGAAGGTAAGTTTGGAATCGAAATGGTGCAGGAAGAGAAATTCAACGCGAAAACCGCCCGCGAGATCCGCGCAGCTCTAAAGGACATAAAAAAGGGGAAGAATCTCTCACCGGCGTTTGAAAATATGGATGACGCGATCCGCTGGCTGAACAACAAGTAACGCATGAAGATCTTTTTCGCGAAAAAGTTTCGCAGAAATTATGATCGTCTGCAGACGCGTATACGCGCACAATGTGATGAGCGCCTGAAACTCTTTGGCACCGAACGACTTCACCCACTTCTCAACAACCACTCCGTCGACAAAAGATTCCCCGGCTGCCGGAGCATCAATGTTACCGGCGATTATCGCGCCATATTTGAGCAGAACGTTGACATCGTAGTGTTCGTAAACATCGGTACACACTCCGAACTATATTCCTAAGATTCCTGCACAAGCCAAAAATAATCGCCGGCACCGCCCGAAGTATGGGTATTGATTCGGACCTCTAATTCCGTTCGAAATAGAAAAGAATAAGCGGCATGTGGAACATGTTCCACATGCCGCTTTCAGTTTTTGCGTCATCACACCGCTCTCGCCCGCACGACGAGCCTTGCCATTCTTTCCTCGAGCAGTTCGACTTTGAAGCCGCCATGCCTGAGAAGCTCGATAAGTTCTGCGCGCGTGAACCAGTGTGAGTAGTACTCGGTGAGGCCTCCAGCGTGTCTATACTGCACATACAGGTCGCCTGCCTCGACGTTGCTTTTCTTGAGGATACGGAGATTGCTCCCGTAGTCCTGTTTCAGTTCGAGCGTCTCAAGATTGTAGACGCTCACAATCAGCGGACCGCCTTCACGGACGAGCGTACGCATTTTTCGCACCGCCCGTTCGCGCGTCACGCTCGGACGCAGCCCTCGTTCCCTGAGATTACCCAGCGTGTTGTTCAAGCAACTCACCACGTCGTGTGTCTCCTCGCGAAATTGCATGACGCCGGTCCGCAGAAGGTTGACGTGTAATCCCCGTAGGCGAGCTTTCTCTGCCGCCTCCTCGATCATTTCGTCACAAGGATCGATACCAAGGATGTATGCCCTCGGGTAGAAGTCCCTCATGGCGTGCAGATGGAAGCCGGGGCCGCAACCAACATCAAGGTATGTTACATCGTCGTCGCCTGCGCGGGTTGCTGAATCAAGAGAAGTCTTCAGGAAATCCAGGTCAGAGCCCCAGTGCTTGTCCTCCCTGAGGTAGGAAGACGCCATGACACCGAACACATTGGTGATATTTCCCATTTCGCACTCCCATTGTCGCTACGTTTAGATCTGCTATTTTTCTGGCAGGGGAATCCTTGCCAGACCTGGTACGATGTTACTTAATTTATCAGGTATGTTTAGGATATGAGTCATATTTACAGAATATAGTTGATATTTTCCTCAAAATATGTTTATATTGAAGCCTAATCTGGCCACAAGAAAATATGTCTAAAACTAAGTCATTTTTGAGCGAAAACGAGGCGGAGTTGATGCAAACGCTTGGTTTGTCGGAGCAAGAGGTCGCTGTTTATCTCGCCGCGCTTGAGCTTGGTGAGGCCAATATCCAGGAAATCTCTCGGAAATCAGGCGTCAAACGCACGAGCATATACAACTTTATCGATACCCTGAAAGCGCGGCAGCTGCTATCTGAGATAAAGAAAGGCAAACGGAAGCTCTATTCGGCAGTCAGTCCACATCATTTAGTGGATGAGCAAAAGTCGAAGGTGGCCTCGGTCGAGCGGCTCATTCCGCAATTACTCGCGATACAAAACATTGTACGCAATAAACCCCGCGTCTCTTTTTATGAGGGAACCGACGGGATAAAAGAAATTTACAAAATGACGCTTCGCGATAAGCAGACGATTTACGCATGGGAGGATCTTGATCAAGCCATAGACGTACTTCCGCCACATTTTGTAAAAAGCTATACGGAAGAACGTGCAGCGAAAAAAATTCCCGCACGATGCATCGACCGTGACACGCCGTTTGCGCGCGAGTGGACAGCGAAAAATAACGAACGGCTTGCACGCGAATCCCGGTTTATCAATTCTGAAGAATTCGGGACAGAGATAAACGTGTTCGGGAACAAAGTGGCATTTTTCCGTTGGGACAAAGAGAAGCCATTCGGCGTCATCATAGAAGACTCCGGCATTGCTACAGCGGTTCGGGTCGCATGGCAGGAACTGTGGGATCGTTTGGAACCTTTAAAGCATCAGGCATAATGACGGCATGTATACTAGGAGCAGTTTGAAAGATTTAATTGCAAAATCACTGAACGGGCTCGGCATTTCTGTCGATGCGGAGAAAATTCCGCTTGAACATCCGGCCGACCTGAAGAACGGAGATTATTCTTCCGGCATTGCGATGCAATATGCCAAGGAGGCAAAGGTCGCCCCTCACGCGCTTGCGGAGAAAGTAGTTGCTACGCTCGGTGTCATCGAGGGCGTCGCGAAAGTCGAGGTCGCCGGAGCGGGATTCATCAACTTCTATCTAGCACCGTCCATACTCGCAGGAGCTGTCGATAAGGCTCGAACAGAAGATAGGTGGGGAAGGAGCGCGCTCAATGAGGGGAAAAAGATAATGGTCGAATATACCGACCCGAATCCATTCAAAGAATTTCATATCGGCCACTTGATGAGCAATGCCATCGGTGAGTCTATCGCGCGCTTGCTTGAATTTTCCGGAGCAGAAGTGAAGCGCGCGAACTATCAAGGCGACGTGGGGCCGCACGTAGCGAAGGCGATTTTTGCGAAAATGAGAAGTCCTGGAATACCCTGGGGGGTTGCGTATAAAATGGGCAATGACCTATACGATGCATTCAAAACAGAGATTGACGATATTAACAAGAAAATCTATGAACGAAATCGAGAAATATTTCCTCTGTACGAAGCAGGGAGAAACGAAACACTTGCCGAGTTTGAACTAATTTACAAAAAACTCGGGATGGAGGAACGAAAACAATCTGGAGATGAGCGATTCTTTGATTACTACTTTTATGAAAGCATCACCGCACCGCGTGGTATTGCTCTCGTGCGTTCCCACCCGCAAGTGTTCAAAGAGAGCGAGGGCGCGATTGTATACCACGGGGAAGACGATGGGCTTCATACGCGCGTCTTTCTAACATCCAAGGACCTGCCGACCTACGAGACAAAAGAGCTCGGCCTTGCCGAGCTAAAAGCTGAAACGTGGAAATTCGATACCTCCATTACAATAACAGCCCACGAACAGAGCGATTATTTCGAAGTGGTTCTCGCAGCGATGAAAAAAGTCTTGCCGGAGGTCGCGCAGAAGATACGGCACATTTCGCACGGCATGATGCGTTTTGCCGAAGGCAAAATGTCGTCGCGCGTAGGCAACGTCGTTACGGCACTAGGATTACTTCAAGAGCTTTTTGATGTCGCTAAGGATCGCGCTAAGGAAAGTCGCGCGGATGATCATGAGAAATTGGCGCACGACATAGCTCTTGCGGCAGTAAAGTATCAAATTCTCAAGCAGGCATCAGGCAAGGATATTATCTTCGACCGCGAACGCGCTCTCTCACTCGAAGGCGATTCGGGGCCATATCTGCAATACGCGCATGCCCGCGCCCATGCCGTCGTCGAAAAAGCGCGCGAGCAGAACGTTGCAGCGAAGGTAGATGCGGAGACCGAGCCGATAGAACTCTCGCGCCTGCTCCACCGCTTTCCGGAAGCGGTGGAGTATGCCGCGCGCGAACTGGAGCCGCACCTTCTCACGAACTATCTTTTGGAATTCGCGTCTGCCTTTAATCGTTGGTATGCCAACGAGCAGATCCTCGATGGTTCGACAGGCGCTCCGCACAAAGTAGCGCTCACCGACGCGGCGTGCCGCACGCTCAAAAACGGCCTGTGGCTTCTCGGCATCCCCGCGCCTGAGAAGATGTAGCATGACCTCGTCAGAATTCGAAGCACTACTGCGCCCAGATCGTTACCAGGTATTTCTTTTCACGTCCCTAGCGACCGTGCCTTTTTGTTTTGCGCGGCACCCGTGGTTTGTGGTTAATGCAAAAGGCGCGATTTCACGATGGGAAATATTCTGGCAGGCCAATAGGTCACCTAAGAGCTTTGTGCACCTCCACAAAGATTTCCACGCCCCCGCGCAAGGCATCGAGATGTTTTTCTACTCGAACAGGTACTTTTTTCCCTCGCGGCTTGAGGGTTACATAGAGGGCGGCGAGGGTTCCACAGCCGCGCGTATGGCCGAGCTCATCGTGCGCTCTCCCGAGTCCTATCAACACAACGAGCGCTATTCACTCACTTCTCCCAACAGCATTACCTATGTGCAGTCAGTACTCGACGCGTTTCCGCAGTGCGGCCTGCGTCTACCATGGAATTGCTACTCGTGGGCGTTTAGGAAGTAGATGTCGTTCACTCAGTTTCTATCGCTCTGATCTCGTCGCGATATTTCGACATTATTTTTTCGAAATCGTCTTTATGGTTGTAGTCCTTTGACCAATTTATTGTCGAGAGCTTCTCGGTCGCTTTTTCAATGCACAACAAAAGGTGGGTTTTGAGTTCTTTCGCAACACCGGCCTTACCAAGTGCTTGTTGGGACCGAAGGACGCGAACCGCATTCGCCCACTTTTCTTCGAGATGTTGAGGGATGATGTCTCCCACCCAATCTGCAGGCCCAAATCCTCCTCCCGCGTTGACCCACAGCCCCTCTTTCTCCGTAGCGATATAGTTTTTAAGCTTACCCTCGCCGTGAAATTTTGCGTAACTTTCAAGTCTGCGAACATCCAAATCGGGGCCGATGCGTTGAAAGGCCTGTACGGTGGCGTCCAAGTTCTGGAGCATGCCCCTCTCATTCGGGGAGGGGTGATCGAAATTAATACTAGCCACCTGTGTTTCGATAGATTTCAAAAGTATCTTGAACGGTTCGCTTGTTCCATCTTCTCCCGGCGCCAGCGGCTTTATAGACTGGGCGTAGCGCAAAAATGCTTCGACGTTGGTAACGTGGACTGAAATGGGCCCCGACGGCAAACCATACTTCAGACCCTCGTTTGCTTCATGCGAAAGGGTCAAGCCAAAACGATTCAGCACCCTGCCGTACTTGGTCGTAAGTTCGGCCAAGGCCGTGCGAGCCCCCTGTGCCGACTCTAGGACAACTTCTGCTTGTGCTTTTTGCGGGTCCAACGGCTCTCCTTCAATCACAGCGCCCAACATACGCCCCAGTGACCGCCCCATCCGAGCTCCCGGGCCGTGTTCATAGTTGTGCGCGTCTAGATCTTTGATCAACTCCGACAGTGACTCAGCAGATTCTTTTCGAAAGTCAGCGAGATTAGCTACCCGATTCTGACTATCCATAAGCGAAGCATACCATCACGCGTCCTCGTCGGCGGGCTTTTCGTTTGTTACGATGTACCGAATGGCTGAAAATCAGGCAAAATCGGAAGTCGCGAAGCGAGAAGAACAGACTCTCGCGTTTTGGAAAGACCGGGAGATTTTCAAGAAATCCCTCGAAAAACCTGCCTCGAATGGCGAGTACGTTTTCTACGACGGCCCGCCGTTTGCGACCGGGCTTCCGCACTACGGGCACATCGTCGCGTCGGTCATTAAGGACGCCGTGCCGCGCTTTTGGACCATGCGCGGCTGCCATGTGCCGAGGCGTTGGGGGTGGGATTGTCACGGACTCCCGATAGAGAACATCGTCGAGAAGGAACTTGGCTTCAAACACAAGAAAGAGATACATGAGTATGGCGTCGCCAAATTCAACGAGTACTGCAGGAATCGCGTACTCACGTATGCGCACGAGTGGGAGAAAATAATCCCGCGCATCGGCCGTTGGGCCGACATGGAAAATGCCTACCGCACGATGGACAAGCCGTTCATGGAATCGGTGTGGTGGGTTTTCAAGGAGCTGTGGGACAAGGGCTTGGTCTACGAGGATTACCGCTCGATGCACATTTGCCCGCGCTGCGAGACGACGCTTAGCCAGCAGGAAGTGGCGGAAGGGTACAAGGATGTAAAAGACATCGCGGTGACGGTGAAAATGGAACTCGTCGATGAGCCAGGAACGTATTTTCTTGCGTGGACGACGACACCGTGGACCCTGCCGGGGAACGTGGCCCTTGCAGTTGGCTCCAACATTCCCTATGTAAAAGTGAAAGCCGAGGGCGGCACGTATTGGGTAGCGAAAGAGCGTGCGTCAGTAGTTGTCCCGAACGCGGAAGTGCTTGAAGAGAGAAAAGGAAGCGTACTTGTCGGAAAAAAATACAAACCACTTTTTGATTACTATGCGAGCGACGCATCTCTCAAAAATCGGGAGAACGGATGGAAAGTGTACGCGGCGGATTTCATTACTGCCGAGGACGGAACGGGAATTGCACATGAGGCGCCGGCATTCGGTGCTGACGATTGGGAACTTCTAAAAAAAGAGAATTTGCCGTTCGTCCAGCATGTGAATATGGACGGTACGTTCAAGCCGGAAGTAAAAGATTTTGCGGGATTGCAGGTCAAACCCATTGATGACCCCTCGGCGACCGACGTTGAGGTGCTCAAGTATCTTGCGCGAAGTGGCTTGCTGTTCAGCAAGGAGAAAGTCGAGCATTCGTACCCGCACTGTTGGCGGTGCGACACGCCGCTTTTGAACTACGCGACGTCCTCCTGGTTCGTCTCGGTGACGAAAATAAAAGATAATTTGCTCAAGAACGGAGAAGTGATCAACTGGTCTCCCGAACACATTAAGGAGGGGAGATTCGGTAAGTGGCTCGAAGGAGCGCGCGATTGGTCCATAAGTCGCCAGCGTTTTTGGGCGAGCGTCATTCCTGTGTGGGTGTGCAATACATGCAAAAAACAGCGCGTCTTCGGCAGTGCGGCCGAGCTTGAAGAGGCGAGCGGCAAACGGATAAGCGACCTGCACAAGCATATTGTCGACATGATAACAGTGCCCTGCCCTGAGCCAGTCGAAGGGCGTGCGTGTGGCGGCACGATGAAGAGGATACCCGACGTACTCGACACCTGGTTTGATTCCGGCTCAATGCCGTATGGTGAGCGGCACTATCCGTTCCACCCCGGTAGTACAGCCTCGCAAAGCTCGGCTGACTACGGGGCAGGGAATAAAGAGCCGCCACTTCCTCACGGATTTCCCGCGCAGTTTATCGCAGAGGGTCTCGACCAGACACGTGCCTGGTTCTATTACCTGCACGTGCTTGCGGGGGCGCTTTTCCGGAAGAACGCATTCCAGAACGTGATAGTGAACGGCATCGTCCTCGCGGAAGACGGTAAGAAAATGTCGAAGAAACTGCAGAACTATCCGGACCCGATGGAAATTGTCGAGAAGTACGGCGCTGATGCCTTACGATTTTATCTGCTCTCATCTCCCGTAATGCAGGCAGAAAATCTGAGTTTCTCAGAGAAAGGAGTGGACGAAGTCGCGAAGAAGAATCTCGGACGTCTCACGAACGTACTCGCGTTCTACAAACTCTACGAGGATACTTCGACTTCCTTCGACTCCGCTCAGGATAAATCGCTCAGTACAGGCGGAACTCCGCGAGACTGGAAGAGCGAGCACGTTCTCGATAGGTGGATACTCGCGCGCTTGGACCAGCTCATTCACGAGGTCACGAAAGAGTTCGAGGCGTATCGGCTCGACACAGCAACGAGGCCGATAGCAGAATTTATTGACGACCTATCGGTGTGGTATTTGCGCAGGAGTCGTGACCGCTTCAAGGCGGCCGATTTTTCGACTCCACCTGCGTCGTTGCAGGACCCCGCAGAATCCTCTGCCGTATCCAAAGGTACGTCGCCGGATTCTGCCTCCCCGCGCCTAGCATCTGAAGCCGAAAAATCGGCCTTTGCGGATAAGCGTCGTGCGTTAGCAACTTTGCGCTATGTTTTACACGCGCTCTCACTCGTCATGGCGCCATCGATGCCGTTCCTCGCGGAGCACATCTTCCAGTCTGTATGCGAGAGCGAAGATGAAGAGAGCGTGCATCTTGCCACGTGGCCCGAAGGCCGCGCGACGCTGAATTTTGTCCAGCGAATGTTCGGACTCGGGGGCGAAGACAAAAGACTTCTCGCCGGAATGCACGCGGCGCGAGAGATGGTCACGCGCGCTCTTGAAGCTCGTCAAAAGGCGGGTATCAAGGTGCGCCAGCCACTACGCTCTCTCGAGATACCGACAAGCGTTCCGCAAGAGTTCCACGTCATCATTGCTGATGAGGTGAACGTACGGGGTGTCGTATTTGGCAAAGAGCTTGCACTCGATACGACCATTACGCCGGAACTTCGCGAGGAGGGGATCGTCCGAGACACCATCCGCCTTGTACAGGATGCGCGGAAAGCGGCGAAACTGCATCACAGCGAGCACGGCAAGGTTTCGGTAAACGTCCCGGCGGAAGATAGGACTATCGTCGAGAAACACCTCGATAGAATCCAAAAAGATACAAACACCGAGATTTCTTTCTTGTAGGTCATGTATCAGAAATACCACACCGAGGCCATCGTACTTGGAAATCGCGAGCGGGGAGAGAGCGACCGCGTCTTTACCCTCTATACGGAGGAGTTCGGGCTTGTGCGTGCGCGGGCGAGCGCGGTTCGCAGCGAAAAGTCGCGGATGCGCTATGCACTCCAAAATTACTCCCGTGCGCACGTCGCACTTGTGCGCGGCAAACAAGGGTGGCGAATTGGTGGCGCCGTTTCCATACGAGGAGCGATAGGCAGCGAGGATAATATCGCGGCGTTCGCACGCATAGCCCGGCTCGTCATGCGGCTCGTCGCGGGCGAGGAACGCAACCAGTATCTTTTCGCCACACTTCAGGAAGCCCACGGCGCGCTTATGCAAAAGCCGTGCGAGGCGTGGGCGACCATCGAGCTCGTGTGTGTCGCACGCGCTCTTCACGCGCTCGGGTATCTTTCTACAGAAGCGATGGAGACGACGCTATTCACACACACGGCGTACGCGCAGCGGGATATACGGGAAGCGGAAACCATGCAGGAAAAATTACTCTCGTCTATCAACCGCGCAATAGCTGATACCCACCTTTAGTTAGAGTGTTATCATTGAGGAATGGAGCCCTCGGGATCCGAGCACGACCACGAAAAGATAGAACGTTTGCGTCGCGCGATGTACTCGCGCGACCTGAGCGAACACATGAAAGAGCGGCCGCGCCGCAAGCTGGACGACATTCGTCCGATAGTGGGCGAGGATTGGCAACACGAAGAAACATCGCTACCGTCCTCGGTCGTCGCGCCGCGAGCCGCGATAACGTTCGCCCGCACGGCGCTTTGGTGGGTACTTGGGCTCGCGATAGTGTTCTTCATCGGGGCGGTCGGGTTTTTCGCATACTATTTCACCATCGGCCCGGGTGCTTCTCCCGCCTCCGCCGCGAACATCGACATCTCCATATCGGGTCCTCCACAGATATCCGGCGGAGACCCCACGCAATTGCAGGTCGCCGTCACGAACCGCAATCAGGTGCCTCTCCAGCTTGCAGACCTCATCATCTCGTATCCTCCCGGGACTCGGTCTCCGACCGATCTGTCGACCGACCTTTCGAGCCAGCGCATTTCTCTCGGGACGATAGAGGCGGGAGGCAGGCGGCAAGGCACGGTTTCAGCGATCTTTGCAGGGAGCGGCGGGAACGCGAACGTGAAAGTCGACCTCGAGTATCGTATTAGCGGTTCAAGCGCGATATTCGTCACTTCTTCGGAATACTCAGCTATTTTGAGCACATCGCCCATTACTCTTTCGGTCGAAGGAAACTCGGAAACGGTCTCCGGACAGCCGATCGAATTTACCGCGACCCTCGCGAGTAACGCGAATACCACGGTGAAAGATGTTCTTCTCGCCGTCAGTTATCCTTTCGGTTTTACGCTCGGCACGAGCAATCCCAAGCCGACACGCCCGCTCCCCGGTGGCAGCGGGAACGTGTGGGAGGTTGGTGACATCAAGCCTGGCCAGAAGCGTGAAATCGTTCTGCGCGGCACGCTGGTCGGCGAAGCTGCTGATGAACGCGTGTTTCGTTTCGACGTAGGAACTCGCAAAACGCCGAAGGATGAGACTATTACGACGAAGCTTGCAGAAAGCCCGTTCAGGGTACGGGTGTCGGAGCCTTTCTTAGGCCTCTCGGTATCCGCCAACAGATCGACGGGCTCGAGCGTAGTGGTCGCTCCGGCCACAAATGTAAACGTGGTAGTCAGTTGGCAGAACAACCTGTCCACGCCGATACAAGACGCGGTGATCGTCGCGCGCCTTTCAGGAATAGAGATCGATGGAGCGACTGTCGTGTCGCCCGATGGCTTTTACCGTTCTTCCGACGGCGTCGTTATCTGGGACAAGAACACGACAAAGGGCGCGCTTTCTAACCTGGCCTCGGGGGCGAAGGGTTCCGTTTCGTTCTCGTTCCGCATGCCCACCAGCGATGAGCTCAAGAAGATAACCAACCCGACCCTCACGTTCACGGTAAACGCCGCCGGGAAACGCATTTCAGAGCAAGGCGTACCGGAGAACCTCCAATCCACTGCGTCCCAGCGCGTCGCTGTTTCAAGCGACCTCAGGGTGACAGCGCAAGGTCTGTACTATGCGAATCCATTCACGAGCGTCGGTCCTCTTCCCCCTAAAGCAGGGACCGAGACGACGTACGGGATAGTGTTTACGCTGACCAACACAACAAATAAGATCGAGAATGCGAAACTGACGGCGATTCTCCCATCGTATGTGCGATGGGTAGGCATCTTCAGCCCGGATTCGGAAAACCTGACCTTCAACCAAAATGACAGCGGCGTGACATGGGATATCGGTAACATCGAGCCGGGTGTCGGCATGGACGGTGCATTGCCACGACAGTCTGCGATTGCGATCGGCTTCACGCCCTCCACTTCGCAGATAGGGCAGGAGCCTCCGCTCCTACAGGACATCAAGTTCTCGGGCGTCGATTCTGCAACAGGGCAGACCATCACGCGCACGGTACAGAGTGTTACGACGAATATAATCGGAGACCCTGGGTTTAGCGCCACGAACGCTACTGTGGTACGGTAGCTCAATATATGGCGGAAGGATTGATGGAAAAGATAGTATCGCTCGCGAAGCGGCGCGGTTTTATCTACCAAGGGAGTGAGATATATGGCGGTCTCTCTGGAGCATGGGATTACGGCCCGCTTGGTGTGGAGCTGAAGAACAATATAAAGAATCTTTGGTGGAATATGTTCGTACACGAGCGGGACGACATGTACGGCGTTGACGCCGCGATACTCATGAGCCCGAAAGTGTGGGAAGCGAGCGGGCACGTTTCCGGCTTCCAGGACCCGCTCGTCGAGTGCAAGAAGTGCAAGCGTCGTTTTCGCGCCGATCAGGTAGGAGAAAAATGTCCGGAGTGTGAAGGACAGTTCGGTGATGTGCGACAGTTCAACATGATGTTCAAGACGCAGATAGGCGCGACCGACGACGCTTCTTCCATCACCTACTTGCGACCCGAGACAGCAGGAGGAATATTCACGAACTTCAAGAATGTCGTCGATTCGTTCCATCCGAAACTGCCCTTCGGTATCGGGCAGATAGGGAAGGCATTCAGAAATGAGATAGCACCGCGCGACTTTATTTTCCGCGTGCGCGAGCTTGAGCAGATGGAGGTCGAATATTTCGTGCGCTCCAACGAGTGGGAGAAGAGTTTCGAGGAATGGCGCACGGCAGTCCATAGCTATATCGACGCGGTCGGCATCGACCCTGCAAAAGTGCATGAGCTCGAGGTGCCCGATGGCGAGCGCGCACACTATTCGAAGCGCACTATCGATTTTGAGTTCGATTTTCCTTTCGGTCGCAAAGAACTATACGGTCTCGCATATCGCACCGATTTCGACCTCTCTGCGCATGCAAACGCTTCTGGCGCGAAGCTCGTCATCGCTGATGAGGAGGGCAAAGAGCCTGTCGTTCCGCATGTTGTGGAACCTTCGTTCGGCGTCGATAGGACTATTCTCGCGCTCCTTGTTTCCGCGTACACCGAGGACGAACTTGGCGGTGAGCCGCGCACGTATTTGAAATTCAATAAAGCCGTTGCCCCTATAAAAGCCGCTGTTTTCCCGTTGCTCAAAAACAAACCGGAGCTCGTCAAAAAAGCTCGCGAGATATATGCAATGCTAAAAAAAGTACAGCCCCGGATCATGTGGGACGACAACGGCAACATCGGCAAACGCTACCGCCGCCAGGACGAGATAGGTACGCCGTATTGCATTACCGTCGATTTCGACACGCTCGGCGAGAAGCCTGAACTAAGAGATACAGTGACCCTGCGCGACAGGGACACGGGGGAGCAAGAGAGGGTATCAATTGACACACTAGCATCCCACATTGCATAGTACCGTACCCAACTACCACTAATTACGGCAACCGATGTTGTCAGTGGAGCCGATTTGGGCGTTCATTGGCGTCATCACATCCCCGATGAGGGAGAGGAGCGAAGATGAATAAGATTACGCACGAGGCACTTTACGACGGGAGAGTCCACAAGCTCAGCCTGCCCGACGAAAATGGTCATCCCTTAGCAATCTACGTCGCTGAACCCGGAAAATATAATCTCGGTCGGGCGACAGGGATACGGCAAGTTGCTGTGCTATTGGGCAAGGTGGTCGTGACGGGTCCAGTTCTGCACAAAGGAAAGCCCGTTGAAGGACCACATGACATGCATAGCTCCGGTCGGGCTTGCAATCTTCCAGCAGGAACAGACTTCTCGGTCGAAGTTCCCGACCCAGGCCAAAGTGTCTTTGCCGCCTTCGATCTTTAATCAGCGTTAAGCTGGTCCTGGCCCCGGACGACTTCACGTCGCCCGGGTGCCTTCTTTTTAGGGGTCTCTATGCTACGATGCGCGATATGGGAGAGCGTCCTGTCACCATCTCGATATCGACCGGCACCATCGTCACGGCAGTCGTCGTACTCGCCGGAGCGTGGCTTCTTTGGGAGCTGCGCGACTTGGCCCTGGTTCTCCTCACAGCTGTCGTGATTGCCTCGGCGGTAGAACCTGCTGTTGCGAGACTAAGGCACAGCAAAGTACCGCGCGTGCTTTCGGTACTTCTCGTATACATACTTCTTTTCTCGGGTTTCTTCGCGGTATTTTATTTCTTCGTACCAAGTCTTTTCGCTGACCTCGCCACGTTCCTCAACTCGCTTCCCGTCTACCTTGATACGCTGAATCGCATCAGCGCGTTCGACGATTTCGCTCGTGTCCTTGGAACGACGCCGCCTGACCTCTCGAACCTTGACTTCATGGCAAGCGTGAGAGGTGCCACGGAAGCGGCCGGATTTGCCGGGAACGCACTCACCGCGATAGCAAGTATTTTCGGCGGTGTTCTCTCCTTCGTTCTAATAATCGTGTTCTCGTTCTACTTTGCGGTCATCGAAACGGGTGTGGACGACTTTTTGGAGATAATCTCGCCGCGTAAACACAAAGACTACATACTAGACCTTTGGAGCCGCTCGAAGCGCAAGATAGGGCTCTGGATGCAGGGGCAGCTTCTCCTCGCGGTCATCATGGGAGTTTTGCTCTTCCTCGGCCTCACCATCATGGGAGTGCCGCACGCGCTCCTTCTTGCGGTCATCGCGGCCATGTTCGAGATCATCCCTGTTTTTGGACCGACGCTCGCAGCCATACCCGCAGTCGCGATCGCCTTGGTCGACGGCGGCATGACGCTCGGCCTTCTCACAACGGCTCTCTACGTCATTGCCCAACAATTTGAGAACCATCTCATCTATCCGCTCGTCGTGACGCGTGTCGTGGGAGTGCCGCCGCTCCTCGTCATTCTCGCGCTCATCATAGGGGCGCAGCTCGCCGGTTTCTTAGGCATCCTTCTTTCGGTGCCTGTTGCGGCGACGATCCAAGAGTTGGCGAAAGATATTCGAGAACGACGCGTATTTGCAGGCAGTGAATAATGAGCAAGCCATTTTACTTGACGACGACCCTGCCATACGTAAACGCCGACCCGCACATCGGTTTCGCGCTGGAATTGGTGCATGCGGATATACTCGCGCGCTACCATGCACTGCAGGGCGACGATGTATTTTTTAATACCGGCACCGACGAGCACGGGCTCAAGATATATCGTAAAGCCGCGGAAGAAGGAAAGGACACACAGGATTATGTCGACGAATACGCGGCCAAATTCAGGGGTTTGAAAGAGAAGCTCGGTTTGTACGAAGGACTGCATTTCATCCGCACCACCGACCCGCGTCACGTGGCGGCGGCGCAGGAGATGTGGCGCAGGTGCGCGAAGAACGGTGACATCTATAAAAAGACGTACAAAGGACTGTACTGCGTGGGCGATGAGGCCTTCATAAAAGAGACAGATCTTGTGAATGGCAAATGCCCGAACCACCCCGGGATGGAGCCGCTCCACATAGAAGAGGAGAATTACTTTTTCCGCCTTAGCGCATATCAAGAAAAACTGCTCGCGTATCTTTCCCGTGAGGGAGTTGTAACACCCGAGTGGCGTAGGCAGGAAGCAATAACGTTCGTAAAAGGCGGGCTCGAGGATTTCAGCATTTCCCGCATCGAGGACAAAATGCCGTGGGGCATTCCCGTGCCCGATGATGATACGCAGACCATGTACGTATGGTTCGATGCGCTCACGAATTATGTTTCCACGCTCGGCTGGCCTGGAGATAAAAATACTTTTGAGAAGTTTTGGGGAACTAAAGAAGCGCCGAACGCAATACAAATGGCGGGCAAGGACCAGGTACGCTTTCAGTCCATCATGTGGCAGGCAATGCTCATGTCGGCAGGGTTACCGACCACGAAGCAGGTCGTCTATCACGGATTCATTACAAGTGGCGGGGAGAAGATGTCCAAGTCGCTCGGCAATGTCATTGACCCGCTCGCCATCGTAGAAGAATACGGCGCCGATGCGCTGCGCTACTATCTCGCGCGCCACGTCCATTCGTTCGAAGACTCCGACTTCACGATGGAGAAATTCAAGATCGCATACAATGCCGATCTCGCGAACGGCATAGGAAATCTGGCGGCTCGCGTGATGCAACTCGCGGAAACGCACCTCACCGAACCGGTGAAAGTACAATTTGTTCCATATCCGAAAGAACTCACAGAGCCACTCGATAGATATGAAATGAATGTCGCCCTAGACTATATTTGGTCGCGTATCCAGGCACTGGATCAAAATATAAATCACACGGAACCGTTTAAGGTCGTGAAAAAAGACTTGGAACAGGGGAAGAAGCTGATCGAAGAAATGGTCAGGGAACTCGCGTTCATTGATGAAATGCTAGAGCCGATACTTCCGGAAACTAGTAAAAAGATAATCGAAGCTATCATGGCCAACAAAAAACCCCCGAATCTCTTCCCACGCAAAGAATGAAATACTTCGATGCACATACGCACGTGAATTTCGTTGCATACAACGAAGACCGCGAGGCTACAATCCTACGTGCGAAAGAGGCTGGCGTGTGGATGAACGTCGTAGGAACGCAAAAGGATACATCGGCATCCGCCGTCGCGCTCGCGGAGAAATATGACAATGTGTATGCGACGATAGGCTTGCATCCGATACACACCTCGAAGTCGTATCACGATACGAAAGAACTGGGAGACGGCGGGAAGGAATTTACCTCGCGCGGAGAAATTTTCGATTTTGATACGTATGAAGCACTTGGAACAATTTCACGGGTTATCGCGATAGGCGAGTGCGGTCTCGACTACTTTCGTCTGGAAGAAAAAACGAAGGAGGTGCAAAAAGACGCTTTTATTCAGCAGATAGAGCTCGCTAACAAACTGAATAAACCTCTCATGCTCCACATTCGCAACGCATACGATGATGCACTCGAAATTTTGAAGGCACACGCGAAGGTGAAGGGGGACACACACTTTTTTGCAGGCGATTGGGCTACCGCGAAAAAATTCCTAGATTTTGGTTTTACGCTCTCCTTCACCGGCGTCCTCACCTTCACGCACGACTACGACGAGGTGGTGAAGAACGCACCGCTTGACATGCTTCTTTCGGAGACCGATGCTCCATACGTGACCCCTGTACCGCACAGAGGGAAACGTAACGAACCTGTCTACGTGACCGAGGTCGTTCGCGCGATAGCGCGTATCCGCGGGGAAGAACTCGAAGTGGTCACTTCGCAACTCGCGGCCAACGCATCCAGGGTTTTCAATATCCCACTATGAGACGCGACGACGATGCAGCCGACAAAGACAAGGACTTGGCTGCAGCCAAGACGAAACTCTCTGAGGTACAAGGAAGACCGCTCGATGTCGATACATTGATCGCGCGCGAGCGTGCGCATGCCGAGCGCGAACGCGCCGCTCGTCTCAAAGCGGAGGAGAGCCTGGAGAAGACGTATAAGGATGCGCGGGAACATCGACATGTGCTTGAGGCCAAAGAGTTGGAACAGACAACGCGGGCCCTGAAAGAAAAAGTGGAGAAACTCGAGAGCGACAAACATCTAGCAGATAAAAAGACGGATAAAAACCAACACCCCGGCGGATATCATACCGACAGGTGAACGAGCGCAAAAATCATCCAGCCTATTGCCTGGTGCCCAGTGCCTATGGTACAGTGCCCCGACGTATATGGTTGAATCGGAAGTCATAGGAGAGAAAGAAACCGACACGGGCGGCGACATCGTCCGCATCTACGAAGTCGGCTACACCATCGTGCCGACGGTCAAAGAGGAGGATATCGAGAAAACCGTCGGCTCCATTCGCACCGAGATCGAGAAGTCGGGCGGCTCGTTCATTGCAGAAGGTGCGCCGTCTATGACCCGGCTTTCGTACACAATGTCGGCCAAGGAGGGGGACAAGAGGCTTGAACACGACAGGGGCTACTTTGGCTGGATAAAATTCGAGGCGAGCATCGACACTGCGCGTGCACTTGAGGCGGCATTACAGCGCGACGAGCGCGTTCTCCGCTCCATAGTGTTCCGCACGGTCCGTGAAGATACGCGTGCGAAGATGAAGGCGCAGACCTTGCGCGAGGTCAAGCGTACCGATACGATTAAAACAACGCGACGCCGCACGGAGGAGGCGTCCGGGCCTGTCTCGGAAGAGGAGCTCGAGAAGGCGATTCAGGACATCACGACTGAATAATTTCATGATATTGTATTTCCTAGTCCCTAGAAGCTAGTCCCTAGAACCTACCAACCATGTACATAAATAAGGCGATTCTTTTTGGAAATCTTACACGCGACCCGGAGCTTCGCTCGCTCCCGTCGGGCATGAATGTGTGCAATTTCAGCATCGCCACCAACCGGGTCTATCGGGACCGCGAAGGAAAGAAACAGGAGCAAACTGACTTTCACAACGTCGTCGTGTTCGGTCGTCAGGCCGATACGGTGGCGCAGTATCTGAAAAAGGGCAGTTCCGTTTTTGTCGAAGGCCGCATCCAGACGAGGAGCTGGGACGATAAGACGAGCGGGGAGAAGAAATACCGCACAGAGGTCGTCGCCGACCGCGTGCAGTTCGGGCCGAAGCCAGGCGGCGGAGGCCGTTCGGCAGGCGGAGGCCAAGGAGGTGGTCGCGAAAGCGAAGCCGAGCCGATCGAAGCTGGAGGCTCCGGCATTGAATATCCAAAGGATGATATTAATCCCGATGATATACCCTTTTAATAGCTTCAGGAAATACTATGAGTAACAATATTCTTACACAAAATGACATCCGGCACGTTGATTACAAAGACGTAGACCTCTTGAAACAGTTCGTGAATCCGCATGGCCGCGTTATGGGAAGGAAGCGCACGGGCCTCACCGCCAAGCAGCAACGCGCCGTAGAAGCGGCGATAAAGCGAGCACGCTTTATGGGCTTACTGCCTTACACTCAGAAATAACAAAAACCCCCTCAAGGGGGTTTTGTTATGCTCTCTCCACGTATTCTCCGGTTTCCGTATTGATACGGACCACGTCGCCCTCGTTGATGAACATTGGGACGTCTACGTTGGCGCCGGTTTCGACCGTAACGACTTTACTGCCGCCCTGCGCTGTGTTGCCGCGGGTATTTGGCGGGGCCTCCGTCACTTTTAGATCCATCTTTATCGGAAGCCTTACGCGAAAAAGCTTTTCTTCGAACCAAAGCGTATCCACCTCCGTGTTGCCTTTGAGGAATTTACCGGCTTCTCCGACCAGCTCTTCTGTAACGGTAAAACGCTTCGATTTATCTTTGGTGTCATGGAAAAACCATTCACCATTTCTCTCATAGATAAAAACCGCAGGCTTCGTTTCTATCTCTGCCTCTTTTAGCTTATCCGACTGCTGGAAAGAATATTCGATGACATTGCCGCGAATAAGGTGACGAAGCTTCGTCTGATTCACCGGACGGCGTTGCTGCTTCTGCATGATGTTGTTCCACGTGCAGACATACGGCTCGCCCTCGACGAGGACCGCAACTCCCGGCTTGATGTCATTGTAATTCAACATATCGCGGCATTGTATTGAAAAAACGCCGATTGTCCACCTCGCTCAGCCCATCCGACTTTTGAAGTCTTTGTAGGTAAATTCTCGCAGTACGGTAGGCTTTCCGTTTTTCCAAAGGACGATTGATGGATGCTGAACGCCGTTGAACATCGTCGTTTTCACGAGCGTGTATTGGATAGCATCCTCGAAAACAATCTTGTCGCCGACCTTGAGTGGCTTATCAAAAGTGTATACACGGTCTATCTTGTCTCCGGCGAGGCATGTACTGCCGCCAAAGGAATATGCATTTGGGTGCTCGCCCCTCTTGCCCGCCCCGCGAATTCGCAGTTCGAGGTCAGGGCTCAATATGAAATCAGTCAAGTGCGCCTCAAAAGAGATATCGAGTATCGCAACTTTGTACGGTACATCCGCGCGCTCGATGATATCCAAGACTGATGCGACAAGCATACCGGCGTGCCACACGAGCGCCGCGCCGGGCTCAAGGTGCACCTGTACACCATATGTATCCTGGAATTTTTTAATGAACTCTATCAGCCCCTCGACATCGTATCCGTCGTCGGTTATGCGCTGGCCACCGCCAAAATTAATCCACTTCATTTGTTTGAGATACGGTCCGAGGTCTTTCTCTATCTTTACCAGCGCCGCCTGCAAGTCGCCGAGGTCGCGTTCAAAGAAGATATGAAAGTGAAGGCCCTCTATGCCGTCGAGCGCGCTTGGGTCTTGTTTCAGCTCGCGCTCGAATTCGTCAATACGGATGCCGAGGCGAGAGTCTGGAGCGCATGGATCCCATACGCTGTGCTTTTCGCCAGTTTTTACCTCTGGATTGATCCGCAGTCCGACGGAGAGCTTTTTTTTCGAGCCTTTGATCTCACCTTTGAATTGCTTCCATTGGCCGAATGAATTGAAGATAATGTGACTGCAGTTTTTCATCACCTCGTCGAACTCCTCCGGCTTATACGCTGGTGCGTACATATGCACTTCTGCTCCGAATTCTTCGCGTCCAAGTCGCGCCTCGTTGAGCGAGCTGACCTCGGTACCACTTAGGTACTCTTTGACGATGGGGAAAAGCGGCCATGTCGCCCACGCCTTAAGGGCGTGCAAGACGGTCGCACCCGTTGTATCGGCAACGTGCTTTAGAATATCGAGATTGTGTCGGAGCAGGTCTTCCTCGATGACGAATGTCGGCGTTGCTATCTTTGAGGGGTCAAGCGTTGAGCCCGGTCGCGTTTTCATTTTTTCTTGAGAAGACCGAGCTCTGCAGGGAGCGGCCTGTGGTTCACCACCTTGTATGGCAAGCCATTTTTCGCGAGCGCTTTCAGGAACGGTTCCGGATCGAGTTCTTCGACATTGAAGACGCCCTTTCCTTTCCACTTGCCCTGAAGAAGCATCATTGCCGCTATCACGGGCGGCACTCCGGCGGTGTACGAGATCGCTTGCGAGCCGACCTCTTTGAAGCACTTCGCGTGGTCGCAGACATTGTAGATGTATCTTGTGCTCTCTTTTTTTCCTTTAACGCCGGTCACGATGCATCCGATGACGGTCTTACCCGTATATTTCGTCGCAAGCGACGCGGGGTCGGGAAGGAGCGCCTTCAGAAATTCCATTGGGATGATCTTCTGGCCCTTGAAATCTATCGGGTCGATGCGCGATATCCCGATGGACTCCATGACACGAAGGTGCGTGAGGTAATTTTGCCCGAACGTCATCCAGAAACGCATACGCTCCAATCCGGGAAGATTTTTTGCGAGCGATTCCATTTCCTCGTGGAACAGCAGGTAACTTTCTTTTGGACCGGCCACAGGATAGTTGAAAGAAAAGTGGACACTGCCCTCGTTCATGACAGCCGGTGTCCTGACCCACTTGCCATTACGCCAATGTTTCACCTCTTGAGTTACTTCTCGTATATTTATCTCCGGATTGAAGTTCGTCGCGAACGACTTGTTGTGGCTCCCCGCATTGGCATCGAGGATATCGACGAAACGCACCTTGTCGAAATATTTCTTTAGGAGATAGGCGCAGTAGGCGTTGGTTACACCGGGGTCGAAACCGGCGCCGAGAACGGCCATAATGCCGGCCTTCTTGAACTTATTCTGGTACGCCCATTGCCAGCTGTATTCGAAATGCGCCTCATCACGCGGCTCATAATTGGCGGTGTCTATGTAATGCACTTTGGTCGCGAGGCACGCATCCATGATGGCGAGGTCTTGGTAGGGAAGCGCAACATTTATGACGACCGCAGGTTTGGTTTTCCGTATGAGGGACGCAACATTTTTTGCGTTATCAGCGTCAACGACGTGCGTAGTTATATCCACGCCCCAGCGTTTCTTGATGTCTTTTTTTATCGCATTCGGTTTTCCTATCGTACGCGAAGAGAGGTGTATCTTCGTAAACACCCTAGCGTTCATCGCACACTTATGCGCGGTGACACTCCCAACCCCTCCGGCCCCGATGATTAGAACCGTGCTCATTTGGAAAATATATAACTTAACAGCGTATATACAAGCTTTGCCGCAAGAAAATCAGGCGCCGGAGTGTCTTTCCGCGGCAAAAGTTCGACCACGTCGAATCCGACGACCGTTCGCTTGGCGACGACTTTTTTGAGGAACCGCAGGACAGGGTACCAAGCAAGTCCCCCTGGCTCCGGCGTGCCCGTCGACGGCATGAGCGCGGGGTCAAAGACGTCGAGATCTATCGTGAGGTACACATGTTTGCCGAGCTTCGATATCGCCTTGTCCATCCAGGCCTCCGTTGCGTGGATATCTTTCGCAAAAAAGACCCTATCCATGCGGATGTTCTTCATCTCTCCGATGTCGATGCTGCGGATCCCTACCTGCACCGGGTTGAATTCTTTGACCCTTGCCATGGCGCACGCGTGATTGTTCTTAGAACCATGGTAGCTGTCGCGCATATCGGTATGTGCGTCGAGTTGCAGCACGGTCAGATCTCTATATTTTTTTGCATGCGCGCGAACGGCTCCGGGCGTCACCGAGTGTTCGCCCCCGAGCATCACACAGTACTTGTTTTTCGCCAGAACTTCGGCCACGCGCTTTTCCACCGCGTGAGCCATCTTTTCAGGGGTGCGTTTCTCCGTCACGGACTTCTCGACGTATATTCCGTGTTTGTACACCTCCGTCTTCGTTTCGATATCGTAATTTTCCAGCGGGAATGAGGCTGCAAGAAGAGCCGCGGGTCCTTTGTCCGCTCCCTTCCCGTACGTGGAGGTGCCGTCGTAGGGGACAGGGAGTATCGCGATCCTCGCACTCTTCGGGTCGGAGTATTTTTTGGGGAAGTCCCCGAACGAAAGCTTCATAGTTACCCCGGTTAGTACAATTTCGAATAATTACTGTCGCAAATCCAACGGCGAACATCTGGAACTACATCGTAATCGATTTTTCGCCCCATACGTTGATGAATATTCATATAAGACCATTCGAAATTGTCCTACCGGGTTACCAGCCGAACTGTTTGCCGACCTCTTCCGATGTTTCGCGCTTGCGCACGACCTTGATCTCGCCGTTCTGCGCGGTCAATTTCAGCGGCGACGATAGGAGGCAGTGGTGCGAAGCGAGCGAGTCCTGGTACGCCCCGGTGTCGAGGAACGCAATGTACAGCTCGTCAACGTCATCAAGGCGCGGGAGGAGGATGTATGAGCCGCCGGCCGTATATTTGTCGTCGCTGTCACACGAGCTCCCGCCGAGCCACACGTGAGAGAGTTTCTTGCTATCAAGATGGTTCACCGGTATCACATGCCACTTCTGCTTGATCGCCCATGTGTCGAGGAGATCGTTCATGAATGAGCCGTCGATAACGTACCAGCTATTTCCGCCCTTGTTGTACGCCTGCTTTTCAGCGGTGATCTTGTAAATAGTTATTTGAGCCGGCGCAACGACGTAGCGTCCCCACTCGGCGATGAGATTCGGATGTCGGATGCCAAGGCGGTCGCACTGCTTTTTTGCGGTCTTTACGATCTGGCTGATAAGGCTTTTTCCGGTATAAAAGCGCTTGCGCTTGTCATAGGGGACGCCCGCGCCGCCTCCGATATCGAGCGTGTCCAACTGCGGGTTCTTCTCGCGCATCTTTGCGTAGAGTGTGAGCGCGCGCTTCAGTGGCTGCAGAAAGCCGTCGACTTTCTCTATCTGGCTCGAGATATGGTAGTGCAGAACGGAAAGGTTCCGTATCTTGCCGAGCTCTAAAAGCTCTTCTTCCGTAAAGCCGAAACGATTGTACCGCTTGTCCCAATGACTATCGACTTTTACGTTGAGGTCCACGCGAATGCCGACCTCGCCTTTGAACTTCTTCATGCGCTCGAGCTCGACCTTGTCCTCTATGATAGGTATGACGACTAGCCCCTTGCCCTTCAGCTCCTCGATGAGTTCCATGTAGCGCTCCGTCTTCGGGCCGTTGCAAATGACGCGTATCTTCTCGTTGAACTTATCCTGCTCGATCATCCGCTTCACGAGAAAAAGCTCATTCGCACTACCGACGTCGAGATTCGCACCCTCGGCGACCGCCGGGAGCACGAACTCACGATTTTGGTTGACCTTCATCGGATAGTGGTAGAAAAATCTCCCGCGATACCCGGACACTTTTATGAACGCATTGAATGTTTCGATAAGGTCTCGCACGCGGTTCTCGACGATAGTGGGAAAGAATATTTCGGTCGAGGTCCCGTATTTTTTAACGATATTATAAATATTGTATTGGTAGTTTCCCTCGCGCACGAGGAGCGTCCCCTCCGGGGCAATGTCGAAGGGCGCTGTATTGATCTCCTCGCGGCCCAAGAGCCAAAATTTCTTGTGGCCGTTCTTTTTTTTCTTCTTGTGTTTTGTCCGTTTAGGACTTTCTGCGTTCATCTCTGATCCAAGACTACGGGTAAATTACTCGTGTTTCCGACAGATCCGCGTAACTAGGCCAAGATAGTACAACAGATATTAAGAGTACGCAAGTCCATGGCCGCACATATCTCTATACTCATATCCTGACAGTACTATTCCGAACTGGCAGGAGCACTTTTGGCAACGGCGCCCTCCGCAAGGCTTTTTCGGATATCCTTCAGGAGCTGGTTCAGAACGGGTTTGTTCTCGTGAAGGAACGTGCGTGCGGCGTCGTAGCCGCGGCCCAGTTTGTGTTCACCGCACTGATACGAGCCACCAGAGGATTTTTCTACAAAGCCGAATTTCTCTCCGAGCGCCAGCGCCTCACCTTCTTTGGAGATTCCCTCGCCGTAAAGCATGTCGAACTCCGTCTGTCGGAAGGGGGCTGCGACTTTATTCTTCACTACCTTCACGCGATGCCTGCCGCCGACGGTCTCGTCGCCCTTCTTTATCTGCGCGATGCGTCGTATGTCTATTCTTATAGATGTGTAGAACTTCAAGGCTTTTCCTCCGGGGGTTGTTTCAGGATTTCCGAACATGACGCCTATCTGCATGCGTATCTGGTTTATGAAGATGACAACAGTTTTGGTTTTCGAGACGATAGCCGTTAGTTTTCGGAGGGCTTGCGACATAAGACGCGCCTGCTTGCCCACGTGCTGTGCTCCCATGTCGCCCTCGATCTCATCTTTGGGCGTGAGCGCGGCGACCGAGTCAATGACGATGACGTCTATTTTTCCGCTTCGCACGAGAGATTCAACTATCTCAAGCGCCTGCTCACCTGTGTCTGGCTGTGAGACCAAGAGGGAAGCGATATCAACGCCGAGCTTTTTCGCATACTCCGGGTCGAGTGCATGCTCAGCGTCGATGAACGCGCATACGCCGCCTTTCTTCTGCGCTTCCGCGATAGCGTGAAGGCACAGTGTCGTTTTCCCGGAACTCTCCGGTCCGAATACCTCGATGATGCGGCCGCGCGGAAGGCCGCCGATGCCGAGCGCCCAGTCGACGCCGATGGAACCCGTCGGTATCGCGTTGACGTCGACTTTCGGCTGTGCGCCGAGCATCATAATGGAGTCGTCACCGAATTTCATCTTTATATCCGAGATCGCGCGTTCGATATCTTTATCAGTGCCGGTGCCGGTTTGCTTTGGCGGCGACTTTTCTTTTTTACCGAATTTCATACCTTGCTTGTTTGTCATTATATCGCCTCATTCCTGTGGCGCTATGGGTGAGGAGGTGGAGGTGACTGCGGGGGTATAGACGATCTCAATGATACGCTCCGTCGATTTGTTGTATCGATCGCTCGCGGTGAGGACTATCCTATTGTATCCGGGCGCAAGGAGGTAGGGTTCGGAAAATGCACCGTCTTCTGTCACCGGGATGGTCTCCCCGTTCATGGAGAGCGTCGCGATGCGATGCGCAGTCCCTTCTATCGTAATGAACGGCTCGTCTACTTCCAGCACGCGGTTCTCTACGGAGATGGTCGGGCCATATAAAAATCCACGTCCTTCGAAATATGCGTAACCGAGGACGAAAAGGAAGAAAATGATGAGAACGATCCTCGTGAACCTGCTTTCGCGATAGGGAAGCATACCCGGTTAGTACAATTTCGAATTATTTCTGTCGCAGATCAAATCGAGAAGAGTTGGCAAGATGCTTATGCTCGGTTTTTCTTTCGTGCGTTGACGAGGATTCATAAAAGGCGATTCGAAATTGTCCTACCGGGCATATCTAACTAACGGGGCTCTTCAAGGGATTCTTCAACAGCCTCCGCTTCTTCCACGAGTTCATCCGCATTGCCTGCGCCGATGATGTCGCGCGGTTTCGCGCCGTCGGCGGGCCCGACGACGCCGCGTTCCTCGAGCATGTCGATGAGTTTTGCGGCGCGGGCATAACCCACGCCGAGCTTTCGCTGTAGGTAGGATGTCGAAGCTTTTCCGGCCTCGACCACGGTCTTCTTCGCCTCGCCGTAGAGCTCGTCGTCATCACCCTCTTCTCCTATCATCGAGGAGAAAATAGCATCCGTACCGCCGGCCACCTTAGTATCGCTGAAGTCGATCTCACTCGTCAGCTGTCCTTCGCCCTGCCTTGCAACGTGCGCGACGACCTTCTTCACTTCCGTCTCGGATATCATCGGTGCCTGGATGCGGCGGGGCTTCGACATCTCACCGGATAAAAAGAGCATATCTCCGGCCCCGAGGAGCTTTTCCGCTCCTCCCGTATCAAGGATGGTGCGTGAGTCTATTTGCGAGGCGACCTGGAACGCGACCCGCGCCGGGATGTTCGCCTTGATGAGCCCGGTAATAACCTTCACGCTCGGTCGTTGTGTCGAGAGTATGAGGTGAATGCCGACGGCGCGGCTCATCTGTGCCAATCGCACGATGCCCGCTTCGAGTTCCCGCGGATAGGTCGACATGATGTCGGCGAGCTCGTCTATGATGACGATGATGTAGGGCATCGCCTCCGGCATTTTGGCCTCATCGTCTACAGGGTTGCCCGCCGAAAATTTCGCGATGGCGGGGGCAACAACATTTTCGTGGTAGGAAGATATGTCGCGGACCGCCTCCGTCTCGAGGATGTTATACCGGCGTTCCATTTCCTTCGCGAGCCACTTTATTGCGAGGATAGCTTTCTTGGCGTCCGTAATGACCGGCGTGAGGAGGTGCGGTATGGAGTTGTACAGCGTCAACTCGACCCGTTTCGGATCTATCATAATGAAGCGAAGCCGCTCCGGGCCGCAGCGATAGAGGAGGGAGACGATGAAATCGTGGATAGCGACCGATTTGCCGGCGCCGGTCGTGCCGGCGACCAGGATGTGCGGCATGCGTGCAAGGTCGGCGAAGTGAGGAGTTCCTGTTATGGAACGGCCCAGCGAGAGAAGGAGTGGTTTGTCGGAGCTCATGAACCCTTCGTCGGAAACGAGCGGGGCTAATCCGAGGGTCGTGCGCGAAATATTCGGCACTTCGATACCGACCAAGGACTTTCCTGGGATCGGCGCTTCGATACGAACAGGAGCGGCAGCGAGAGCAAGTTCGAGGTTCGACTGCAAGGCGACTATCTTCGAGAGCCGTACACCCTCGGCCGGCTTCATCGCGTATCGTGTGACGGTAGGACCTATCGAGGCTTCATCCATCTCGACGACAATGCCGAAATTCTGAAGAGTCCGTTTGATGATATTCATATTGGCTTTCACGTCGCCGACCTCCGGTTTCCCTCTATTTTTGGCGAGGATGGAGACAGGTGGGGGAGTGTAGGTAGACACGGCTGCGGCAATGATAGGGAAGCCGTCGGTCGGCTCACCTTTTTGCAAAAAATGCGTAATGCCCGCCAGCGCGCCCTTTCCACGCTCCTTCTCGCTATCCTCGTCGTCACGCCCGACGTTTGCCGCCGCTTCTTCTGCAGGTGGCGGCTCGCTGTCTTCTTCGGGAAGCCCAACGACCGGCACCTCCCCGGATGCCGATTTCTCTCCCGCGGGATTTGCAGGTGTTTGCATCCAGGCACGCAGTGCCGAGAATACGGCTCCGAGGTGAACATTGAACGCAATGGTGAGCGCGGCGATGATGAACGTGACCAAAAAGATGATAGTTGCTGGCACATCGACCGCTGCGACGATTGGTTTTGCCACGGCCGAACCGAGGACACCGCCTTGGCCGCTCGCCGCCAAATTCACAAGACCGAGCGCAGCAAGCAAGAAAACGAACATACTTCCGAGTTGAATGATCCCGAAACTTCTTTCAAAGGACCGAAAGATCGCAACAGAGAGGAGGGCGAGCGAAAGGGGAAGGAGCATGTATCCCACGCCGAGTAGCCACGAAAGCCACTCAAAGAGATACGAGCCGACCACGCCTCCGAGACCGGCGGCCGCGAGGACCAAGAATCCGCCAAGTGCGATGCAAAAGATCGCCGATACTCCCCGCAAGACCTCGCTGCTGATGCGTCTTCCCAAGCTCACCTCATCTTGGTCATCGCGTCGTTGTTTTTTATTATTGCGCTGCTTTTCTTTCATTAACGACATCATAGCACTACGCTCGCAGGTGCATGCGCCTCCGGAGTCGCATATTTTTCTGCTGAAAAATTGCTCCCGCACGGCCCCGCCTCTCCTTAATTCTAAGTGAGGCGGCATGCGCGTTTCGAGGGACTTGCGGAGCGCGATGAGCGCGAGCGGGAAGGTCCGGCCAGAAGGCCGGAACCTGTGCCCGAGGAATGCGTATGCTGTCGAACGCCCTCCTTGCAACGTGCCGCGTCCTTTATATAATCCCAGGTGACTCGTGTCTGGGACGCATGAGCCCACAATGGACGGCATCAAGGCCATAGACAAAAAGGACAGCGGGGCTCAATTCCTTAGCGACAAAGCCATACGGACAAACCCTTTTGGTGACAATATTTCCGGTTCCAGGGCCTATATCCGGGCGGAAAAGATAGCGGCCGCCATGTATCTCGTCACCAGACATATCGCGGACTCCGAGCCTGCGCGGATGCGTACGCGCCAGGCTGCCGCAGAACTACTCCCCGCGATCCTTGCGGTGCGAGACGAAATGAGGGCTCCAGGGTCCCGAGCGCTCATTCAGGCGAGCGCCTCTATTCGGGAGCTGATATCCCTTGTTCGCTTGCTCTCGGTCGGCGGACACCTATCCACCTCGAATGCCGAAGTGCTCGTTGGTGCGCTCGATGACCTCGGGGTACTGCTGAGCGCTTCACCAAAAACACTACTCTCCGAGTCCGTGACGTTAACGGCGGATGTCTTGGCCGATACAAAAGATGCCGATATAAGACACGCCCGCGCCCCCGAGCATTATAAAGGACACTCTAACGTATCTGTAAAGGACGTCCGTAAGAATACAGAAAGTGCGTCCGATAAGAATCATAAGGGACAACGAACGGACAATATATTGGGCGTACTTCGAGCTAAAGAGAAGCTTGGCATCAAGGACATCGTGTCGCACCTCCCGGAGTACAGCGAGAAGATGATACAGCGCGAGCTGAAGATCCTCGTAGCGAGCGGGCGGGTGAAGAAACTCGGCTCTAAAAGGTGGAGTACCTATCTACTTGTATAATAGTATATTCTGTTTTCTAATACTGTTTTTGTTGATGATGTAGCTCCAGTGAAGCCAAATCTCGAAAGATTCCTACCCAGAGTCCGTCCTAACCATTGACTCCCTGGGGCGGGGAGTATATTGTGTCGACGCTTGTGAGGATAGAGGGAATGCTCCGTCTTTTGGCTTTTTGGGGCTCTTTTTTGCTCACAAGTTATCCACAAAAGGTTGAGCGAGGCCGCGTGGTTAGGACTACTCGCTGATATATAATTGTGCGGATGCGCCTTAGTCGGTAAAGACGCATTAGAAGCGAGGGCGGCAAACGCGCTCCCTGCTTAGTTCTCTGACATTTGCATAGTGATACAAAATTCAGGCGAAGGTATCGCCTGAGAATGTTTCGATCACACTTCAGAAATTTCAGATATGTCCGGAAACGATCGCACGCCTGAACTACAGTCTAACTTCCTTGCTGCTAACCTCGTTTCGCGATCGCGCGACGGGCTAGCAAATTATGTATCGCCCGAAAAGCGGTATAGGAGTCTGCCGAATAGGCACCGCTCCAATTATCAGTTGTCTTCAGTTATTAGTCATTAGAAGACACACAAACGCACACGACTCCTCGTCGAAAGGGTGAGTGTGCGGCCCGACACACTATTAAAAGTGTGACGGGTGAAAGGTCAAAAAAACTTATGAGTAAAGCATTAGCAACAAAAAATGTTGCGGCAATTGCTCTTGGTCTCGGCTTGATCCTAGCGCTCTCGTTCGCGTTCGCCACTCCGGCGAAGGCGCAGTCGCTCGCGGATCTCCAGGCACAGATACAGACATTGCTCGCACAAATTGCGGCGCTTCAGGGTGGCTCGTCCACTACGGGCGGCGCATGCTTCACGTTCACGCGAAATCACCAGCAAGGTGACTCTGGCGGGGAAGTGATGGAAATACAGAAATTCCTTAACAGTCACGGAGCGCAGGTCGCGGCAAGCGGCGCTGGCTCTCCGGGTAACGAGACTTCGTTCTTCGGCGGGCTTACGCGCGCCGCGGTATCGAAATTCCAGGCGGCAAACAGCATCTCGCCGACGGCCGGATACTGGGGTCCTCTTACTCGCGGAAAGGCGAACAGCCTCTGCACAGCAGGTCCGGTCACACCGGGTCCTGGTCCGGTAGTCCCGGTCGGCATGGGTCTTCGCGTCTCTCTCGCTTCTGACTCTCCATCAAGCAGCAATGTTTTGGTAAAGAGCCAGGGTATCGCAGAGCTCGCGAAGTTCACCTTCACGAACGGCTCTAGCGCGGCAGTCTCGGTCACCAACCTTGCGTTCAAACGCATCGGTGTTTCGACCGACTCGGACTTGAGCAACGTGTACCTCTTCGAAGGGGCAAAGCGTCTCACTGATCCTGCCGGCATCTCAAGCTCGAACTTCAACTTCAACAACTCGTCCGGCATCTTCACGGTGCCTGCGGGTGGTTCGGTCACCGTAACTGTTCGCTCCGACATCGGCTCGACGAACGGCAACCAGGTGGGAGTTCAGCTCACGGGCGTGACGGCTTCCGCTCCGCTCGACGCATCAGTCGTCCTCCCGATCTCGGGCGCGACGATGCTCATCTCGAACGCCTCCATCGCGACAGCGACATGGGGCACGGTAACTCCGAGCAGCGGAACGTTCGCTCCGGCGAACGACACGACGCTCTTCCAGGCCACGCTTACGGTTAACACCCGCGCGGTCTGGCTCAAGTCCGTCCAATTCGAGAATCGCGGTTCTACCAAAGACTCCGACTTTGCCAACCTCAAGCTCTACGTCAAGGGCAATCAGGTAGGCGGAACGATGTCGCTTTCCGGTGACAAGGTCACCTTCGACATCTCCGAAGCCCCAATAAGCCTCGCAACGGGCGGCAACGAGATCCGTCTCGTTGGTGACGTCCTCGGCACTTCTGGTGAGACATTCGACTTCCAGATCCGCCGCGGTATCGACATTCAGCTCATAGACTCGCAGCTTAATCAGCCTCTCGCGCCGAGCGCGCCGACGGCTGTCACAGCTAACACGGTCGAGGGCATCAGCCTCTCGGTGGTGAAAGCGAACACTTCTCCTACAGAGAACGTGGCTGTGGCTGGCACAAACGTCCTCTGGTCGCGCTTCGAATTCCGCGCGGCGGGGGACAACGTCAAGGTTGAACAGATCACAGTCGACGTCGACACTTCGAACGGCAATGGTATGAACGATGTTCGTATCATGCTCGACGGCGTGCAGGTCGGCTCGACCCTCGATGTCGGAGGCGCATCCTCTGAAACAGGAACGGCCTTCTCTCTCGGCTCATCCATGATCCTTACGGCTGGCAAAACGCACGTCGTGGAGGTTTACGGTGACGCCAAGGAGGCCGGCGGAACGAACTTCGACAACGCAGACACCGTTGACTTGGGTGTCTCGATCGCAACGGCTGACACTGAAGGTATTGCTTCAGGCGACCGACTCACCTCTGCGATAGCAGAAGTCGAGGGTAACTCGAGAACGGTCTCATCCTCGTCCCTCACGGCGACGAAGGCTTCCGGCTACGGCAACCAGACTATCGTCGCGGGTGCCAACAACGCCAAGCTCGGTTCGTTCACACTCTCCACGGGTTCTACCGAAGGAGTCAACGTGAACACCATCGTCGTCAACCTCTCAACAGCAGAGGCTGCCTCGATAACCGACCTCCGCCTCGTCGACAACGCGACAGGCGCGCAGATCGGCACGACCAAGTCTTCGGCTTCGACGGACAACACCTTCTCGCTAAGCATGGCGATGGGTTCCTCGCAGTCCAAGGTCATCGACCTCTACGCAAACGTTAAGTCGGGTGCGAACGCCGGTCCGTGGATAGCGACTCTCGATTCGACGACAGGCGGCTCCGGTGCGGTCACCGGTTCGTCGGTCACGATCGGTTCGGACGTAAACCTCCAGACCATCACGATCGCCGGCTCGGGTACGCTCACCGTCGCACGCGACGCGGGTACTCCGGTCAACAGCAACGTGATAGCGGGTAGTTCCATGGTGCATGTCGGAAGGTTCGACTTCTCCTCTGCGAACTCCTCGTTCACGGTGCAAGAACTCAAGATCAAGGTCCCGAACGACGCGGCAACATCCGTCTCGAACGTGACCCTCAAGTACAAGGACTCGGCTGGTGTCGAGCAGACTTCCACGAAGGACCTCTCGACAGGCAGCGAGGCGTACGCGACCTCGACCTTTACCGGTCTTACGATGTACGTCCCGATGAACGACTCGGCTGACATCGACGTGTACGTAAACGTACCGACGATCAGCGAGAGCGCGAAATCCGGTGCGGCCATCTCTGTCCTCATCGACGCTGACGAAGGCTTCAAGGCGATAGACGCGGCAGGCTCTTCGGACACGACCTCGGCCGACGCCGACGTCAACTCCGCGGCCTCCTCGGGCTACGGCACGAAGTACGTGAAGAAGTCGGTCCCGACGCTCGCGCGTCTCTCGACCGGCTACACCACGAACACGGTTGCCGCAGGCACCGGTCTCTACCGCTTCACCGTTACGGCTGACGCGGCGGGCGCCGTCGAGTGGCGCAAGCTCTCGTTCGACGTAGCCACGACCGGTGTAACGGTCTCCGGCTGGACGCTGTACGACGTGACAGGTACCGCGGTTGCCGTCAACACGACGGCCGCCAACGCGACCTCCTCACCGTACGTGATAGCGATCTGTCCTGACGTCTCGTGCACAGACGGCGAGGCACAGCAGGTAGGCGCCGGCTCGGCGAAGACGTACGAACTGCGCGCGGCCACGATCTCGGACTGGGGCAACGCTGGTGACACCGTCACCATCAACTTCACGGAGGACAACGTAGCGGTCACTAACGCGACTGCCACAACCACCACAGGCGATATCATCTGGTCTGACCGCTCGGCGACGAGCCACGCGACCACGACATCGGACTGGACGAACGGTTACCTCCTGAAAGACACGGACAACGACACGCGCTCCTGCCAGTTCGGCACGGCGACGACGTGTACTCCGTAAGTCTCAAGTAGCACAGTTCTCTTCTTGTGGTTCGACTTCGCTCACCATAAAGAGAACTCCGGTTGGGAATCGGCCCAACAAAACCAAAAACCGCCTCGCAAGGGGCGGTTTTTGGTTTGGTCCCCCGTTTGAGGTATACTTTTGCTCATGCAAAACATATCCAAAAATACGTTCCTTATCGTCGCGGTTCTTATTGTTCTTCTAGCCGGGGCCTGGGTGTTCACAAGGAATTCCTTTACGCACCCACTGCCATTAGCACAAGGTGATACCATCGCTTCTTGGGATGTTCAAGGAACTCGTAATGACGGGGGAGAGCTCGAGAAAAAGGCGAACGACCAGATCGCGCGTCTTCAGGCGCTTCTCGGCGGCGATCAGAGCGGTAAGGATGACGACCCTACGGATTATTCCCTGTACGTGGGGATTGCGAACCAGTACGAACTTCTCGGCGACGGGAAACAGGCCTATGAATATCTCGGGCGTGCTGTTTCTATCGACCCTACCGAGACCGGGCTCGCATGGCACAATCTTGGCGCGCTCATGGTGAAATTGGGTGCGCTCAAAACGGCACGTACCGCATATGCGAAAGCCGTCGAGGCGCAGCCCGGCGTGTCCCAGTACCACATCGCGCGTCTTGAGTTCCTCACTGACCGCTTTGCCGAAGACACGAGTGCAGTTGAGGGCGCGTTCCAGGAAGCAGAGGCACAGTTCGGGGACGACGCATCTATCTTACAGGTGAAAGCGGCATGGTACACAAAGACGCTCCGGTACCAGGATGCGATAACAGCGCTTGAAACGATGAAGCGTTTGATGGGCGGGAGCGACGCCGGCATTGACCGCGAGATAGCGCGACTGGAAGGTCTCCTATGACCCGGTAGGACAATTTCGAATCGCCTTGTATGAATAGACATCACTGGACGCGAGAAAAATTGACTCGGCTGTTTTGCGAGATGACAGATGGTGAATCGGCGGCAGGAATTATTCGAAATTGTACTAACCGTGTATGATACGCGCTCTCGAGCGGGTGTTTCCGTACCTGCTCCTTGCGCCTGCCGTATACGCGATAGTTTTCTTTGACAGTCTTCTTTATCCGTACCTGACCCCGAAGACCCTCCTCTTTCGCGGAACGATAGTACTAGTCCTTGCGATATGTGCGGCGCTCGTGCTTGCGCGAAGATCTTTTTATTTCGCTCGCATCAAAGAACCTGTGGCGTGGATACCGGGAGTGCTTCTCGTATTCGCATATGTATCGTCGCTCTTCGGCGTCGACTTCTATCATAGTTTTTGGTCCATATTCGACAGAGGCGACGGGCTCCTCACGCTCACCGCTCTTGTCGCGTCATTTTATTTGCTTCTATTGTATTCAGACGCAGGTTTTGTTCGCCGTCTTTTTCTGTGTGTTGTATGGGTGTCCTCATTCGTGGCGCTCATAGGTATCTTGCAGTGGAGTGAATGGGCGCTCGGCATGAATATTCCGCTCGTGCCCGGCGACGGGGCCGGACGCGTGGGGAGCACGCTCGGCAACGCCGCGTTCCTCGCCTCATACCTGGGGCTAACTTTTTTTGTGACGCTTGCCGTCGCACGCGAACTATCTGGGCGGTGGCAAAAAGCTGCGTATGCTACTGCTATTCTCCAGCTTCTCGGAGTGCTTGCCGCGGGTACGCGCGGAACTTTTCTCGCGCTCATCGCGGCCGGCTTCGCGGTGCTTCTGTACCAAGCGTGGCGGGGGCAAGGCGGATATCGCACATACGCACGCACCGCTGCCATCGCCCTCCTCATAGCCGCCGCGCTATTCATCGCATTCCGCGCCGAGTTCGCGAAGGTGCCGTTCGGCCCCGTTGCTCGTCTCGCGTCGATCTCTGCGGAAGATGCGACGACGCAGAGTCGTCTCTTTATCTGGGGCAATGTCACGGCGGGAGCACTTGAGCAGCCGATCTTAGGACTTGGCGCAGAGCACATACAGATCCTGTTTAACAAATTCTATGACCCCACGAAGATAATCGAAGAGTGGTTCGACCGCACACACAACGCTTTCTTGGATTATTTCGTTCAGTACGGTTTCCTGGGCCTCCTTCTCTACCTTGCGCTCATCGGCGCGTTCATCCGCGAGGCGTGGTTCGCTTCCACATCGAACGAGCCGCACTCCGTTTATCGAGGGCAGATGCTGCTTCTCCTCGCGTTAGTCTACGCCGCACAGAACTTTTTCGTTTTTGACACCGCCACCACACTATGGCTTTTCTTCGCCCTGTATGCGTGCTTGCTCTCCCTGCGCCTGCAATCTTCGCCTCGCGCTCTCTCGCTGCCTTTTTCGCAATTGCCCGAGCTTGTTCCGGTCGGCGTAGCCGCACTTATCGCCCTGCTCGTCATTCCCGTCTCAATTCAGCCCTTGCGCGCCAACATGGCCCTGGCACAGGGATACCTGTATCAACTATACGACGCTCGCCGCTCCGTCGAGGAGATCGAGAAGGGCTGGAAGCTCGGTACGTACGCTGACATCGAATATGGCTACCAGCTCTATGAATGGTACACGGAGCGGCAGATGGTCCAACTCTCGGGCGAAGCGCGGATACTGACCTATAGAGCGGCGCGCGACATCCTTGCCGCGAATTTCGACAACTACCCGTACGACGCGCGCACCGCGGTCTACTATGCGCACATTCTCGACGTTGCCCCGAAAGGCGAGGAGCCCGCAGAGAAATTGGTGCGCGAGGTACTTCTGCGCGCGATAGAGCTCTCGCCCAAACGCATCCAGCCACGCTACCTTTTGGCCAATATCGAAATAAAGAAGGGCGATGCTCTGCCGGCTTTGAGCGCGGCGAAGAAAGAACATTACGATGCGGCGATACAGGGGCTTGCGGAGTATTCAGCGCTCGTGCCCGACTTCGCCGAACCGTCCTTCATCATCGCGACGCTCTACCTGACGCTGAAAGAGTTCGACAAAGCGAAAGAGTGGGCGGGCGGGGGGCTCGCCGTCTACAAATCCGATTACAACACCGCTAAGCGCGCCGCTCGGTACTATGTCACCATCGAAGATTGGGAGAACGCCCGGCGTTTCCTCGCGGAGGTCGTGAACTCGGACCCTACGGATTACCCGGTCATGTACGACCTCGCGAAAGCGGAATTTCTGGCAGGGAACGTTGCTCGTGCCAAGGAGATAGTCGCTGTCCTAAAGGACAAGGCGCCGGGACTTGTGGAAACCGACCCGGCTTTCGCACGCGCGGTAGGGGAGTAAAGGAGCTTTCAACGCCCGAGTTCATGAAAGTTATACACACCCGCCGCCTTTACAGGCGATTCGGCGCTTATTTCGAGCGTACAATTCTTTTCATACACCACCGCCCATGGCGGAGATGTTGGAGTCGAAATAACCGTTATCGGTTTCTTATTACCAGGATTACTAATTTAGAAGTCATACGCATATGAAAGGAATTTTAATGTTTGGCAGATCGCAGGCAATGCCGGTTGTTGTCGCAGTGGTCATCTCGCTGCTGTTCGTTGTGGCGTCGGTCCACGCGGCGACGACGATAAGCACGAACATCGCGACAGGCGGGAACATCGATGCGACGGGCACGCTCGCCGTGACGGGAGTGACGTCGCTCTACGGCAACCTGAACATCAACGGCTACGCGACGACCACCGCGGCAAGCGGCAACTTCGCGACGGCTGGAACACTTACGGTAGTTGGCGTATCAACACACACCGGTCTCGTTACTAATACTGCCGGCTTGATCAACAATGCGTCCTCAACGAACGTTGGAAACTTTACGGTTACAGGAGACGTCGTTGTCGATGGAGGGGCAGGCGCGCTTACCCTAACGACCACTAACTCAGCGACCTCGTCTATGGTGGTTGGCTGCATACAGACGTACGCCACATCTACGGCAACGGCAGTTAGGCTCGAACTTGGCGCAGCCAACCAGGCTACGACGACATTCGGCACAGCTGGCTACGGCCTCGTAGCATGGCGCTTCGGGACGTGCAACTAATACATCGCTAGTTTCCCGCTTTATTAGCCTAGCTAGCGAACACGCATGAAGAAATTCCTAACTTTTGTCTCGGCAAGCCTGCTGCTTCTTCCTGTCGCCGCGTTTGCCGCAGATTCCAGCTCCGATGTTACGCTCTCTTCCGGCGTGAACATCAACCTAGGGAGTATCGGCATGACCATTACCGGTTCGGGAGCGTCCATCGCCTCGACCACGGTCAACACGACGGACCTCACCGTTCTCGTGGGTCCCGGCTCGTCGTTTACCGTGACCGCGCCCAGCATGGATTCAAGCTCGTTCTCCGCCGGCACATCCTGGCTCGGTGACTTCTCCTGCTCTGCTGACATTACGATGGTGACGATGACGGTCCCCTCCGACGCTGCAACAACAACAGTTATCATCACCCCTGGTTCAACAGGCTGTGGTACCGGTACTGGCGGCGGAGGCGGAGGCGGGGGTGGAGGCGGCGGAGGAAGTAGCGCGACACCGGCTACTCCGGCGACCCCTGCGACTCCTGCTACACCAGCCACTCCAACAACTCCTGCAACACCGGCTACCCCTGCAACTCCGGCATCGCCTTCGACGGCGAGCCCTGAACTTATTGCACTCGTCAACCAGCTCCGCGGGCTCATCCAGACTCTCAAATCACTCGGAGGCACGGCTCCTGCCGGCCTTGAGGCGATGCTGGATTTGATTGCGCCGCCCGCGAGAGCAGCGTTCGCACGCAATCTTGAGGTGGGCATGACAGGGGACGACGTGATGGGGCTCCAAGTCTTCCTCAACACGCACGGCTACGTGATCGCCGCGAGCGGCCCCGGCTCCCCAGGTAACGAGACGACCAAGTTTGGAGGTCTCACCCGCGCGGCACTCGTCAAGTTCCAGAAAGCGAACGGCATCTCGCCAGCCGCCGGCTACTTCGGCCCGAAGACACGAGCCGTCGTGAACGGAATGTAAATCCCTTCGGGATTTCTGGCTCCTCTCTCGAGCCCAACAAAAGCCCCTTTCCTTAAGGAGGGGCTTTTGTGTGTCTTGCTGCTCCGAATCGTCGGTGCTAGTCTCGGGGAATGACCAAGAACCCAATACACAATGCGTTACTAGCCAGTGGCTACATCGTACTCGTCGCCTCGCTGATGTTTTTTGGGTCGAGGTTCGCCGGAGGACCCGACACTGTGCTCGTGCCGATAGCGATGCTCTCCCTTTTTGTGCTCTCGGCAGCGGTGATGGCCTACCTTTTTCTTCTACAGCCTGTCCAAATGTATCTCGACGGCGAGAAAAAAGAAGCAGTTGATTTTTTTGCGAAAACACTTGCCGCTTTTGCCGTGATAACTGCAGTCCTGTTCGCGGCTCTCTTACTCCTCGCTACTCCGGCCGCTTGATACGCCGAGCAAGGAAATACAACGTGCCGAGAAAGACGAGCGCGAGGAGGGGATAGAAGAGGTAGAGAGAGCTCATTACGAAAAGGGCGGCCGCTGCGGCAACGTGAGCAATGTTTGCTGCCACACCGCTCCCTGTCGTTCCCGCGTCCCGAAAACCTGAAGTATTCGATGTCGAAGTTCCGGCGACGGCGCCGACCGCGCTGTCGCCTCTGCGCGAGCGCGTGTTTTCAACATATGTTTTTAACTCCTCCACTCCCTTCTGACGGTACGGTTCGATAGCGTTGAAAATATTGGTTGCGACCCCAAGTACTACCGGGAGGGAAGAGGATGCGATATTCCCCACCGTTTCTGCCGCCTGCGAAACGACCTGCTGCGCTCCAGAGGGCGGTGGCGGCTCTGCGACAATGACCGTGATGGACGGTGTTTCGGTCTGCGAGAGCGCAGCCGACGTGCCCTCTATCCGCGCCGCAAGCCGGTGTTCGCCGGCCTCCGAAATCCACTCGATGGAGTGTATCTGACTTTCGCCTGCGGGAAGTTCAAGCTCCCGCACGCCGATGCGCACGGTGTCGTCGGTGAAAACCAGCGTACCCTTGAGCATGCTCGTGTTGCCGTTGTACACGACAGCCGAAACAATGAGAGTCTCGCCCGCAACGGCGGTAGTTTTAGAAATCCATATAGCCTGCGTAGGGAAGCCCGCTTGTGTCTCGGCGGCAAGCGAAACGGCTGGGAGCAAGAGGAGCGCGAACAGGAAATACCTCATGTGTATGAATTATATATTGAGTTGTGCGCCGGTGGGGGTAGAATGTATGCACACCTGTCCCGTTGGAAATAGCGGTCGGGCGAGGTCTGGTATGCGCGTACTGCGAGCAATTACAAGTCTGGATGAAGTAAGTGTCGGTTTGATAGACCGCGTTTATTTCCGACTGGGATGAATCCCGCAAGTTCTTTCTTCAAATTTCTTCTCGGTTTTCTCACGTTCATCAGCGTGAGCTTCATCATCACGTTCGCCGTCGGCTCCTACACCGTCGTTCAAGAAGAACAAAAGCAAACCGCAGCTGTGTTTCAGGCGCTTGTTGATTAAAAAAACACGGTATCGGGGAGTACAAGAACAAGTACTCTGCTATTCCCCGACACCGCGTCGCCCGGCCGCGTTAGCGGCCGAGCATGGAGGCCAACAACGCGGCCTCCGATTTCAGCGTTTCTGACTCAGATAGAGCCAGAAACACTGCGATCATCGCGAGCGCGATGCCCGCGACGACCACCCATCGTACGCGACAACGGTTCTCCAATGTCATTTGGACTCCTTTCGATAGCCCATCTTAATCGGAGTTTGACGCCCCCGTTGTCACCGCGTATCTTCTCTTTTTTCTTCGGAACAATCAATATGTTTCTTCATGTTCGTCATAAAGAAAGCTAAACTTCACCTCGCCTTTTATATTTTTTGGTACAACGAACTGATTTGGCTTCTCCTCGGGTCGCGGAGAAGTTGCAGGCCCTTGATAGGTTCGAAGAAGTTCTCGATGGCGTAGTAGACACCACTTTTTTTGAGGACCCGTACGATCTCGCTAAGCATTATTTCTTGGTCATGCAGATTCTGATTATAGTGCCAACCGTCAAATATGTGTTTTGTGATGACACAGTCGACCGATCCATCCTGCTGCGGAAGCGCCATGGTATCGGCTTGCTTGATCCCCGGCCCGCGCGGCCACCGGTCAACACCCACCACGTTGAGGCCTTGTTGGCGTAAATGCTCGAGAAATTTGCCGTTACCGCTCCCGACCTCAAGATACTTTGCATCAGGCGGGAGCGTAACGCCGCAGTTGTGTAGCTTGTGCACCATGTCTCTGTAGAACAGCGGCAGGTTGTCTTCTTCCTCAATCCCGCGGCCGTAGGTGGGAATATCCATCTCCGACATAGGGAAAGTATACACATTCTCTTTGCTCGACACACCCTTGAATCGAAAGTTGACATGGCCGCGCAAAAACGTAAGATGTTCCGCATCAGGCTAAAGACAGTGAGCAGTCCTGAGTATCATCGAAGGACGTCAGACTTGCCGAGGTCGTACTTCCAGCCTGTTAAAGAAAATAATGAGCGAAGCGACTATATTTTCTTAATCCCGCCATTTGGCGGGAGAGGAAAACATAGAACGCCACGTTTGTTACTTACAAAAAATTGCTATGGCAAAAACGAAAGAACAAAAGGCGGCAATAATCGAGAAGATAGAGAAGTCTCTTAAGAACGGCGCTTCTTCGGTGTTCGTACACTTTACGAAGGTCACCGTTGCGGAGGAGTCGGCAATGCGTCGTGCACTTCGCGGCAGCGGTGTTTCGTACTTTGTCGCAAAGAAGACGCTCATCCGCCGCGCACTCGACAAACTCGGGCTCAAGCACGACGAGCTGCCTCTCGGTGGAGAAGTCGCGATAGCCTCGGGCGGGGGAGAGGATGTCACGGTCGCGGCGCGGCTCGTTCACGAGTTCGGCAAGAAGCTGACCGACAAACTCACCATCCTAGGAGGGGTCTTCGAAGGCAAGCTCATGGGTCAGACGGCAATGCAGGAGATAGCGACCATTCCCGGCATGCAGGCACTGCGCGGCATGTTCGCGAACATCATTAACAGTCCGATACAGCGTTTTGCGATAGGTTTGAGCGAGGTCGCAAAGACGAAAGGGCAGTAATTAGCAAAATAATCAGTACACCTATGGATGAAAATCAAATATCACCGGCGGCACAGGCCATTATAGATTCGGTCGAGAAGATGACCGTTCTCGAGCTCAACGCCCTGGTCAAGGCCATCGAGACGAAATGGGGAGTTTCCGCGACGGCGGTAGCAGCCGCGGGTCCGGCGGCAGCGGCGGCGGAGGAGAAGACGGAATTCAACGTCGAGCTCACTTCTGCGGGCGAACAGAAGATAGCAGTCATTAAAGTCGTGAAGGAGGCGTTAGCTCTTGGTCTCAAAGAGGCGAAGGACCTCGTCGAGAGCGCGCCCGCTATGCTCAAGGCCGATGTGAAGAAAGAGGATGCGGAAGCGTGGAAGAAGAAGATCGAAGAGGCAGGCGGCAAAGTAACCTTGAAATAAATTTCAAGGTTACCCGCCTGCCTGGGAGGGGGTCGGGGAACGGAAGTTCCCCGTGTTGGAGAGCAGGCCGCAGGCCGTTGAGAACCGTGGGCGACCAATTTTTCTTAGCGGTAATCCGCTATAGAAAAATGAAGTACTCTTGTGGTGTTTTCAAGGAGTCGCGAAGCGACGACGGCCGGTGGAAAAGTGACTCTTAAATAGGGTTAAATAGCAGACGGCTATAAACGGCGGCCTTGGGCCGCCGTTTTGACATGTGGTGGGGTTCTTGTCAGCTTGTCAGCTTTTTGTGTAAGAGTAGAATCTCTGCATGCCCGGTAGGACAATTTCGAATTGCCTTCTATGGATATCCACCTTCGAATATCAAGAAAGAGCGATTCACCGGTCTTATCTGGCTGTTTCTGTTGGAGTTGCGGCAGTAATTATTCGAAATTGTACTAACCGGGTATGAACGGTGATTTCCTCGGCAAATTTCTCGGGAATCAGAACCGTGCCCGAATTGTGCGTGTATTCGTTCTCGACCAGCTGGGGGTCTTTACGGTCACACAGATGGCCAAGCGCTCTGGCGTGGGCAGCTCTGCTACCGCGGAAGAGATAAAGGCGCTTGAGCAGTTGGGTGTCGTGAAGAAAGCAAAGTTTGCGATACAGGTAGGGAAGGCAAAGCGGGTAGTGACCGGCAAACAAAACGAGCACGCGTGGAGCTTCGACTTATCCTCCAAGTATGCCGTCCCGCTATCGAAGTTCATTCATGAAGTCTCGCCGGTCCATTACAAAACCATCATGAGCGTCCTGAAGCGTTCCGGTCGGCTCTCGGCGATACTTCTTTCCGGGAGCTTTGTGGGCGACCCGACCCGACCCGTCGACCTTATCGTCGCTGCGGATAGCCTCAACGAGAGCCGGCTCGACTCAGCCGTTCGTGCTTTGGAGCCGACATTGGGCCGAGAGATCCGATATGCCGCCTTCTCCACCCTCGAATTCCGGTATCGACTCACCATCCAAGACAAGCTTATCCGAGACACGCTCGATTACCCGCACGTCGTTTTGCTCGATAAACTCCGTATTCTGTAGGGTGCAGCCTCCTTTTTGGCTTAAAACCTAGGCGTCTCTATCCACACAGGTCGTTTGCTAGGGTCTTCACAAAACCCCAGAGTGCTATCATTGTATGTACAAGGGGTCGAAACCTAACAACCCATTATTATTCATTATTAGTCATTTCTTATTACTATGATAGTCAGTCAATCAGCAAGTGTTTTGCAGAACTCGTTCGCAGATATGTGGTATACGGTCGCGCAGTTTTTGCCATCGATCCTCGCCGCCGCCGTCATCTTCATAATCGGCTGGATCGTGGGTATCGTGCTCTACCGAGTCGTGGAGCAGGTAGCCAAGGTTTTGCGTATAGACGAGGCTCTGAAAGCAGCCGGCGTGAACGAAGCCGCGCGCGAAGCCGGGGTCAACCTTAATGTTGGGGCGTTTCTCGGCACTCTTGTGCAATGGTTCGTCGTGATCGTTTTCTTGATGACATCGCTGGAGATCCTCGGATTCAGTCGGGTGACGGTCTTCCTTCAGCAGGTCGTGCTTCTCTACCTTCCGCAGGTCATCGTCGCTGTCTTGATACTCGTTCTCGCCGCCGTCGTTGCGGAGGCTGCGAAGAACATTATCGCAGGCTCCGCTCGGGCAGCCGGCTCGCGTTCGGGTAATCTCGCCGGGACGGTCGCGAAGTACGCGATCTGGGTCACCGCCATCCTGGCAGTGCTGAACCAGCTCGGCGTCGCGACGGAGTTCGTGCAGACCCTTTTCACCGGTATCGTCGTCTCGCTCGCACTGGGCTTCGGGCTCGCGTTTGGCCTGGGCGGTAAAGAGGCCGCTGCGCGAACGATCGAGAGGGTCCGTTCGGAGATCACGCACAGTCACTAACGTCCTTCTAGGAGAGGGGAGTCCGCCCTCGGCGGTCCCTGAAGTTTTCGCAGAAGCCCGCGCAAGCGGGCTTCTGCGTTTCTGCTAAGATATGAACGATGCAAGCAGTTATTCTCGCGGCGGGGCGCGGCACAAGGATGGATGAGCTAACGACCGCGGTTCCAAAGCCGATGCTGGAAGTCGCTGGAAAGCCGCTTCTTGAATACAAACTTGAGGCTCTCCCAGACCAAGTCGACGAAGTCGTGCTCATAGTAGGGTACCTCGGCAATGTCATACGCCAGCATTTCGGCTCACTGTACGGGAAGAAACGTATCTCATATGTTGAGCAGGAGAGAATGGACGGAACGGCCGGAGCTTTATGGCATGCACAGTCAATTCTGCACGACCGCTTCCTGATAATGATGGGTGACGACATCTATGCGAAAGAAGACGTGGAGCACTGCATTACTGAGTCGGACTCATGGAAGCTACTGGTACAAGAACTTCCGAAGATGCACCGTGCAGGAAGCGTGCAGCTTGACGTGGACGGATTCATTACAGGCATCATAGAAAGTAAAGAGGAAGATGCCGCTCGCACGGAGTCCGGTATTGCAAGTACCAACCTGTATGTACTCGACACGCGTCTCTTTTCAGCTCCTCTTGTTCCCAAGCACGAGGGCAGTCTCGAGTACGGTCTCCCGCAGACGGTAGTTGCGGCGACAAAGAAGCTTGGCATTCCGCTCGAGCCTATTTTCACGAAAAAATGGATACAGATAACAGACCCAAAGGACCTCGTCGCTGCGGCCGAAGTTCTTGGAAAACTCAAGGAATAATAAAAGCTCACGAACATTTCGGGTTGATTAAAATCTACGTGAGTCCGGAAGCAGGTTTGTTACAATAGCGCTATGAATATAGAATCAAGCCCGGATGATCCCATTGATCCCGTTATTCCTCGCATCCCATGGAGGGGAGAGATGCCGCCCGAAGAAGTGAGTGAAAAGAACAGACTTGCGGCAGAACACTTGCGAGTGTCAAAGGATATCTTGGAAATAGAACAAAGGCATGATATTGAGCGCGCTCTTTATTCGGTGCCTGATGCACAACAGATGAAATTGGCAGATATGCTGGCGCGCGCGACCATTGGTGCAACAGAACTTGCAAATAAAACGAAAACTGCCGAGATAAAGAACATCTTAACGTACAGTAAACCACTACTAGCAAATATACTCGTCGGGATGAGCGGAAAGAGTCGTGGTGAAGCTCTCGAATATTATCGCGCCATTGCGGAAAAGTTCCTCGAATCCCCAGACGAACCCAGAGTGTTAAAAGGAATGGCTGGCCTGAACAGGGTCCTGTCTTACGCAGGATCCTTTAAGGAAGCGCTCACTGAACCTCACGCTACAATAAAAGAGAAAGCTACGGAGAGCGGTGAGATGTTTAATGCCTTCTTTTCTGCTCTTCAGCTTCTGCGTGAGGGTAAAGAGTCGCCAGTTCCTCTTGAGCAGGCAAAAGAGCTGATCGATCGAGTTGCACTAACTGGCAACCCACACCTGGCATGGATAGCACTGACGCGCTCCCCTCAATTCACAAAAGAAACAACCAGAGAAGCTCTTGTCCAAAGCATCGTGGAAGCCGGCGACGCAGCATTTGCAGCGCGCGCCTACCATGGTGCGATAGGACTGAATGACGACCAAAAGCAACGACTGCTTGAGCTTGGGCGCAACGCGCCCGGGTTTTCATTTTAAAAGAGTTCCGCTGAAAAACTCCGGAGGTTGAACCAAACACTCTGGAGGTTAAACCCCCCGACAACACACCATTTTTTGGGGAAATGGTCCTCAATCATGCCTTTTTAGACCGAAAAGGCCTTAGAAACGCCAAAAAATGGGCGCGCGAGGGAATCCCCGCGCTATCCACCGCTAAATAAATTTGACATAGTGTGGGCCCTCGCATATACTCTCCTGACGTATATGTTGACCGTTAAAGGCTTCACAAAGTGGCGAAGGTAGCTAGCGTAAATGCTGTGCGACCCGAGCCGCTTTACAGCGGCTTTTTCGTTGGGTATAC
>Ga0209542_10001393_pt1 | contig 56977 bp, 61 predicted proteins | sample RifCSPhighO2_01_FD_184028 | JGI IMG/M metagenome (GOLD analysis project Ga0209542, IMG submission 184028) | Soil microbial communities from Rifle, Colorado - Rifle CSP2_plank highO2_0.1 (SPAdes) (version 2) | ecosystem: Environmental > Terrestrial > Deep subsurface > Rock core/Sediment ... | reverse complement strand
ACGCGAGACGTTAAATCCGAAGACCCTCCACGACAAGCTGATCAAGATGAAATGTGATATATTAAAAGCTAATCGGCTCGCCACAGGAAGAGAGCATTTCAATGACAATTAATTATGAGCTATTAAGTCCAGTTGAAATCAAAAATCAAAAAAGCGAAGGCGAGTTGGTGTTTGCCATTTACCAGACAATTTACGATTACAACCACAGCCGCATCCATTCGGCGCTTCGCGCCGCGCACCAGAATTTCCCTGAATCTGACACAAGTTTTATTCGGACTCCGAACGCTGGACGAAATCCGAACTTTTTTTAGCGAAAATCCGAACGCTGAATTTTGACGCTCCTCCCCGCCGCCGCTCGCTACCACTCGCCACCCAGCAAAAAAGTTTTCTCTGCATTTCTGATTTTGCGCGCGCCCGATTTTTTCTTCTCTTAATGAAAAGAGTATTTTTCTGTGGTGCATTACTTTGACAAGCAAGGCGGCGGGGCTGGCCTCTATTTTTTGCAAGAACACGGCGGAATTCCCCCCACATAGCGGATCTCCCTTCCGCCGTGTTCTTGCGGGGACGGACGGAATTTTTGGCGGCGACTATTTTATCTTTATCTTACATTTATTTCAATATCAGGCCCATTTGGAATTGAATCAGAATCGTTGCATTGTGGCGCGTAGTAATCGTAAAGGGCTTTTTCTGCGCCATCTCTATCGTTTTGTGTGCCAACTTCCGCAAACGAAAACTCTGCATTGTATTTACGCAATCGCTCTGCTAGACATTCATTTTGTTCGTTTTTGAGATCAAGGTGTTCTTTTAGTCGCCGGTCAAGATCATTGGCTTGCCCAACATATCGCACGGCAAGTTTACCGTTCTGTTGTTTAATGCCGATTTTGTATATTCCTGCTCTTGTTGGTGTATATTTCTGCACATTTTCTTCGGTATACTCGTGGTATCCTTTCCAATCCAGCTGTAGTTTTTTCTTGTTCATACGCTATTTGTTTTAATTCTCTTTGTAATGTATTGAGTTTGTTTTCTGTAGGAGTATAGAAACATCAGCAAAAGCACTAAAATCAGTATGTACGGATTCCAGTCTTTTATCACGGGTAATTTATACTCAATGAACTCATAAACTTTCGCCAATGCGAGCAAAAGGAACATTGTAGTAAATGTCCTGTACATGTTGTTTGTCTCGGACAGTATCTCGATTTTCGCGTTATCTTTCGAGGCCGAAACAAAATCTTCATAATCAGCGAATTTTAGAAAAGAAATCTTCCTAAGTAGCGGCTCGACGATCAAAGAACCGAACCTGCTTATCACTAACCCAGCAAAATAATACACAAAAGCACCAACAATCAGATTTTCCTGTACAAACGAGTAGGTTGTGAATTTTTCCAAGATAACAACAAAGAGCACTCCGGGGAGTAAATAATTAAAGAGGTTGTAGGATGAGATTTTTTCCAAAATATCCTTCATATTATTCTTCCACTATCGAGTGGAATGATTCTGCGGTGGCCGCACCCCATCCACGCATATTTCCTCCGTTATGATGTAAAAGTGCGGCACCGCGCGTTACAAAAACTCTTGCCCCGTGTTTTTGTAAACCATTGGTTACTTTCTTCGCGGGATGCTTGGGGGAATCTTTTGAAGCCGACACAAAAGCAGTTCCTGCTTTAATTTTCTTCAAAATTTTACTACTAATATTTCGCTTGCTTCCGTGATGCGGAACATCTAAAAATACTAAATCAGCAAGAGAAACTCCTAAACTTTCAGCGTAGCTAATAGCATTGAGTAGTGCTGTTTTGCCCGCATCGCCCGTAAAGAGTAGCTTATGACCATCAAGATTGAAAAGCATGACCGTACTCGTGTTATTTTCGCCCGATGTAGTGTCATCATCGTCATTCAGTAAATCAATGTGCAAAAAATCCTGTATGCGCCTGACGACCTCTTCTGTCGCCTTTTGAACCGGAGCAAAAACGCCAAACACACTTTTGGGCTCGGGGGTTGATCTAAAAACAGCCAAGAGGTTTTCATAATACTCTTGAGACGGGCCCAAAATGTGCACCGCGTCATTAAAACCTTTTATACCCTGAAATGGCTCTACAATCGGTATTTTCTTTTTGTTTGCTAATGCTTCGAGATCGCTTGCATATTGAAGAGATTTTTCAAGTCGATCCTCTAGTCCGGATGCAGTAATTCTCCCGTCCTTGAAAAAGTTTTTTATATCGTCAGCGTGCTCCCATGGGCGATGCATCGCTAATTGTCCCACACTTAGTTTTTCAAGTACGATGTACAGTCCTGAAGCATGGTCAGCATCGGGATGCGTGGAGACAACCAAATCAACATAGTCAGTGCTATAGTAATTTTTTATGTGATCAACTAACAGTTCGCCCGATTCTTTGAAACCACCGTCAATAACCACGATGGATTGCTGCTCCCTCGGGCCGCTTAAATTGCCAAAGCGGAGCGCAATGGCGTCTCCACTCTTTTCACCATCACCGACCGGAATGTAGTCAATTTCGTATGCCATAGACTTGTTGGGGATAACCCAGATTTGATTTTCTACTTTTGTTCTAGTATACTCCTTATATAAGTCCAGTCAATAGTCTATGCTCACAAAACGCCAAAAAGAGGTCTTTGACTTCATCAAGAGCTATGTAGTCAAGAAGGGATATGCTCCCTCCCTTGCAGATATTAAAAAACGCCTTAAGTTCGCGTCTGTATCAACGGCTCATTTCCATGTTTCAAAATTACAAGATGGGGGCTACCTAGAAAAAATACAGCATAGGGCAAGGGCTATTAGTATTACCAACAAAGAACCGCTCATAAAAATCCCTCTCTTAGGCACCATAGCGGCCGGAGAACCCATAGAAGCAATTCCGACAAATCAATTTATTGCCGTACCCAAAACAAAGATACCTCGCGGAGGGGATGTTTATGCTTTGCGAGTAGTTGGTAGTAGCATGATCGACGAGAACATTAACGATGGGGACATTGTTTTAGTAAAACAGCAGGAAGTTGCCGAGAATGGACAAAAAGTCGTCGCGTTGATTGATAATTATGAAGCAACGCTAAAAAAGTATTATAAAGAAAAAGATCATATCAGACTACAGCCAGCGAATAAGACACTCGAACCAATCATTATTCGCAAAGATAGAGATATAAAAATTCAAGGAATTGTAATTGATGTCATTACTGAAACACCAGAATCAGCCCCGCAAACTCTTTTCGGTGACTATGAGCCGTTGAAACGGAAAAGGGTTGCTGGTGGTATATCCACTAGCGATTTAGTAATAAGTGCTCATATTGCCAATAATGATAAAGTTTTTCCAGAGATTTTAAAGCTTCACGTTCCAGTAGGATCAACAGTCGCAGATGTTACTTATGGCAAGGGGGTATTTTGGAAAGAGGTACCAACAAAAAGTTATAAACTTCTAGCTACTGACTTAAAGACGGGGGTAGACTGTAAAAAATTGTCTTACAGAGACAAATCGATTGACTGTGTTGTGCTTGACCCTCCGTATATGGAAGGACTCTTTCGCCGAGATACTGGACACTTAGCTGGAAACGGAACATATCGAGCATTTCGAAGTGCGTACTCCAATGGTCAAATAACAAATGATGGTCCAAAATATCACGACGCAGTTCTCGATCTGTATTTCAAGGCCGGAAAAGAAGCTGCGCGCGTTCTCAAAAAAAGCGGTATTTTGATTGTAAAGTGTCAAGATGAGGTCAGCGCCAACAAGCAGAGATTGACTCATGTCGAGCTTATAAACGAGTACGCCAAGGCAGGATTCTATTGCAAAGATTTATTTGTAGTTGTGAGACAAAACAGACCTGCCGTCAGCAGGATAAAAAAACAAGTTCATGCAAGAAAAAATCATTCTTACTTCCTCGTCTTTCAGCTTACTGTTTAGCTTGTTTTGTTTTTACTATTTCGTCTAACAAAGAAAACGGGTCGCCTACAAAAGGAGGTTTGGGCGGCCAGTTTACTGAAATAAGAGTAGCGATGAGATATTTTTTCTGTGCAGGTGTATAACCTCTAAAGTTTGAGCGCGGTAGATCAGTATTTTTTGCAAAGACAAAATTCCATTTATTCTCGAAGCTATACAAATTTACTGCTAGCAAATCAAATTCGCCAACAAGCAAACAAGTTGTGCTAACGGTTTTTCCGTTCGGAAGCTTGACCGGACGCTTATCGCTGGCATCAACTTGTGTTTTTCCAAGGAATTCTTTCTCTTCCCTGCGAATACTATTAGTCTGTAGGGATTTTACCTCAACACTTATATCAACCCCTTTATAAGAAAAGACAATATCACTTTTTCTGCTTCGATCGTGGTCATCGTATTTTCGAACATTGCTAATTCTTTTGTCAGACGCGAAAAACTTTCGCAATTTGTACTCGCTTATGTACCCTGATATAAAGCCGCGCAGACTTGGGTTCGCACTTACGATCTCCGTCAGTTCTTCCGGTGTCAATCCTAAAGTTGTTAGAATATCTTGGGACATATTATTTCAAAAAGTAATCAATCGGTTTTTTGTAAATTCTGGCAAACTCTTTAAGTGCGACAATATCAATCCGTCTTTGTCCGGCTTCAACCTTAGAGACATGAGATTGTGTCTTGTCGAGCAATTTAGCCACTTCGATTTGATCTAAACCGGCTTCTTGGCGAGCCTTTTTTAACTGCTCAACGATATATTTGTGATCTTTTGAGTAGATTGCTTTGGTCATATTGATACTTGTATGATAGTATTCCATTGTGTTATATTCCAAATTGTCATATACTGATTTAGGGAGTTCCTTAACCCTTTCCGCGCACGGGAGGGTTGGGGCAAGGGCAACATCTTCTTTGGCGGCGCGTTTTGCAAAGCAAAATACGAAATTCGGCGGCGGCGGAAAAGCGAGGGCGGGCAAAAATTTTTACCCCGTAGGGTCGCGAAGCGACTCCTTCGGGGCCTCTCCCCAGCCCCCTTCCTTTTTGCCCGCCCGAGCTTAAAAGTTTTTCAAAATTCAGCGTTCGGATTTTCGCTAAAAAAAGTTCGTATCTAGTTTCTTGGCTCCGGAGGCAGGGATCGAACCTGCAACCAACGCTTTAACAGAGCGCTGCTCTACCATTGAGCTACTCCGGAATATATAAGGAATATATAATCCCAATAACTATATCTTTTTTAAAAATAAAGGCAATAAAAACCCCCAACCGTCAGCGGTTGGGGTGGAGAAAATGTGTAACTTACCGGCCAATTTGCCGGTGGAAAATCGGTTTGCGCTTTCTGAAACATACAATATAAAAGTAAACACCGGCATCGCGTTCAGGTAATTTGGCTAATTTCGCCAATACTCCATTTCTCATTTTTACCTTACACCGATCACAGACATCGTGCGGGTTGCATTTGCTCAAGATGGTCTTACCGCATCTGGAGCACAATTTACCCCCAGCAAACCTATCCGGCGCTTTCCCGTGGGCTATTTCACCAATGGAATGCGGACCAACCGCCAAAAGAGTTTCGATTTCTTTCATAGAAGGAACGATTCGCTTGAATAGTATTACTTTTCAGGTTTTTTGCAATAGTTTGAATAAGTCCACCCATTTGACTTTATGGCTGATACAGCATATTGTTTTCTTAGAGAAATCGCTAAAGAGAGAGAGAGAGGTAATAATGTACTTTGAATTTGATGAAGAAAGTAAAAAGGGTAATGAGTATGAAAGTTTTTTGGCAAAGCTTAGACAATTGAAGTTTGCCAAGATTGTTTTTGTGCAGGCGCCTCGTAGAGATCTGACCGCTTTTGTTGGTCTTGACGGCCTTGTTACTGATAGCGTGCCGTGGTTTGGTGATTGTTACGCCCAATTAGGAAATGAAGGCCGGGAGCGGGCGGAAAAGATATACAGTTATTATTTCGGTCAAGCTGGCGGTGATACAGGCGAAGATATTTTCTTTTGCAAGAAATCACGGAGTGGGCTGGAGAAAGTTTGTTTTCTACCAACATATTTGCCCGATAGCGGACAATTTACTCCGCGAGTCGGAGATATCATTTTCGGACACACTGGTATAGGGCGAGAAGGCAGGGGTTTAAGATTCCTTTGGTGGCAGACGGCAAGCTTCGCTGACAAGCATTTTGCAGATTTACTTTGCGGCCGGGCGATATTTTCTCCGGGAAAACTTGAGAAAAAACTTAGGGTCATGCAAGATGGACAACCAAATCACACCCTCTTTCTTCTCGCCCAAGCGCTTAAGAAAGAGCCCGATTTAGATTTCTTCGTGGACTTGGCGCGAAGTAGAAAGGGAATGCCGATTGGTCCTTGGCTCAATCATCATATTTCAAGAATCCGGCCGGATTTTTGCGCCGCCTTTGAGAGGGCCATGCAAGAAACGGGTAAGCCAACGCCACTCGATTCTGGCGGCGTTCAACACCCATAACTTTCCGAAGACTGATTATCTGTTTTCCCAGATGGATAATCAGTCTTTTTCTTTAAAAGTTCTCTTGATGTCGTCAAAAAGAATTTCTAAACGAGATCACCTTCGGTAAGCGAAACAGTTTGACCCGGCCGGATTTCACCTTTAAGGAGTTTTTCGGCAATCAGCGCTTCCACTTTATCTTGAATGGCGCGATTGAGCGGCCGAGCGCCGAATTTCGGGTCGGTGCCGAAATGGATGAGATAATCCACCAACGCGTCATTGATGGTCAGGTCAAGACTTTGTTCGCGCAGTCGGAGACGCAGTTTTTCTAGCATTAACCTGGCGACTTGGCGTAAGTCATCACCAACAATCGGCTGGAATAAAATTACGCCGTCAAACCGGTTTAGTAATTCCGGCTTAAGAATCACCCGCTCCACCAGGTAGTTCACGATTTCTTCTTTGTGATTTTGCAAATTGTCGCCCTGTTTGACAAATTGCCAAATTAAATCAGCGCCGGCGTTGGAGGTGGCAATAATCAACAAGTTTCGCAAATTGACCCGTTTGCCGGCCATGTCGGAGAAGAAGCCCTCGTCCAAAACCTGGAGGAACAGATCCAGTACTTCCCGATCGGCTTTTTCAAATTCATCCAAGAGCAAAACACCGTAAGGATTCTCTCGGACAAGCGAAGAAAGGACACCGGTTCGGCCGCGTTCAAACGAACCGATAAGCTTGTCCATCGCGTCAAGGTCTTTGTATTCGGACATATCCAAACGTAGAATTTTCTTTTCATCGTCAAAGAATGCTTCTGCCAGAGCTTTAGCGGTTTCAGTTTTGCCGACGCCAGTCGGTCCCAAAAACAGGAATGAACCGAGCGGGCGGTTGGCATTCTGGATACCCGAGCGCGCCCGGCGCACCGTTGCCGCCACCGCCTTGAGCGCTTCCATTTGGCCAACGACTCGCTTTTGCAGAATGGCTTCCAGATTGACAAGTTTTTTCCGTTCGGCTGGCGTCGCCTCGCCGGTCGGGATGCCGGTTTTCGCCTGAATCAGCGCCAGGACTTCATTTTTATCAATAAGCTGGAGATTTTTAATTTTAGCTTCTGGCACGATTTCTGCTAGCAGGTCGGCTGCTTTGTCGGGGGTCGCTTCGTCTGGGAAGTAACGCGCCGCGCCGTCGGCAATCGCTTCAATTGCCGGATAAGTAAAGAATAAATGAAACTTACTTTCAGCTTTTGCCGCTTCATCTTCCAAAAGACCGATGATATTTTCGCGGTCGCCGGTTTTGATTAGAACTTTTTCAAAACGTCTTGAAAGCGAATTATTCGGTTCAATAACTTTATGAAAACCGCCCGGCGAAGCGACGGCGATAACTTGCAAATCCGGCGAGGCCAGATAAGCATCCATCAAACCGGGCAAATCGGAACCCAGAAAAACGGCGCTTTCAATGAATCCGGGTAAATCGCCGATAACCAAAATAATATTACCGGCCTTGGCGGCTTCGTTCAGCATTTTTATCATTTCCGTTTCAAAAGTCGCCTTATCGGCAGTGGCGGCTATTAAATGATTTTGGTCTAAAAGCATCATTCGTTTGCCGTCAATGGTCGGCAAGGCGGTGCCAAGATTAATGGCTTTCGCCAACCGATAAACGATATCCATCGCGCCGCCGCCCGCTTCGCCGACAATAAGAGCGTTAGCTTCTTTGGCACGCGAGAGGATGATTTCCACCGCTTCTATTTCTTGGTGCAAATAAGTCTTGGAAAATTCTCCGCCGGCCGGCGTGCCGATTAAATCTCGAGCGTATTTTTCCAAAGTGTAAGCGCCGCCGTAAGCCAAATCCTTGCCGATGCCGGGCACTCGGCCCAAGGCATCGCGGCTCCACCAGCGCTCGCGCCGCCGCGCCGCTCGCGCCTCCCGGACCAGCCACAACGCCGCTCCGAGTAAATCCTTCTCCTGAATGCCCTTGGCAAATAGAAAGTCAGCGAATTCTTTATCCTGTTTTAACAACACTTCGGCCAAATCAGCTAAGGTGATGCCGTATTCCGAATCAAGCGATTGGAGATTAAACATACCGGCTGATAATTTTATTTTACGATTTTTAAGAAATTCTTTTGTCGCTTTTTCGTCTATGCCTAATCGCGCTAAAATTTTTCTGCCTGGTGGCGAGACAACAAAACCGAGAGTGATGTCGCTTTCCGGCGCGTGATATAAGACCTGCGCCGCCTCAAAACTAATCGGTTCTTTGCCTCCCGCTTCGCGAGGCGAGCCAATCCCCTGTTCCAAAATTATCGCGTCCAAGGTTTTGAAATAAAAAGACGAATGAAACGCATCCAGCATAAAAAGAATAATGGTAACAGCAGTCAGTAAACAGAAGGTGCCGGCAAAAGTCGGGAAAAAAGGCAAAATCGCCAGTTGGGTGATATGCGCCGCCAAAGGCAAAAGCAATAAGAAAAGAATTGGCGCGAGAATATCCAAAAGCCGCTCGCGGGTTTTGTGAGAAATTAAATCTTCCAGAAGCAATGCCGGATAATAGGCACGAATCAGTTTTTTAATTTCCAAATAAGTCATAGTAAGTAGAAAAGTTGGCTAAAGCCGAAAACCAAAAGAAAAGTGACAGCCAGCGGCAAGACGAGCCAGAGGACGAACGCCGTTACCCCGATAAGTATGGTGAAAAGAATAAAAATGGCGCCGACGGCGATGAGCATCGTTCGGACACCGAAACCAATCAATCGCATTAAGACATTGATAATAATCGCCCCGCCCCAGTCCTCAAACTTAAAACCACCCTTTTTTCTTTCCTCTTGCATTCGCTTGAACGGTGAAAACAGCGTTCGCAACAGCAAACCGATGGAAAACATATGAAAAAAGAACCAGACGAAGTTGCCGACAATCCGCCACCAATCAGCCAGCGCTTCGCTATAATGCCAAACCAAATATCTTGTCGCTAAAATTGGGAATTTCATTGATTAAAATTATACCACACCGCCAATTGTCAATTTTTGAATTTGTAGAAAACTTTGTTGCCGTAACGGAAGTCAATGTAATCAATGGCGCCGCCGCGAGCGAACGCCTTTTTTAAATTTTCGGAATGAAAAATGGTTTTCAGATTTTCCAATACTTTAGACAAATCATCAGCAGCGCCAATAATTAATCTGCCGCCATTTTTCAAATAAATTTGATACTCATCAATACCGACTTCCAAGCTAATCGGCATTAAGCCAAGCGGCGTCAAGGAATCCAAAAAGAAATTCAGTTGTCGAAATTCGTCATTGGACAGAAAGTTTTTTCCTATCGGCGAGGAACTGGCGCTTATTTGTCCGCCCGCAAATTTCAAAAAAATATTGTTGGAAAAAACCGGCGCAACGGAAAAAATCAAGCCGTCATCGTCAAGATAAAAACAATCGGCGGAATCAATTGATTGACACCACAAAGCGAACGGTGAGCGCTCCCTCACCGACAATTGGAGTGTCTGCCAATTTTTTAAATTGCCGCTGACTTCTTTGATGGCCGGAAAAGCGGCGACCAGTGTTTGTCTGATAATTTTCTCGGGATAAATCAAGATGTTGTTTTTGGCGAATAAACCGAGATAAGAATCGGCGATAATATTTTTTACCGTATTGACAATGTCGTTGGTGGCAACCAGTGAATTGCCGGAAACGGTAAGATTATTGATGACAATGAACGGCTGATTCAAAAACCAAGAAAGTCCGAAAATCGCGCTGGCGAAAATTATTAAAATCGAAACACCCATTATCACTCGCGTTCGCCGGCGCCGGGCCGCCAAACTGTTCGATCTTTTGGTTTTGTAAAAATGAGCGCTTGGTTTTTTTACCATGTCACTTGTATTTCTTGAGCATCTCAGGAATAACGATGGAACCGTCGGCTTGTTGATAATTTTCGATCAAAGCAACCAACAAGCGCGGTGTCGCCAAGGCGGTGCCGTTTAAGGAATGAGCGAATTGAATTTTACCGGTTGTGTCTTTATAGCGAATGTTTAAACGACGGGTTTGAAAATCGTGAAAATAAGAAATGGAATGGGTTTCGCGATACTTTTTCTCCGACGGCAGCCAGGCCTCAAGGTCGTATTTTTTAACCTGGCCTAAACCTAAATCACCGGCGCAATTAACCACTACCCGATGAGGAATTTTTAGCGCTCGCATTATTTCTTCGGCATTGGCCGTCAATTCTTCGTGGTGCTTGACCGATTCCATATGGCTAGCCTCGGATATAATCACCTGCTCCATTTTGTAAAATTCGTGAACGCGGAATAATCCTTTGGTGTCTTTGCCGTGACTGCCGGCCTCGCGACGAAAACAAGGCGAAAAAGCGATTATTTTAATTGGCAATTTTTCCTTAGGAATAACAGTGTCCATAAAATAGCCCATCATGCCGACTTCGGCGGTGCCGGCGAGGTATTCAGCGTCTTGCGTTTTATACAAATCTTCTTCGCCTTGAGGCAAGTAGCCGGTGCCGACCAAATTTTCGCGCCGGATGAGCGCCGGCGCCAAAAACGGCGTGAATTTTTTCTTATTAATGAAATAATCAAAAACAAATTGCCAGAGCGCCAAACTTAAACTAGCGCCGTCATTTTTCAAGAAATAACCGCGAAAACCGGTAACTTTGGCGCCGGCGTCAAAATCCACCAAATCCAGTTTTTGCATCAGCTCAATATGGCTTTTCGGCGCGAAAGAAAATTCCGGTAGTTTGCCCCAAGTCCGCACTTCCCTGTTTCCCGAATCGTCTTTGCCTTCCGGCACCGAAATATCAGGAATGTTTGGCGTTTCTATCATTAAAAGTTGCCAACGCTTCATCACTTTTTTCAGTTCCTCCTCGTCTTTTTGCGACGTTTCTTTTAACATTTTCATTTCGGCAATGGCTTCCTCGCGTTTTTTCGGTTCAGTAATTTCCACCAGCTTTTGATTGAAGGTGTTTTGCTCAGCGCGCCGCTGTTCAATTTTAGTCAAAAGTTCCCGTCGCTGGTCGTCAACAGCGAGCAAATCGGCCACTTTAAATTTAAGCTGTTTTTTCTTAGCGGCTTCCTGAATTAATTCTTGATTGTTGCGGATGAATTTGATATCAAGCATACAGATATTATATAAAGAAATGGTAAAATAAACAAATGAAAATAAAAGTGTTGAAATCGGAAAACTGGTCGCCGTTGTTGAAGGAAATTCCCGATCCGCCGGAAAAGCTTTATATTCGCGGGGCGTTGCCGGATTGGAGCCAAAAATTTCTTTGTGTGGTCGGCGCGCGTCGCTATACTAGTTATGGCAAGGAAGCCTGTGAAAAACTAATTGCCGGTTTGCGCGGTTACCCAATTATTATTGTTTCCGGTTTGGCGCTGGGTATTGATTCCATCGCTCACCGCGCCGCGCTGGCCGCCGGCCTCAAAACGCTCGCGGTGCCCGGCTCCGGGCTCTTGCCGGAGGCAATTCACCCGCGGTTTCACCGCCAGCTCGCGGAAAAAATTATTGAGGCCGGCGGCGCGCTACTCTCGGAATTTGAGCCGGATTTTCGCGCCACGCTTTGGGCTTTTCCCCAAAGAAATCGGATTATGGCTGGTCTAGCAAACGCAACATTAGTGGTGGAAGCCGAAAAAAAATCCGGCACTTTGATTACGGCCAAATTGGCAACCGAATACAATCGTGATGTTTTGACGATTCCTGGTTCCATTTTTTCACCCAATTCCGAGGGGCCGCATCTTTTAATACGACTCGGGGCTACGCCGGTTACTTCGCCAGCTGAACTTTTGGAAGCGTTGGGTTTCAAAACCGAAGCGGAAAACAGTCAAGCGCAATTGGCTTTGGCTTACGCCGATTGTTCGTCGGACGAAAGGAAAATTTTAGAATTACTTCGTGAACCGCTGGCGCGCGATATTCTCATCAGCAGATTAGGATTTCCCGCCAGCCGCGCCAACGCCTTGTTGTCAGTTTTAGAAATCAAAGGATTAATTAAAGAAAGTTTAGGTGAACTTCACCTCGCTTAAGTTTTATAAGTTTTAATTTTTGTTCTACATTAGAATTAGAAGTTGTAAATTTACGCATATGCGTGAAATTCCAACTGGGAAAAACTTCATGACAAATTTAATAATACTTTTACGACAAACCAAAGTGCTTTTTTAATTTTATTTCCGAAAATAAATGATCAGTCAAAATTAATTCTGCGTATTTTCTTACACCAAAGAAATCCGTGACCATGGAAATTTCCTTTTCACACGGGTAAGGATAAACCCAAACGCTTTTTTGTAGTTGGCAAAAACCCAACTCTTTAATTTTCCAACGCAGCCCGTCTCTTCCTTTGCGAAATCTTATTGGAATGTCGAAAATGAGTATTCGCCATTTGTTGTCCCATTTTGTTGGCTTAATAATGTTTACAGTATCTATTGAAAAACTTTTGATTTCTCTTTTCCCCCTATTAGTTAGGACAATGTTGGATTCCCTGTTGCTATTTTTGACGATGTGTACAAGTTTTCGTTTTTTAATTCCATAAAAAGCATAACGGATTTGTTTTTGTGAATAACTATCGGGCAAATATTTTTTGAGAAATAAAAACACACTGAGCAAAGTTGGTTCGTAATGAAAAGCTAGACCTGTTGCCAATGCCAATAATATCATAACGGTTAATTTTATTTTCCCGTTTTCTGAATTAATGAATTTCTTCAAGTTAGATATTGAATCCCTCAATAATTCATCGGTTGTATTATTACGCATATGCGTTAAATTGTAACCGATTTACTGATTTAATTAAAATCCTCCTAAAACTGAGGTTCGACACCCGTTCGACGGAAGAATAACGAAGTAACATTTTTATCAGGAGGACTCTTTTTACCGGGAGCCCTCTTTTCTATTGCCCAGTGATTTCAAAAGTTTGCTGAATGGTGGTGGAAGCCTCAGAATAGGAATTCCAGACCTCGGTTTTTTGGAAATTGGAAATTTGGTCGGAGAATTGGCCGATGCGGTCGGATAATTCCTCGGTCAGATTTTTGAAAGCGCCGGTGATGGCGGCGAAAGGGCTAGCGGTTGGAATTTTTTCGGTGGCAGTTTTATCGCTGGTGCCACCGATATTGAAGGTGGTTAGCCAAAGACCAAAAATCATCGCTGTCGCCGTAATCGACAAAAATAAAGCCAGCATCTGTCTTTTTTCCGGCGGCAATAATTGCAGTTTTTTTATAATATTAAAAAACATAATATTTTAGTGTATAGCTTCGAAAACTAAATTTTAAAAATTCTAGATGGGGACATGCCAAATTGTGAGTTCTTATGAGCAATTTAGGGTTAAGGAATTTTTAAAATTTAGTTTTCGAAGCTATTAAACTATCTTAAGTACCACTATATCACCTTCCTTGCCTTCCAAATCCTTTTTCTTGAGCGTTAGTTTTTCTTCCGTTCTTTCGTTCTCGGCGCCGCTTTCCTTGAAAAAAGTTTTTAAAGCATTCTTGTCACCAACCTCGCCGAAATGGATAGGGATGATAATTTTTGGTTCCAACGATACCGCTACTTTGTAGGCGTCAGTTGAATCCAAAACGCCATTGCCGCCAATTGGCACGAACAAAATGTCCACCTCCTCGGCGACTTCTTGAACCGATGCCGGTAGATTGACGGTATTAAGCGCGCCCAAAAAACAAATTTTAATTCTTTCCAATGTCACTAAATAAATCGTGTTGCTAAGTTTTTCACCGCCGTAAGCGGACTCGCCGCCGATTAAACCTTCGGCAAAAATACCCTTGATTTCATAATCGCCCGGACCGGTGACGACGAAAGGTTTGCGCTCACCGTAAGCGACATTTTCTGCGCCGTTCATGTCAGGGTGATTTAAAGAGATGAAAGCGATATCGGCGCCGAAGCGCGTCGCCCCGAACTTAGAGTCTTTGGAGATTGGATTAAAAACCAAAACCTTGTCCCCAAATTGGACTTTAACGCATTCAACGCCGTGGTAAGAGATAATCATATATTCTTTTGTGATTCCATATTTTTTATTTTTAATTATCAACTTTTAACCACTCGCCTCGCGAAATACCAGCTTGTCTTAGAATTTCCGCGAGCAAATGTGGTGAAATGTTGCCGCGATGCGGATTGGGAATTCTAACTTTCAAATCGCCTTTCGCCATAAACAAATGCCTATCGCCGGGATAAGGTCCATCAAAACCGAGTTTCCTAAGTCTGTGAACCAAATCGCGTAAAGAAATATTCCTAGGCATAAGCCATTCTTTTTTTGCCAAAGACCGATGAAAAACCGGATACCTTTTCACCTGCTCTTATCTTAACGACAAGCCAATCTTCCAGAACCTCTTTTAATTCCTCACGACATTCTTCAAGAGAATCAGCATTCGCCCATACTCCCTTGACACCTCGGATTTCGCCGAAATAAGTGCCATCGCCGAGAATTCTGTAAGCGGCGTTTTTTAATTTTGAGTTTATAAAATCGGTAATCATGTTTTGAGGATACCATAATTAACGCGTTTTTCAAATGACGATTTGAAACCGCTTTGCTGGTGTAACGCCATCAAAATTCTTACTATTTATTGCAAACCTCTTCACGCTGTAATTTTATAACAAAAGTTATCTAAGGACAAGATTGCCACCCAATGCCTCGCGTGTCGGGCGGTTTTTTTGCTCGAAAATTTTTAATCCTCTTTGTAAAGGAGGTGCCCGCAGGGTGGAGGATTTTTAAATCCCCCCCTCGCTGACTCGGGGCTCTCCCTTTACAAGGGAGATTTTAAATCTCAAAAGGCGAGGGCGAGCGATAATTTTAGTACTCCATCTCCCCGCCGCTCATATTAGGTATCGCTGGTTTCTTTTCTTCCGGCTCATCAGCAATGGCCGCTTCGGTGGTAAGCAGAATGGCGGCGGCGCTGGCGGCATTTTCCAAACTGCTCCGAGTTACTTTCACTGGGTCAATAATGCCGGCAACTAACATGTCGGCAACCATTTCGTCTTTGAGTGCGTCATAACCAGCGTTGCCGCGAGCGGTGCGAATTCTTTCCACAATCACTGAACCGTCGTCTTTGCCGGCGTTAACCGCGATTTGGCGCAACGGCGATTCTAGCGCTTTAAGCACGATGTTAAAACCAACTTCAAATTCTTTGGTGAAATTTTTACCTTTGGCTTTTTCCCGTTCCAACCAATCACTGGCTTTGCCGGCCGCTCGGATAAACGCCACGCCCCCGCCAGCCACGATTCCTTCGGCAATCGCCGCTTTGGTAGCATTGACCGCGTCTTCGATTTTTAATTTTAGATATTTCATTTCCGTTTCGGTTGCCGCGCCGACTCGAATCACCGCCACGCCGTTCGTCAAGCGAGCGATCCTTTCGTCTAACTTTTCCACATCGTATTTTGAAGTTGTATTTTCTTTTTCTTTTTTTAATTGCGCGATTCTTTTATCAATCTTTTCTTTTAATCCTTTGCCACCAATGATAGTAGTTTTGTCTTTATTAGAAACTACTCGGCGAGCGTGGCCAAGCATTTTTAGCTCGGCATTTTCCAGTTTAATACCCAGCTCTTCGGAGACCAAAGTTGCGCCGATTTTGATTCCTATATCGTGAAGCATTTCTTTTTTCCGGTCGCCGTAACCCGGCGCTTTGACCGCCAAGACATTAAATGAACCGCGCAATTTGTTAAGCACGAAAGTCGTCAAGGCCTCGCCTTCCACTTCTTCGGCGATGATTACCAAGTCTTTCTTGCCAGTCGTGGCTAATTTTTCCAACAGCGGTAGAATTTCTTTGATGCCGGAAATTTTTTTGTCGGTAATCAAGATCGCCGGGTCATGATATTCGGCCTCCATCCGTTCGGCATTAGTAATCATATAAGGCGAAACATAACCCTTATCAAATTCCAAACCCTCCACCACTTCCGAATCCACACCGATAGTCTGGGCTTCTTCCACCGTCACCACGCCGTCCTTGCCGACTTTATCAATGGTATCGGCGATAATTTTTCCGACGGTTTCGTTCTCGGAGGCAATCGCCGCTACCTGCCGAATTTCTTCTTTGCCTTTGAGCGGTTTAGCAATTTCTTTCAATGTCTTGACTACTAGCTCGGTGGCTTTTTCAATACCGCCGCGAATCGCCATGGCGTTGGCGCCGAAGCCGGTTTGGCGCAGTCCTTCGGCGAAAATTGTTTGAGTCAAAATTACCGAGGTGGTGGTGCCGTCGCCGGCAACATCATTGGTTTTTTGGGCAACTTCCTTGGCGATTTCCGCGCCCATATTTTCAAATTTATCTTTGAGCGTAATTTCTTTGGCAATGGAAACGCCGTCATTGGTAATGGTCGGCGCGCCGTAACCGCGGTCAAAAACCACATTGCGACCGCGTGGGCCGATAGTAATTTTCACCGCGTCAGTCACTTTGTCCACACCGCGTTTCAGCGCTTTCCGAGCATTTTCATTGTATAAAATTTTTTTAGACATTTTGGATTTTGGTTTGATTAGAAATTAGTGATTAGAAATTAGACATTTACTTTATAATCGCCAATATATTTTCTTCTTTGATAATAAATAATTCTTCATTTTCAATTTTCACTTCATCGTAACCGTATTTGGAAAAAAGCACTCGGTCGCCTTCTTTGACCCGCGGCTTAATGAGTTTGCCGTCTTCATAACGGCCCTCGCCGACCGCCATCACTTTGCCTTGCTCCGGTTTTTCTTTGGAAACGGTGTCGGGAATAATGATGCCGGAATCGGTTTTGGCGGCCAGTTCGTCTGTTTCCACCGGCTTAACCAAAATTCGGTCACCCAAAGGCATAATTTTTTTGACTTTTGCCATATTATAAAAATTAACTAATAACACGACTTATTTAAGCCGTTTTTTAATAACGATCATTTGCCCATTATATTCACCGTCGGAATTTTGTAAAGTATTGACACAATTTTCAGAGTATGCTATCCTATTAGCGGCTCAAGGATGCTAAATTCCACCCTGAAGTTTATCCCTAAACCGACCTGTAGACACCCGGTGTCCACAAGCTTGTGGACACCGGGTGTCTTTCAGTCCTCTTTCAGTTCTTACTCTTTTCCTGGTACTCCGCATCTTTTACATTCCCATCCCCACCTTCATCTTTTTTCTCTTCTCCCTGTTGGTTTTTTGGGGTTGATTGTTGGTCATCAGCTTTACTCATATACTGTCCAATTTTCTGAATCTCCGCCGACAACATTTCCGACGCCGATTTTATTGAATTCAAATCAGGTGTAGGGGCATCTTTAGCGCGCTTCAGGTCGGAAATCTTATCTTCAATGGTCTTGCGAAGTTCTACCGGTACTTTTTCACCCGCATCTTTGAGGGCTTTCTCGGAAGTGTAGACCAGCTGTTCGGCGATATTTTTGGCTTCCACCCCTTCCCTTTTAACTTTGTCGTCCGCTTCGTGCGCCGCCGCTTCTTTTTTCATTTTTTCCACTTCTTCTTTAGACAAGCCGGAACTGGCGGTAATCTTGATGGAATTAGCTTTGCCGGTGGCTTTGTCTTTTGCTGTAACATTTAAGATACCGTTTGCATCCACATCAAAAATTACTTCCACTTGAGGAAGCCCTCGCGGCGCCGGTGGAATACCGTCCAAAATAAATCTTCCGAGCGATTTATTGTCCGCGGCCATCGCCCGTTCGCCTTGGGATACATGGATTTCAACGCTTGTTTGATTATCCGCGGCCGTGGAAAACACCTGCGTTCGCGCCGTCGGCACCGTCGTGTTTTTTTCAATGAGTTTTGTGGCGACGCCGCCTAGCGTCTCAATCCCAAGAGAGAGCGGAATCACATCCAAAAGAAGCACATCACGAACATCACCACCTAAAATCCCGCCCTGAATCGCCGCACCCACGGCTACCACCTCATCTGGATTAACGCCCATATGCGGCTCTTTGCCGAAGAATTTTTTCACCGCCTCTTGAATCGCCGGCATTCGGGTTTGCCCGCCGACCATAACCACTTCATTTATCTCGCCCACCTTAAACGGGCTGGCTTCCATTGCCCGCTTGGTGATGGTCATAGCTCGAGCAATAAACTCCTGACAGAGTTCCTCCAGTTTGGCGCGGGTCATAGTGACAAGGAGGTGTTTGGGCCCGTCGGCGCCGGAGGTGATAAAGGGAATGTTGATTTCGGTCTGCACCGCCGTGGAAAGTTCAATTTTCGCTTTCTCGGCCGCCTCATCAAGACGCTGAAGGGCTAACGGGTCTTTCTTTAAATCAATGCCGTTTTCTTTAGCGAAGGTGTCAGCAAGCCAATTGACGATTGTGTGGTCAATGTCCCGTCCGCCGAGATGGGAATCGCCGTCGGTTGATTTGACCTCTATCACATCATCACCAACTTCCAAAATAGAAATGTCAAAAGTCCCGCCACCGAAGTCAAAGACGGCAATCTGCTCGTCTTTCTTTTTATTGAAGCCGTAAGCCAAAGCGGCCGCCGTCGGTTCATTAATAATTCTTTTTACATCTAGACCGGCAATTTTTCCGGCATCTTTTGTCGCTTGTCTTTGAGAGTCGTTAAAGTAAGCTGGCACGGTAATCACCGCTTCGGTAATTTTTTCACCGAGGCGAGTTTCAGCGTCGGTTTTCATTTTTTGAAGAATCATCGCCGAGACCTCCTCTGGCCGCAACCATTTCTCTCCATCTTGCGTCGCCATTTTTACTTCAATACCACCACTCTGGGATTTCCTAACTTCAAACGAAACATTCTTAATATCTTTCTGCACTCCCGGGTCATCAAAGTTATGACCCATAAATCTTTTAATCTGAAATATCGTATTCTTGGGATTGGTCACCGCTTGCCGTTTTGCGAGCAAGCCAACCAAGCGCTCGCCGGTTTTGCTTTGCGCCACAATGGAAGGGGTTGTTCTCTGCCCTTCCGCATTTTCTAAAACCTTCGGCGTTCCCGCTTCCATCACCGCCACCGCCGAAAAAGTCGTCCCGAGGTCAATACCAATAATTTTACTCATATGAATTATGAATTAAGAATAAACGCACTAACTTCCGCGATCGCAAAAAATAGTGCAGAATAGGTTTTAGAAACTGGGTGCGCGGGTCATTTGGCAAGTAATGAAGGAAAAATCTTTGGGAATAAATTTGTCAACAATGGGCAACCAAACACGGTCGGTGAAAATTTTCTTCGACGCGCGAAATAAAGGTAAGCAAAAATTTCTATGAAATCCTGTGAGATTCAGATTCTCACAAAGCTGTGAGAATCTGAATCTCACAGACACGGAAATCTCTTTTGCAGAAACCAGATGACCTCTAATTTCACCGTCCACCAGCACCACCAAAAACAAACAGCGAAACTGCCGGCCATGACGATCGGTTAGGATTTTTTCTACAAATTGTGAATTTAAATATGGTGTGAGCATAAAATTTAGGACCTCAAGGCGAAACCTTAAGGTTTCGCCTTTTTGATTTCTCCGACTTTTACTTTCGACGGGCGCAACATCCGCCCGTTCAGTGAATACCCTTTCTGGACAACTACCAAAATCTTGTGATTATCACTTTCTGACTCAACCGGCAGATATTCGGAGGCCTCATCGCGAGTCGGATCAAACATTTTACCAAACGGATTGATTTCTTCAAGCCCAACATCCGCCAACGCTTTTTTCAATTGATTATAAATAAACTCCACACCGGCGCGCCAGTTTTTATCGGTTTTTTCCCAACCCTCTTTATTATTGAAAGCCAATTCAAAACTATCCAAAACGGGAATCAATTCGTCAACCAACCGCTCATTGGCAAATTTGACAAACTCTTTTTTGTCTGTTTCATCCCGCTGACGCGCGTTTATCAAGTCGGCTTTGGCTCTCTGCCAACCAGCCAAATATTCATCGCGCTCTTTTTGCGTGGTTTTCAACTTCTCGCGCAACTTTTTTATGGTCTCCGCCGCCGCTTCTTCGGCGACTACAGAATCATCCAAATTTTCATCCTTTTCAATTTCCTCGTCCATATGAAGATAATATCAGAAATCTCAGAAATCTCAAAATTAAAAATTTAGCAGATATCCGCTATCGCCAGTATCTGCGTAAAACAAGAAACATACAAAAAATTTGACATTATTATCGGCTTATGCTATCCTGTCGCTAGTAGTTCTAACAAAACAAAACAGGTTGGCTCTAGAAAGGAAGCCGCGGGTGAACCTGAACAGAAAACCTAAATAAAGACCAGTATGTTAGTTTTCCATCAAGAACAAGGAATACCAATGATTCATTTTGGTCGCGAATACAAACTAGATGACTACGAGTCGAAAGTAAAACCGATGATAGTCGGGGACAGCAATCCTTCTGCTGTCGCGTTCTTCGAAAGCATGAAGGCACTTGGTGAAATTGATCAGATTGAATTGCTGTTTCAAGAAGTTCTTGAGCTCGGCATTAAGTTTGGTCAGAACCATCAGGATCGCAAGTCGTAATTCTACAAAGTCGGATAAAACACTGGAAATTTCGTGCCCCGCGGTTCCGACCGCGGGGCGATTTTTTTAAAAAAACTTTATTATCTCTTACTCCACTGCGGCGCTTTGCGGGCTTTTTTGAGACCGAATTTTCGGCGTTCTTTGGCGCGCGGGTCGCGTTTCAGAAAACCAGCCGGTTTCAAAATTTTGCGTGAATCAACATCATAAGCCACCAGCGTCCGCGCTAAACCGTGGCGAATTGCTTCGGCTTGCGAATGCGAACCGCCACCTTTAACTTTTACTGAGATAGCAAAATGCTCCGAGATTTTTAATTCTTTAAGCGACTCAATGGCAATGTCTTGTAATTCTTTGGTTGGAAAATATTTCGCCAACGGCTTTTCATTAACGCTGATGGTCGTTGTTTTGTTGGCAAACAAACGCACCCGAGCAATGGAGGTCTTGCGCCGGCCAACCGCTTCCAAATATCTGCCGCCCGCTAAAATCTTATTTTTTGTTTCTTTTTTTTCTTCCATTTTATTCAGAAATTTTTAGCCGTTTCATTCTTAATGGCCGCAATTTATTAGTCGGCAACATCCCATAAACCGCCAAACGCAACGCCTCGCTAAAACCTTTCCGTGTTATCACTTCTTTGAGCGATAAAAATTTCAAACCGCCGGGATAACCGGAATACCGTTCATACATTGTCTGCGAAAGTTTTTTTTCTGTAACTTTTATTTTACTAGCATTGGTAATAGTAACAACCGTTTTGCCGGCGACATTCGGTTGGTAATCCGGCTCATTTTTACCCATTAAAATATATGCCGCCTCACTAGCGATTCTGCCTAAAACCCTATTGGTAGCATCAATGGTCCGATTTTTCATAGAGTTGGGCATATTAGCTTATTGGTTCCACAAATTCAATAATTGCCATCGGGCTGGCATCCCCACGGCGTCGCACCAATTTAGTAATACGAGTATAACCGCCCGGCCGATTTTTAAACTTCGGCGCGATTTTTTCCGCTAAAATTTTTGCCGTTTCAGCGCTACGAAGTCGGGCTGCCACCAAACGAAAAGAAGCTAGAGTGCCGAGTCGCGCCTTAGTCAATAATTTTTCCACGAACGGCCTAACTTCTTTGGCCTTGGCTTCAGTAGTGCGAATTTTTCCGCGCAAAATCAAATTGCTCGCCAAAGAAATCAGCAAAGCGTTCCGTTGATTTTTCTCGCGACCGAATTTCCTGTTGACTCGGTGATGTCTCATTTTTATTTCAAAACAACATTATAACTTGATAACAATTTGCGAATTTCCTGCACGCCTTTATTGCCCAGACCATCAATATCCAAAAGATCTTCTTCCTTCTTGCGCGCCAAACCGCCCAAAGTGCGAATGTTGCCGTCAGTCAAAGAATTAATCGTTCTTTGGGACAAAGGGAGTGATTCAATTCTTGTTTTCAATAATTCCGGGTCCAAAACAATTTTACTCTTTTTTTCTTCTATCGGTTTATCTTCCGCCAACTTGGCCTTTTCTACCGCGATCAACTCTTCTTCTTGAAAACCAACCACTGCTTTAAGTTGATTGATCATTATTCCAATGGAACGAGACAAGGCCTCAGCTGGTTTTAGCGAACCGTCGGTCTCAATAGTAACGCGCAAACGATTGAAGTCAGTTCTATTGCCAATCCGCATATTTTCAACTTCATAATTAACCCGCCGAATCGGGGTAAAGGCGGCATCCACAGCAATAGCGCCAATACTTACCCGTTCCTTTTGAAGCGCTTCTTTGGGGACATAACCGAGACCCTGTTCAACGGTAATTTCTAATCGGATTTCGGTTTTTCCTGTTATAGACATCAAATGTTGTTCTGGATTCAAGACCTCCACTTGGCCCGGTGTTTTTATATCAGCCGCCGTCACTTCTTTAGGGCCTTTGACTTTAAGCTCCAAGGACTGTGCGCCTTCACCGGCAACCTTAATTCTAACTTTCTTGAGTTGAAGAATAATTGTTACCACATCTTCTTTGACACCGTCAATGGTGGAAAATTCATGGGACACGCCTTCAATTTTAACCGAAGTAATCGCTGCCCCCGGCAAAGAAGAAAGAATTATCCGTCGTAAAGAATTACCAAGCGTGTGGCCATAACCCGGATATAAACCGTCTATTTCATAGATGCCAAGATTATCCTTTTCACGAACTATTCTTGGTTTGGAAGGCAAAACTATGCTTTGGTCCATAATAATAAAATTAACTGATAATTCTTTGCTAAAATTAACGCTTGTAAAAATCCAAAATGCCACTCCAATTGAGAGGTGGCGCTCCCTGATCTAATTTGGGTAAACCAACGGCCTCGGCTTCTTTTTTAGCCACATCAAGCTTCAACCAATTCGGCGCTTGAACTTCCTTTAATTTATTTTCTAATTCCGCGAAAATCTTTTTATTTAAACTGCCGACACGAATGCCGATAATATTACCTTCTTCAATTGCTTGGGATGGGATTGTCACTTTGATGCCGTCTATCAAAATATGACCATGAGAAACCATTTGGCGAGCGGCCGCGCGCGTCGGCGCCAAACCGAGCCGAAATACAGCGTTATCAATTCGAGACTCCAGTTTTTTATAAAGCATTTCACCCTGATTAGCGCCGCCTTCTCTGATAATTCCTTGCACATAACGTTTGAACTGCCGTTCGGGCACGCCATACATCAGCCGCGCCCGCTGTTTCTCCAAAAGAACAACCCCGAAATCACTTTTGCCGCGAGGCCGCTTGTCTCTGGCGAAACCTCGTTCTTTAGTCAAGGCGAATTTCGGCGTCTGACATTTCTCGTAAACGATTGAACCCAATCTCCGGCCAATTTTATATCTCGGTTTTCTAATCATAATAATTTAAGAAAATTATAAGTTCCAAATCACAAGTCCCAAATTCCAAACAAATTTCAATTTTTAAATACTAAATTTTAATTATTATTTGGAGCTTGATAATTGGAGCTTGGAAATTCCTAAACCCTCCTGGGTTTAGGAGGTCTTGGACCATTGTGCGGCACTGGTGTAATATCTTTTATTTTAAGCAAACCAATGCCTTTGGAAATAAAACCGCGAATGGCCGACTCCCGACCAGCCCCGACACCTTTGACAATCACCGAAACCTCCTTAATACCAGCGGCTTTGGCTTTTTCACCTAGTGTTTCGCCGACTTTGGCGGCAGCAAATGGCGTACCCTTTTTGGCACCTTTAAAACCAAGAGCGCCACTGGAAGAAAAGAAGACCGCGTTGCCACCCTCATCGGCTAAAGTAAGCATTGTGTTATTGTAAGTTGACTGAATGTGCAAAACGCCGCGCTCGAATTTTTTATTTACGAATGACACTTTCTTCGCCCCGACGGCTGTCGGGGCGGTTTTTTCTTCGGTTTTTACGATTCTTTTTTTTCCCATACGATTATGTTTTCTCCACCCTTCTTCTCCCCGTGCCCATGGTCTTACGAACATTGCCGCGCCGAGTGCGGGAATTGGTCTTAGTGCGCTGGCCGCGAACCGGCAAACCTTTTGAATGGCGACTGCCCCGATAACATTTGATATCTTTGAGTCGCTTGATGTTACTGGCCACGGTGCGTTTCAAATCGCCTTCGATCTGCATTTTTTCCACAATTTTTCTAATGGCGGTCTCCTCTGCCTCGGTCACGGCTGGCGCTTTTTTACCAAAATCAACACCGGCCCCTTTCAAAATATACTGCGCTCGCGGCCGACCAACGCCGTAAAGCGCCGTTAAGGCAATTTCCATCCGCTTATTATCCGGTAATGTGACACCCAAAATACGCATGATTTTTAACCTTGCCGTTGCTTATGGCGCTGATTAGCCGAACAGGTAACATAAAGATGGCCCTTGCGCCGGACTGTCTTGCACTTTGGACATATTTTTTTAACTGACGCCTTAACCCGCATACAAAAAGCGTGTAATTAAAAACTAAAAAAACGCCAGGGGGTTAGAGCCTTTGGACAATTCGTCCTTTCTCGCCGTAGTTATCAATGACGACCTTGACTTTATCGCCAACCAAGACCCTGATGCGATGAAGGCGCATCTTGCCGGCCAGATAAGCGATAATCATCTTATTGTTCGTCTCCAACTCAACCCTAAATAGCGTATTAGGTAACGCCTCGGTGACTATTCCGAACGCGTAAACCTCTTTATCTTTCGATTTTTCCATTAAAACTTAGGAACAAAAGCATTGTAGCAGACGGCTAATTTGAAGTCAATATTATGTTAATTTTGATTTTGGCCGGGTGGTCGGGAAAATTACTTTTCCAGAAAGGCCGGATGACGACACTGGTCCGGGCGATGCCGCGGTAAGCGGCGATGACCAGTGAAATTTCTTTTTTGCTTTTGCCGGCCAAGTCGCTTTTAAGCTTAGTTGAATCAAATTGCCAAACAACCATCGCCTCGCCTTTCAAGGAAAACGGGATTGAATCACCGGCGGCCGCATTGGTTGAAAAACGCGGTGTGAAAATTAAGTCACCGGGCTTGTCAATTAATACCGGCTCCTTATCGTAATCGGTCATTGAGTGCTCGGCGATGTAACGACTCAAGACCGATTTAGAAAAAACCACCGCCGTGGAAGTGGCATTGACGGAAAGAGTAATCATGGAACCGGCGGCCGCCGTTGGCATTTGCCTCACCGATTCAAATAATAGCGCCGCTGGATACCAAACAAAAGTATCGGGCTTTTGGTTGCTGATTTTTTGCGCCAAGGTCTGTTTCAGCTCCGCTTCGGCGCTCGCGTAGGCCTCATTCATTTTATCTTCCGGGGCCGTTGGCACCTTGCCGATAAAACCGCCGAGCATCGTCGTTTTGGAACGAGCGTAAAAACCTTCATAACGTGGCGTGCCTTTGAAACCCGGCACGGTAAAATCGGTCAAACCGATATTGTAATCGGGTCCAGGCAAATCAGCAAACACCGCTGTTTCCAAACTACCGGGAATGGTCTTGCCATTTTCCACCCGCCGGCCCGGCACCACAACTGATTTTTCAATCCGATAAATCAAACCGGCTGGCGTTTCAAATCTGGTATTTTTTATCAATCGTTGAGGCGAACTGCTGTAATTATTATAAATAACGATCACCCCCGAGGCCTTTTTTTCTACTTTTGATTCGCCGGTCGCTTGGAGATAAACGGTCTTGGCGCTGCCGACAGCGATTGTCTCGTAAGCCAATTCACCAACCCCAGCGGGATTTTTCGCTACCGCTTCAATATTCACCGTAATATTTTTTTGGCGGGGCTCAATGGTTACTGTCGCACCGGAAAAAACAAAAGCGGCGACAACCAGCAAAACTAAAACCGCAACGACGGCCACCAGCCAAATGCCAAGTTTCGGCCCGCGCTTTTTGCCGTGGTTTTTAAAAATTTGTTCGGTGTCAATTTCTTTTTCAGTTATCTTGCGACTGAACGACAAAGGAATCCGGCGAATTGACCGGCGGCCAGGCGGCACAACATCTTGAATAATTTGTTTAGGCACGGTTTTATTTTACCACTTCTTTCTTAACGCGCAATTGTTGATAACTCAAAAAATTAAAGCCTGGTATTCTGGGTAACGCGGCGGAGGAAAAGGGTTTCAATCAAAATGAACTGGTCGACTTCAATCTGGCCGCTAACACGGCAATAATTTTTCAAAACCTTTTCGTCCAAGGAAATCGCCGACAATTTTTCACCTTCCAAACTGAATTGGCCGATGGCCTGTTGGCCAATCAGCTTTTCAAAATATTTACGAACATCTTGGTCAGTAGTTAGAAAAACATTAGTCGGCACGAAATCTTCTTTGGCAAAATCGGCGATAGCCACATCCAAAAACTTCAACCATTCATCACCGGCAATCTTAAGCGCTTCTTCGGTTTTGCCACTTAAGCGAAGCGCCAGCGAGGATTCCGCCAAGGCTGGTTCAATCTTCAAAATTTGCGCCAATCGCCTGATTAAAGTGTTGCGACCAAAAGGAAAAGAAGCCATTTCCAGAATGACTTGGTGGCGAACGAAAGTTAATTCCGTCGCCTCGCCGCTGATGTCCATAAAAATAAAGTCCTGCTTATTGGGAAAAGAGTCGCGCAAAACAACAAACGAAGTTAAAGCGAAAGAATTGAATCCAATATGCCGATGGTGGCCGAAAACTTTGGCGATAGTTCTCTCAACGGCATCTTTGATTTGCTCGGTGGTAACACTGATGAACAGCGATAGTTCTAGATTAGACACTTTTTTGTAAATCGGCAGCCGTGACTCATAACCGTTGAGACGCACCTTGATCAACTTTTTCTCCACCGCGGAAAATTTGGCTTTGTCTTCATAAAGACCGTCGCCAATAGTCGACGCATCTTTACCCAACTCCATTTCTTCATTTTCGGCAATTTGCTCCAAAAGATTCGGCGTAATAAACAGCGGCTCGTCTTTTTTTATTTTCAAAACTCTCGTCCGCGATAAACACCAGGGCGCCGACAGGACACAGAAAATATTTTTGATGCGCCGATCGCCAAACATCGTGAAAGTAAGGTGCGACATTCCATTCTTTTGGATGTCACTCGCCGATTTTTCCAGAGCCCGAAGCATATTGGCAAGCAATTTTTTTTGGCTGATTGCCCGCTCAAAAAGAAATTGCTCGCGATTGGTATAAACGATTTTCGGTTTGCCGCCGCTAAATGTGACCACACCGCCGCCGACGCTGCCACTACCAATATCAAACAGCAAATAACTCTGCTCGGTCTTTCTATTTAGAAAAGATAAAAAAGCCATCGGCTAAATTATACCAACAAAAAACTCCATCTGCCAATGCGCCGCGACGCAAATTCAAATGGAGTTCAATTGATGAGTGGAAATTCGTCTTGTCGGTGATAAACATATCCTATAATGGTGGATATGCGCCATCCTTTTTTTGGTTTTCTCATCTTAAGGACAATCTGCCTACCAATTTTTCCTGACAGAACCTCCAAAAGCGGAACGACGTCGGCCGCTTCAATTTCGGTATCCTGAAAGACATTGGGAACCAGGTATCCTTTCAGATCGGCAAATTCCGCTTTGACATTCATTTCCACCCATCCTTTTGTCAGGTGCGAGTTGTTTTCCATAAACCATTTTCCTTTCCTACCTATATAATACAGATAAATGTATTTTAGTCAAACTCTAAATTTGCCAAGTATTCAAACTCCGTGTAATACTTTAAGTAAATGAAACTTTTGATTGTGGAATCGCCGGCGAAAGCCAAGACCATCGGGAAATATCTCGGCCATGATTTTTTGGTGCGCGCTTCGATCGGCCATGTGCGTGATTTGCCCAAATCAAACAAGAACGCCGTGGACATTGAGGGCGGTTTTATTCCCCATTACGAAATCGCCAAAGGAAAAGAAAAAGTGGTAAACGAAATTACCGCCGCCGCGAAGAAAGCTGATGAAATAATTTTAGCCACCGACTCCGACCGCGAAGGTGAAGCCATCGCTTGGCACATTGCCCAAATTCTTGAAAAGAATTTGGGCGTTTCCAAACACCGGATTTCAAGTTCCAAAATTAAGAGAATAACCTATCATGAGATTACTAAAGACGCTATTCAAGAAGCGTTGGCGCATCCGCGGGTGATTGATCAAAATTTGCGCCGCGCCCAGGAGGCGCGGCGCGTTCTGGATCGGTTAGTCGGTTATGACCTATCCGGCTTAATTTGGAAAAAAGTGCGTTATGGTTTGTCCGCCGGCCGCGTTCAGTCCCCCGCTCTTCGGATCTTGGTGGAACGGGAACGCGAGATTAAAGCGTTTAAACCAGAAACCTTCTGGCGAATTTTTGCGAACTTTAATGCGAAAGACGGAACTTTCCGCGCCACTTGTTCAATTGAACCGAAAACTGCGGAAGAAACCGAGCGGATTATTGCCGCAGCGAAAAAAGTGCCGTGGACAGTCGCCGATGTAACCGAAACCGAGACGCGCCGCGCGACGCGCGCCCCTTTCACCACTTCCACGCTCCAGCAAACCGCGTCAAACCGTTTGGGTTTCTCGCCCTCGCGGACCATGCGCGCGGCGCAAAAACTTTACGAAGCTGGCCATATTACCTATATGAGAACGGACAGTGTAACTTTAGCCGCTTCCGCTCTGACTGCCCTTGGACAAGCCGTTAAAAATACCTACGGCAGTGAGCATTATGAAAGTCGTCAATACGCAACCAAATCCAAAAATGCTCAAGAGGCGCATGAAGCAATTCGTCCAACGCATTTTGACCGCGCCAGCGCCGGCTATGGCACTGATGAGAAAAAACTTTACGAACTTATTTACCGACGCGCTCTGGCTTCGCAAATGAAAGACGCGCGATTGCTCCGCACCGCCATTACCGTAGGCGCTTCCGACAAAACAATTCCTGTTTTCACCGCCAACGGTTCGCGCACTTTATACAAAGGTTGGCTTTTAGCTGACCCCGCTTCCGCCGGCGAAGATACTGAATTGCCAAAAGTTGCCAAAAATGAAGCGTTGAAACTCAAAGAAATTGTCTCGGAAGAAAAACAAACCGAGCCACCCTCGCGGTATACCGAAGCCGGACTCATTAAAGAATTGGAGAAGCGCGGCATCGGCCGGCCATCCACTTACGCATCCATTATTGATACGATTGAGCGCCGTGGTTATGTGGAAAATATCGGCCGTTCTCTAAAACCAACCGATACCGGCGATGTCGTCAGTTCGTTTTTAGAACAACATTTTGCTTCTTATATCAGCGATTTATTCACCGCCGAAATGGAAGATAATTTGGATGCCATCGCCGAAGGTAAAAAAGAATACGAAAAAACGCTTGGCGATTTTTACAAACCCTTTCATAAAGAAGTAAAACAAAAAGAAAAATTGGAAAAAGCGACCAATTTGGGCGAGGCCGACGAAAAATTCAAATGTCCGAAATGCGCCGAGCCGATGGAAATCAAACTCGGCAAAAATAGCCGTTTTCTTTCTTGTAAAAAATATCCGGCTTGCGACGGCGCGCTGACTATGGAAGGTTTGGAAGTGAAAAAGTTAGAAGACACGCCGTTGGGAGTTGACCCGGTAAGCGGTTTGCCGATATTGCTTTTGTCGGGAAAATTCGGTCCTTATATTCAGTTGGGAAAAACAGAAAAAGGTAAAGGCAAGCCAAAACGCGCCAGCTTACCGCGCGGTCTTGACCCTACAAAAGTAACACTCGCCGACGCCTTGAAATTTTTGTCATTGCCCCGCTTGCTCGGCAAGGATTCCGCCGGCAAAGAAATCACCGCCTCCCGTGGCCGTTTCGGACCTTATGTCGTCCGTGATGGCGATTTCCGCTCGCTCAAAACCCCCGATGATGTCTACACCATCACTTTCCCCCGCGCTTTGGAAATTCTCTCCGAGCCGAAAAAATTCAAAGGATTTAGAAAAAAGAAAGTTGAAAAAATATAGTTGAATAACAATTTGTTTCTGTGACCTATACAGCCCCGCGCTTCGCGGGGCTTTCTTTTTTTTATTCTTTATATTAATCTTTGTATTAATGTTACAAGCTACATGTTATAAGTTATAAGCTTTTATGGCTGACCTAAACCAACTCATTTCTTTGCTCGGCGGAATTTCGGACAGCGATAAAGCGCTGGTGGAAAAGGCGTATAAGTTTGCCGAAAAAGCGCATGAGGGGCAAAAAAGATTTTCCGGCGAACCGTATTTCAATCATTGCTTTGAAACCGCCAAAATTTTAGCCGAGCAAGGCATGGGACCGGTCTCAGTCGCTGCTGGTTTATTACACGACACTTTGGAAGACGCCAATATCAAACCGGAAGAATTGGAAAAAGAATTCGGCAAAGAAATTTTATTTTTGGTGGATAGCGTCACCAAACTTGGCCAACTGCATTATCACGGCGTGGAACGGCACATTGAAAGCTTGCGTAAATTGTTCGTGGCAATGTCGCAAGATTTACGGGTGCTTATCATCAAATTAGCTGACCGCCTGCATAACATGCGAACATTGCAATATGTCCAACCGGAAAAACAGGGACGCATCGCCGCTGAGACCTTACAAATCTACGCCCCGCTCGCTTATCGGCTGTCAATGCGAAAAATCAATCGCGAACTGGAAAATCTGGCTTTTCCTTATGTCTTTCCCGAGGAATACGAAACAATCAAAAGCCTGCTGAAACAACGGGAAAAAGAAAGTGCCGCCCAATTGGAAAAATTCAGCCGAGCAATGATAAAAACTTTGGCGAAAAGCGGCTTGACGAAAATTCACACTGACACTCGCGTCAAAAGTTTGTTCAGTTTGTGGCGAAAGCTTCAGCGCAAGAACATGGAAATCGAAAATGTTTATGATGTTCTGGCTTTGCGGATAATCGTGTCGTCGCTGGAAGATTGTTACAAGGCGCTCGGCACCATCCACGGTCACTGGCGACCATTGCCCGGCCGAATTAAGGATTACATCGCTTTTCCTAAACCAAACGATTACAAAGGCATTCACACCACGGTTTTTACCGGCGACGGAGGCATTGTGGAAGTGCAAATCAGAACGGAAGAAATGCACCGCCAGGCCGAATACGGAGTCGCCTCTCATCTGGCTTTCAAAGAAAGCAAGAAAGCTGGCGAAAAAACGCTTGGCCTGCTTTGGCTGGCCCAATTCATCCCCTTTATTGGTAAAAATAAAAATGGTACGGCGGAAGAAAACAAAGAAGTGCCCAACTGGATTAAACAAATCGCCGACTCCCAAACAGAACTTTTGAAAAGCGGCACCGACGAATATTTTGACAACATGCAGGCGGATTTTTTCCAGCATCGGGTCTTTGTTTTCACCCCCAAAGGCGATGTGGTGGACTTGCCAATCGATGCCAGTCCGATTGATTTCGCTTTTGCCATTCATTCCGACATCGGCAATCACGCCGGCGGCGCCAAGATCAATGGCAAACTGGTTTCGCTCGACACCAAACTTAAAAATGGCGATATCGTAGAAATTCTGGTGAAAGAAAGCGCCCGGCCAAACACCAAATGGCTGAATTTCGTAAAAACCAATTTTGCCAAGAAAAAAATCCGCGAAGCGGTAAATGCGATTGGGAAAAGATAATCGCCAAAAAAGAATTTGGTTGCGAGAAATTTGTAAATCAAATCGTAAAATTCCGAACGGAGTAGAGGTCGTCATCAGGCGGTTCGATTGGCTCCGGTGGCATTAGCGGCACGGAAGGAACTTCCAACGCGATTTCGTTACCTACCGTCGCTGTTTCGGCTGATGTTATTGCCGACGACGGCATTGGTTTTTCTTGTTCTTCAATAAACCGTTCTAGCATCTCCGTCGGCTGTTTCTTTTTATTGCTTTCTACCAACGCCAAAATTGTTCGCAAATCGTCGTCGGTGAAAAAGTCAATGGAAATTTTGCCGCCCTGATCGCTACGCGAAATTTTCACCCGCGTACCCAACGATTCCGCTAATCTCTCTTCCAAAGCGACAATGTCCGGGTCAAACATCCGCTCCTTCTTGCGCGCCCGGTCGTAAGCAATGCGCCGCGATACCATCTCCGCTTCACGGACATTTATCTTTTTGTAAATAATTTCCTTAAACAAAGTTATCTGTTCTTCCGGCCGGTCAACCAACATTAGTAATGGGCGGGTATGACCCTCGTTGATTTTGCCTTCGCTAAGAGCTTGCAGCATCTCCGCCGGCAATGCCAGAATACGCAAAGAGTTGGAAACATACTCACGGCTCTTGCCGACCTTAACGCCAATTTGATGGTGCTTGAAACCAAATTCTTCCACCAAACGTTTGAAAGCGCGTGCTCGGTCAATTGGATTCAAATCCTCGCGCTGGAGATTTTCAATAATCGCCATTTCCAATTTCGTCCGAGCGTCGTTGCTGTCGTTGCGGATAATCACCGGCACTTCGCGGACGCCAGCTACTTTCGCTGCTCGCAGACGCCGCTCGCCGGAAATCAATTCGTAATCAACTGCCAAACCGCCGTCGTCTTTCAAGGATTCGCGGCGCGTTACCACTAACGGTTGGAGCACACCATACATCCGGATGGAATCCGCCAAGTCCTTAATACGCGCCTCGTCGAAGTCCTTTCGCGGTTGAAAAGGATTCGGGCTGATTTTGTCCACTTCAATCCAAAAAATGGAATTACTCAAAAATTGCGAGGGCATGTAAATAAAAATTAGGGGTTATTTGTAAATTATAAGGTATCAAACTCCGACGCGCAAGCGGTCGGAGTTCCGACCTCCGACGCAAGGTCGGGGCGTCGGAATTGCTTTTTGTTGAAAACTTTTTTAAACTAGACGAATAAGCGCCGGGATGGCGGAATTGGTAGACGCACGGGACTCACCCTGAACCACATGGGGTTCAGGGTAGCCATGTACCTTACACGGTACATGGCAAAATCAAAAATGTATTACACCTATGTTTTAATGCTAAATAATGGTAAATTCTACGTCGGTAGAACTGACAACCTAAAAAGGCGTATCTCTGAGCATAAGAACGGAAAAGTTAGATCAACCCATCTCAAGTTGCCCCGTTTAATTTTTTACGAGGCATTTTTAGAAAAAGCGGATTCCACTAGAAGAGAAAGATATCTGAAAAGCTCGAAGGGCAAAAGTACATTGAGAATGATGGTTAAAGAAACATTAGCAAAATGTGGGCATGTGGCGGAATTGGCATACGCGTAGCACTCAAAATGCTATGACCGCAAGGTCTTGTGGGTTCAACTCCCACCATGCCCATTATCTAAGATGAAATATGAAAAGAATAAATTACAATGACGAAGATATCCTCGATCATCATGGGGTTGCAGCGGTGATAAAAAATGAAAACGGGGAAATACTAATACAAGAACATACAAAATATGGGTTTTGGACAATACCGGTCGGAAAGGTGAAAAACGGTCAGGATATTTTTGATGGGCTTAGGCAAGAAATTCGTGAGGAATGTAATATTAAGATAGAAAAAGCGGATGAAATTAAATTTAAAAAATATACTTATAACAGAGCTGGTAATTCAGTAACGGTGTCCAGCCATCTGTTTGAGGTTAAAAAATATTCTGGAGTAGTAAAAAATAATGAACCAGAAAAACATAAACAACAAATATTTTTACCTCTCGAAAAAATAAAACAACTGCCTTATTTGTCGGATTTAACACTTTTATATTTGGATATTTTGGGTTTTAAAGAAACCCGCATATCACTGATATAAATCAAAAATGAAAAGGAAAATTTCTTTGCGCCATAGTATCTATTCAACTACAATCGTGCCTGTATCGCCGGGATTCAAATGATTGTGATATTTCCAAGTACCGGAAATATCAAATTTGAATGACCAGCTATTACCCGACTGAACGCCAGCACAGGCGTCAAAAGTACTGCCCAGACATCCGCCACTGGTGGGATAGGCGCGATGCGTTGGGTGCACTGCCGAAGCGGTCCACATTGATTGCGAGCTTTGATTTTTGAAGGTGACCGTTTCGCCTTTTTTAACCGTGAGTATACTCGGAGAATAACCAGAATTAGTATTCGTTTGCGGATAAGATAAACTGTTTCGCTGATACCAATAGCTGAAAGGGTAAAAAGTAAAGCAAAAGAAGTCATATAAATAATTATAGCCCAAATGTTTTAGAAAAGGGAATTTGTAGTATTGGCGCCCTGCAAGGACTTGCGCTATTATATAAGAATATGCTAATATCTCTATATGACTGATTTATGCGAAGCGATGAAAAAGTTCGGCAAAGGCATAGGGAGCGCTCCGCGCTATCGTATCGTAGAGGCGTTGTTTTCCGGCCCCAAAACAGTCGGTGAACTTGCGGAAAAAACAAAGCAGTCCCAGCCCCTTGTGTCCCAGCACTTGCGCGTTCTTAAAGAAACCGGATTGGTGCGAGATGAACGGCAAGGACAGGAGGTGCTTTATACGCTCAACGCCGAGCATACTATCCAACTTCTCAAACATCTTTCGGAGGAGCTCAAGCCAAAGAAAAAACGAAAAACATAGCGTCGAATTATCATTTATCAAATTAACTTAATACAAACTTATGACAAACAATATATCACTTCATATCAAAGTAATTGCCGGTAGCACCCGCCAGGGCCGCTTTAGCGATAAGGCCGCCGCCTGGATTGCCGAAGAAATTGAGAAACAGAAAGGGGTCACGGTTGAGGTGCTCGACCTCCGCGACTATGCTATGCCGTTTTTCAACGAACCGATGAGTCCATCGTTCAAGCAAGAACCATACAAAAACGAAGCGGTTGCGCGTTTTACAAAGAAAATAGAGGAGGGTGACGCTTTTGTTATGGTTACGCCCGAATACAATCACGGCACATCCGGCGTGCTCAAAAACGCGCTGGACTGGGTATATCCGGAGTGGAATAACAAACCGGTTGCTTTCGTAAGTTATGGCGGCGTCGGCGGAGCGCGCGCGGTGGAGCAGTTGCGCCTAAACGCCATCGAGCTTCAGATGGCCCCCATCAGAAACGCCGTGCACATTCCCGGCGAGCAGTATTTTCAAGTGCTATTCGGCAAGATAAATGCCAAAGATCTCTTCGCTTTGCAGTCGGAACAAGTGAAAGCTATGATCACTCAACTTTTGTGGTGGACTCGCGCTTTGAAAAACGCTCGCAAGTAAAGACAGACCTATAAAATCCCTCGCGGACTCTTTGCGCTGGATTTTTATTGTGCTAAAATTTGTTTATGAAACAAGATTTTAGTTTTTGGATAATATGACAAAGACGCAAAAAATTTCTTTATTCCTTCTTCGTATTTCTTTGGGCTGGTTATTTTTCTATGCGGGCATAACAAAAGTTTTTAATCCAGAATGGTCAGCGGCTGGATATTTGAAAGGAGCAAAAACTTTTGTATGGTTTTACCAATCGCTTATGGGACCAAACATCTTGCCAATGGTAAATTTTGTGAACGAGTGGAGTTTAACTCTATTGGGTATTTCTTTGATATTGGGAATTGGGGTTCGTTTGTCGTCAATCCTCGGCGCGTTTCTTATGTTGCTTTATTATTTTGCCCGTCTTGATTTTCCCTATCCAGATCCCAATTCATTTTTGATCGATCAACATATTATCTACGCCCTTGTTTTACTTTTATTCGCCAATCTCCGAGCCGGTCGCATTTGGGGACTGGGAAATTGGTGCGCTAACCTGCCTATTTGTTCCAAATTTCCAAGATTGCGAAATTTGCTCGGTTAAATATAATAGGAAAGGATTAGTGAAAACTGCGTCTTTTGAAGAAAAAAATATATGGGTAATTGTCGGACCAACGGCGGTTGGGAAAAGCGAGTTGGCGGTGCGGCTAGCGAAAAAATTGAATGGCGAGGTCATTTCCGCCGACTCGCGGCAAGTTTACAAAGGGCTTGACATCGGTACGGGTAAAATCACTAAAAAAGAAATGCGGGGCATACCGCATCATTTTTTAGATGTCGCTGATCCCAAAAAACGATTTTCCGCCGCCGATTTTGTGCGCTTGGGGAGCGAAAAAATCGCGGCGATTTTTTCGCGCAACCACATTCCAATAATTTGCGGCGGCACCGGCTTTTATATCTCCGCTTTACTCGGAGAAATCTCTTTGCCGCCCGCACCACCCAACCCGAAACTGCGCGCCAAGTTGGAGAAAAAAACCACCAGTGAACTTTTTACCATGCTGAAAAAACTAGCACCGACGCGGGCGGCAAAAATAGACCGCTACAATCCTCGCCGCCTAATTCGCGCAATTGAAGTTGCTAAATCATCGCGGAATTCTGTGGAAATCAGATATCCATCAATCTTGTGGGTATCTGATTTCCACAACCGCTCAAGAATTGTAAAAATCGGTCTAACTTTGCCACCGAAAAAATTGAAAGAAAAAATCCGTACTCGTCTTCTGACACGGATAAGACACGGCATGATTGCGGAAGCAGAAAAATTACATCGGCAGGGTCTGTCTTGGAAACGAATGGAAGAATTGGGTTTGGAATATCGTTACCTCGCCCGCCATTTGCGAGATGAAATTTCCAAAAATGAAATGATTAAAAAACTCCAGACCGAAATCTGGCATTATGCAAAACGCCAGATGACCTGGTTTAAACGAGATAAAACAATTGAGTGGTTTTCACCAAACGACAAAACTATTTTTGAAACAATCGCAAATATTTTTTCCCTTTAATTTTTTCCGGCAAATAACTTTCACCATTACCGATGTCTGGATACTTCTCATAACCTTTACCATAGCCAAGCTCCTTCATTAGTTTAGTTGGAGCGTTTCGGATTTTTAACGGAATCGGGAGGTTACCGAACTCGCGGACATCTTGCTGGGCGGCACGGAGAGCGTCATAAGCCGAGCGATCTTTCTTAGCAAGAGAAAGATACGCAACCCCATGAGCCAAATTGATGGCGCATTCCGGCAAACCGATTTTTTCTACCGCCTCAAAAATTTCGTTAGCGACAACCAACGCCGTCGGTTGAACCAAACCAATATCCTCGGAGGCAAAGACGACCATTCGTCGCGCGATAAATTTTGGGTCTTCCCCACCCTCAATCATTCGGGCCAAATAATAAATCGCTGCATCGGCATCGCTGGCACGCATACTTTTTATAAAAGCCGAGATGGTGTCGTAATGCTCTTCCCCTTTTTTATCAAAACGGACGAAAGTGTGCTCAAAAGTGTTTTTTAAATTTTCCACCGTCACTTTGCCGTAAAGCCGATTGGTGTTTTCAATGGCGGTAATGGCAATCCGCGCGTCGCCGTTTGAAAGCGCGACCAGCCAATCAAGAGCGTCTTTTGAGATTTTTATTTTTGTCCGAACGATAATTCGCTTAAGTTCTTTTTCCGATAAACTTTGGAGAACAAAAACCCGACAGCGAGAGAGAAGTGGCGAGATAATTTCAAAACTCGGATTTTCCGTGGTGGCGCCGATTAAAGTCAATTTGCCGGTTTCTACAAACGGTAAAAGAAAATCCTGCTGGGCTTTATTGAATCTGTGAATCTCATCTAAAAATAAAACTTTCGGCCGTTGTTCCAGAAGCGTATCTTTTTCCTCAACGATTTTCTTGATATCGTCTTTCCCAGCCGAGACCGCCGAAAGTTCATAGAGGCGCGCGTTTAGGACCTTGGCGTAAATTTTCGCCAAAGTAGTTTTGCCCACCCCGGGCGGACCCCAGAAAATAAAAGAAAAAAGATGTTTGTCTTCAATAGCTTTGCGCAAAGGTTTGCCGACGCCCACCAAATGTTCCTGACCGACAAATTCTTTCAGCGACTTAGGCCTAATTTTTGACGCTAAGGGTTCCATGTTCCTTGTAACTTGTAGCTTATAACTTATAACTTTGAGGTAAATCGCTGGAACCTGAAAATTTTTATCTCGTCGGAGCCCACCCCGCCTTGCGGGGAAGGGTTAAGAGGAAAAATTTTCAGGTTCCAGCGATTGTAAAATTTTCTCTACTTCCGCGACATTTTTGGTGGCCATTAATTTCGCGCGTAATTCTTTGGCGCCGGGAAAACCGGTAACATATGCCTTAAAATGTTTTTTCATTACCGCGAAAGATTTGTGCTTGCCCAAAAGTTTATCAAAAAGTTTGGTATGTTCCAGTAGCATCTTCAAAGAAAGGTTAAACCTTTCTACGGATTTAAGGTTTAACCTTTGAGAAAGCAACCAAGGTCTGCCGAAAAACGCCCTGCCAATCATTACTCCGTCAGCGCCGCTCATTTCTACTTTTTCATAAGCATCTGCCAAATCATTCACATCTCCATTGCCGATAATCAAAGTTTTGCTTTTTAGTTGGTTGCGAATCGCCACCGCCTCGCGGATATGTTCCCAACGCGCCGGCACATTGGACATTTCCTTGCGCGTCCGAGCGTGAATAATAATGGCCGCTGGTTCTTCGGCTAAAAGTTCCGGTAACCAAGTTGCCAATTCATTTTTATTATAACCAATGCGGGTTTTTACCGATACTGGTAATTTCCCGGCACCCTCTCTTGCCGCCCGAATCAATTCACGCGCCAGTTTTGGATTTTTTATTAAAGCCGCACCGCCGCCCTGTTTTTCCACCGCTCGGTCGGGACAGCCCATATTGATATCCACACCATCAAAACCGAGTTTTGCCACGAGGGCGGCGGCGCGGCGGAGCGTATCCGGCTTAGCGCCAAACAATTGCGCCACGATTGGCCGTTCTTTTTCGGAAAATTCCAAGAGATGTAATAATTTATTTTTTCCCGCTGAACATAAGCCATCAGCCGAAGTAAATTCGGTCCACATCACATCTAGTTTTCCATCTTTACTTTTGCTGTGTTTGGCAATTAATCGCCGAAAAGCCGCGTCGGTTACATCCGCCATCGGCGCCTGGCAAATTATTGGCCTCCCGCGCTTTTTCAATTTTCCCCAAAATCCTAAATTCATGGGGAGCAATATAGCATAATTTCAGCTTTTCAGATTTACCAAATGTGCGAATTTATCTAAAAAATTATTCAAAGAAAAATCATTTCTAAGTAGATTTTTTGTCTCATCCGAAAAATCAAATTTATTTATGTTGGTAAAACTCGGTTTATTACTTTCATCAAAATCCAGGAAACAAATCCCCATTAAATCTGGCTTATGCGGGAAATCCAAATCTTTGAATAATTTTATATATTTTGCAAATCTCTTTCTTTAACAATTTCTCTTTTGGCTTCTTTACCTCTCAAGTTTCCTTTATTTTTCAAAAAATACGGGGTGCCACCGCGAAATACCACAAAATGGGCGAAACCAACGCCGTTTCTTCTTATATTCGCGGTTTCTCCCATCAATTGCTCAAAATAATTATTGGCGTTTTGTTTGTAATTTGAGGTTATAAATTTGAAACTGATAGTGGCAATCATTTTTTCATTTCTTAAAATTGAGACATCGAGACGTTTCGGATAATATTTTCCATCAAATTTTGCCTCCTTGCCATCGCCAACTCCTAGTGATTTTACGATAAAATTTTTGCCGATTTTGTCCGAGATTTTATTAGCCAAAAATTTGTGAATTGGTATTAATTTTTTATTGCTTCTTGCCCCACCTTCCTCGTTGTAAGCAAGAAAAGAATCATTAATCGCCAATAAGAATTCTCCTTGAATTTTACTCATGATTTTTATTAATTAAAATAATACCGGCTGAATCTTATAAAATTGCGGGTGCACAAAGTCCTTCAAAAAACTTTTTGCGTATGATTTATAACCGCCACGATAACTTTTCGAGACCGAATTAATATATTCCCTCATTAAGTCAGAATTTAGCACATCACACAATTCATAGATATTAATACCACTTCTAGGTTTAACACAATACCCGGCGTAAAAACTCGTTTTTTCATCTTCAATCACAAAAAAACGAGGGATAATATTCATTGTGCTAGTTATAATCTTCTTACCAAAACTTGTCCTGAGTCCTTGATTTCTCCCAAACGCGTAGAATTCTTCGTAATACTGACCACCGCCTTTATCCCTCGCTTCCAAGATATCACGATTACTCAAAAAATAATTGAAAGCTTCGGGATAATTATTTTGCAAAATATCACTCGGGATTATTCTCTCTTTCTTATAAGGAAAAATTAAATAGAGATTTTGATTCTCACCTTTATATATAGAAGCCTTAATAATAGGAACGCACAAATTTTTTTCAATCTTAAATCCGTTAAAATAAAAATACGATTTGTCGCTTTTTTCCGGTGAAAAAATATAAACATCATCTTTGAGCGTTGCAATCCCATAATGAATATCGGCAATTTCTTGAAGCGTTGAAAACTCCTTGTTTAATGCAATGATCTTATCCGAATACTCTTTATCAAAAAACCTCCATCTATCCGCACGCAAATATTGCGATAAAATTTTTTTATACTCCATATTTTCAAAATTGTCTTTAAAATTTTCAGAGTATAAGAAATCGTTAGTCTTTTCTTTCTGCATAAATGTTATTGCTGTATAAGCAGTAGCGTCTTTAAAAACCTGAAAGTGATCAAAATTTATTATTTTTACCAAGTGAGCTAATAATAAATCTCGCAAATTTTTACCAGCGGCAGAATAAAAATGTGAGTTCGGAGTAATAAAAGAAATTTTGCCATTTTCTTTCAATAAATTTAGAGCTCGTTCAAAAAAACAGAAGTACAAATCAATTGATCCATTAGAGGCAGTTATGAACTTTTTTTGTAACAACTCTCTTCTGTCGTTAAGATTCTGTATACGAACATAAGGCGGATTGCCAATAATAAAATCAAATTTTTCATCAAAATCATTAAAACAAAAATCACCTATTGTCGCATTGTATTTCGCAATTTTATTTTTTGATAGTTTTTGTAGATTTTGTTTAGTTTTTTCTATATAACTTTTTGATATGTCAATAAAATAGATGTTTTCTTCTATTACTTTTTCTATCGATTTGCCAGAAAGTTTCGCAAATTTTTCAGCAGCAACAATCGTAAAAACACCTTCTCCACAACCCGCGTCAAGAATTTTTTCTTGCCCTGTAATTTTTTGGTCATTTAAAACTTCTTCAACCATAAAATCAGCTATCCATTCAGGAGTAAAAACAACCCCATTTTGTTTTTTATCTAAACTCATGAGGATATTTTACCACATTTCGCGCTTTAGCTACTTCGGTCGCATCAAAGGAAAGAGTTGGGTTTCGCGGAGCGGTTTGTCTTCTAGAATAGCAAAAAGGCGCTCGCCGAAACCGAAACCGCAAGCCGGTGGCATACCATATTCCAGCATTTCCACAAATTCTTCATCCGGCATCATCGCCTCTTCGTCGCCGGCCGCTAAAAGTTTTTTCTGTTCGTCAAAACGCGCCTGTTGCTCAAGCGGGTCGTTTAATTCCGAATAACCGCGGCCGACTTCGCTGCCAGCGATAATCGGCTGGAACATTTCGGTTTTTTCCGGCATTTGCGAATTGGATTTGGAAAGCGGCGCTACGATTTTCGGATGACCAACAAGAAATGCCGGGCCAGCGATTGATTTTCGGCAATGTTTCCATAAAGTATCTAGAAGCCGTTCGCGATTCTCGCCTTTATAAGAAACGCCCAATTTGTCTAATTCCTTCTTAATTTCTTCATCCGAAGCTTTGACAATATCTAAACCAGTCTGTCTTGCTATTTCTTCGGCGTAATCAACCAACGGCCATTCATCGGCTAAATCAAATTTAAAACCGCGGGTTTCAAATTTTGTCTTGCCGTAGACCGCCTTGACAACAGCGATATAAAGTTCACGGCACAATTTCATTCCTTCCTTGGCGCCGACAAAAGCCCAGTAAAATTCCATATTGGTAAATTCCTGCAAGTGCTCGGCGCTGGTGCCTTCGTTGCGATAAGTCCGACCAATCTCAAAGGTTTTTTCAAAACCGCCGGCCAGCAATCTTTTCTGCCAAAGTTCGCCCACCGAAATCCGCAAATACAAGTCCAAATCAAGATCATTGTGATGAGTGCGAAATGGCCGGGCTTCGGCGCCGCCAGTGGTAATTTCCAGAGTCGGCGTTTCCACTTCCAAAAAACCGCGCTGTTTCAAAAACTCCCGTGTCGCCTCCCAAAATTTGGCTTTGCGCGCGAAGAGCGCGCGCAAATCGGGATTCAAAAGCAAGTCCAAATAGCGCTGGCGGTAGCGGGCTTCGGCGTCCTGAAGACCGTGCCACTTTTCCGGCAAAGGTAACAAACTTTTCGTCAGCATTCGCCAATTTTTTACCAGCAATGTCTTTTCACCGCGCTTAGTGATAAAAAGAGTGCCACTAGCTTCAATAAAGTCGCCAGTATCGGCAGTGTCGGCGAAAAGCTGGAACAGCTTTTCGCCACTCTCGTCTTTTTTCAAAAGTCCTTGAAATTTGCCCGTGCCGTCTTGAAGAGTAAAAAATGTCAAACCGCCCTGGCCACGAATCGCCATAATTCTGCCGGCAACGACAATCTCTTTTTCTTTTTCGTATTTAGAAAAATTTTCCGCCACATCGGCAATTTGCCGTCGTTCAACACTGGCCGAAATCGGGTAGGGTTCAATCCCTTGCCGGCGCAACGCCGCTAATTTCTCCAACCGACTTTTTCTTATTTCATCAAGAGTAGCCATGTTTTTACCTATTGTCCCCACTACCCTGCAATCGGCCACGCTCAACTCGTGAACGAAGCTTATCAAGATTCGTTTTTGCTATCACAGCAAAAGACAAACCGAATTCGGTAGCCACTTGCGATAAATACCAGAGTACATCGCCCAGTTCTTTTTTAATTTCCTCTTTTTTGCTTACCGTTACTTTGCCGTTATCGTCACGGAAAATTTTCTTGACTTTTTCCACCACTTCTCCCGCTTCGCCAGCAAGCCCGAGGGTTGGATAAACAAAACTGGTCCCAACCTTTGGATACAGAGCGGTTTTTCGCGACTTTTTTTGGTATTCCTCAAAAGTCATAGGAAATAGTGTATCATACCAATCAATCAGCTCAAACTAAACTAACGGCACGAAAGCAAAGCCGGGGAATTCTTTTTTAGAAATTTCACCGGTAGCGTCTTTTTTAATTTGGACAATAACATTTTTGACTGGCAAAACCATAACGCCCGGAGCCTTGAGCTGGCGGAGTAATGTTTCTGGAATTTCTTCGGCAGCGGCAGAAACCAAAATCCTGTCAAAAGGCGCCTCGCTCGGCAGACCGAGCTCGGCACCGGCCTGAACAATTTCCGCATTCGGGAAATTATATTTAGCGAGATTCTTTCGGCCAAATTCCACTAATTCCGGAATAATTTCCACACCGAAAACCTTACCGGTTTTACCCACCAAATTCGCCAATAAAGCGGTCGTCCAACCGGAACCGCAACCAACATCCAAAACCTTGTCGCCTTCTTGCGGACTCAAAAGCTCCAGCATAAAAGCCACGGTGAACGGCTGGGAAATCGTCTGACCGTAACCAATTGGCAGGGGATGATTTTCATCAGCCTCTGCTTGATAATCTTCTCTGACAAAATCTGCCCGGTTAATTTTTTTAAAAACGCTATTCATTCTTTAAAAAAGCGTGCCGGAATTTTTGGCGGGTTTTTCGACTATGGACTTTTTCAAAACCTTTTCTTTGAATGCCTTGCCGGCTGCTTCGCGATAGGGACAATATTCGCAAAGTTCACCAGCTTCTGGAATTTTTTCTGACAATAAGCATTTTTTAGCTTTCACTAAAATTTCTCCCACCCAACTGTCGTCGCCCTTATAAGCGATAATTCGCACATCAAATTCCAATTTCGCATCAAACGCCTTGCGGTCTTTGTAAGCGTTAACATAGACAAAATAACCGATATCAGAAACCTTAAAATCATTTTGCCGAAATAGCCACTGATAAATTTCCATTTGCCGGCGGTATTGGTCATGCCAACGAGTGTCGGCTAATTTATCAATCACTTCATCTTTAGAGGTGGCTTTGTAATCAACGATGTGTAATTCATTTTTATCGTCAATCCAAATATCGTCAACCGCGCCGAATACCAGAAAATTAGTCGGTTGATGGATAAATCTAATACCGGTAAAATTATGCCGCCATTTTTCCAAATCTGGATGCTGAAATGGCACGGCGCTGATTTTGTATTTCTTCATCAAGGGGTGCGCTTCTTTCTCCGCCCGATGAATGTCAAATTCTTTTTTGAGCAAATGGTCAACTGCCGAGTTTAAAGTAAAAGCCGGCATTGACGGCCGTTTGACACCCAAGCGCCTGTCCAGATAAAAACAGCGGGGACATTCCCAAAATAAATCAATTTTTGAGCGCGAAATTTTGAACGGTTCTTTTGCTTCCGGCTCAAAATTCTGATTCCTAAACTTAGTATAAAACGCCATACCAACATTCTACATTTTAAAAAACAAAAAAGCGAGAGTAAAATAAATTACTCCCGCTCCGAACTCCACAGAACTTTGCGCGACTCAACTATGCACGACTTGACCGCAAAGAAACAGTGAACTTCCCGAATTGTTTCTTGGGCGGATGAAAAAGACCGATGCCTGATTTTCCCGCTTCGTTGAAAATTCTCTGAAGCATGAAATCATCAGGTTGATTATCGTCAACAACAAGAGTCACTTCAATCACCCAATTTTTGAACATCGGCGCAACCACGGTAATCATCTTTCTTGACCCGGGCGCCAAATGCTGGACACTGGTGTAGACCTCCCATTCAAGAGGACAACCACTTTTGCCTTGAAGCAGAATCAGTCCCGCCGGCAAATGAAGCGACTGTTGTAGTTTGAAGAAGCTCAATTGCTTGCCTCCATCAACGATAATGCGCGAACAACCTTTTCGTATCGCGTTCCAAAGCCAGGAAACGGGGACGACCGGACGGCCGTCTTCGTCCTTACTCATATTTTCCAAGGCCTCGTGTTCAAACAGAATGCCTCTATTAACCTTAGAAGCGATTTGGTCGCGAAGCTGATGATTGGAAACGCGATGCAAAAGTAATGGCGTTGTGCCGATAATGCGTAAAGTCAATGTTCTCATAACTGACAATATATAAGCATACGCTAAATTAAAAGTCAATATACACCTAAAAACAGCGACCGCTGTAAGTTAGTGTATGTGAGTATATGTGTATTGATTAAATAAAAAGAAAAATAAAAAAGCGGCGGAGCGATTGGAAATTGGGATACTTTGGTTGTATTCAAACCGCGGCCAAAGATATTGCCCGCTGATGAAGCGGTTAAAATCATAAACGAAAAACCGAGGAGAATCCTCGGCTATCACACTGCCTTTGAAGTCGCTTCGGCAACTGGTATTATTACAAGTATTAAAAGCGAAGGTGTCCTACTTCAGGGTGGAATTTAGCAACCCTCCCTGTTTATTGATCTACACCACTTTTCAATTCCCGACCAGAGCTTTTATTCGCTCCTCCATCGGCGGATGGGTCATAAAAAGTTTTGGCAGTCCGCGCAATGCTTTCGCGCCAAATGGGTTAGCGATAAAAAGGTGGGCGGTAGCGTTAGAAGCAACCTTCATTGGCGCTGAATAGCCAGAAATTTTTCGCAGAGCATTTGCCAGCCCTTCCGGATAACGAGTTAAAAGAGCGCCGGAGGCGTCTGCCAAAAATTCGCGTTTTCTTGAAATCGCCAATTGAATCAGGGTGGCAATAATCGGCGAAAGAACCATCAGAGCAATTCCGACAATCATTATGATTGATTGAAATTGTCCGCCCTTTCCACCGCTATCGCTGTGACCGCCAAACAATCTTGCGCGAACAAAAAAATCGGAAAGCAAAGTGAGAAAACCGACCAAGACCACCACTATTGTTTGTAGCAAAATATCGCGATTGCCAATGTGGGAGAGTTCATGAGCAATTACCCCTTCAAGTTCCGTTCGGTCTAACATTCCCAAAAGTCCAGTCGTTACCGCCACAACAGCGCGCTCTTTGTTTCTACCAGTGGCGAAAGCGTTGGGCGCTTGGTCTTCAATCACAAAAATTCTCGGTTTCGGCAAGCCGGCGGTAATCGCTAAATTTTCCACAATGTTATGGAGGTCGTGAAATTCCGTTTCCGAGGCCTGTCGCGCCCGAGTCAATTTCAAGACAATTTTATCGGAAAACCAATAACTGCCGACATTGGAAAAAATGCTGAACAAAACAGCAAAATACAAAATCCCCGGGTCATTGTAGTAATAGGACAAGAACCAACCAATAGCTACAATCACGCCAAAAAACACAGCCATCAACAGCCAGGTCTTGCGGATATTTGAAGATTGATGGGTATAAAGTGTCATTCCTAAAATTTCACTTGGACGGGTTCTTTGGCTGCCTGTTCGTCGGCCTCCAGTTCAAAGAATTCCATCGCCGAGAATTTGAAGACGCCGGCAATAAGATTACCCGGGAAAACTTGAATGGCGGTATTGAGATCGCGGACATTGCCGTTGTAGAAACGGCGCGCCGCTTGAATTTTGTTTTCGGTGTCGGAAAGTTCGGTTTGCAAAGCCAAGAAATTTTGATTGGCTTTCAATTCCGGATAGGCCTCGGCGATGGCAAAAACCGATTTCAAAGCGCCCGCTAAACTCATTTCCGCTTTGCCTTTTTCTTCTAAACTACCTGCGCCCATCGCCGCCGCCCGGGCCTGGGTTACTTTTTCAAACGCCGTTTGCTCGTGAGTCGCGTAACCTTTGACCGTATTAATTAAATTGGGAATCAAATCATAACGACGCTTAAGCTGAACATCAATATCCGCCCACGCTTCCTTGGCGCGATTCACCAGAGAAACAAAGTGATTATAAGCGGCAATTGCCCAAATCACCACCACCGCCATAACACCTAAAATTATGTAGAGAGTAAGCATAGTTTAAAGTTAATAATAATGGGGTAAAGTATAACATTATAAATTCCAAGTTCCAATAATCAAGCTCCAAACAAATTTCAATATTTAATATTAAAAAATTAATTATTGTTTGGAATTTGGAACTTGTGATTTGGAACTTTAGATAAAAAACTTCTCCTATGTATAGGGCACAAACCAAACTTGCCAATGGCGCGATAATGTTCCTTTGTGCCATATCCTTTATGTTTTTCAAAACCATATTGCGGATATTTTTTCGCTAGCCGAATCATCAAATGGTCGCGCGTAACTTTAGCGACAATGGAAGCCAAAGCAATTACCGGAATTTTTTCGTCACCTTTGATAATTGTTTTTTGATTTTTAAAAATCTCCGGCGCGCGCAAACCGTCGTCTAAAAAAATTTCGCTGTTGGTGGGAACGGCGAGTCGAGCTAGCGAACGCACCGTGGCAATTCGCAAGGCCCACGCCAGCCCTCGTTTGTCTATCATGATATGGCTGACAAAAGAAACAGAAAAATCAAGAGCGCCTCGCTGCCGCTCGGCGCAGATAATTTCAAACCACCCCTCTCTTTGTTTTGCCGAAAGTTTTTTGGAATCGCGGATTTTACCCAAAGATATCAAGGCCTCGCCTTTGTTATAAAGGCGAGGCCTTTGTTTCTGTATCAAAACCCCAACCGCCACTGGTCCGGCAAGCGGCCCCCTGCCCACTTCATCTATACCAACAATATATTTCATTTATACAAAAAAATAATACCGCCAGAACCTGAAAATTTTTACACGCGTCGGAGCCCACCCCGCTTCGGGGAAGGGTAAAGCGGAAAAAATTTTAAGGTTTTGGCAGTATGACTTCACTCAAAGTGATATAATAGCGTTATGGAAAAGTTTGTCCATTTACATATTCACAGTCATTATTCTTTGCTTCAGGCCCTGCCGAAAATCCCTGACTTGATTGCCGCCGCCAAGAAAAATGATATGTCGGCTTTGGCTTTGACCGACAATGGTAATCTTTACGGAGCTATTGAATTTTATAAGGCCTGTAAAAAAGAAAATATTAAACCGATTATCGGCGTAGACGCTTATGTCGCAACCCGTACTCGTTTTGACAAGCAAGCCGGCGTAGACAATCGCCGCGCGCGGTTGGTTTTGCTCGCCGAAAATCTTACTGGCTACAAAAATTTGATTAAACTCGTCACCTATTCTCATTTGGAAGGTTTTTATTACAAACCGCGAATTGACCGAGAGCTTCTAGAAAAATACCACGCGGGGTTGGTAGCGCTTTTGCCGTCTTTTTCCAGCGAAGTGTCGCTGGCGCTGAAAAATCGCGATAAGGAAAAAGCCGAGACGACGGCAAAGTGGTATAAAAAAATCTTCGGCGAAGATTGTTATCTGGAAATTACTTGCCATCCGGAAATCGACGGGCATAAGGAACTGATAGAGAAAATTGTCGTTCTGGGCAAGAAACTAAAAATGCCGCTCGCCGCTGCTCATGATGTTTATTATATTTCTCCCGATGATAAAAAAGCCCGCGAGACCTTATTGTCGGTTCAGAACGGTTCGGATCGCGGCGAGCGGCATGCTTTCGACGGCGACGGCGATTTTTCATTCATTTCGGCGGAACAGATGGTGGAATATTTTGCCGATTTGCCCGAGGCACTGGCTGGCACGAACACCATTGTTGAAAAATGTAATCTGGAAATTCCGCTGGGTCAGTGGGTCTTTCCTGAATTTAAATTATCTAATGGCGAAATGCCGGATGAAGCTCTGGGAAAAATCGTAGCGGCTGGTTTTGAAAAGCGCGGTATGACAAAAACCGCTGAACTTAACAAGCGAGTTGAATACGAACTCAAAGTTATCAGGGACAAGGGCTACGCGCCATATTTTTTGGTGGTCAGCGACCTGTTGCGTTTCGCTCACGAAAATAAAATTCTAACCACCATCCGCGGTTCAGTCGCCGGCTCGTTGGTCACTTTTCTTGCTGGCATCACCAACGTTAATCCAATTGAATACAAACTGCCTTTTGAAAGATTTTTGAATCCCGAACGACCGAGCGCGCCCGATATTGACATGGATTTCGCCGACAATCGTCGCGATGAAATGATTGCCTACGCCAAGCAAAAATACGGTGCCGATAAAGTCGCGCAAATCGGCACTTTCGGCACCATGATGGCTCGAGGCGCGGTGCGCGATGTGGCTCGAGCGCTTGGTTTTGAATATGCGGTCGGCGACAAAATTTCTAAAATGATTCCCTTCGGCTCGCAAGGTTTCCCGATGACTTTGGAACGGGCGCTGGAAATGATGTTAGAACTAAAAGCGCTTTACAAAAATGATAAAGAGGTCAAAGAAATTATTGACTTAGCAAAAAAAATTGAGGGTTGCGCTCGGCATATTTCCGTTCACGCCGCCGGCGTGGTCATCGCGCCTCAGCCGCTGATTGAATACACGCCACTCCAATATGACCCAAAGGGCGAGGGTAAAATTATCACCCAATACGATATGTATGCGATAGAAGAAGCGGGCTTGTTAAAATTTGATTTTCTCGGCATCAAAAATTTGGCGATTCTCGCCGACGCTGCCGAACGGGTGGAAAAATTGGAAGGTAAAAAAATAGACATTGAAAATATTCCGCTCAACGATAAAAAAACTTTTGAAATGCTGGCTAGAGGCGAGACCGCCGGCTTATTCCAATTGAACGGCGACGCCATGACCAAATTCTTGATTGACCTCAAACCGACCAATATCAACGATATCAATGTTATGGTGGCACTGTTTCGGCCCGGCCCGATGAAAAATATTCCCGAATACATTGCCCGCAAGCATAAACAAAAACCGGTGGTTTACATGCACCCGAAGATGGAAAAGTATTTGAAAGAATCCTACGGCATCTTGGTTTATCAGGAAGACATTATGTTCACCGCTTTGGAACTGGCCGGCTACACTTGGAAAACAGTGGATAAATTACGTAAAGCCATTGGTAAAAAAATTCCCAAAGAAATGACCGAGCAGCACGAAATTTTCGTTGAGGGTTGCCAGAAACATTCGGCTATCGGTCAAGACAAAGCGGAAAAAATTTGGGATTTGTTTGAACCGTTTCAAGGTTACGGTTTCAACAAAGCTCACGCCGCTTCCTACGGCAAGGTCGCCTATCAAACCGCTTATCTCAAAGCCAATTTTCCGGCAATTTATATGTCGGCGGTGCTAACAGCTGACTCCGGCGATGTGGAAAAAATCGGCGAGACCATTGCCGAGTGTAAGAGAATGGGTATACCAGTTCTGCCGCCGTCGGTCAACGAGAGCTTTAGCCAGTTCACAGTTATCAGACATCAGACATCGGAAATCCGAAATCTGAAATCCGAAATCCGATTTGGGTTAGTAACAATTAAAAATTTCGGGCAGGGTGTGTCCACGGCGATTATTGAAGAGCGCAAGCGCGCCGCCGTTGCTGGCGTGGGGCAAGCCGGCCGGTTCAAGTCGCTAGGAGATTTCCTAACGCGAGTGCAAGACAAAAATTTGAATAAAAAATCGCTGGAGGCGCTAATCAAGGCCGGCGCGTTGGATGAATTCGACGAACGCAACGCGATGCTTGCCAACATTGAAAACCTGCTGGAGTACAATCGTGAGTGTTCGCGAACGTCGGCCAATCAAGATTCGCTTTTTGGCGCCTTTCAGGACGCCGCTATTCCCGACTTGCGTTTGGAATCCGCACCAGCCGCCACCGCCGCTGAAAAATTGGTTTGGGAAAAAGAATTATTGGGTCTTTATATTTCCGGCCATCCTCTAGACAAGTATCGCGAAAAATTGGAAAAGCGCGAGATGAATATCAGACGTGTTAAAGAAGAATTGCGCGAGGGCATGGAAGCAGTTATCGCCGGCATCGTGGAAGAAGCCCGAACGATTATCACCAAAAGCAACGACCAAATGATGTTCGCCCGACTTGCCGATTTCACCAGCTCAATTGAGGTAGTGATTTTCCCGCGGGTTTTCAGCAATTACAAAAAAGTTCTGCTGCCGGAAAAATTATTGGCCATCAAGGGCAGAATTTCCAACCGTAACGGTGTCATATCCCTCATCGCGGAGAAAATAAAGGAGTTGAATTAGTCGCAAAACTCTTTCTCGGGCATTCCTTTGTCGGAGCACGGATATTTTTTTACTAAAAAATTCCTCGTGCTCGCGCCAGTCGCGCTCGCAAGTCTCCGCCAAAGTAACACCCTCAACGAGTTTTGCATTTATTATACCAAAACAAATCTATACGGCTTCGTGGCCCATTCGGAACCGGCGTAGGCGATGCCGACCCGCGGCAATTTTTTGATATGCCAAACTTTTTTGCCGCGGCGGAAGCGGAAACCGCGGTCTTCAAACCAAAGACCAACTGCCGGCGCGGCGATTTTGCCGTTTAATTTTTTATCAATACCCAATTCTTTAGTAAGTTTACCGGGACCTTTCAAATTGCCAGCCCCGCGAATCAAAATCGCCGCTGGGTAGTCCTTTTTACCAACGACAACATTCAGCATCCAATACATGCCGTAGACAAAATAAACATAGAGGTGGCCGGCGTCGCCGAACATTACTTGATTGCGCGTCGTCTTGCCGCGGTAAGCGTGGGAAGCGCGGTCAGCAAAACCATTATAAACCTCCACTTCATTTATCGGCAAAGCTGTCTCCTTGCCATCCCGCGTTCTGACCAAATATTTACCGAGCAACGCCCGACCGACTTTGAGCGCCGGCCTATCAAAAAATTTTGGTTCTAGGATAACACGCATAACATGGTCAAATTCTTCAATAATTTTCTCAGTATTCTAATAGTATACTCCAAATCGCTTTTTTTAGTATCTTTGCCTAAGGAAAAACGAATGGCGGAAGTAGCCCGACGAGAATCGCCGCCAAGGGCCTTAATAACATAGGATTCACGCTCATTTTTGAGACAAGCGCTTTTAGTGGCAACAGCAATGCCGGCGGCGTCCAGTCGGAGCGCCAAAAATTCCGCCTCTACATTGGGAAAAGAAAAATTGATGTTGTTTGGCAGACGCACCTGGCGATTACCATTCAAAATCGCCTCGGGAATTTCCTTTTCAATTTCAGTAATGAAGAAATCGCGAAGCGATACTAGCCGTTTTGATTCTTTTTCGCGATTTTTCTTGGCTAATTTTAATGCTTCGGCCAATCCAATAATCGCCGGCAGATTTTCCGTACTTGGCCGCAAGCCATTTTCCTGACCGCCACCGAACATCAGCGACTTTAAATTCACGCCACGGCGAATGAAAAGCGTGCCAACGCCAAACGGCCCGTAAATTTTATGGCTGTCAACGGTAATCAAATCAGCGCCAAGCGTTTCTTTTTCGCAATTCAAATAAAGCAGCGCTTGACTGGCATCCGTATGAAAAATTACTGAATCAGATAAAATTTTGGAAATTTCGCGAATTGGTTGAACTGCCCCAATTTCGCTATTGGCATAACCGACGGAAACCAAGGCCGTATTCGGGCGCAATGCCTTTTCCAAAGTTTTTAATTCCAAAATTCCCTCGCCATTCACCGGCAGATAATCCACTTTCACACCTCGTTTTTCCAATTCACGAAAACATTCTAAAATTGAAGAATGTTCAATGGCAGTGGTAATGGCATGCCCGCCGGCGCCAATCGCGCCAAAGATTGCCAAATTGTTTGATTCTGTCCCGCCCGAGGTAAAAATTATTTCTTCGGGCCGCGCGCCGAAAAACGCCGCCGTTTTTCGGCGCGCTGTCTCCAATTTTTTCTTTGCCTTCACGCCCTCCTGATGAATAGAACTGGGATTGCCAACCTCTTTTGCGGTAGTAGCCGCGTAATCCAAATAAATTCGGTTTTTCATAAGGCAAAATTACCATATTTCCACAGATTGGCAAAACTCGTTGAGGGTGTTTCTTGATCTTCTCACTTACACTTAATTTATCCTATAGGAAATAATAAGTGTATGCAACTTCGGCTTAAAACCTTAAATTTTTTAACTGATCCCAATTTTCCTCCGCACTAATTCCATTTTCTTCGCGGCGCGAGCGCGAGCGCGAGCGCCGCCGATTTTCAAAATTTCCCGCACGACATTTTTATCTCTCGCCAAAACTTCTCGCTTCGCTCGAAGTGGCTTCATAAAAATCGTTAGGTCAGCGATCAGGGCTTCTTTGAGATGCTGATATTTTCCCTGCTTTTCTTCATAGAGCGCTTCCAGCGACTTTTGGTCGCGGAAAAGCGAATGAATAGCAAAAACATTCTTCGGTAAACCTGAACCAGAATCGGTCACAATGGACATCACCAAACGCCGGATTTCCTCGTCACCAATGAAAAGTGGAATTACATTACCATAACTCTTACTCATTTTCTGACCATCAATACCTAGTATAGTTTTCACATTTTCCAAAATCAAAGCCGTCGGTAATTTGAACGACTGCGAAAAATCCCCCACTTTGGCTTTATCAAAAACCCGATTAAATTTTTCTGCTGTGTCCCTCGCGTATTCCACATGTTGTTTTTGATCGGCCCCCACCGGCACCACATCGCTATCCTGAATCAAAATATCTGCCGCCATCAGCATTGGATAATCAAAAGTGCCCACCGAGACCTCTTTGCCTTTCGCCACCGCGTCTTTGTAAGCGTGCGCCCGTTCCAAATACGGCACCGTCGTCAAGCAATTAAAAATCCACGCCAGTTCGCAAACCTCCGGCACATCCGATTGCTTGAACAAGGTCGTCTTTTGAGGATCCAGACCAATAGCCAAATAATCCAGAGCTACATTCAAACTATTTTCCGCCAATTCCTCGGCATCTTGAAGCGTGGTCAAAGCGTGATAATCGGCGATAAAAATATACGACTCGTATTCATCCTGTAAATCCACGAATTGTTTCATCGCGCCGAAATAATTGCCGATATGCGACCGCCCCGTTGGCTTCACCCCCGATAGCATAATCTTTTTCATAAGTTAATACTATCAAAAACATTAATCTCTGCCAATCCCCCGCATCCGTCAAATTATTATTTTCAGCATAATCCCGCGATAGCAAATTTAGGTTGATTTGATAAATCAGCTGCCGCTTTTTGTTTGGAGAATTTTAGACAGGCGGCAATACTCGCAATCTTTATCACCGCAAGATTTTTTCCAAAATGACAAATCCAAAATTTCGCGACTGGCGATTTTGATAATTTTTAATAATTCCCTCGCCTCTTCATCAATTATTTCAAAAACCTCCCGTTTGTATTTGCCACTCTCCATTGGCTGGATAAAATCAAGAGTCGCGCTTTTGAGCCGCCAATGCTTGGCGCCGTCAACCAGTAATTTGTAAAAAACCAGCTGGCGTTTGTAATTGCCGTCGCTGTTTTTCGTTTTACCTTCAATTTCATTTCGGCTCTTCGGCTTTCCAGTTTTATAATCCACAACATTTATTTCATCGCCAGCCAACAATTCCACCTTGTCCAGTTTACCGTTAAGAAAGATTTCTTTGCCACCGCCGATTTCCATCGGCACACCGTCAATTTTATACTCGTTCCAGATAGCGCGTGGAAAATTCCAAGCTTTGAGATAACCAGCCAATTCTTTTCTGCCAACCGCCAGCGCCGCCCGAAAATCGCGTTCGCCCAGATGTGTCCGATAAAGATAATTCTCAAATAGTTTAATGGTTTCTTTCACTGAAATATCTTCTTCGCGGGCGTAAGCGTCAAAATAATTTTTTAATGCTCCATGAATCGCCGAGCCGTAAAGCAGGGGTGCGGTCTGCGATTGCGGCAAGCGAATTAAGTCCACAAAAAAATAGTGCCACGGACATTGCAAATAATTGTTTAAATGAGTAATCGACAAACCGCGTTCCAAAAAAAGCGCGTCTAAGTATGATTTATCAGCAAGTAGTTTGGGCCGCGGCAAGGGTCGAACGAGAGGGATTTGCCGGTTGAACAGCAAGATTTTTTCCAAATACAGTTCGCCAATCTCAACAATAAAACACGAGGGTAAACGCTCACGATTATCTTCGCCTTGCCGGTGGTGGACAATAATTATTTCCCGCCGCGCCCGTGTCAGTGCCACATAAAACAGACGCCGCTCATCTTCGTTCTCGTAATTTTTTTCGCTTGCCTCGCTGACAAACGGGCCACCAGAAATCGGCAAATCAAAATCATTGCGGCGCCGGCGCCCGCCCCAAACGCCGTCATTGGCGTGGAGAATAAAAACCGTGTCAAATTCTAGACCCTTAGCGCGATGAGCGGTCATGATCGCCACTCCCTTTAGGGCGGGCACCTCGGCTAAAATTGCTATTTCGTGTTTCTTCGCTTCCGTTAAGTGTTTTAGAAAGTTAACAACGGTCGCTTGTTTTTCTCGTTCGGCAAATCTTTCCACCGTGCGGAGCAAGGCCTCAAAAAGCGGCAAGACCTCCGTCGCGTCGGGTAATGCCATCAGCCGAGGACGGAAACCGGACTCATCGGCAATTTGATTAAAACCCCAAACCAACGGTTCGTTTTTTGCTATTCGATTAAAACGAGCGAGCTGATTAGCAAAATTTTTAAACACCGGGTCGTGTTGCAAGACGGCCAAAATCGGCTGCCGTTTTTTTCTGGCGGTTACCAATAAAAGAAAGATTTCGTGAGGCGGTAAATTTAAAAAATCAAAAAATAAAATTTTACCTAAAAATTCATCGGTGGGTTCAATCACCGCTTGAAGAAATTGTAAGAAAGAATCAAGTCGCACATGGGAAAGCGCATCGGCGCCGGAAAAGCGCGCCGTCGGCACGCCAGCAAGCATTAGGGATCGTTCCAGCGGCTCGGCATCTTTGTTTTCGCGTGTCAAAACCGCGATTTTTTCCGGCGGCGCGCCGGCGGCGATTCTTTTCTTCACTTCTTGGACAATAAAATTTCTCTCATCTTCTCGCGCTCCCAATTCAGCTACAGCAATCTTCGAAAACGAACCGGCACTTTTTTGAGCAAGCAACAAACGCGGCGCCCCACCAAAAATCGGATTATTAATTATCAGTGCCTGCGCCGCGTCAAGAATTTTTTGGTGAGAGCGATAATTTTGCGTTAAAGAAATCAATCGCGCTTTCGGATAAAGTCGCTGAAAATACAAGAAATTTTCCAGTGAAGCGCCCTGAAACCGATAGATTGCCTGCTTATCGTCGCCGACAATAAATAAATTCGGATTGATGTCGTAAGAACAAAGCAGTTCCAGCAAGCGATTCTGGGCATTGTTGGCGTCTTGGTGCTCATCAGCCAAAATATATTGCGTTTCTTCCCAAATTCTCAACAAAAAATCTTTGTCGCGCTCCAGTACCCGCACCGTTTCCATAATCATATCTTCGTAATCATAAAGCCGTTTCTTCGCCAACTTTTTTTCATAAGCCAGGTAAACTCGCGCCAGTTCTTTGGTTTTTTTCACCCCCTGTTCGGCGGCAAGTTTTTTAAATTTCTCTGGCGAAATATTTTCCCGTTTGAGTTCTTTAATGGCAACGAGGCATTTGGCGACATAATAATCCGGAGCGTTTCTCGGCCGGAGGATTTTTAATTTTGTCTCGTCAATAACTTCTTGCATCACCCGCCGCGCTTCCAAATCCTCCATATGCTCGGCGCCGATAATCCGAGGGAATCTATCGGGATAGGTTTTGATAAGATTATTTGCAAAGCTGTGAAAGGTTTCAATTTTGACCCGATAAGCAACTGGTCCGATGATTGCTGAAAGTTTTCGGCGCATCGCCATCGCGCCCGAATCGCTAAAAGTCAAAGCTAAAATCGCGTCCGGCGGTGTGTCAGTTTTTTGCAAAATACTAGCAATGCGCAAAGTCAGCACCGAGGTTTTGCCCGTCCCCGGACCAGCCACCACGAATACCGGCCCCTCAATCGCTTCCACCGCTTCCTTTTGCTCGGCATTCAATTGTCGATAAAGTTTGTTGAATTCCGACTCATCTCGCATAAGCGGATTATAGCAGAAAACTATCTCATTTTTACCAAATCCCCAGTTCTAACTCTAAGCGCAACACTTGAGTAAAATGTGTTGCATGAAGGAATACAAGCATTTGTCGGAAGGCGACAGATTATCAATTTATCGCGGTCTGCAAAAAGGTATGTCGCTGCGGTCGA